>ERZ1066124.118-NODE-118-length-78065-cov-22.880951_pt1 | contig 78065 bp, 73 predicted proteins | sample MGYA00382771_ERZ1066124 | MGnify/ENA primary metagenome ERZ1066124 (study PRJEB33369, sample SAMEA5778354) | biofilm metagenome | biome: Industrial cooling water; feature: Water cooling tower basin; material: Biofilm | place: United Arab Emirates | collected... | reverse complement strand
GGTGAACCATGAAGTCAGCCGTACCCAGTGCGATCGGCATCATGGCAACTTTGCCACCGACCGCGATCGTTCCACCACCGAAAGCGTAACTAGCCGGAGCCAGTGCGTTCGGAGCGGTTCCACCCGGAGCCAGCGTGTGGAGGTTTTGAATCCACTGCGCGAACACGGGCTGAAGTTGAATTGCAGTATCCGAGAACATATCTTGAGGACGACCCAAAGCACGCATCGTGTCGTTGTGCACGTACAGACCGAAGCTGTGGAAGCCCAAGAAGATACAAACCCAGTTCAAGTGCGAGATGATGGCATCCCGGTGACGCAAGACGCGATCGAGGTTGTTGTTTTGGTTCGCAACCGGATCGTAGTCACGCACCATGAAGATCGCCGCGTGAGCCGCACCACCCACAATGAAGAATCCACCGATCCACATGTGGTGCGTAAAGATTGACAACTGAGTTGCGTAGTCGGTTGCCAAGTAGGGGTAAGGAGGCATCGCGTACATGTGCTGCGCCACGATGATGCTCAAGGAGCCAACCATTGCCAAGTTGATCGCCAATTGAGCGTGCCAAGAAGTGGTCAGATTTTCGTACAGCCCCTTATGACCTTCTCCGGTGAACGGTCCTTTATGCGCTTCAAGGATTTCCTTGATGCTGTGACCGATACCCCAGTTGGTGCGGTACATATGTCCAGCGATCAGGAACAACACAGCGATCGCCAAGTGGTGATGCGCGGTATCGGTCAGCCAGAGTCCGCCCGTTACGGGGTTTAAGCCACCTTTGAAGGTGAGGAAGTCAGCATATTCGCCCCAGTTCAGGGTGAAGAAAGGAATAAGACCTTTTGCGAAGCTGGGATAGATATCCGCCATCAGTTGCGGGTTCAAGATGAACTCGTGCGGCAGAGGAATCTTATCCGCAGGCACACCCCGATCGAGCAGTTCGTTAATCGGCAGTGCAACGTGGATCTGGTGTCCAGCCCACGAGAGCGAACCGAGTCCGAACAAACCGGATAAGTGGTGATTCAGCATCGACTCCACATTCTGGAACCATTCCAGTTTGGGAGCGCGCTTGTGGTAGTGGAACCAGCCTGCAAACAGCATCAAACCAGCCATGACTAAGCCGCCGATCGCGGTGACATAAAGCTGGAAGGTGTTTGTGAAGCCAGCCGCTCTCCACAGTTGGAAGAATCCAGAGGTGATCTGAATTCCGTGGAAGCCGCCGCCGACATCCGCGTTAAGAATTTCTTGACCGAAGATGTCCCAGACAACTTGGGCACTGGGTTTGACTCCAGTGGGGTTGGCGAGCCATGCTTCATAATTTGAAAACTTAGCGCCGTGGAAGTACATTCCACTCAACCAAATGAACACAACGGCTAAGTGACCGAAGTGTGCGCTAAAAATTTTGCGAGAAACGTCTTCTAAGTCGCTTGTATGGCTATCGAAATCGTGAGCGTTGGCGTGAAGGTTCCAAATCCAAGTGGTGGTTTTGGGTCCTTTTGACAGGGTTCGATCGAAGTGTCCCGGCTGCCCCCACTTCTCAAAGGAAGTAGGAACGGGATCTTTATCAACGACGACCCGTGCCTTCGCCTCGCGCTCCGGTGGGCTAATTGTCATTGAGACTCTCCTCTCTCTAGACAAGGAACGAGGTATCCCTCCGGCTACTGGTCTCAAACCCTTCTGTTAAGCTCTGCTGCGGAATGACTAAGGGGATTAGACCTAGTGGGTGCAGCGATAGAGCTTGGTCTGAGAGTCCAGTCTGGCTCCCGCGTTTGCGGGGTCTCTGCCTTCGTGGGTTCTCAATGGGTCATTATAGGTCTTTCATGAAAACGTTTCCGAGCGTTATTTACAATAATTCAAAGTTCAGGATTTCTTGACTCTGCTTGGGTCTCAGGCTTTACACGGAAATAAAAAGTCAAGGGGTTGTCGATTAACTTTACATTGCTCAAGGATTGGAAATTGTGATTCATTCTATTGAGCATGATTGATATTTTCTGATCTTGTTATTAATAATTCGTTGTAAGAGCGGTAACAGGTGGGCAATCAAGCCATTGATCCCCATATTTTTACAGGAAGCCATCCTTTAGAAGATCCCAGCAACACCGTAATAGATACAAGCACCTGCGCCGACGAGATACACGAACCACGTTAAGAAAAAGCCAACTGCGCGACCCGGAGACGGTCCATAGGTTTTAATCAAACCCCAAGCGTGAGCAATTCGACCGATCGATAATGCGCCTCCGAGCAGCCAAAGTAATCCGTGTGGGGAGTCCGCCAATTCGAGCGTCAAGATGAATAGCAGGGCTAGAGGCGTGTATTCGATAAAGTTTCCAAATGCTCTAACCTTTCGCTGAAGTAGACCGTCATCCTGATCTTTGGTTGAAACACTTTTTTGGGTATAGGCTTCGATAGAAGCTGCCCATTTTCCGGGATTTTTCAGGTAGTCCGGCTGGTTTGAAATGTCTGATCGCATTTCTCCATGCCAAACTCTCGTGCTTGTTCTTTCCATCACGACGATATAAGACAGCACAAAGGCGATCAATCCATTGAATCCAATAAACAAGGTTGCGATTGGGACAGGATTACTCATTTCGATTCGCTCCGAAGCAGATAGAAGCAACTGTATCAGAAGTGTTTATTGAGCGTCTTCTGCATGGGCTGGAACCTGATCCCCTTCATCTCTTGCGGCTCAGCCGTGGTCTCGAATCCGCATTTTTCATAGAAAGCGACTGCATTCAGGGAGGCTCTAACCGTTAATTGGGGAATGGCAGATTCTCTCGATCGCTGTTCTACAAAATCAAGCAGCGATCGACCAATTCCTTTCTGCTGCTGATCAGCTCTTACAAAGAGGTGATGAATATGAGATTTTCTTCCAACTGCAATATATCCAGCTAGACCTTGATCTGTTTGCATACCAAAGACATCAACATTTGCATCTGAGAACATTGCTGTCATGTTTTCAGCGAGAGTGGTGGGAAATGTCTCCCTTCCCTCTTCGGAGAAGGTGGGCAAAACGAACCGCTCTACAACTTGCTTAGCTACTTCTAAAGCAGCATCTGGATCATCAAGTTTGGTAATCTGCGATGCGTTCATAGATTCAACCATTCTTTTGATTCTATCTTGACCGATATTCAAGTAGCAGAATCAAGAAGTGCGGGGATTTATTGCGATCGCGCTTCTGTGCCCTGGATTTTCCGCTATAGTGCCGTAGGGACAGCAATTTTGCTGTTCTATGCGTGTTTGATGGGGAGAACTATCTAGTGTTTGGGATCATGCGCTGGCGCGGGACGGCTAGAACTCTTTCAGTCTCATTAGTCTTGGCAATGCTGCTTAATCTGAGTGCGGTTGCTCCGAGTTGGGCAGCCTCGAAAAAGGCAGGGAAGATTTCGGAAGCCTCGCCGCCAGAGGTGATTCAGCAATTAAAGCCTTTATTAGATAAGTATCAACCGCAGGTGTCGATCGTGTCTCCTCGATCCAATGAGGTGCTAGATGACAATACCGTTTCGGTGAAACTTAACGTCAAAGATCTGCCTCTATATAAGGATCAGAAATTAGGCTTAGGTCCTCATCTTCATGTGTTTCTGGATAATGAGCCGTACCAAGCCGTTTACGATGTCAGCCAGCCTGTCGTATTTAAAGATTTAGCAGCGGGAACCCATACGATTCGAGCGTTTGCGGGTCGTCCTTGGCATGAAAGTTTTAAGAATGATGGCGCGTATGCTCAAGTGACATTCCACGTATTTACAAAAACACCAAACAATAATCCTGATCCGAAACTGCCGTTACTCACTTATAGCCGCCCACAAGCTACTTATGGAGCGGAGCCAATTCTATTAGATTTCTTTTTAACAAACGCACCGCTGCACATTGTCGCGCAGGAAGACGATAAAGATGATGTGGCAGATTGGCGAGTGAAAGTGACGGTGAACGGCGATAGTTTTACTGTCGATCGCTGGCAGCCAGTCTATCTAAAAGGCTTCAAACCGGGTAAGAACTGGGTGCAACTCGAATACGTTGACGATAAGGGAAATCCGGTTAACAACGTTTACAACAACACTGCACGAGTCTTTAATTACGAGCCGAACGGACAAGATACGCTGTCGAAGATTGTTCGGGGTGAGATTTCATTTGATCAGGCAGTGTCGATCGTTGATCCGAATTACAAGCCAGCCCCCGAACCTGTCGCGCCCACACCCGAACCGACACCCGTTCCAGTTGTGCCACCCGTTGAAGAAAAGCCGACTGAAACGGAAGTGAAAGAAACGCCACAACCAATTGAGGAAGCTCCGAAGCCAAAGGGCGGATTCTTTAATCGATTTAAGCGATCGGAACCGAGTGTTGTCCCAACTCCAGAGGCATCACCAGAACCAGAGACACCAGCAACGATCGCGCCTGAACCGGAAGAAGTTCCAGCAGTGATCACACCGGAACCAGGAGTTCCAGCAGAGAAACCAAAAGGATTATTCGATCGATTCAAATCCCCAACTCCTAGCACTCCTCCTGTTACCGCTCCAAGTCCTGAACCCGAAGTGATCGAAGAGCCAGCAGAAGAGCAAAAACAGCCTGAAGTGCTTGCCCCCGTCGCGCCTGTCGTTCCAGAAGTGAAAGCTCCCGGTGGATTCTTCAATCGATTTAAGCGTCCGACGGTTGCTCCCGTTGTGCCTCCGGTTCCGGCTGAAGTACCAGAGATCGAGCCTGCTCCCGTTGAAGAAGCACAACCCGAAGAAGAAAAAGTACCCGAACCGATTCAGGCGGCTCCGGAGGTAAAAGAAGCACCGAAGCCGAGTCTGTTCGATCGATTCAAACGCCCAGAATCGAAACCATCGATCGTGCTTCCTTCCCCAACTCCGATTCCTGATGATCTGAGCGCTCCAGACGTTGAGACTCCTGAGCCTGTAGAAGTCGAGCCTGCCGAGCCAGTTGAAGTGACACCTGCTCCAGAAACTAAGGAGACACCAAAGCCCAGTATCTTCGATCGATTCAAGCGCCCTGAGTCAAAACCGCCTGTCGTCTTACCCGCTCCCACGCCAATTCCTGATGATTTAGCGGCTCCAGAGGTTGAAACATCTGAACCTGTCGAGGTAGAACCCGTTGAACCTGTTGAAGTGACACCTACTCCAGCAGTGAAACCGACACCGAAAGCGAGTATCTTCGATCGCTTTAAACGCCCTGAATCGAAACCGTCGATCGTTCCTCCTGGTTCAACTCCCACGATCGAATCACCAGCGGAAATTCCACCGATTGAATCTCCAATTCAAGAAGAAAAGCCGCCCGTCGATGAGGAACCTGCTTCTGAAGCTGCGCCCTCTGATTTTGAGCCGCAAACTGAACTGGAGCGACGATTAGGAATGCCTCTGAAGCCCCGTGTTTCTCAACCCGTTACAACTCCGGAGCCTGCGCTATCCTCAGAGAGTGCTGAATAGCAGACTCAAATGGTTCGCGCTCCAGAGTTTCCAAAAGGTCTAACTTGGTTGAACGTTGATCGCTCTCTGTCTCTTAAAGAATTCAGAGGGCGAATTGTTTTGCTCGATTTCTGGACTTATGGCTGTATCAACTGCATTCATAGCCTGCCAGATCTGAAATACTTGGAGCAGAAATATTGCGATCGCTTAACCATCCTCAGCATTCATTCAGCAAAATTCGAGAATGAGAACTCGATCGACAACATTCGCCAAGCGATTCTCCGATACGAAATCGAGCATCTAGTTTTAGTCGATCGAGATTTCAAAGTCTGGGAATCTTACGCCGTTCGAGCATATCCGACGTTTGTTTTGATTGATCCGAAAGGATATATTGTCACGTCGATCGCTGGTGAAGGAAGACGCGATCTTCTGGATCAATTGATTCAAGAATTGATTGAGAATAACGAGATCGAACCGCGATCGCTCCAATTCGCTGTCGAACAATTTCCAGCTTCTCCGCTTGCATTTCCTGGAAAAGTTCTAGTTAATGAGCATTTATTCATTGCTGATACGGGACATCATCGAATTGTGATGAGTTCGATCAATGGTGAAATTTTCGATATCGTCGGAACTGGTCGCGCAGGATTAATCGATGGAACGTTTGATCAAGCGCAATTTTCAGCACCGCAGGGAATGACATTCGATCAAGAAACGCAACAGCTTTATATCGCAGATACGGGAAATCATGCGATCCGATGTATCGATCTGAAGTCGAAAACGGTTTGTACGATCGCTGGAACCGGAACCCAAAGCCGAACGATCTATCCGCATGGTGGAAAAGCGTTAGAGGTGGATTTGAATTCGCCTTGGGACTTGGAGAGAATTGGCGATCGTATCTTCATCGCAATGGCGGGCGCACATCAAATCTGGGAACTGCGAGGAGACACCATTCAAACGTTTGCGGGAACGGGAGCCGAAGCGAGTTTCGATGGAGCGATTTGCGAAGCGGCATTTGCTCAACCGAGTGGAATTTCGACGAATGGGAAAGAGTTGTTTATTGCTGACAGTGAAACCAGTTCGATTCGATCGATAAACCTAGAAACGAACCAAGTTAAAACCATCTGCGGAGGCGGAGATTTATATCACTTTGGTGATGTGGACGGAATTGGGGAAACTGCACGATTGCAGCATTGTTTAGGAGTTGAGTTTAATCGAAATCTTTGGATTGCAGATACTTATAATCACAAGATTAAGCGAATGGATTCAAATGGGTATTGTTCTGCGATCACATCCAATTCCCTCAACGAACCTTCTGGAATTAGCGTGACAGAAACGCATCTATTTATTGCTGATACCAATAATCATGTGATTCGGAAATTGGATTTGACGACTTTGGAAATGAGAGCGATCGACTTCCCAAATCTCTGCGCCCCGAATGTCTGTTTTCCGCATTAAAAAAGGCGCTCCGAAGAACGCCTCTCACTTATCGAGAAAACCTTATTGCGCGTTTTGGCGATACCAATCGATCGTGTTTTTCAACCCTTGCTCAAAGCCGACTTCAGCCGTAAAACCAAAGCGTTCTTTCGCCCGTTCAGTATCCAAACAGCGGCGCGGTTGACCATTCGGCTTGTCAGTTTCCCAAACGATCTCGCCTTTGAACTTCATCAAATCACACAGCAGCGTGATCAGATCGCGAATCGAAATTTCCTCACCTGTGCCCAAGTTCACGGGATCAGGATCACTATATTTCTGAGTCGCAACCACAATGCCTCGTGCCGCATCATCGACATAGAGAAATTCGCGCGTCGGACTCCCATCGCCCCAAACGGGAAGCTCGGTCAATCCCTGCTGTTGTGCCTCATGAACTTTCCGAACCAGTGCCGGAATCACATGAGAACTACGCGGATCGAAATTGTCTCCAGGTCCGTACAGATTCACAGGCAATAAATAAATGCCATCAAATCCGTACTGTTGGCGATATGACTGAAGCTGCACCAGGAGAGCTTTTTTCGCAATTCCATAGGGTGCATTCGTTTCTTCTGGGTAGCCGTTCCAGATGTCATCTTCCTTGAACGGCACAGGGGTGAATTTGGGATACGCGCAGATCGTTCCAGCACAAACGAATTTCTGAACACCCGCTTCGTAAGCAGCGTGAATCAGTTGCGTTCCCATCATCAAGTTGTCGTAGAACAACTCAGCAGGTTTCTCGCGATTTAGACCGATGCCCCCAACGTGAGCCGCTAAGTGAATCACAATATCTTGCTGATCCGCCGCACGTTGGCAATTTTCCATCTTGCGGAGATCGAGATCTTGCGATCGCGGCACAGTAATTTTTTGTGGATCAGCCCCCGCTTTACACAGTTGGTGAACCACTTGCCGACCGAGAAATCCTGCTCCACCTGTGACCAGAATGCGCTTGTTTTGAAGATCTAAAGTTGTTGAGGTCATGGCTTAGTTTCCGTAAGTTTTCCTAGAAGGACACCCCAATCAAACTTTGGCGAATCGTCGCGTAGTCTGCGATTTTCGATTCTCCATTCCCATTCGTGTTCATTCCCAACGCTTGCAGGTCAGCATCCACCATCAGATGCACCAACTCTTCAAACGTCACAGAGGGTTCCCACTTCAGAAGCTTCTTCGCTTTCGCCGGATCACCGATTAGCAAATCAACTTCTGCCGGACGCAAATAGCGCTCATCGAATTCAACATAATCGTGCCAGTCGAGATTCACTCGTCCGAAGGCAATATCGAGGAATTCGTGAACCGAGTGAGTTTCACCTGTTGCGACCACATAATCATCGGGCTGGTCTTGTTGCAACATCAACCACATCGCGCGGACATAATCCTTGGCATAACCCCAGTCGCGTTTCGCGTCGAGGTTGCCCATGTAGAGTTTCTTCTGTTGTCCAGCGACAATGCGAGCCACTGCACGAGTGATTTTGCGGGTTACAAAGGTTTCGCCACGACGCGGAGATTCGTGATTGAACAGAATTCCGTTACACGCGAACATATTGTAGGATTCGCGGTAGTTGACGGTTTGCCAGTGTGCGAACACTTTCGCGCAGGCGTAAGGACTACGGGGATAGAACGGTGTGTCTTCAGTTTGAGGAACCGCTTGCACTTTTCCGTACATCTCAGAAGAACCTGCTTGGTAGTAGCGAACTTCTGATCCGGTACGCTGTTGATAGTCACGAGCGGCTTCAAGAATTCTCAGTGCGCCCATTCCGACTGCATCAGCCGTGTATTCAGGCGCGTCGAAGCTGACTCGGACGTGGGACTGAGCACCCAAATTATAGATTTCGTGGGGTTGGACTTCTTCGAGGATGCGGCGTAAAGTCGTGCCGTCAGTGAGATCGCCGTAATGTAAAAAGAGCCGCGCCCCTTCAACGTGCGGGTCTTCGTAGATGTGGTCAATACGATCGGTGTTGAAGGTGGAAGTCCGACGAATGATGCCGTGAACTTCGTAACCTTGTTCTAGTAATAACTCTCCTAAGTATGAGCCATCTTGACCTGTGATACCCGTTAACAGTGCGCGTTTACGTTGCGTCATTCTTTGCTTTCCTCACCTGCAATTACAGAGACGGTTAGAGATTGTTCGATGCCGAGTTGCTTCATGCGGTCTGGACTTTGAGCACACGAAACAAGCTGTTCCTAGTTAACCCTAAGCTCAGCACAAATAACACCCAACCTTACCGCGAAAGGTTCAGTTTGTGTGTCAAGATACCGTGGAGTTGAGAAAAAGTTTTGCTGAAGTTAAACTTGCGAGTTTCTTCCCATACGGCAGGTTTAGCTTTTGACAATGACAGGACTGCTCGGACTGAGAAGCAATCCGTCTAAGCTGCTAACCATTACGACGGCGATCGAGGGTATCCGGATCAGTCGATAAATTTCTAGTAGGCTCCGTTGTTTTTCGGGAAGATGACAACGCCGATCGTTTTGAAGACAATCCACAAATCGAGCCAGAAATTTCGGAAGCTGGCGTAGTACACATCTATGCGGATACGCTGGGGGTAGGGAATGTCGTTGCGTCCTGATACTTGCCATAAGCCTGTGATTCCGGGACGGATCGTGAGAACGGTTTCGATATGGTTGCCGTATTTTGGCAGTTCTTCCACCACGAGCGGGCGAGGTCCGACGACACTCATATCACCCACGAGGACGTTCCAGAATTGGGGAAATTCGTCCAGGCTGGTAATGCGTAAGAAGCGACCAATCCAGGTAATTCGGGGATCGTATTTCAGCTTGAAATTGGTTTCAAATTCGTGACGCATCTGGGGCGAGGAGTTCATCAAATCGAGTAGCATCTCGTCTGCGTTTCGCACCATCGTTCTAAATTTGATGCAGCCGAAGCGTCTGAAATTTTTTCCAACCCGTTCTTGTACGTAAAAGATTGGACCTGGAGAACTCAGGGCAATTAGCAGTGCCAAAATTAGATAGACGGGAGAAAAAAGAATGAGAACGGAGAGCGAAAATACAATATCGAATAGACGTTTGGCAAAATCGCCATCAAGCGCATCCCAAGTATTGAGAATAAAGGGTTTTCCACGCTTGAAGATCGACCGAATCCGCTTGCCGGGGACAAATTGGCTATCGGCAGTCATCTTACTCCTTACTGTTCCACACCACACACAGTCCTGATCATAAAGCCATAGACTCTTTTAGCGTTAAATTTGCTCCCGAATTTGGGAGTATTTTTAGCGAATTGGGTCGTTTTTTAATGAATTCGGGTTTGAAATTCTTGATAGGCTTGATCGATAAATTCAAGATACCGCTGTTTAAACAAATCCGGATGAAATTTAAGCGATTGCGATCGCGCGTTTTCGGGATGAAAATTCGATCGCAGTTGCTCAAAAGCATGAACGGCTTCGACGATCGCGGTTTCTGTTTGATCTGAGAACAGAATGCCCGTTCCATCTTTACATGTTCGTAAGTCTCTCACAGTTTCTGCGGTTCCGCCTGCACCGTAAGCAATAACGGGTGTTCCACAGGCTTGTGCTTCCACGGGTGCGATCCCGAAGTCCTCGTAGGCGGCATAAATAAAGGCTCTTGCTTGTTTCATATACTGCTCTACAACGTGGTCGGGCTGCCATCCTAAAATTTGAATATTTGGTTTTGCAATCTTTTGAATTTGCTTTAATTCTGCTCCGCTTCCAATTACAACTAATGGGAGATTCAACTGATTAAATGCTTGAACGATTAACGGGATTTTCTTATAGCCAACGAGTCGAGAAACGGTGAGATAGAAGTCTTGTTTTTGCGCTTCAAATGGAAAGCGATCGACGTTTACAGGTGGATAAATTACCTCAGCGGAACGACGATAACAGCGCCAAATTCTTCGAGCTGTATGCTGAGAATTAGCAATAAAATAATCGACTCGATTTGATGAAATCACATCCCATTGTCGTAATTGATGCAAGAGATATCGAGTAAAAATACCAGGAATTCCGCGACCTGCACGACTATTACGGAGATATTCAAACGTCATATCCCATACATAGCGCATCGGAGCATGACAATAACAAATATGAAGTTGATTTGGAGCAGTGATGACTCCCTTCGCGACCGCATGATACGAAGACAAAATAATATCGTATTCGTGTAGATCAAGTTGTTCGATCGCAAGGGGTAAAAAGGGCAAGTATTTTTGAACTCCGTTTCGCGCGGATGGGAAATTCTGAAGAAATGTTGTGCCAATCTTTCGTTGGTATAAGTAACTTTTCGGATTCGTTGATTCAAAGTCAATTAGGGCATACAAATCGGCATTAATATGCTTCAAAATCTCTTGCACAACGAGTTCTGATCCGCCAGTCGCTTTCGGGGTCAGCCATTCATGCACTAATGCGTACTTTAAATTCACAGCAAAATTCTTCCAGAATCACGCACAAATTCTATCGTTCTCCGTCGTTGATTCGAGAAAGATGTTTCAGGCTGTATCACAGTGAACAACAAATTAGAGGCAAATCTGGTGATATTCAATTCTTCTCTCATGGCTCAACAGGTAATTAGAGCGATTAGGATTTAGAGCCGAATCATTGCCAGTCGTTGATCGTGCTATTGGAAATGTTTTCCTAATTGGGAATGGTCATCAGTGCGATCGCATTCGGATTTCCCATACTCTGTATCGCTCTTATGCTTTTGATTGCGTTCTCAACTCGGTGAGTTTCATCCTCGAAACCAGTTTCGCCACGATGAACACGATCAGAAATAGGCAGAACTGAACGAGAACAATACTCGGACCCGATGGGAAATTGAACGCACCAGAGACGAGCATTCCCGCGATACTGCTCAGAGCACCGATCGCAACTGACCAGCCCAAATACGGCTTGAATTGATGACTTAATAGTTTTGCGGTCGCAGCGGGAATCACGAGAAAGGCATTCACGAGAAGAATCCCGATCGCTTTAATCGCCACAGCCACCGTTAACGATAGCAGCACCACGAATAAATAACGATGAAACTGAATCGAAACGCCTTGGACTTTCGCGACCGCTTGATTCAGCGTTAATAGAATTTGTTGGCGTAATGTTGCAAGTAAAACTGAAACGCTAACGACTAGAAGCAATGCAGTGAGCGAAATATCTGTCCAATTCACAGCAAGAATGTCACCGAACAAGATATTAATTAAATTACCTCGATAGCCTTGGATGAAAGTCGTGAGAATAACACCGATCGCTAATGCTCCAGACAGCACAATATTGAGAACGCTATCACTCCAAAGATCCGTTTGATCGATTAAATAGAGAACAGCGACCCCGAATAATAAAGTGAATGGTAGTAATGTCCAGGTTGGCTCGACTTGGATTAGAACCCCGATCGCAACTCCGACTAATGCCGCATGTCCGACCGCATGGGAAAAGAACGACAATTGCCGCAACGCTACAAAACTGCCTAAAAAGCCGCACAGCAGACCCATCAGTACCCCTGCTACGATCGCTCTTTGCATGAACGGGTACTGTAATAAATTCACCAAATCAGTGTTGATGTCGATAGCGGCTAAAACCAGATCCATAAGTTTGAAGCAAATTGTCGCGGGATAGAGCGATCTCCGGTTTGCCTGTACAAATCAGCGATCGATTCAAACACAAAACAAAATCACAATGTCGATTGACCATATCAAGATCGTGCGAAACCTGCAAGACCGTCCAGTTTTCCTCGTGCCGAAGTTCGTTCAGCAAATCAAAAAATTCTGCCTCACCCTGAACATCCACTTCAGCGAACGCTTCATCGAGAACGAGCAGTTTCCGAGGAGTGACCAAGCAGTAAGCCAGTAGAACGCGCTTAAGTTCACCACCGCTCAAAGTTCCGATCGCTTGATCCCACAAATGATAGGCACTGACTCGCCGTAGAGCTTGAGCGATCGCTGATTTGCTGTGACCATTACTCTGACCTAACGCGACCAATTCAGCGACAGAGATTGGGAAACTTCGATCGAAGATGAAATTCTGCGGCATGTAACCGATTTGCGATCGCAGATTCCCCAAGCGACGAATCGGACGACCGAAAATCTCGATCGTTCCCGCTGCTTTCGGAATCAGATCTAGAATCGCTTGCACGAGCGTACTTTTTCCTGAGCCGTTTGGACCCACGATCGCCGCCGAACTTCCCGCAGGAATTTCAAACGAAACATTTTCGAGTGCGGCATATCGTCCTCGCAACACGGTCAAGCCTTCTACTTTGACAATCGGACTAATCACTTGAATGCTTCTTCTAAGGTTTGTAGGTTTGCTCGCATCGCTGTGAAGTAATGCTGCGGATCAGTTTGTCCAGCTTCTAACGAATCGAGCGATCGCAGTTTTACATTGAGATCTTTAGACAAACCATCGAGCAGTTTATTATCTACGCCTGGTTCACTAAAGAGGGCTTTTGCCTGGAATTGTTTTACGGCATCGATCGTTTCCTTGACATCTCCTGGAGAGAGTTGATCTTCGGGGATTTCAACGACAGCAACTTGTTTGAGGTTGTAGCGCTGAGCGAGATAGGGAAAGGCATCGTGGAACGTAATAAAAGTGCGATCGCGAAATTGCCCTAATCGCTGCTCGAACTCTTTATTCAAATCTGCCAATTGTTGCAAATATGCCGCCGCATTCGCTTCATACTTGGCTTTATTCTCTGGATCAGCCGCAATCAGCCCATCACGAATATTTTCAACTTGTTCTTTTGCTAGAACGGGATCAAGCCAAACGTGCGGATTTCCTTCAGCATGATCGTGGCTGTGACTATGTTCTTTCCCAGCAGAAACGACTTGAGAGAGTTCACCGACAGGCTTGATTCCCTGACTCGCATCGATAATTTTGAGTTTCGGATTTTGAGCACTCTTGATCGTACTGTCTAGAAATTCCTCCATTCCCAGACCGTTCTTCACGACGATATCCGTTTCGGATAGTGCTTTAACATCCGCAGGAGTGGATTGGTAGTCATGCACTTCGGTTCCTGGCTGAATCAGAATATCGACTTGGGCAGCATCTCCCGCGACTGCTTTCGTAAAGAGGTAAATCGGCAAAAACGTGGCAACGACTCGCAAGCGATTTTCCGTGTTTGCGGCAGGGGACGGACTGGCAGCGGGAGAAGTATTCGTAGCAGGAGAAGATTGCGCTTGAGGCGAGGTCGATGTTCCTCCACAGCTCGTGAGAAACGCACCGGAAGCCGTCCCAGAAACGAAGAGCGAAGCAGCGAAAAATTTAGCGATCGTGGAGCAACTTAGATTCCTTCTCATCATGGAAAACGCGCCGAATGAAAAGACAGTTTCCATCCTACATTGAGAATGAGTCTCATTTTACTGATTTATCTTGTTTTAAGATTAGGGGAATTCGTATTATTAGCTACTTTAATTACCGAGATTGCTTAATTGAATAACGGCAGTACGTCGGTCAACAAATCTCTTACTGTCTCATACGTTACAATTAGTATCATCTTGTTACTGATATGAATAAAAAGAGCCAAACTTTCTGCAAAGCTGGCTCTGGATCAACCTGTTGTCGTTTCACATTGGAGAAAACCCTTCTGCGCGTTTCCCAACTTGCAGCGGGTTTCATAAGGTAATAATCCCTATCTGCTGAACATTGTAACAACATACACAAAACTTTTGTCACGAAACTTCATGAATCCCGGACATATCTCCTACTAATGGTAGATTCACTCGCTCAAAAGTTTAGCTGATGGATTTAGTGTTGATCGCTACTTCTCTTCCTTGCTGTGGTTGTCCCCAAATGACTCGCTCTTGTTTGTAGATCACGGTTCCAGGCTTTGCGCCTTTGGGTTTGTATACGTATTTCGGTGCTGTGTAAATGACTGGAACTTGTTCGCTTTGACGGGCACGACTGTGATAAGCCGCCAAATTTGCTGTGAATTGAAGATCTTTTTCGTCAGCGATCGCGCCCGGTTCCAATCTCAGCAAGACATGACTGCCCGGAATTTCCTGAGTATGGAACCACAAATCATATTCAGTTGCTGTTCGGAACGTGAGTTGATCATTCTGGCGATTGTTTCGTCCGATCAACAGCTCGAACCCGCTCGGCGTTTTGTATCGATACGGCTGAATTGCGGAATCTTGTTGAGTAGCGGCTTTTCGATATTCCGAACCTTCAAGATAACCTTCTTGCACAAGTTCATCCCGAATCTCTTCGAGTCCCTTGAGATCGTCCGGCGTTTCGTATTGCTCGAATTGAGCGATCGCAGTTTCAATCTCTTCTAAATAATCAATCTCGCTTTGTACCTCAGTTAATAAAGGCTCGATCGCGGCACGAGTCCGCTTCAATTTCTGATGTTGCTTGTAAAATCCTTGAGCGTTCAGAACTGCATTTTTCTCAGGATCAAGCGGGATTTTGACAGGTTCGCCCGTTTCAAAGTCAGCAAGCTCGATCGCTTTCATTCCTGGTTCCCACAGATGCAAATTCGCCATCAATAAATCAGCTTGATGTTTCGCTTGGTCAGCACGATCGGATCGATCCAGTCGGCTCTCGAATTCTGCGGCTTTCGATCGCAGTTTTCCCAACACATTATTGAGCTTCTGACTAATCTGGTGACGGAGTTGAGTGAATTCTTGCTGATTTAATTGGTCGCGATAATAGCGATCGATCATTTTCTGAACGTTAATCGAATCGTCCCCCCAAATCACGGTATAGCCTTGGGAAGTGAATCCAGGGTGAAATTGTTCTTTGTCGATCGCGCTTAACCAAAACTGCCAACGTTCAAATAACTGTTGCCATTCTGAATCGGTTAACGTTTCAGTTGATTGATCTGGATCGAGTTCTGCGGCTTGCAACATAGAGAGAACAAGAGCAGAACTAAGACCTCGATAGGATTTGACGAGATTTTTGCGAATTGCACCGGGAACGAGACTGATCCGCGATCGCCATCGATCTATAGATTCTTGTAAGTTTGGGGCTGGATCAAGACGAGCAGGCGGAAGTTCATACGGCTGACCTGTTTGAATCGGGCGCACACTCGATTGATTCGAGCTAACTTGATGGGCTGCGGTAACGATCGCATTCTCCTGATTGACTAAAATCGCATTACTGTATTGCCCCATGATTTCGACATAGAGATGCCACAAAGCAGGTTCACCCGGACGATGCGCGAATTGTAAGTCGATCGCTCTTTCCCAAGGTGAAACAGGCTGAATATCAACGAGTGCTAATCCGCCTAATTGATGTCGCAATTGCTGACTAAAAGTGAATGTATCGGGATCGCGTGGAGGCGGATCGCTGATGTGAATTCTTGCAGCTTGGGGATGCCAGGAAAGAGTGAGCCAGCCGCGTTTTTTTAGAGTGCGTAATGCTAAGAGGACGGTAAAGCGATCGCGTTGATACGCTTGCTCGAATCGGGCGGGGAGCCATTGCGATCGCATATCCGCACAAATCGCCATCAGCGTTGTGTAATCTACTGGCTGCATCGTTTACCTCGTCTGTTGTTGCAATTTGTGCGGCACAATCCGAACGGTAGTATAGTCGATCATCATGCAGAACCGGATGTCGGGGTTCCACTGGCTGTCGAATGATTTTTTTCTTTCTTGCATTCCTACTGCTGCGGTTAATTTTCTGGTTTGCAGCATTTCCGAATTCAGACGAAGCGTACTACTGGCTTTGGGGACAACATCTTGATTGGTCTTACTATGATCATCCACCGCTACAAGCATGGATTCAGGGGGTTTCGAGCGCGATTTTTGGTCGATCGACGTTCACCCTCAGATTGCCAAATTTGTTTAGTAATATCGCTTTCTTCTATACGTACTATCTCATTGTACGGTATCTAAATAAAGATCTAAGCGTTCGAGTGGTTGCGCTGCTTGTATTGTCTGCACCACTCTATTTTATATTTTTAGGACTTGCTTGGCATGATCATCTTCTGATTACATTCTCGTTAATTTCAGCCTATTTATTTATTCGATTTTTAGATAGTTATCTTTCAGATGGAAAAGGAGAAACTTGGCGATTGTATGGAAGTGCGATCGCGCTTTCTCTCGCATTTCTCTCGAAATACAATGCAGTTTTCGTTGCGCTCGGATTCTTCGCCACGCTAATTACTCATGCTCGATTGCGATCGTTGTTCCGCGATCGACGACTTTATATCGGAATTGCGATCGCCCTGACCTGCCTGATTCCAATCCTAATTTGGAATATCTCGAATGATTTTGAGTCATTTCGATATTATGTCGATCGAAGTGTTAATCCCGTTAATCCAGGAATCAAAATTGGTCCATTTCTTGGGTTCACTCTAGTCTCGTTCTTCGTGATTTCTCCATTCTGCTGGATTGGTTTTTATCGTCTGATCAAAACTCGCTTACCAATCGATTCAATTTATCCAATTGTCGCGTTTTGGGTTTTCGCAATTTCTTCTACTCTACTAACCATTGTTTCCCTAATTTCGGCAGCATTATATTACTGGAATATCACAGCCTACCTATTACTATTTCCTCTGTTGCCGTTTGTATTGAAGAAACCAAAGTTTACTGCAATTTATGGTTTGATCATTTCAGCAATATTAGTGTTTTACTACACTATATTTCCCTTAGCAGCATTGTTTAGTAAAGATGCTGACCCAGATTCTCGAATGTTATTTGGTTGGAAAGAAGTTGCAGCGATCGTACAATCCGAAGCTCAATCTTTAAATAATCCCTTGCTTGTGACTTCCGATTATCGGTCTGCTTCAGCGTTGGCTTACCAATTAAACAATCGAAACGTGATTGCAATTAGCGATCGTATTGATCAATTCGATTTTTGGTATCGCGACCCGAAACCGCTACAGGGAAAAGATGCGGTGATCCTCTCAGACGATTGGTATCCGGCGGAATTGATGGTACTCTCTAAATTCGATCGAACTTCTGAGCCGATTACCGTTTCAGTAAAACGCTTTGGAATTTGGATCAAAGACTACTACGTGCGTAAAGGCTACAACTTCAAACCGTGATGGATTGCATACATTTAACTCAGATCCGCGGATACGGATATACAGGCGCACTGCCAGAAGAACAGGTACTAGGTCAATGGTTTGAAGTGGATTTGACGCTCTGGATTGATCTGGCGGCATCGGGAGACAGCGATCGCTTATCTGATACGTTGAATTACTGTGATGTGATTGAAGTAACTCAGAAATTGATTAAAACATCACGATTCAATTTATTAGAAAAGTTGGCGAGTGCGATCGCGCAATCCATTCTGCAATTTGATCAAGTGGCTCAAGTACAAGTGAAATTAACGAAACCTGCTGCACCGATTCCGGATTTTGGAGGGAAAATTGCGATCGACATTGTGAGAAAGAAAGTCTAATTCTCCCAAAATGTTTCATTCAAAAGTGCATCAATTTCAGAACTAAACTGCCACTCATTAGGAAACTCAGCGTCTTCGTACTTTGAGCGCGCTTCAGTTAGAGCTTCAAGATACAAGCTTGACAGTTGTTCTCTAGCAAAATTCTTCAGACTAGGCGAATCTTCGAGCAGAAATCTAATTTGCCGACGCTGCTCTCGAATCGTATTCATCCAGCCTCGATAATCATTCGGACTATCAATATAAATTCGTTTCAAAAGATGTTCAAGGAGAACGACGAATCGATTCTTTAATTCACGTTTGTCCGAACGCCCCAAACATTCAATCTCCTCAATCAAGTTCTCAATCTCTAACTGTTCAAACTTTCCAGCTTTGAGTTTTGCCACTGTATCATCAATCCACAGAGCAAAATCTTGCTCATAAAGCGAGACTTGAGAGAGCGATTGCGTCATGCTGAATCCTCCTGAGCGCTACTGCCATTGTAAGATTCAGTCGTGGGTTGAAGTGAGAAATTTGCTGTGTTAGCTGCATTACTCTACGGAAAAGAAGATTTGCGATTGGAAACGATCGATGATCCTACGCCCGGAGTCGGGGAAGTCGTGATCGAAGTCGGAGCCGCGACAACTTGCGGAACGGATCTGAAAGTGTGGCGACGAGGCGGACACGCGAAAATGTTAAAGCCTCCAACCTTGTTCGGACACGAGGCAGCAGGGCGAATTGTAGCGATCGACAATTCCATCCCAAATTGGAAAATTGGTGATCGCGTTGTTGCCAATAATTCCGCCCCTTGTGCGCGATGCTTCTTCTGCCAACGCCAAGAATTCTCACTCTGTACAGATCTGAGCTTTAACAATGGAACATTCGCTCAGTATTTGAGGATTCCGAGCGCGATCGTTCAACAGAATCTTTTACCAATCCCCGATCACGTTCCCGATGCGATCGCATCCATGACCGAACCTCTAGCATGTGTTTTACATGGAATTGCTCGATCAAACTACAATCCAGGCGATCGAGTCGTTCTCCTCGGTGATGGTGCGATCGGTCTAATGTTCGTGGCGGTGATGGCTCCCAAAACCGAATTCTATGTATTTGGCGGTAATGATGATCGATTAGCGATCGCCAAACAGTTCGGAGCCGCAAACACGTTCAACTATCGACAAATTTCCAACGTTCCAGAATTGGTCAAAGATCTCACCGATGGATGGGGAGCGGATATTGTCATCGAAGCAACTGGGGTTCCGGGTGCTTGGGAAACCGCGATCGAATGTGCTCGTCCGGGTGCGACTGTGAATTTATTCGGGGGTTGTCCACGTGAAACAAGAATTTCCGTCAATACGGAACAACTCCATTACAATGAACTGACGCTCAAGGGAGTGTTTCATAATACGCCGGAGTTTGTGCGATCGGCACTTGAACTCTTAGCGAGTGGAACGATTCCATTTGAGTTATTGATTAGCGATCGACAACCGTTGCAAAACCTAGAACAAGTTTTCCAGGACATGAAACAGCGCAAAGTGATCAAAGTCGCAATTGAGCCGTGAATGATAAGCCTGTCTTCTTTGGAGTCATAACAATGAAAAAGATTGGCTTGATGATGGGTGGATTGATGCTGATGGCGACACCCGCACACGCGATCCCTGGACAAACTTTAGATGAAGCGGCGGTTTGGATGCAGTCTAATTCTGCGGTTCGCCCTAGTCCGAATGAGAAATTTTTAGTGCGACGAGTGAACACAGCCGCACAACAACTGACCTTTCACGCCTCAGTGATGCCGCCTGGAAGATTGGCGCGACTTGCACCGGGAGGGCGGGTTGTTCGGAGTGAAACGCTGTCTCTATTTGATATGCGAAATGGCGTGACATTGAATCGACTGCGTGAATCAGTGCGATCGATTTATGGATTAGACATCGCACGAGATTTTGAGCAGTCTGCGATCGTCAAATCCTATCCCACAGAAGACCGAATTCAAGAAGCGGTGACAAAACAAAATGCTCAACTTGCGGCACAGCAAGGAGAACTGCGCCGAGGAGAGCGGTTTGCGTATTGGCTCGAAGTGGCTCAAACCGAGAACGGTAGAGCTTATTCGGGACAATTGACGGTGTTTCTACTCGATGACTTGGAAAAATTGCGATCGGAGTTAGCAAATCGATGAACTGGCGGCACTTCATTCCGTTTTTTGACACGACCGCAATGGATTGGGCAGTGACTCCCCGATTGTTGCGCTGGCTTACTTTTGTCTGGTTGTTTGTCGGATTGGCGGTGATGTATAGTGCCTCGTTTCCAGTTGGAGACGCGATCGGCGATGGGTTGTATTACTTCAAGCGGCAACTAATCGCGATCGTGCTGGGCATGATTCTTTTTAATGTGCTGATTCATGCCCCGTTGCGATATATCCAAGGAATTGCTGGCGTGGCGTTCATTGCCCTGCTCGGTGGAATCTTCTTGACGACAATCATCGGACGCGAAGTGAACGGAGGTCAGCGTTGGTTTGAGGCGGGTCCCTTTTTGATTCAGCCTTCTGAGTTGATCAAGCCGTTTCTCGTGTTGCAAAGTGCTCGAATTTTCGGACAGTGGGAACGCCTGCCTTGGCGAGTTCGATTAACTTGGATCGGGCTATTTTGCTCGATGCTGGTCGGAATCTTGCTGCAACCGAATTTAAGTACGACTGCGCTCTGTGGAATGACATTATGGTTGGTCGCACTGGCAGCAGGATTACCTTATATCTATTTGGCGGGAACTGCGATCGGGGGATTATGTCTCGCAATTCTGAGTATCAGCATTCGAGAATATCAGCGGCGACGGATTATGTCGTTTATGAATCCTTGGTCTGATCCGTTGCAAGATGGCTACCAGTTGATTCAAAGCTTATTAGCGATCGGCTCTGGTGGTTTAACTGGAGTTGGATTCGGTCTTTCACAACAAAAGCTATTCTATTTACCAATTCAGTACACCGATTTCATCTTCGCCGTATTTGCTGAAGAATTTGGATTAGTCGGATGCTGCTTGTTTATGCTGATGTTAGTCGCCTATGCAACTCTGGCGTTGATTGTGTCGCGTCAGGCAAAGAATCCGATTCATCGATTAGTAGCGATCGGGGTCATGGTGATCATGGTCGGTCAATCGCTTTTGAACATCGGAGTCGCAACCGGAGCGTTACCGACTACTGGACTGCCATTACCGTTATTCAGCTATGGCGGAAGTTCGATGATTTCGAGTTTGGTCTGTGCGGCGTTATTGATTCGAGTGGCACGAGAAAGTAGTGAAGCGCGTGTTATGTCGATCGCTGAAAATCCGAAAATTATCTCATTTGCAGAAGCGAGAACCCGACGAATGAAACCCAGACCGTCCCGCTAACTCTTAGAATATGAAAGGCGCTTCAAATCGCTTAATATTCCAAGGTTAGTCTTATGTTCGAGACGCTTCAGACCCAACTTTATGAGCTTTCGCAATTTGCCGATCGCTTAGTTTCCTCCCAACTCGCACACATTACGCCTGTGAGTATCGGTGTGATTTTTGCGGCGGGATTGCTTACGAGTCTAACGCCCTGCACGTTGTCGATGTTGCCGATTACGATCGGATATATCGGCGGCTATGAGGCAAAATCTCGCTGGCAAGCGGCGGCACAATCGACCTGGTTTTCACTCGGATTAGCGACGACTCTGGCAGGTTTGGGAATCGGGGCGACACTGCTCGGAAAGGTATATGGGCAGGTTGGAACGGGTTTACCGATCGTGGTCAGTGTCATCGCGATTTTGATGGGGCTGAATCTATTAGAGGCGTTACCGTTTGCACTGCCTTCGATCGGGGGAACGGAATGGATCTCGAAGGAACTGCCTGCGGGAGTGCGATCGTATCTTTTAGGTGTGACCTTCGGGTTAGTTGCTTCACCGTGTAGTACTCCCGTCTTGGCAACGATTCTGGCTTGGATCGCATCGACCGGAGATCCGATTCTCGGTGGTTCACTTTTGCTGTGTTATACCGCTGGTTATGTTGCACCGTTGATATTAGCGGGAACGTTCACCGCAGCGATTAAGAAACTATTAGAATTGCGGCGCTGGTCGGGTTGGATTACGCCTGTCAGTGGTGCTTTGTTGGTTGGGTTTGGTGTGTTTTCGTTAGTGTCGCGATTTGCGATTTAGAATATGACTTTTACAGAATTCATAGCGGTTCCAAGACGGTATTTTAAGAAGGAACTATTGCCCGTTTTAGCGGATTTGAAATTGGCGATCGTACTTCTGTTAGCGATCGCAGTTTTCAGTATTACGGGAACGGTGATCGAGCAGGGGCAATCGATCGCGTTTTATCAAGCGAACTATCCTGAACATCCCGCACTATTCGGCTTTCTAACTTGGAAAGTGCTACTCACCGCAGGATTAGATCACGTCTATCGAACTTGGTGGTACTTAGCATTATTAATTCTATTTGGTGCAAGTCTCACCGCTTGTACATTCACACGTCAGTTACCTGCATTACGCTGGTTTTCCCGCACTTGGAACTTCTACAGTCAGCCGCGCCAGTTTCGGAAGTTTGCTCTGAGTGCAGAGTTTCCGAAAGGTGACTTAGATCAGCTTGCAACCCTTCTCGAACAACGCAAATATAAGATTTTCCGAGAGGGTGAAAAGCTGTATGCACACAAAGGAATTGTTGGGCGAATTGGTCCGATCATTGTTCATGCTGCGATGATTTTGGTGCTGGTTGGTGGTGTCGTTGGTGCAATGACAGGATTTATTGCTCAGGAAATTGCTCCGAGTGGTAGCACCTTCAAGATTGAGAACATCACTGATGCTGGGATCTGGGCAGCTCCACAGTTTCCAAAAGATTGGTCAGTGAAAGTTAATCGATTTTGGATTGATTACTTACCGACGGGTGAGATTGATCAGTTCTATTCGGATTTATCGGTGCTGGATAAGGATGGGAAAGAAGTCGATCGTAAAACCATCCACGTGAACGAACCGATGAAATATAAGGGCGTGACGATGTATCAAGCCGATTGGTCGATCGCTGCAATTCAAGTTCGTCTTAATAACAGTCCGGTGCTGCAATCCCCGATGGCAAAGCTCGATGCTGTAGGCGGACGGATTTGGGGAACTTGGCTGCCATTGAAACCGGATATGAGCGATGGCGTTTCCCTAGTTGCGAAGGACTTACAGGGCTTGCTGTTGATTTATGACATGGATGGCAAGCTGATCTCAACTGTTCGGAAAGGAATGGCGGTTGAAGTGAAAGGAGTGCGATTGTCGATCGTGGATCTGATTGGTAGCACCGGATTGCAAATTAAAGCCGATCCAGGAATCCCGATCGTCTATCTTGGCTTCGGTTTACTGATGTTAGGTGTGATTCTTAGCTATGTGTCTCACTCTCAGATTTGGGGCTTAGAGCAAGAAGGAGCGGTTTATATCGGTGGCAGAACGAATCGTGCTCAGGTCACATTTGAGCGGGAATTTCTAGGCATTTTAGATGCGATCGACCAGAATGGAGCGGAGTCTACTCAGACTAGCCAACTCGCTCAAACCTAATTCATGCCTTATCGCATCTCTTTACTGTTGACGATCGTATTCATCGTCCCGCTTGGTTATTTTGTTCGATTCTCGCCCATCTTTCCTGACTGGTTTAGCGATGTATTTGGAAGCATCGCTTACCAGATTTTTTTTATTGCGCTGGTGCAGTTTTGGTTTCCGAAAGTGTCGATCGCGAAAACTGCGATCGGAGTATTCCTGTTTTCTTGTGCGATCGAGTTTCTCCAACTCTGGAAACCTCCTTTCCTCCAAGCCATCCGCGCAACGCTTCCAGGGCGATTAGTGCTTGGAAATACCTTCTTGTGGGCAGACTTTCCGCCTTACGCCGTTGGAAACTTTGTCGGATGGCTTTTGATTCGGAGTCTTAAGAAGCTTTCTCGTGGGTAACTTCTACAACCGTATGAACATTCCCGCGAGGTGTGTAATCCGCTTTCACCGTAATTTTTAGCGGATCGCAAGCTTCGACAATATCATCGAGAATTTGATTCGCCGCTTCCTCGTGGGAGATGTATCGATCGCGATAACTATTGATATACAGCTTGATCGCTTTCAATTCCACCACGCGCTGATCCGGAATGTAATTGACATAAATTGTGCCGAAATCCGGATAGCCAGAGAAAGGACACTTGCACGTAAACTCTGGCAGCGAAATCGAAATCGTATAGCGTCGTCCGGGTCTTGGATTCGGGAATGTAATCAGTTTGCCTTCTTCAATCAGGCGTTCCCCGTACTTCACTTCCGGGCGTTCTTGCGCTTGTGTCATATTGAATTCAGAGAAAATAACCCGATCGATCTTAGCAATCGAATTTACACGGATGCACGATTGCAGCAAGTAATTTTTTTGCATTCCTCTCAGCAATCCCCGAATCTCCACCTTTAATTGAAAATTTTTCTGCAAAAAACTTGACTAAAAGTGCGTTGATTGCTTCAATTGCAGCTATTCTGAGGGCATCACCATTTCAGGCTTTTTCAGATTACTTTTACAGCTATGAACCCCATGACGCAAAAAACGCCACCTCGATCGGTTAGCTTGCCTTCAACAGCCTCGGTTGCACACGCTCCCGCCGTTCCAATCTCGGTATACCGCGAAGTTGTTGCAGAACTTCAAGCAACTAAAACCGCAATGGAGTCAATGAAAACCGAAAATCAGAAGTTGGCTCAGCAAAATCAGCAATTGCGTCAAGAAATCGAAAAAACAGTACAAGCCGCTCTCCAACTTCGCAAATTCTCGAACGCGATTCAGCCTGCTTCGACGGCTCCCGCTCCTCGTGTTGACCTCACGATCGATGAGCCAACCTTTCAAATTCCCGTAATGCCGCCCCGGATGCCTGCGGAATCGATCGCGGAGCGCGGTGCAAGCATCGCTGAACCCCTGCCGCCTCATTTGGAATTGAAGCCGCTTGAACCGATCGAAGAAAAACTCATCATCGAACAAGACAGCAAACCCCGTCGCAAAATTAAGCCAGAGAAAGATTCTTACATCGAATTGAACGGCTGGATGCTGGCAGTTGTGATTGGCTTAATTGTTGTCAGTGCCTTTGGTGCGGGCTTCTTGCTGGTGCGTCCATTGTTATCTCCTTCTTCAAAATAAATTGTAGATTCGTAACACTCTAATTACGAATTGCTACTAGGGAATTCCGATTTTTTGTGGCTCATGCGAAACTCGGAATCAGCACTACGATCGGGTAAACTGACTATCGATCGTATTCGTTGTTACAAAATTGTTTTTGTGAACAGTGATAGATAGTGTCATGCCCGAACGATAGAAATTAAGACTAAGGAGTGTAAGCGCTTGAAAAAGGTTGAAGCGATTGTTCGCCCATTTAAACTTGATGAAGTCAAAATTGCATTAGTCAACGCCGGAATCGTGGGGATGACGGTTTCTGAAGTCCGAGGCTTTGGACGGCAGAAAGGTCAAACCGAGCGCTACCGGGGATCAGAATACACGGTCGAGTTTTTACAAAAGCTCAAAATCGAAATCGTGGTCGAAGATGATCAAGTTGATATGGTGGTTGACAAAATCATCGTTGCCGCGAGAACCGGAGAAATTGGAGATGGTAAGATCTTCATCACTCCCGTCGATCAAGTTGTACGGATTCGGACGGGTGAGAAAAACTTTGAGGCGGTTTAGCGTCTACTAATTTTTAATTGATATGAAAAGAGGCAGCCTGTTTTGGGTTGCCTCTTTTTTAGTGTGGGTGAATGGTGTTGCGAATGGAATTTGAATTGCTACGTGTACCAATTTGATTCATTAACGCAATACGTTTAGAAATCGTCGTTCCACCGCGAAATCCAGGTAGAGACGATTCGCCGAATCGTCTCTACGTCGTCGGGTAAACGCAAAATCTGCTGCATTCGTGGTTCAAATTCGATATGGACATCGTGGCAAATTCCATTCGGCAGGCATCAAAATCGATCGACAAACGTTATTGCACAGGTCTCAATCGCGTAAGTTTGAGCTTAAAGGGTCCGCCTGCGGTTTCTCCAAAAGCCTTCACCCGCACAATGTAGTTTGCAGTCCGAGTAATTCGAGTAAACAGTAACGAATTCGTCGTTCCATCCGGTCCATCATCGTTCTCAGCAACCGTTGAACCATTCGTCGTCATCAGCATCACGATCGAATCAAAACTATCCGAAGACAAGTCGATCGCAATTTGATCCCCCGCCTGCAATTGCACCACATAATCCCGCGCAAAGTTGCCTTGTCCCGTGGGAATATCCGCATCTGATAGGCGATCGTTGACTTCTCTTCCCGGTGTGAGCGGAATCGGGGCATACGGTCGCGTTTGTGCAATGGCACTCGTTGATATTGTCACAGCAACCGGGACTGCACAAAGCCAAGACATCCAGCGTTTCATGTTCACTTCTCACTTTCACTCTATTGCGCTTGATTGAGAACCTGCTCTAATGCAGCAAGTTCGACATCTCCAGAGAATACACGACCATTCATGACAAAAAATGGTGTTCCATTGATGCCAAGTTGCTCTGCGAGTTGCAAATCTTGATTCACTGCGGCTTCTGCGGCTTTGGAATTGCGATCGCGATCGAACTTCGCCCCATCCAATTTCAGACTCTTCACCAAAATCGCAAACAATGGCTCTCCTATTTCTTTCTGCTGCGCGAACAGTCCATCATGAAATTCCCAGAATTTCCCTTGCTGTCCGGCTGCCCAAGCTGCTTTTGCTGCCGGAAGCGCCTGATCGTGAATACTCGTCAGGGGCAAATGCTTATAAACCAGTGTGACTCGATCGTTGTTCTTAGTCACAAATTGGCTCACTGTTCCTGCTGCTGCCTGGCAATACGGGCATTGAAAGTCAGAGAACTCAACTAAAACAGTCTGTCCCTTACCTTTCGTTGGTGACTGTCCGATAATTGCCTTCGGATTCTGCTGCAATTCTTGAATAAAGGACTGTTGTGCTTTGCGCTGGTCGTCTTGTTGAGCGCGTTGGAAAGCCTGCACCGAATCGACGATCGCTTGGGGATTCTTTTTAATGACTTCTAGAACTTGAGCTTCAAATTTTGGATCAATATTCGAGTCTGCTTGCACTGGTGCAGAACAGCTAAATAAAACGAGGCTGACCAATATCCAGCCCATGAATTGTTTAAGTCTTCTCATTGCGTTCCTGTGGTTCAATCTGTCCTCGCACTATAGCTCAAGTTCGCGATCGAGGAACGACGAGAAAAAATGAGTTCAGTCACCACCGACATAGAAGGGCATTTTCCAATTGCGATCCTCTTTTACAAGTGCAGCACGATAGCCAATTGGCGAATAAATGAATTGCTCTTCTACATATCCGATTTGTCCATCGGGCTGCACAATGCGTATCCAGCCTGGAAGAAATGGGCTACCGTCTGTTTCATGGTCAAGTTTCACAATTTCTTTTGAAAGAAAGCCAATCACCTTGCTCTTAGAATTCGCCTGAGTATGCACTGGAACTTTATTCTGCACAATGACTGAGTATTTCCAAGACTCTAGCTGATTCTTCCAATCCCAAAACACAGAGGGACATATCCAATACTTTCCTTTGTCCTGAGTTCGACAGCCTAGCGCAAATGTTCTTTCTAAATTTTGCCAAATCTCAGCTTTTGGATCATCAATCCTTTCAGTATCCAGAGTTCGCGGGTTTCTTCCAAGTGTCAGTCTGATGTCTTTTGTTGCGATCGCTCGAATAAACTTAGCATCCCGCTGCTTAATCGCTTTCCGTAACCGTTCCCGAAACTGATAAAAGTCTGGATACTTCACCGCGTCATCTACCAACTTAAATGGACGACGCGGATAGGGCGTTCCTCGCTGCGGCACTTTTGGAGAAGCTTCAGGTGAAGGACTTTCTGAAATCGGCTGAATGTTGCTCTGTGAGCTTTGTTGAGAACGAGAAGCCGTACTGCATCCTGTTCCTAGAAGTGTCGCGATCGCGAACCCAACTATCAGCACTCTTGTTCTATTTTCAATCATTGATACAAGCTTGAAATCCTTGCCTCTGAGTATCGACACAGTGCCGCAAAATCGCACCTTTTGCTTCCCAGAATTGATGTGCCTCACTGCTCTCTATATACTTTGCGTTACACTGGACGCTAATCGCGATCGCATCTGTCGCCAAGCGATCATTTCGTGCGATCGCAGCAACCAAGTTACGATAACAGTAGAAAAAGTTTCATGCTGGCGTTATGACTGACTCAGCCCGCTACCTTGTCAATGAACAGGGCGATCGCATCGGCATCGTCTTAGACATCGAACAATACCAACGCTTGGTCACTCCCCTTGCTGCTGACCCAGACTTTCTAGTGGGCATCAGTGCCGCAGAACTCCACGCGCTTGCTAACTGCAAATTAGCCCCTAGCGATCAGGCACAACTGGATGAACTATTAGCAAAACAAGCAGAAACTCAACTCTCTGAAGCCGAAATCGCTCAAGTCGATCGCCTACTTGCGGAAGCTGATGCCTTAACCCTGCTAAAAACTCGCGCTCGATACACGCTACAGCAGCAAAATCAATCTGCCCAAACATCGTGAGTGTTTACATTCCGGTTGGACTGCAAAGACGCATCCGAACACACTTTGCGAACTGCTGTGCATACTGTCGCACCGCAGAAGCTCTCACCGCTATGACTTTTGAATTTGAGCACATTTTTCCACTGGCAGCAGGTGGTGCAACCGAATTTGAGAATCTTTGTCTGGCTTGCCCGTTTTGCAATCGCCATAAGTCAGATCATCAAACAGCAAGCGATCCGCTCACTGGTGAACTTGTTCCGCTCTTTCATCCTCAACAACAAACTTGGGGAGAACATTTTGCTTGGCAAGGAGAAGGATCAGAATTGCTTGGATTAACTCCTGTTGGTCGAGCCACGATCGCACTCTTGCAGATGAATCGTCCACAACTGGTTCACATCCGACGACTTTGGATCGAACTTGGTGAACACCCACCAGAAATTGAGTAACTTCTTTTACGTCTGAACAAAAGTATGCGAGAAATCGGGAGTTGGCTGTGAGACACCGTTCCGCCCGAATTTGCCGAGATTGATGTTTCAACGCGCCCAACCTGAGTAAGAATAGAGAGGGGATCGCGTTTGTTGTGTGGCGCATAGCTACCGCGCAAAAAGTGATGGCTTCATCCAAAGCGATGAACCGCAGGCAGCAATTCGTATCTCAACGCAGTGTGTTCTTATGTGGAAATAGAACTTCCGAATCCGTTGATTCTGGGTCAACTTCGGAGCTTCGCACCCCTTCCTGTCAGTCACCTGCACCCGTTCGCAGCTCTCCCACCTGCTAAAACTGGGAACCAATATCGGCTTGTTAACGAGTCGATCGCAGATCGCCTGAAGCCAGTACGAGAACTGCCTCAAACGATTTGCGTCGATCCAGTAACAAAGGCAACGCCGATACCCTGACCACTCCGTTCAACACACGAGGACAAATCGCTTCATGGAATTCTCGATCGCTGAGTTACTCGCTAACTTCACAGACGATAAATTAGTCGCTCCCAAAGCTTTAGAGAAAAAGCTAGAGTGCATTGATGAACCGAGCCTACGCCGCTTACAGATTGCGCTTGATGCGTTGGAAAAGATCGGTGTTTTGGTGAAAGAACGTGGCAAATACCGTCGCATGACCGAAGATGGCGTGGTCGAAGGGAAATTGCGCTGTTCGAGTAAGGGCTTTTGTTTTGCAATTCAAGATACGGAAGGCTCTGAGGATATCTACATTCGTGAGAGTCAACTGAATCACGCTTGGAATGGCGATCGCGTTTTAGTCCGCGTGACGAAAGAGGGCAGTCGCCGTCGCAGTCCTGAAGGTGAAGTTCGGTTAATTCTTGAAAGAGCGAATCCGTCCGTTTTGGCAAGAATTAAAAAGAATGAAGCTGGCGAATTTCGAGCGGTTCCACTTGATGATCGCTTGCTGTTTGAATTGCAAGTGAATGAAAACGGATTGACACTTGATGAAGCGATCGATCATTTGGCGCATGTGCAGATCAAACGTTACCCGATCGGACAACACGCACCGCTGGGCAAAGTTGCAAAAGTCTTAGGTGCAGATGATGATGCCGCAGATATTGATATTGTTTGCTGCAAACACGATCTACCGCGTGAATTTTCAGAAAACGTTCTCGCCGCTGCAAAAGAGCTTCCCAATAAAGTCACGAAAGCGGAAATGAAAATGCGCGTTGATTTGCGGGGATTAACCACCCTGACCATCAAAGCCAGCAGCGAAGATAGTGCGGACGATGCGATTACGCTGGAGAAAACAAAGGCAGGAAACTGGCGCTTAGGAATTCATATTGCGGATGTGGCGCGGTATGTTGAGGCGGGATCATCCCTCGATCGAGAAGCGCAACGACGCGGTACTTCTGCTTATCTCGGTGAATTAGTGATTCCGATGCTTCCGGAACAATTGACCGAAAATCTCTGTTCACTCCAGCCTGGAAAAGATCGACTCGCGATTTCAGTCTTGATTACGCTGGACGAATCTGGGCAAGTGGTCGAATTTGAGATTCAGCCTTCGGTGATTCAAGTCGATTACAAATTGAGTTATGAACAAGCAGAGGCGATTCTTGCGGATCAACATACTGAGGAATTGAAAGAGTTCGAGCCGATTTTTGAACTGTTAGCACAACTCGATCGATTGAGTCATGCGATCAAAGATCAACGCCGCAAACGAGGTGCATTTGAACTGAACCTGCCAGAAAAAATCTACGCTCGTCCTGACGGTTCAGAATCGCCCGAAGAAGCTGGAAAATTCACCTTCAGCAAGTTCCACTATGACGATGAAGGTGTTCTCGGTGCAGTTGTCGTTTCTTCCACGCTACCAATTCACTCAATGATCGTTGAGTTGATGTTACTCGCGAATCAAACCGTCGCTTCTCATCTGAAAGCATTAGGAATTCCGGGTGTATATCGAGTGCATCCCACCCCTGATCTCGAAGAAGTGCAAGAACTGGTGAAACTCGCAGTCAGCATGGGAATCGAACTGAAACTTGAACAAGAAGAGGAAGTTCGCCCCCAAGACTATCAAAACTTCACTCATGCGTTCGCGGAATCGAATGCAGAACGGGTTTTAACTTATCTGTTACTTTCCACAATGAAGCCTGCCTTCTATAGCACTGAGCCAAAAGCGCATTTTGGTTTGTCATTAGATCAAGGCTACACACACTTTACTTCCCCAGTGCGTCGTTATCCTGATTTGTTGGTGCATCGTGCGCTTCATGCCGTGTTTGAAGAAGGACGCGATCGACGTTCTTCCCGCGTGAAAGATAGCGTCGATCTGCGGCATAGTTCCTGTCACGGTCAAATCAATTGGAACGTGCTGCCAACCGATTTACACCAAGATCTCGAAAGCCATTTCAAAGGCGTTGTTGTTCACTTAACCGAACGCGAGAAAATCGCTCAAGATGCCGAGAATGACTTGGAAGGCTTGAAGAAAGCTGAATTGATGAAAGAGCGTACGGGTGAAGTATTCCACGGTCTAATCACCGGAGTGCAATCTTACGGATTGTTTGTGGAACTCGAAGAACTCTTAGTCGAAGGTCTGGTTCACGTCAGTTCGCTGAAAGATGACTGGTACGAATTTCGATCGCGTCAACAAACCCTAGTCGGTCGGAAGAATCGTAAACAATATCGATTAGGCGATCGTATCGAAGTTCAAGTCAAGAGTGTTGATTACTACCGACAGCAAATCGATCTGATCGCGGTTGGCGGTGGCAGTGAAGCGACCGACGAGGACTTTGAAGAAGAGCGATCGGACTTCCAGCCTGAACCCCCCGATGAGGAATTTGGTGAGGAATAATAGAAAGTGCGGGAAATTACACCCGCATTTTTTATTTAGGATTTCGCTGTGATGAAACGTCCTTTGATTATCGGGGTTTCCGGGGCTTCGGGTCTAATTTACGCCGTCCGCGCACTGAAGTATCTTTTATCAGCGGATTACGCGATCGAGCTTGTGGCATCGAAAGCGACCTACATGGTTTGGCAATCCGAGTTAGGCATCCGAATGCCCCCGGAACCCATTCAGCAAGAACAATTCTGGCGTTCTCAAGCCGGAGTTGAATTCGGCGGCAAACTCACCTGTCATCCTTGGGGCGATGTCGGCGCGAATATTGCCAGCGGCTCATTCCGAACTTTAGGAATGCTAGTGATTCCTTGCAGCATGAGTACAGTTGGGAAACTTGCTGCCGGGTTAAGCTCGGATTTGCTCGAACGGGCGGCAGATGTGCAGCTTAAAGAAGGGCGAAAATTAGTGATTGTCCCGCGTGAAACTCCATTTAGTTTGATTCATTTACGCAATCTGACCACGTTAGCGGAAGCGGGAGCGCGAATTGTTCCAGCGATTCCGGCTTGGTATCACAATCCGAAGACGATCGAAGATTTGGTCGATTTTGTCGTGGCGCGGGCGTTGGATCAGTTTGAGATTGATTGTGTCGGTATCGATCGCTGGAAAGAAACTGACACTTAAAATTAAGACGATGACTAGAAACAAGGACTATCGAAAACAGCTTGAGGGACAATATCGGGCACTTGAAGAACATCTTGAGAAAATTTCAACTGAACAGAAAAAGCCCTACGAAGAGCAAGACCAAGGACTCATTACTCATTGGGAGAAGACTGTTGCGAACTGCCGTCAACAAATTGCCAAACTAGAAAGGAGACTCAACCGATGATCATGACCTCTCAACGATCGTTTATCAGCCTCAAGCGTCACATTGCGGAATACCGCCCCCAACTTGAGAAAGCAATTGCGGCAATCCAGATTCTAGAAGCAGCAGATCCAGACTCAGAAGAATTTAGTCAAGCACTTGCTGATCTTCAGGTTGCAGCAACGGTGTTAGAACCTTATTCAGAAGGCATGATTGCATCGATCGAACAATTCACAGATGATCGCCCGGACTAGAACGATCGAAGACTTAGTCGATTGTGTGGTGGCGCGATCTTTGGATCAGTTTGAGATTGATTGTGTGGGTATCGATCGCTGGAAAGAAACGGAGTAATACATCGCCGATCTTTTCCTTGTCTACGATTGGTCATCTCGATTTACTTGCGTGAGCAGTTGATGTTATCCGCTTTGGTGTCGTTGGGCATCGTTCTTTCGTGGCGTTTGACATAGCTTCCATCACGACGATAGTACCCTTCAACTGTCACACGATTCGGATTAACCTCGGTGCAAGCAGAGGCAGCATTTTCAACTTGATTGGAAGAAGGGGCGATCGCAGTTGAACGACGGACAGTCTCAAATCCGATCGCACTCAGGATTGCAGCTATGACACATCCTGCAAATACGACTCCGTTAATTCTAGGCTTTGAACGACTTAGAATCGGTTTGGTGGCTGGCTGAATTGGTGTCAAGTGCTCAAAATCCCCAACCAATTTCTTAAGCTCCTGCATCAGTAGCGCTACTTCAGATCGGACATAAGAATTTGCAGAATGGTAACGCCTGGAGATTTGTTTTAATAACACTGCTAATTCTTGAGAATTCCTTGCGGTGGCTTCTTTCATTGCGGCAATAATTAGCTTTTGTAGGGCTGCCGCTTCCAAAAAATCGTTCTGTCCTTCAGGTTTGCTAAATTTCATTCGGGGCTTAGTTCTGTCTGATACCCTCAATTCTTCATACTGAGAGGTTGTATTCCGGAGAATGTATATTCTTTACTTCAAGCATTTCCTTTAGGAAATTTGGTTAGCTGCGGGAAGCGATCGCATCTTGCACCCGAATCATTAAAAATGAGTCCTTTCTAGACGGACAAAGTAGGTCTATTTCCAAGGGGCTTTAGTTTTAAGAAGTTGACCTAGTTTGTCGTTCGGTGCAGGTGAAGAATCTAGCAAGGCTTCAAACTCCTCAAATTTCTGTTTATCCAAAGCGAAGAAATTACGATCGAGCAAAACATCCTGCGCTTCCTGATAAGCTGCTTCCAAAATAAACTCCGAGCGACTCTTGCCCTTTAGCCTAGCCGCATAATCAATCAAATCCTGCTGGGTCTGCGTAGCGCGGATCTTAATGGTGACATCACGAGTTTGATCCATCATTCCTGCTCAAACCTGAATCAGTGAATTGTATACACGATGTGATCAGAATTTCTAGATGCGGAATTCTGTCAGCCTTCCCCCGTGAGCCGCTAAAATATAGGATGTTCGTCGTTCTTTGGCGCGAATTTGTGCTGTGAGAACGCTTAAAACCCACTTTATTTCAATCGGATTTGTGCGATCGCAAATCCGCATTGCGCTTACGAGGAATTCCTTCTATGGTCGAAAGTCGAGATAGAACGCCCACCGCTCAGGAAACCTTTGTCCAAATGGCACAGGCGGCTGGATTGCGGGGACGATTACTTTTAACGATCGGGATTTTGATCTTCGTCCGATTAGGGATTTTTATCCCCATTCCGGGCATCGATCGAGCCGCTTTTTCACAAGCAATTCAAGGCAATAGCGCGTTGAGTTTTGTGGACTTATTTGCTGGGGGCGGTTTAAGAACGCTAGGTCTATTCGCCCTTGGAATTCTCCCATTTATTAACGCTTCGATCATTATTCAACTGCTCACCGCCGCGATACCCACGCTCGAAGATTTGCAGAAAAATGAAGGCGAAGCGGGACGACGCAAGATTTCGCAGTATACGCGCTATACCGCCGCAGGTTGGGCGATCGTGCAAAGTACGCTTTTAACGATCGGCTTGCTGCGTCCGTTTGCTGAGTCTTGGAGTCCGTTCTTCGTGGTGCAAACTGTTCTTGCGCTCACTGCTGGATCAATGTTCGTCATGTGGGCAGGAGAAGTGATCACAGAACGGGGAGTCGGTAACGGTGCATCGCTGTTGATTTTTCTCAACATTGTCGCAACCTTGCCGAACACCTTGGGACAAGCATTTGATCTGGCGCAAACAGGCGATCGAGCAGTCGTCAGTAGCGTTGTGATTCTCTTGCTCGTTTTCTTAGCAATGGTCGTCGGAATCGTGTTCGTACAAGAAGGAACACGTCGGATTCCAATCATTTCTGCTCGTCGGCAGGTTGGAAAACGCATGATGCTGGAAAGAAGCAGCTATCTGCCTCTGCGCCTCAATCAAGGTGGCGTGATGCCGATCATTTTTGCTTCGACCGTGTTAACGATTCCCGTAATCATCGCTCAAACGTTTAACAATGCAAACGTGGCGAACTTCATCAGTACCTATCTGGGTCCAACTTCGATTTGGCACAATTTACTCTATTTCGTGCTGATTCTATTTTTCAGTTTCTTCTACGCATCGCTGATTATGCAGCCCGATGATATGTCGAAGAACTTGAAGAAGATGGGATCGAGCATTCCGGGCATTCGACCTGGAAAGGCGACCACCGAGTATGTTGAGCGCGTTTTGAATCGTTTGACCTTCTTAGGTGCTATCTTCTTAGCTATCGTCGCGATCGTGCCCTCGATCATCGAGAATGCGACTCCGGTGAAAGTCTTTCAAGGCTTCGGAGCAACATCGCTCTTGATCCTCGTGGGTGTGGCGATCGACACGGCGAAACAGATTCAAACTTATGTGATCTCTCAACGATACGAAGGAATGGTGAAACAATAGTGGCGCGACTGATTTTTGTCGGACCTCCCGGAGCCGGGAAAGGGACTCAATCGAAATTTTTGGCTGACTCCCATCATATTCCGCATATCTCCACCGGAGACATTCTTCGGGAGGCGGTTGCTGCTCAAACGCCGCTCGGTGTGAAGGCTCAAGGATATATGGATCGCGGCGAACTCGTGCCGGATCAACTGGTGATTGATTTGATTCGCGAACGGTTAGGGAAATCGGATGCTCAATCGGGCTGGATTCTCGACGGTTTCCCGCGCAATGTGGCACAGGCAGAATTCCTCGATGTGCTGCTTGATGAACTGAATCAAGGCTGCGATCGTGTGATCAATTTCGATGTGCCCGATGAAGTCCTTGTGACCCGAATGCTGAGCCGTGGACGCAAAGACGACAATGAAGAAACGATTCGTCGCCGTCTCGAAGTCTACCGAGAGCAAACTGCGCCATTGATTGACTACTATCAATCGCGCGAGAAGATGGTCACGATCGATGGTGATCAATCGATGGAAGAAGTCGCAGCGGCATTAAATCAAGTTTGCGCTTAACTTTCAAACTTGAAACTGTCCAGATCTGAGACTTGCTCTCGGTCTGGTCAGTTTTTTATTAGTTTTCATTGGGCTGTGAGAGTCGTTGAACCGTTTCTATGTCTACTTGAAGTTGTTCGGCAACTTGCTCGATCGTCAATCCAGCCCTTAAGAGTGCAGGAATCGCCACAGACCAAGCCTCTTCACGACCTCGCTCTTCCCCTTTCCGAAGCGTTTCTTCTTCCCATCGCAGATAAATCGGTGACAAACCCATAATTAATCCTCGTTCATCTCTGTTCTGATCTTGACGCGCTTCTAAGGTCTTTCGCAAGTTCATCAATTGCTGTAAGGCATGAACGCGAAACGGATGATTTTTAGGCAGCGTCATCAGTTCTGAAACTGCCTGAGACTGAACGTTTTCGCGACCTAACAATCTTAACCAGAGCGTTTCGGAACTGACTGGAAGTTGATTAATCGCGATAATTGCGGCTCGTTGACCATCAGGTAAGAAATGCACTCCAGGCAACCAGTCGGGTTTCTCGATCACACTAAATTCCCCCAACACTTTCGGGGACACCGTTGGAGAAATGATCCACAGTCGTGGCAGAGTCACCTGAGACGATCGAAGATTCTGACTCTTCGCTTTACGAAGCAATTCGAGTCGAACTTCATTCAGCTTGCTTTGACAATCGAGAATCTCACTTGCTCGAATCGAATTCCGATACGGTTCAAGTAAACAGGGAATCAGCACCATTCGACCCAGTAATCCTAATCCGTCTTGGGATGCGAGCTTAGCAGGGTCGGGTTCAAACCAGAGATCAATCTGTCGAACTTCGCTGGTAATTTCTCGCCCGATCTCGGTTGTACCAAAAGGCTCTAGAAATCCAGCAAGACAAAGTTTCGCAAACTGATCGTGAATCGTTCTAGTCACGTCGCACATCCTCGCAGAATTGCTCGATGCGTGACCAAGCTCGATCGACTAAATCTCCTGAATCCGAATCGAACCATTCAATTTCTGAAACTGCCCGAAACCAGGTTCGTTGTCGCTTCGCAAATTGCCGAGTATGCAACACCGTTAACCGTTCTGCTTCGGATAGTGAAATTTCACCGCGTAAATATTGCCGCATTTCGGCATATCCCAACGTATTCAACAGCGGCAATTCTTCACCGTACTTTTCTGAGAGCGTTTTCACTTCCTCGACAAATCCCATTTCGATCATTTGTCCAGTGCGTTTCGCGATTCGTTGTTCTAAGCGATCGCTATCCAATGCCAAATACAAAATCGGAAAATTGGGCGGCTCTTCTCCTTGCTGCTCTGAAATTGGGCGACCCGTTACGTAAAAGACTTCCAAGGCTCTGAGCGTTCGGACTTGATCATTGGCGTGGATTCGGCTGGCTGCGATCGCGTCTACTTGTCGCAACATTTCATGAAGCGTTTTTTGCCCCAATTGTTCAAGCTGCGATCGCAATTCCGGCTGAGGTGCAACTCTGGGGATCTTCATTCCACGAGCGATCGCTTTAATATATAGCCCAGTTCCGCCCACGAGAAACTGAACGCCCCCATGCGAGAGAATTTCTCTTGCCTGCATCTGATAATCCGCGACCGTCAGCGTTTCAGTCGGATCGCAGATATCAATTAAATAATGTGGAATACGATTTTGCTCTTGTACAGTCGGTTTTGCCGTTCCGATGGTAAACTCTCGATACACTTGGCGCGAATCGGCACTGAGAATAATAGAACTCAAGCGATCGGCAAGTTCGATCGCCAAACCAGATTTTCCCGTCGCCGTCGCGCCACCGATTATAATAAGTACAGGTGTATTGTTAAAGATTTTTGGTTCATCTTGAAAATTTTGAGTCAAAATAGACCGATCCATCCTACTTTCAAAATTCGTCCGAAATTGCGCTAAAACCGCTTATAAGCCATTTGTGCTATAATTTTGATAGAAACTGCCTTTTCAAGTACAGTTTCGCTCCTCAGTTAAATTTTGGTTCGCATTTCTGCTACACCTTGCCCTAGAGAACGCTTCCTATGACGACAAACTACGATGCTCAACAGATCCAAGTCCTTGAAGGGCTTGAAGCAGTGCGGAAACGCCCTGGGATGTATATCGGGAGTACGGGACCTCGCGGCTTGCATCATCTGGTCTACGAAGTCGTCGATAACTCCGTTGATGAAGCACTCGCAGGCTACTGTAAAACGATCGACATCTCAATTAATGCCGATGGCTCCGTGACTGTGACCGACGACGGACGCGGCATCCCGACCGGAATCGTTGCCAAAACTGGCAAATCTGGTCTCGAAACCGTGCTAACAATCTTACACGCTGGCGGAAAGTTCGGCGGTGGTGGATATAAAGTCTCTGGTGGTCTTCACGGGGTTGGTATCTCGGTCGTGAACGCGCTTTCAGAATGGGTCGAAGTCACCGTCTGGCGCGATAAGAAAGTCCACTTAATGCGATTTGAACGGGGTGTTCCGATCGGTGAAATGCAGGTGAAACCTTATTCTCAATCCCGCACTGGAACCTCGGTTACATTCTTGCCGGATGACACGATTTTTACTGAAACAACGAAGTTCGACTTTACGACGCTTTCAGGACGCTTGAGAGAATTGGCGTATCTGAATGGTGGCGTGAAAATTACGTTTAGCGATCGTCGTCCTGATTCTGAGCGCGAAGAAACCTATTTCTATGAAGGTGGGATTCGCGAGTATGTCTCTTACATGAACCGCGAGAAGCAACCACTCCACGAAGAAGTGATCTTCGTTCAGGGTGAGCGCAACAACATTCAAGTTGAAGTTTCATTGCAATGGTGCTCGGATGCTTACACCGATAACATTATTGGTTTTGCGAATAACATTCGTACCGTTGATGGTGGGACTCACTTAGAAGGTTTGAAAGCGGTTCTGACTCGGACGCTGAATACGATCGCTCGTAAGCGCAACAAGATCAAAGAAAACGAATCGAATCTTGCAGGTGAGAACATTCGAGAAGGCTTAACGGCTGTGATCTCGGTGAAAGTGCCTGATCCAGAATTCGAGGGTCAAACCAAAACGAAGTTAGGTAACACCGAAGTTCGCGGTATTGTCGATTCTCTTGTGGGTGAAGTGCTGACTGAATATCTCGAATTCCGTCCGAATGTTTCGGATTCGATCATCGAAAAAGCAGTTCAAGCCTTCAAAGCAGCAGAAGCGGCTCGTCACGCACGAGAAATGGTTCGCCGCAAGTCGGTCTTAGAATCTTCTACGCTGCCTGGAAAACTGGCGGATTGTGCATCGCGTGATCCAGGTGAATCTGAGATCTACATCGTGGAAGGGGATTCTGCGGGTGGTTCGGCAAAACAGGGACGCGATCGACGTTTCCAAGCAATCCTCCCCCTACGCGGTAAGATCCTCAACATCGAAAAAACCGACGACGCGAAGATCTACAAAAACACTGAAATTCAAGCGCTAATTACAGCACTCGGATTAGGTATCAAAGGCGAAGAGTTCGACGTATCCCAGTTGCGTTATCACCGCATCATCATCATGACCGACGCGGACGTAGACGGGGCGCACATCAGAACCTTGTTGCTCACCTTCTTCTACCGCTATCAGCGAATGATGGTTGATCAAGGTTATGTGTACATTGCTTGCCCTCCGCTATTCAAAGTAGAGCGAGGACGCAATCACTACTACTGCTACAGTGAGCGCGAGTTGCAAGAACGCTTATCGAGCTTCCCAGACAATGCCAGCTACAACATTCAACGCTTTAAAGGGCTGGGTGAAATGATGCCGCAACAGCTTTGGGATACCACGATGAATCCTGAAACTCGGACATTGAAGCGAGTTGAAATCGAGGATGCTGCGGAAGCCGATCGTATCTTCACCGTGTTGATGGGCGATCGCGTTGCACCCCGTCGAGAATTCATCGAAACGTATGGCTCGAAGCTGAACCTGACTGATCTCGATATCTAAAGCCATGACTGTGACTCTGATTCAAAGTCCCGATCGAGTAATTTTGCGAAACATTAGCTGGCAATCTTACCAGTCGCTCGTTCGCGACTTTGAATCGGAGCCTCGATTGCGGCTGACTTACGATCGTGGAACTTTAGAAATTCGGATGCCACTTGATCCGCATGAATCCTTTAAGAAATTGCTGGGTCGATTGATCGAAGCGGCGACCGAAGAGCTTGATCTAGAGATTCGTAGTTTGGGATCTCGGACATGCGATCGAGAAGATTTATCGAGAGGTCTAGAACCCGATCAGTGTTACTACATTCAGAATGAAGCTCAAGTTCGTGGGATTGCTCAGATTGATCTGGCGCAGTTCCCGCCTCCTGATTTAGCGGTTGAAGTGGACATTACCTCTAGTTCACTTAACCGCTTTTCAATTTATGCAGATCTGAAAGTGCCGGAAGTCTGGCGATACGATGGTCAGTCGCTCATGATTTACTCATTGGAAGCAGGAGAGTATCAGGTGCGCGATCGTAGTCTTGCCTTACCGATTCTCACCGCAGCAGATGTGATGCGCTTTTTAGAACTCTATTCGAGCATTGGCGAAAATAGCTTGATTAAACAGTTTCGGCAGTGGATTAGAAATTATTGATTGTGCTGTCTTCGGGCTTCGTAGAGCATTAAGGCAGTCGCGATCGCAACATTGAGAGATTCAACCCCTTCCGCCAAAGGAATCGTGACTTGCACATCTGCGAGGTCTAGTAACTCTGGTGATAGTCCGGCTCCTTCATTGCCCATCAGAATGAGGCTCGGTTTAGAAAAATCAATTTTCCAATAGGTTTGAGTAGCTGTAGGAACAGTGGCGATGATTTGCATTCCTTTGGATTTGGCGATCGCAATATCCGTTTTCAAGTCAGACCGAACCGACATCGGCAAGCGAAACCATTGACCCGCAGACGATCGTAAAACTTTCGGATTTTCGATATCAGCACAATCTTGACTCAACCAAAGTCCTTCCACTCCTGCCGCCGCCGCTGTTCGGATAATTGTGCCTAAGTTGCCTGGGTCTTGAATTGTTTCGAGGACTAATCCAAGCTGAGAGAATTCGACCGAGCGAGTGTGAAATTGTTCGATCGTGGCGACAATGCCATCTGGTTCGACGGTTGTAGCGATCGCTTTCATCACTTCGGGGCTAACGAGTTCTAATCGATCGGATCGTTCAGCGAGTTGTTCAAATAGCTCTAGATGCTGAGCTTGCCAGATTTCAGTGCAACAGACTGTGAGGAAAGAGACACCGATCAATAATGCTTCCTCAATTAGATGCGTTCCTTCGAGTAAGAAAACTTGCTGCTCCCGTCGTTCCTTGGTGCGGTGTAGCTTTCGCAGTTGTTTGACTAACGGATTTTGCAGACTGGTTAACATCTTGATTCTCGGCACTTAAACCGATTGTAGAGCGTCGCGTAATTCCTGGTACACTCAAAAAACTGAATTTTGGCTCTCTCAAATGCTGAGAAAAATTTGGCGATCGCTCTTTCTCGCTGCACTTTGTCTGTCCGTTCTCATCGGTTGCAATCAGTCGCAAACGGTGACGACTGAAACCGGACGAATTACGATCGGAACAACTGCCACGGTAAGCACGCTCGATCCTGCCGATGCTTACAACACCTTTGCAGGTAATCTACTGTATAACTTAGGCGATCGACTTTACCGCTACAAACCGGGTACAGATGAGTTAGAGCCACAATTGGCGACAGCATTACCGAAAGTGAGTTCGGATCGATTAACGTATACGATTCCATTGCGGAAAGGCATTGTATTTCACGATGGTGAACCGTTCAATGCGAAAGCGATGGAGTTTTCGTTGAAGCGGTTTATTGAAAATGGGGGTTCACCTTCGTTTTTGTTATCTGACGTGATTGAATCTGTTTCTGCTGTGGGTGACGATCAGCTAGTGATTAAATTACAGAAGCCGTTTGCTGGCTTTCCGTCGCTGCTTGCATTTTCGGGTGCTTGTGCAGTTTCTCCTAAAGCTTACAAGATTGGGAAGGACGCATTTAATTCCGAAACGTTTGTCGGAACAGGACCTTACAAGCTGGTGAAGTTTGGAACCGACTCGATCGCGTTCGATGCCAATGATCAATATTGGGGCGGGAAGCCTGCGAATCGAGGAGTTAACGTTCAGTTTTTCTCTAGTTCTGCAAATCTGTTTAATGCGTTTCGGACAGGTGCGATCGATGTTGCGGCTCAGGGATTGGCGATCGAGCAAGTTCGCAATCTCAGAGAAAACGCAAGTGAAAATACTTGGAAGATGATCGAGCGATCAGGAAGTGGAATCGACTATTTGAGCTTGAACGTGAAATCTCCGCCACTGGATCGAATTGAAGTTCGACAAGCGATCGCGGCAATGGTCGATCGTCCGCTACTTGAAAACCGCATTTTTCGCGGACAAGTAGAACCGCTTTATAGCTTGCTGCCAAATAGTTTGCGCGAACAGAAACCTGTGTTTAAGGAATTGGGCGATCGCAATATCGACAAAGCGCGTAACTTATTAACCAAAGCGGGCTATTCCGAAACGAGTCCGCTAAAAGTTGAACTGTGGTATCGATCGAATGTTGCGAGTGATGGATTAGCGGCGACGACATTGAGAGCGATCGTGCAAAAGTCTCTTGGCAATCTGATGGAAGTTCAACTCAATAGCGTTGAATCGGTGACGGCAAACGCGAATGTGGAAAGTGGTGCATATCCGATGTTTTTGTGGGATTGGTCGCCGGATTTTCTTGATGCAGATAACTACATTCAGCCGTTTATGGAATGTGCCAAGGGGTCAGCACAAAAAGGCTGTGAGAAAGGATCAACGGTGGTGCAAGGATCGTTTTATTACAACAATCAAGTGAATCAACTCATCGATCGAAGTCGGAAAGAGCAGAATCCAGAAGCTCGGAAGCAGCTATTTGCGGAGCTACAAACCATCTTGGCGAATGAGGTTCCGTTCATTCCGTTGTGGCAAAACAAAGAGGTTCTATTTGTGCAGAAGAACATTCAGAATGCAACCTTGGAGGTCACGCAGAAAGTACCTTTTGCCACGATGAAAAAGGCTTGATGATGGGGCGCATTCCCTCAATGAATTGTCGTTCTACCGTAGAATCCTGGTAGAGACGACCCGCCGGGTCGTCTCTACGTCGTCGGGTAAACGCACGATGTGTTGATTGCAAACGACAAATCGAATCGATGACGAGGCACGATCGCATTTAATTTCGATCGCTTGCCTGATGCAATTCACCCATCGCCGCCACGATCGTTTCCGCTTCTCCACTAATCCGCCATAAGGTACGACTCGCTTCCTTGCTGACTAGCTCATATTCGCCTCGGAATGCCTCGATCAGGGCAGGAATCGCGGATTTCGCCTCATGACCGATACAACCCAGCGCATAAGCCGCCACCCATCGAACCTGCCAATCTTCGTCTTTGAGCGCAGCCGTCAATGCAGGAATCGCGGGTTTTGCGGCTGAATTAAAGCTCGCTAACACCCAAGCCGCACTACTCCGAACATACGGTGCTTTTGCATCTAACGCACTCACCAAAGCAGGAATCGAGCTAATTCCTAACTTGCCGAGGGTTGCGATCGCTTCTCCGCTGACTCGTCGATCGTCATCCCGTAACCGTTCCACCAATGCCGGAATCGCCGTCCGCGCTTCAGGACCAATATTCCCGATCGCTTTTGCGACTTCCCGTCGAATACACCAGTCCCGATCCTGAAATTCCCGAACTAAGGCAGGCAACACATCCTTAGAAGCAGAACCCAATTCACCGAGTTCTCGAATCGCTTCTAATCGAGCGATCGTATCTCCGGTTGAAAGCATCGGTGTCAATCGTCTGAGGCGTTGATCAATCTGCGATTTGCGTAGAACTTCTGCACTCAGTCCCACTCGTTGCCCTAACTCTTCCATCACAAAGTCGGGCACATCGATTTCAGCACTGCGAGTTAGACAGCAATCGCGCATTGCTAAGAGGAAGCCTTGAATCGTATCGGGTGAACCGGGCATGGTGTCCGCTTGGATCAGCCACTGGCTCCACGATTCTCGATCGTCTTGGTACTGTTCAACTAAATGCAGGGCTGCTAAACATTCTGCTAATGGGTCGAGTGCGAAACAGATTTGGTCTTGAGCAGGACCGATCGCTTGAACAATCCGCAATCGTTTTTCTAAATGTTTTAGTCGAGCTTTGACCGTTTCCTCATCCGTTTCAGTTTGAGTTTGCAGTGCATTGAGGATTGCTTCTCGTTTTGCAGGAGCGGGACGGTAATAGTGTTTCAGACATTCCCAGGCAATGATCTTAGTATCTTCGTGAACGGTTAAGTTATCCGGTTCATCTTCTGCGGTGTCACGATTCAACTCATTGAGATAGCTCAACATCAAATCCGGAATGTTATCGGGTAAGATGCCTTCGCTGCCTTCCTTCTTCGCGATCATCTGTTCAGCATAGAGCTTTGCTAAGAGAACAGTAATGTTTCGCTGTCCGACCATTCTCGATAGCTGTCCACAAGCATCAAAGTATTCTGGATCGGTAAAGAGTTCGCGCTTGTGTCGTTGATTCAAGTAAGCTTCCAAGAACGACGATAAGCGATTACCCTCGATTCGTAGCGGTTTAACCGTGGTTTTGGGAACTTCGTCTAAGGTTTCTTCGACTCGTGAAGTCACGATCAGTGCATTGGCGGGAAAGTCTGGATGTCCGGGGCGAATCTCTTGGCGAGTTTCTTCGCTGAGTTCAGATAAGCGATCGACAATCACCAAAATCCGCCGCTGTCTCAAGAGCTTCTCAAGAAACTCATCACTAATCGGTTCCGCTGCATCAATCAAAGCTTGCAACTGTCCGCGAATTGCTTCTCGAAATGGACTCTTTTCTTCTGGCAGTTTGAAGTCTAATTCCTGCTCGATCAATACAGGTAACATGCGATGACGGCTTAACCGCTCGAATTTGTTATCAGACATCGCCCATTTTGCTAATTCACAAGCAAGACTTGTTTTTCCGATACCACCTTCACCCCAGATGAGTAAGCATTGCCGTCCATCCCAGAATGTTGTGTGCAAATCCTGGCTACAGAGTTCTGCGATCGCATTTCCATCCATCACCACCGGAATCGGAATATACACTTTACGATCGCTGACCGTACTCTTATGTGCGAATGCTTCTCGTGCAACTTCAATTTGCTTTTTCACCCAAGCATCCAACACACGCGGATGATAGTGCAACCAACCGATAAACAATACAAAGCGCAATGGAATTTTGATGCTTCCGCCTAAAGGACTGGGAATCTCAAAATCCGTATAAGGTTGCAGCGCGTTATTCAGTTTGAGTAACCAAAGTGGACGAATCAGTAATACCGTTAACCATAGGGACGGCATCGATAACAGATATAGACCGATTAACGCGATCGCAGGATTCGCGTTTGACCACTCTAGAACCCGCTCAAACAAGCGAGAATCCTTTTCATCTCTTAAAGATTTAAGCGAGCGACGAACAATATCCGTTACGTCTTCATTAAATCGAGCGCTCGGATCTTCCAATGTAGTTAACGCAGTTTCCAGAGCGCCGAAAGCGGTTACTAAATCGGTCGCTGATAACGTCGCTGCTTTATCTTGCAAAACTCCTGCCAATCGGGAAATCGATGTTGCTGCATTCGTTTGCACACCTGCATTTTCGTCTTTCAGTGCATTGACTAAATCAGGTAACGCCGATCGTGCTTCGAGTCCGATTCGACCGAGTGCAATGGTGGCTTGCGATCGCACATCTTTGTCTGGATCTTTCAGCGCCTGAGTCAGTTCAGGAACTGCTAACTTCGCACCCGCTCCAATTCGACCGAGTGCCACGGCTGCCCAAGACCGAGTGTTGCGATCGGGATGCTGCATTGCCTCTCTCAATTGCGGAATGGCTCCGATCGCTTCTTTCTCAAAGGCTCCGATCGTCGATGCTGTTTTTACCCGAATTTCTAAATCTGGATCACTCAGCAATTTCGCTAAGAGAGGAATCGCTGATTTCGCTTCGATCCCTAACTTACCAAGAGCTACGATCGCCGCTAATCGCACTTCCCGTTCTGGTGCATTGAGCGCATCGGTCAAGGGCGACACCGCTAATTTGGCTTCGGCTCGGATTGCCCCGATCGCATTAATCGCCTTCACTTGTACCGTACGATTTGGATCGGTCAGTCGATTGATCAGTTCTGGAACAACACTTTTCGCTGCACTACCAAACTTTCCTAAAGCTTGTGCGGCTCCGATTCGGATATCAGCGTCTTTATCACGCAGCGCGATTATTAATGGTGGAATCGCTTCTTTTCCAGGCTCTTCGATTTTCGATAATGCAGCTAAAGCAGCGAGGCGAACTTCTTTCGAGTTACCCTCGATCGCGCTCATTAACACTGGCGTTGCAGTCCGGGCGTTCAGTTCACCGAGTGCCACGATCGCGAATAATCTCGATCGCTGCGGTTCTTTCGGATTTTTTGCAAGGCTAATCAGTGCATCAATGGCAGGTTTACCGCGTTTTCTCAGAGTCGCGATCGCGGACTGGGACTGTTCTGTCGCGGCTAATTTGCGAATTTCTGCGGGCGTTTGAGCGGAAACTGCGATCGGACTAAAAGCAACGGTCAAACAGAGCAACGTAACCTGGCTAGCGAGTGAGAACAGTTGACGGGTGCGCGATGCCATAGAAAAAGCCTGCAAACGAAATCAATCGATCGCAGGGCTGCAATTCGGAGTTGGATACGAGTGAACTTTACAGAAAAGCTCTCCGTAAAATTCCAGTTCTTCAAACACAATGCAACCCTGACTGCGTAATAGTTCCCAGAGCGATCGACCAAATAACGCACGCAAAACCGCGATTCGGGGTCTTCGATTCAATTTCGCTCTCATTAAGTATTTATTCTCAAAGCCTGGTGTTGCTAGGGTTCAGTGATTTCACTCAATCGTTTGCATAGAATTGACTCGTAGTTTAAACTTTCTTTAATTTCTATTCACCTTTTCTAATCAATTCCCTATACTGACATTCATCAAGAGCGGCAACTGAGCCGCCAACGAACAAAGTTTTCGTACTACCAAATAACCATATCTACTAGGAGTAAAGTGATGACCTTGGCAAACAGTCAAAGCCTGGAAAATTCTGCTATCTTGTTTTCTCTCAAAAGCTTCTCTGTCTGGGTCTTTACGCTGACTGTCTGCATGATTGTGATCGGATTCCCGATGTTTATTTTGGTGGTTTCGCTGAGCGCTCTGGCAGCATTTGTTCTGAATGCAATTCTGCCGTTTAGCTCGATTTTGTTTGTTTGCGCGATCGTGATTGGCGTTCATGCGATCGGCATTATGTCGGCTTCGGCTTGGTTGACTGCGAAAGGCATCCATCCTCAAGAAGTTGAATTTTTCCGCTGGTTAAACGGCAAAGAAAATCCCTTGCACACTTCGGTGTTTGCGTCCTGCCCGTTGACCTGCGAAATTGATGAATAATCGAACTGTCATTCGGTGAACTGGTCTGACTCCCCCGGCTTCGGTCGGGCTTTTTTATGAGAAAGAACTTTACATTTCTTAATTCTATTTCGACACGAAATCCCGAATTATGATGAGGAGCGATGCTTGCAGCGCACTTCGTGTTCGACCAATGCTCCGGATTTTTACGGGCAAAAGCGAAAATTTGATCGTTCCTTGTTGTGGGGTGAGTTTTGATGCTTAAGTTGCCGATTCCCGTTTGTCTAATTGTCGGAACGCGCCCCGAAGCGATTAAGATGGCTCCGGTGATTCAGGCGTTTCAGCGGTCTTCGATGTTCGAGACCCAGATTGTGCTCACTGGTCAGCATCGCGAAATGGTCGATCAAGTGATGCAACTGTTTGATCTTTCAACGCAGCACGATCTCGCGATTATGCAGCCGAAGCAAACCCTGACCGATATTACCTGCTGGGCGCTGCGGGGATTAGAAGAACTCTTCCAAACGCTTCAGCCGAAGATGGTTTTGGTGCAAGGGGATACGACGACCGCTTTCGCGGCTGCGCTGGCTGCGTTCTATCAGAAAATTCCAATCGGGCACGTCGAAGCGGGACTGCGAACCGAGAATGTGTTCAATCCTTATCCAGAAGAGGCGAATCGGCGCTTGGTTTCGCAAATTACGCAGCTTCACTTTGCACCAACTGCGTTATCGGTTGAGAATTTAGAGCGATCGGGCGTTTTAGGTGAGATTCATCAAACGGGAAATACCGTGATCGATGCGTTGTTGACGGTTGCCGATCGTAATCCTCCTTGTGATATTCCCGGTTTAGACTGGTCGAAATACCGCACGATTCTGGCAACGGTACACCGCCGTGAAAATTGGGGGCAACCGCTCGAAGACATTGCCCAAGGATTTCTCAAAGTGCTGAATCAGTTTGAAGATACAGCTTTACTCCTCCCGCTGCATCGAAATCCAACGGTTCGTGAGCCATTGACCGCAATTTTGGGCGATCATCCGCGAGTTTTTCTCACTGAACCATTGGATTATACCGATCTAGTTGGCGCGATGAAGCGATGCTATCTATTGCTAACGGATTCGGGTGGCATTCAAGAAGAAGCACCGAGTCTGGGTAAGCCTGTATTGGTGTTGCGAGAAACGACGGAGCGACCTGAAGCAGTGATGGCAGGAACGGCGAAATTGATTGGAACGGATTCGGACAATATTTTCAAAGAAGCGGGGGAACTGTTGAGTAGTTCGATCGCTTATCAAACGATGGCGAATGCGGTGAGTCCATTCGGGGATGGACTGGCTTCGGAACGGATTGTGCAAATTGTGGAACGCTATTTGTCTGAGCGTTAGGCTACGATTCGATCTCGCCCGTGACTGGAAGTCCGGGCTAATCGTGCGAAGCCCACTGAAGGGGGCTAAAGATGAATCAATTCACGAGGCTTGTAGTCCTAAAGGGACTTCGCACAGTTAGCCCCGAATTTTATTCCGGGGCGGATGAGCAACGGAGCGGATGAATTGGTCGAATTCACGTCACATTAAATCTGCCAAACCTTTAGAGTATCTCCAACACTCGTGATCAGCAGTCCTTGTGAACTAAACTCGATCGATTGCCACATCCCTTGTCCTAACGCTGATTCGTCAAGACAAGCGACCTGCTTCCCAGTCCTTACATCCCAAATCCGCAAAACATTCTGCCGAGTCAGATAACTATTGTGTCTCGGATGAATCTCAGTGCGTTCAAATCCAGCCGCAAACCATTTGCCGTCGGGACTAAGTGCACAGACTTGAATCGAACGATCGTATAAATCCAGCGAAATTCGAGACAGCACTTCACCAGTCGTGAATTGGCGAATCCTCACTTGTCGATCGACAATCGTTGCCGCTCTTTCCCAATCCGAAGCAATCACTAAAATCTCTTCGCAATCTTTCAATCCATTCAAGCGAGGAATCGTTCTCCCCGTTTCCACATTCACGGCTTCTAATTGCTGCTCGTATTTCAGCAACACTTTCCCGCTAGTTCCCATCATCAACATCGGAACATCAGTGATACAGGGCAATGTATGAGTCACTTTGCCTTCGGAAAGATTCCAAATTCGGAGGACGCGATCGCGATTCAGAATCTTTAATTGGCGATCGCGAATCTCATATTGATTGCAGCCGCTACTGACTAAAATTTCTCCGTCTGGGCTGAGTGCGATCGCTGTAACCGGACTGGTGTGATCCTCAAGCGTCATCACTTCTTCACCTGTGAGCGCGTTCCAGACTTTGATTGTGCGATCGTCGCTGCCACTGACGAGAGTATTGCCGTCTTGACTGAGTGCGATTGTACGAATCGGAGCCGTGTGACCTTTGAAGGAGAGAACGCGGTTTCCTGTTTGCCAGTTCCAAGCCTGAATCGTGTTTGTGGTTTCAGGAGAACTGTTTCGCGTGGGAGAACCAACCGTAAAAAGAGTTTCTTGATGGGAAGAAATTAAAATCCGTCGTACTGAATGATCAAACTTAAGCGTTTGAAGGCATTGCCGTGTTGGAATTGGTTTCTGAACGGGCTGAACAACCCAAGCAGTATCAAAAGAGGTTTCTAAAGGGCGAATTTCATCATCGAGCCAATCGTTACCATCACGGAGCAAATCGGGGGCTGAATCAGAGATGCGATCCAACAAAACAGGCAGTTCATCGATCGAGGCATTTTGAAACATGGCTTGCCCTCACCATTGGGGATCACTGCCAGTGTTCACTTTGATTCTCATTAGCTCCACGGTGTTCTTGATGATCTCTAAATAAAGTTTCGATGAATAATCCTTAGATTCACTGAGATCATCAAGAAAGCTCTCAATTAGCTACTCGATTGGATGCCGCGCTCTTTTAATTGACGCACAAAGAATTCTTCAAGTGATGGACGTGCAAGCTCGATCGAGACCAGTTGAGCATTCATCAATCGCAGACTGCCCAAGAAATCTTGCGGTTCTCCGTTAAGTTGTCCTGTCCACAAACCGTCCTGAAATTCCAAGTTCGGAATCCATTGGTGTAGCATTTCAGGTTTTCCGCCTTTGATCATGACGCGATATTTCTCAGCGGTTCCAAGGAGTTCTTGCATTGAACCGAGCGCGATGAGTTCACCTTTGGCGAGGAGCGCAACGCGATCGCAGATTTTCTCAACATCAGACAGAACGTGACTGTTAAAGAAAATCGTTTTGCCCTGAGATTTGAGCGACAGAATAATTTCTCGCATTTGGTAACGTCCGAGCGGATCAAGCCCTGACATTGGTTCATCGAGAAATACGAGATCCGGATCGTTGATCAATGCCTGAGCGAGTCCAATTCGTTGCAGCATTCCCTTGGAATATTGACGCAATTGTTTTTTCTTAGCGGCAGATGGCGCGAGACCGACGAGATCGAGTAGTTCGGGAATGCGTTTGCGTTGTTGCGATCGCGCCATTCCAAACAGGTCTCCGGTGAAATTTAGGACTTCCCAACCTGTGAGGTAATCGTAGAAATAGGGATTTTCGGGCAAATATCCGATTCGTTGTTTCACACCTCGATCGCCCAAAGGTTCACCTAAAACCGTGGCGCGTCCAGAAGTTGGGCGAACAATTCCGAGCAAGGTTTTGAGCAACGTTGTTTTTCCGGCTCCGTTTTGTCCGAGCAAGCCGAACGTTTCGCCCTCGTATACAGTGAGACTGACACCGTTCAGCGAACCGACTTTTTTATTCATCCAGAACCCAGTGCGGTATGTTTTACTGAGTTCGTAAGTTTGAAGCGCGATCGAACGATCGAATACCGGAAGTTGAAGGCGAGATGCAACAGCAGAATCCATAAGTACCTCGATCTCTACTGAGTAGCCATTTAATCACTCCTTACGATTCCCGCATCAGCATTTTTTGCGATCGTGTTTCTCCGCAGTTCCAGAATTTTTGTAAACTTTGGGTAGGAAGCCCTATTTTTTCTAGTTATGACTCGCTCAAAGTTCGTCGCTATCTTGACCGGAATTATTTCTCTAGCGTTAGGTGTGGGGTATTTGCTCCTGGTTCAACTACTCGATTTTCGTGGAGAAATGCTCCCGGCTCCGATCGAGGTTATCCCACCGCTCTTTTTCTAAATACCAGTGCGATCCAATCTCCAGTTTGTTCTCGATCGATGAGTTCAAATTCCGAGAGCGTTTCGATGAGTTCTTGTTCGTATTCGATCGTGAATCCTGCAAGGATTAATCGTCCGTCTGAGCGGAGTGCTTTGGTTAAGTCTTCACTCAGGTTGATGATGATTCGGGCGAACACATTGGCGACGATGATATCGAAATTTTCAGCAGGCTCGATCGATTGGATCTCGCCAACTTCGCCGCCCATCCAGTGCCCTAAATTGCTTCCTTTTCCAAGGCTTGCTTGCTCGACTCGGACGTTTACAGAGTTTTCGAGAATGGCTCGTTGAGTCGCTTCGACCGCGATTGCATCGTTGTCGATCGCATAAACTTCCGCGCCCAATTTCGCCATTGCAATACTCAGAATCCCAGAGCCGCAACCGAGATCGAGAACTTCTAAGTTTGGTGTAACGTGCCGTTCAATTAATTGCAAGCTGAGAATTGTCGCTGGATGAAATCCGCTACCGAAGGCGAGACTTTCTTGAATGTTTAGAACAATTTCGTTTGATTGAGCTTGATAAGTTCCATCTGAAATAACGAAATTACCGACTCGCTGAACTGTAGTTGAATGTTTGATTTCTTCAACGATCGACATTTCTAATTCTGTTGTCATTCCCGTTCGATATAAGGACGACAATGCGGATTCAATTTTGTCAATTCTAGAGCGTTCACTTAAGTAGAATCGAACTTCAAACGCCCAAGGTGATTCTGCTTTTTTAAGTTGTAATTCGCCTTTGAAGTTGACTGTGGCTAACAGAGATCGAATCCAGTCGATCGCTTCTTCGGTGGCATTTAAGCTCAGTTCGATCATTTTGCTTTTTGAATTGCGGCTTCTGCGAGTGGAGTCATGATTCTATATCCCGCCTCATTCGGATGCAAACCATCATTCGATAAATGAGTTTGTAAGAAACCTCGATCGTCTACCATCTGGCTGTAATAATCCAAATAAATGCAGTCATTCTCAGCGCAATATTGCTCAATCCAAGTATTTAATGTTTGAATTTTCTTAGGCGATCGAGTCACAGAAACAAGTTCGCTAACTGGAAGAATCGAACTGAGAACCACGCGAATTTGATGATGTTTTGCCAATTCCACGATCGACATCAAATTATCCTGAATTTGCTCGATCGTCATTCGCCCTGTATTACCTGCGATATCATTTGTTCCAGCTAACAGAACGACTATTTTGGGACGAAGCGCGATCGCATCTGAACGAAATCGCACCAACATTTGAGAAGTCGTCTGCCCAGAGATTCCGCGATTTACATAAGGCTGATTCGGAAAGTACGCGGACAAATTCCAGAAATCAGTGATTGAATCACCGAAGAAAATTATGCGATCGCTCTCTTCTTTCAGTTCAGCATTCGCTTGGTGATAATGCTGTAACTGCGCCCAATCGGTCATCCGCTCTTGAATCAAATCAAATCCATAGATGCTGAGAGATTTGAATTCTTCCAAGCGCTTCCCAAGTTTTTTAATCACATTCATAATGCAAGCGATTCGCGATCGTACTTAACTCTAACTAGCTCATATACAGACGCGCAATTCCTTCTTTGATCACTTCAACCAGTTGCTCTTGGCGCAAACTAACATGAGCGGACATACACATCGCAGCAGCTTCCACATTTCGGTTTTGCATCGCTGCCAAAATGACATGATGTTCCGCACAGGTATTTTGGCGAAACGTTTCTTGCTCCATCGAGATCAAGCGCAGATAATGAGCACGAGCGTTCACCAGTTTGAGTGCCCGGACTAGCTCTGTGTTGCCTGAGAGTTTCGCAATGCGATCGTGAAATGCCTCGTCGCACTGAACACACTCGATCGGACTGTAGCGGCTAAACTGCTCAGATGTGGTTTTCCAAAAGGTGACTAGGTGTGCAAGTTCGGTATCGGTCGCCCGCTCGGTTGCCAGCTTCGTGCTCATCATTTCGAGTCCGCAGCGCACTTCGTACAAGTCGAATACCATTTTGGTTTCAAGCGGACGACATGAGAATCCTCGACGCGGCACAAAATCGAGCAGTCCTTCTGCGACCAGCCGATTTAAGACTTCACGCAACGGGGTTCGACTCACTCCGAACGAGGCGGCAAGTTCAACTTCGTTCAGCGGTTCACCAGGGCGAAACTTATAATTCATCGCCATCTGCTTCAGTTGATCGTAAATACGATCGACGCGACTTCCTGTTTTCGCCGTGGATTGCTTCATTGTTTTGAACAATTGTAGTGAGACATACAGACCTTCTGACTGAAAGTCTTTAGCCTTTCTTGTATACAACAGGAAATACAGCGCTGCATTTCTGACTGTATTTAACAGCTTACTTGAATCCTGACCCTTTGACTCACCGAGCATCGAAAAGAATTGAGTGCGATCGTTGCAAATCTCGCATTGGAGCATGTTATGAAACAGTGGAATGAATCTTCTCAGATTTTGGGAATGAATCGTCGTCGGTTCATTTTGTATAGTTCGCTGGCTGTGGGATCTGGAATTGTGTCTGCGTGTTCGAGTTCTCAAACGGTTTCGACCCCAGCAAGTCCAGCTTCTTCAACGATGGCGAACTCTGGAAAGCTTGATAAAGTCACGTTTGGCACGAGTTGGTTTGCTCAAGCAGAACACGGTGGATTTTATCAAGCCGTTGCGAAAGGTATTTATAAAGACCACGGGCTGGATGTCACGATTCGGATGGGCGGTCCGCAGGTAAATGGCACACAGCTTTTAATGGGTGGTGCGATCGATTTCAATATGGGTTACGGAATCAGCGCGATTCGAGCGGTTGAAGCGAACATTCCACAGATGACCGTTGCCGCAATTTTCCAGAAAGATCCTCAAGTGCTGCTGGCGCATCCAGATAGTGGCAGTGACTCGTTTGAGAAGCTGAAAGGTAAGAAAATCCTGCTTGCAACTTCGGCAAATTCGACATTTTGGCCCTTCCTTAAAGCGAAATTTGGCTACACCGATGATCAGAGAGGGGTTTATACCTTTAACGTTGCGCCGTTTGTTGCAGATAAGAGTTTGATTCAGCAAGGCTATGTTACATCCGAGCCGAATTCGATCGAGCAGACAGGTGGATTTAAGCCTGTTGTCCTGCTGATGGCGGATCATGGCTATACGCCGTATGCAACGACGATCGAAACGAAGAAAGAACTGGTTGAGAAGAATCCGGATCTCGTTCAGCGGTTTGTGGATGCGTCGATCAAAGGTTGGTATAGCTATCTGGAAGATCCCGCACCCGGAAACGAATTGATCAAAAAAGACAATCCGAAAATGAGCGATCAGCAGATTGCATTCGGAATAGACAAGCTGAAGGAATACGGCATCATTGTCAGCGGTGATGCAGAAAAGATGGGCATCGGAGCGATGACCCAAGAACGCTGGAAAGCTTTCTATGACAGCATGACGCAAGCAGAAGTATTTAAGCCTGGTCTGAACTACGAAGATGCGTTTACGCTGAAATTCGTCAACAAAGGCGTGAGTGCTTACAAACAAAGCTAGACGGTCGGACTCCTCACACACTCAACTTTAAAAAGCTATGACTTTAGATCCAGTCATCACTCTGCAACAAGTCAACAAAATTTACTCGAATGGCACGATCGCGCTGCAAAATCTCAATCTCGATATTCAGCCTTACTCGTTTGTAAGTTTAGTCGGTCCGTCGGGCTGCGGGAAAAGTACAGTTCTGCGATTGATTGCGGGCTTGGGAAGAATGAGTTCCGGCAACATTGCTTGGAGTTCGACGCACACGGCTCACAAACTTGCGTATGTGTTTCAAGAAGCCGCATTAATGCCGTGGGCAACCGTACTCGATAATGTTCGATTGCCGTTGAAGCTGCAAAAAGCATCGAGGTCTGAACAACTCTCTGCGGCATCCGATGCGATCGCACGAGTCGGATTACAGGGATTCGAGCGTTGTTATCCGCGTGAGCTATCGGGCGGGATGAAAATGCGAGTGTCGATCGCGCGGGCGTTAGCGACAAAACCGGACATTCTCTTGATGGATGAACCGTTTGGGGCACTCGATGAAATTACTCGCAGTCGGCTAAATGACGACCTCTTGAACCTGTGGAATCAGATGAATTTAACCGTGATTTTCGTGACGCACAACGTTTATGAAGCGGTGTATTTATCCGATCGAGTCGTGGTCATGGCATCGCGTCCAGGGCGAGTCACGGCTGAGATTGACATCGATGCGCCGTATCCGCGTGACGAAGACTATCGCACCTCTGCTTTGTTCAATCAGTACTGTCGTGATGTGTCTCATCGTCTCGCTGAAGCATCACTAGAGTTGTCGATCGTGTCTTGATCCTTTATTTTGGCTGACCCTCATGGATATACAGCAAGTCACGCCCTTGAAACGGCGAATTCAGTCACGCCCTCGTGTCTCTTCTGCTCAATTGCTGCGACGAATCACCTCGATCGAGGTGATCGCGCCAGTCATCGTTGGGATTGTTCTACTGCTAACTTGGGAAATTCTGGTTCGGATTACAAATACACCGCCCTATTTGTTGCCGGGTCCATTGCTGATCGGGCAAACGTTAATCAAAGATTGGGGCGAACTGTTGCCGTCACTTTTGATTACGTTGAAAATTACGATCGCCGCTTTCACTGCTGCGATTGTTCTAGGTGTGTTGGTTGCGATTCTGTTTGTACAGAGTAAATGGATCGAGCGAAGCTTTTTCCCGTATGCGGTTTTATTGCAGACCACCCCGATCGTTGCGGTTGCACCGTTGATCATTCTTTGGCTGAAGAACAATACGTTTGCGGCGTTGGTCATTTGCGCGTGGATTGTGGCATTTTTCCCGATCGTCTCGAATACGGTCATGGGATTGAACAGTACTGATCACAATTTGCTCAATCTGTTCCAAATCTATCGCGCTTCACGGTGGCAAACTCTGTTCTACATGCGGCTTCCGAATGCGATGCCTTATTTTCTATCCGGTTTGCGAATTAGCGGTGGATTGTCGCTGATTGGTGCGGTAGTGGCTGAATTTGTTGCCGGAACGGGCGGAACTGAATCGGGATTAGCGTATCAGATTTTGATGGCGGGATATAACCTACAAATTCCCCGAATGTTTGCATCACTGTTTCTGATTGCGTTAAGTGGAATTGCAATCTTTGTATTGCTCACAGTGTTATCGAATGCGTTGCTGAAAAATTGGCACGAAAGCGCAGTCCGCCGAGAAAATTAGTGTTCGATCGAGGAGTGTTCTCTCAATCAAAACCGTTGAACACACAGAAGGAATTGATTATGTTAGTGACTCAACAACCTGTTTTACGTCGATTTTGGTATTCGATTATTCCGATCGCGAATCTAACCGATTCTCCCCAATCGTTTCGGTTACTTGGTCAAAATCTCGTGTTGTGGATCGATGCAGATGGGAAACCTGCCGCGATCGACGATCGTTGCTGTCATCGGTCTGCTCAATTGTCGAAAGGAGTAGTCATTGATGGCTGTGTTCGCTGTCCGTATCATGGCTGGTCTTTCAGTTCTGAAGGGTATTGCGTCAATGTGCCACAGCTTGATCAAGCAATGATTCCGAAAACGTATCGGGTTTCAGCGTATCACTGCACGGAAAAGTATGGCTATGTCTGGGTTTGTCTCGATGATCCGATTCAGCCGATTCCAGAAATTGCCGAAGTGAATGATCCGAGTTTTCGGTTTATTCCTGAGTTTTATGAAACTTGGAATGTGGGTGGACTGCGTGGGATTGAGAACTCGTTTGATAGCGCTCATGGGCACTTTGTTCATGCGAGTTCTTGGGGCGACCAAGCGAATCCGGTTCCACCCCCGATCGATGAAATTATCGACACGCCAGACGGCTTTATCATGAAGCACTGGCTGGAAGTCCTCAATCCCGATTTGCAGAAAAAGAACTTAGGAATTGGAACTGAAAAAACGATTCGGACAAACGAGCGCCGCTGGTTTATGCCGTTTGCTCGCACTTTAAGAATTCAGTATCCGAATGGATTAACGCACTTGATTTTCACGGCTTATACACCGATCGACGATCGTGCGACTCAAGTTGTACAGTTCTGTTTACGCAACGACACCGAAGCTGAGGCGAAAGCTGCCGATATTATTGCCTTCGATCGACAAGTCACTGAAGAAGATCGCGCCGTTCTCGAAACAACTGACTATGATGCACCGCTGTCACTCTCCGAAGAACAACACATGGCATCAGACAAACCGGGAATTTTGATGCGTCATCGATTAGCGGCATTGCTCAAACAACACGGCGAAACCGAACAGCGACGCAAATAGGAGAAATTTGATGTTAGTGACTCAGCAGCCTGTTTTACGGCGGTTCTGGTATCCGATACTGCCGATCGAGCAATTAGTTATGAGTCAGCCGCAGTCCTTTCAGTTGTTAGGGCAAAAGATTGTATTGTGGCTGGATGCGGAAGGGCGACCTGCGGCGGGTGTCGATCGCTGTTGTCATCGATCAGCGCAACTCTCGAAAGGAGTCGTGATCAATGGCTGTGTTCGCTGTCCGTATCATGGCTGGTCGTTTGATCAGACAGGAACCTGTGTGAATGTTCCACAGTTATCGGATCAGTCCCGGATTCCAGAGAGCTATAAGGTGCAGGCTTATCGATGTGCTGAACGTTATGGTTATGTTTGGGTGTGTTTAGATGAGCCATTGTTACCTGTGCCACACATTCCGGAAGCCGATGATCCGAAGCTGCGCTTGATTCCGCAATTCTATGAGAGGTGGCAGTGTAGCGGATTGCGCGTGATGGAGAATTCGTTTGATAATGCTCACTTTAGTTTCGTTCATGCGGCTTCATTTGGGAATCAAGCGCAACCTGTTCCAGTTTCGTCAGAAATGCAGCCCTTGGAATTCGGGTTGCAGATCAAGTCTCGTGTTCCGGTTGTGAATCCACCTGCACAGCAAAAGAACCTACAAATTGCTGAAGCGACAACGATTCGCCAGATTGAATCGACTTGGTATATGCCATTCTGCCGGACGCTGAAGATTACGTATCCGAATGGATTAATGCACTTGATTTTTACGGCTGCAACCCCGATCGACGATCGCTTTTCTCAAATCGTCCAGTTCTGCATTCGCAATGATACCGAGAAGGATGCGAATGCAGTCGATATCATTGCCTTCGATCGACAAGTGGTATCAGAAGATCAGGTCGTTCTCGAATCCACTGATTTTGATACACCGCTGGATATTAATGCAGAAGAACACATGGCTTCGGATCAGCCTGGAGTGATTATGCGGCGCAAACTTGCAGCTTTATTGAAAGAACATGGGGAAACCGAGCAGAGACTATGAATTTTTCGCTGCAAAACGTTCTGATTCCGCAGGATGAAAGCTACAGCGCGATCGATCTCACCATTACCGACGATCGGATTAGTGCGATCGAGACCAGAACTGCGATCGAGAACTGCGATCGATTGTTACTTCCTGGATTTGTCAATGCTCACACTCATTCGACTCAAGTTTGGCAGCGCGGATTAATTCCCCAACTTCCTCTAGAACTCTGGTTAGCGGATTTAATTGATTCCTCAACCAAAGATTTAGACCTGGTTTATCTTGGTGCACTCAGTACGGCAGTCGATACCGTTTTATCGGGTGGAACTTGCGTGATCGATCATGCTTATCTGGTTCCGAATCGTGAGATCGAATCGGTTGCAGCATTGGTCAAAGGCTATCGAGAAGTTGGAATTCGAGCGGTGATTGCACCATTGATTCAGGACTTGCCGCTTCCTGCTGGTTTGCCGTTAGGGTTTCCGACATCGCCCTACTCTACCAATGAAACCTTGGCGATGATGGAATCGATCGTGCAGCAGTTCCACCAACCCGAAGCAGGAATCTATATCGGTGTGGGTCCGACCGGATTTCATCGCTGCTCGGATGCGTTACTTCAGGGGTGTGCGGATTTAAGCGATCGATACAATCTCTGTCGCCATCTGCATTTACTCGAAACCAGAGCGCAGAAGCTCCTCGCCCAAGAGCGCTATGGAATCAGCGGTGTGGAACATTTACGAAATTTAGGCGTATTGAACGATCGAACAACATTAGCCCATTCAGTTTGGATTAGCGATTCGGACATCGAAATTTTGGCAGAAACGCGATCGACGGTCGTTCACAATCCAGTGAGTAATCTGCGACTCGGTAGCGGGATTGCTCCGATTTTGAAATGTGTACAAGCGGGCGTGAATGTTGCATTTGGGTGTGATGGAGCCGCAAGCAACGACGCTCAAGATCTACTCGAAGCGATCAAACTCGGAACAATCCTGCACAATATTTCTGATCCAGATTATCGATCTTGGCTCACACCCTCCTCGACGCTGAGAATGGCGGCACTGGGAGGTGCTAAAGGAATTGGGTTAGCGGATCAAATCGGCTCGATCGAGGTTAGAAAATTGGTGGATTTTGTTCTGTACGATCTCACTCATCCCTCGATGTTGCCCCAGACTGATCTGGCTCAATTGCTAGTATTGGGACGACCGACAAACGTAGTCGATCGCGTTTGGATCAATGGTAAATCGGTCGTAGAATCAGGCAAGATTTTGACGATTGACACGGCAAGTTTGTATCAGGAATTGCGCGATCGTAAAATTCCACGATCGCACTTCCAAACAATCAATCAAATCGAAGCTCGATATCGGGAAGTCATGAAGCAGTTTTGATTTTTTACCTGCGAGAAACATCGATCGATAAACTGTCCAGCGATAACGGATTCCTGCTGCCTTTACTCGAATTAAAAATCACAGAAACCGAATTTTCCCCTGCGTTCAGCCAGACATTTTCGATCTTGACCGACTGCAAGCGATTCCAATTCTCGGTTGCTGGAAACGCCTTTTGATCAATCAAGCTCCGACCATTCACATAAACATACCGATTTGCCCCGGTTGGAGCCGCATATCGCAACACAAGATCATATCGACCCGCACACCCAACCGGAACGTTGAACTGCACAAAATCATCGTTCGTTTGAGTGATCGGAGCCGTTGAAGAATTAGGCGAATAAGTGTTTGCGGTAGAAAGTGCGATCGCAGCATTCAACGCATCGATCGCGCTTGTCTGACGAGTGGCATCGGCTTTATCAACGGAACCCGCCCAATTCAAACCAAATTGATTTTGCTCATTGCGATTTGCCCAGATTGATGCTGCATTTCGTTCGATAAATTCTCGATACGTTGGCTTCGGATTGACTCGATACAGATCTGCCAAGTTTCGGATAAAAATCCCTTTGAACTGCGGACCATCATTGCCGCAATCATTGTTATCTTCACAAGGTTCGCGGAGAATTCCATTTCGAGCAAGTTTGACGATTGACGCATCTGCGATCGCTTCCGCTTGTTTCAACAATTCCGCGTCTTTTGTCCCGCGATACAAGTCCACCAACGCCCCAATCAAAACGCCCTGATTATAAGTCCAAGTCGTTTTTCCATTATTGCGACAATTACTATCTAAACCATCATTCACCAAGTTATCAGCATTAATCATTTCGCTTTGCTGAAACCATCCCCAAATCTTCTGTGACCATTCCAAATAGCGTTTATCATTCGGTTCACGCAGATTTAACTTTGCTGCAACCGACATTAACAATCCATTCGTGATTGCGTTCTTGTAATTTAATTCCCGCTTGTGCCAGTACAGACCCCCCTTACAGACATTATCCCAACCTGTCGTCATGTCCCAGAAGATCAGCTTGGCTTGGTCTAGATACTTCTGTTCGCCTGTAAGATCGTACGCTCGAATCCAAGCGATCGCCCACCATCCGTCATCATCCCGAAACCAAGGATTGATGAAATTCTTATATCTCGGCTTTTGGTAAAACGTATTGTAAATATTGCTGCGATACGTGAGCGAATCCGTGATGCGGGAATATTCGATCGTGGCTTCGAGTGCGTTCGCTGCATTCCACCAGTTCGAGGTATCCCAAAGTCCCGTTCCTGGATTGTAAAACATCTGCAACGCCGCCATCCCTGCGGCAATTCCTGGAGAACAAGTTGCGGGTACAACCATTTTCTAATCCTTGAATGTTCCAGGATCGACACTACCAAACGATCGCCAAATTCAGCACAAAACTGGGTAAACATCTTCAGAGAGCAGCACTGGGTTTTTCCAGAACGTTGGTCTCGCAAATCGCATACGTTGTGCCGAAAATTTGCATAGTACGATTGAACTTTGGAAAATCTTGCACTACAATGCAGCGAATCATTGTGAGGACACACAGATGAACAAAGGTGAATTAGTAGACGCGATCGCTTCTAAAGCAAGCGTCACCAAGAAAGAAGCAGATGCTATCCTGAACGCGATGGTCGATACGATTTTGGAAACGGTGGCAAGTGGGGATAAAGTGACGATCGTAGGATTCGGCAGCTTTGAAGCGCGGGAACGTCAAGCCCGTGAAGGTCGTAACCCCGCAACCGGAGCCGCGATCCAAATTCCGGCAACGCGAGTGCCCGTGTTTGCACCTGGTAAAGGATTCAAAGACCGAGTCGCACCGGAAGATTAAGAACTGACCGAGGCTAGGGGCAGAGAAACAAGCTCCTAGCCTTTCTCATTCAGTGCTACCGTTGATGAGCGGGTTTTGTTTCATCAGTCATGAGTGTTCTAACGCTACGATCGGTTAAAAAAGATTTCGGCATCAAGGAAATTGTCCGCGATGGCAGTTTCACGCTAGAAGCGGGCGAAAAGGTCGGACTGATTGGCACGAATGGATCAGGGAAATCGACGCTGCTGAAAATGATCGGCGGATTAGAATCGATCGATGCTGGCGAACTCACAAAAGCCTCTGGCAGCCGAATTATCTATTTACCGCAAGATCCAGACCTCGATCCAGAGAAAACAGTTTTAGAGCAAGTTTTCGCGGATAGCGGTGAGCAAATGTCGCTAGTTCGGGAATATGAGCAGTTGTCTGAACAACTCGCACACGGCAATTCAGATGCAGCAATGGCGCGATTGTCTCAAGTGACACAGAAAATGGATTCGCTGAACGCTTGGGAACTAGAAACGAAAGCCAAAATTGTTTTAAGCAAGTTAGGAATTCAAGATCTGAATGCTCAGGTTAAACAGCTATCAGGTGGCTATCGAAAGCGAATTGCACTCGCGACCGCATTACTCGCGGAACCGGATGTTTTATTGATGGATGAGCCGACGAACCATTTAGATGCACTGTCGATCGAATGGTTGCAAAGCTATCTCAGCCGATTCCGAGGTGCATTGTTACTGGTGACGCATGATCGCTATTTTCTCGATCGTGTGACGAATCGAATTATCGAACTCGATCGTGGGGATCTCTTCAGCTACAACGGCAATTATTCTTACTATCTGGAAAAGAAAGCCGCTCAAGAAGCGTCTGAAGCGAGTTCGCAGCGAAAACATCAAGGCGTTCTCAGACGCGAATTAGAATGGCTCAAACGAGGAGCAAAAGCGCGGAGTACGAAACAGAAAGCGAGAATTGATCGTGTTCATGAAATGCAAGAAACTGAGTTCAAACAAGCTCAGGGTAAAGTGCAAATTTCAACCGCAGGACGGCGCATCGGAAAGAAAGTAGTCGAACTGGAGCACGTGACGAAAGGATTTAGCGATCGCATTCTGATCAAAGATTTTACTTACAATTTCAATCCTGAAGATCGCGTCGGAATTATCGGCGGAAATGGGGCTGGAAAATCAACGTTATTGAATCTCATTACCGGAAGATTAGAACCGGATTCTGGAACGATCGACACAGGTAGCACGATTCATTTCGGCTATTTTGATCAACATTCTGAAGATCTCCACGTTAGTGAAAATCAACGAGTGATCGAATACTTAAAAGATGTCGCAGAACTCGTTAAAACGGCGGACGGTGAAGTGATTACGGCTTCTCAGATGTTGGAGCGGTTTCTATTTTCACCGAATCAACAATATGCACCGATTAATAAATTATCAGGTGGAGAAAGACGGCGTTTATTCTTACTTCGGGTTTTGATGAGTGCGCCGAATGTTCTGATTTTAGACGAGCCGACGAATGATTTAGATGTGCAGACGTTGGCAGTATTAGAGGAATATTTGGAAGATTTTAATGGCTGTGTGATTGTGGTATCGCACGATCGCTATTTTCTCGATCGAACTGTAGATAAGATCTTTGCACTAGAAGAAGGCGGAAACGTTCGCGAATATCCTGGCAATTACTCGGTTTATCTCGATTACAAGAAAGACGAAGAAGTTGCTGTCGCAAAGCCAACAGAACCGAAATCTGTAGCAGTAAAATCCCCTTCTAATAAGCCTCGGAAATTATCGTTTAAAGAGAAGCGCGAACTAGAAACGTTAGAGACGAAGATCCCTGAATTGGAAGCGGAAAAGAGCGCGATCGAACAAAAGCTCTACCACAATCCACCCACCGGATTTACTGAAGTTCAGAAGCTTTCTGAGCAGTTAGCCAGCCTAGAAGAACAGATCGAAACTTCGACAATCCGATGGATGGAACTCTCTGAAATTGAAGGATAACGGGTGCGCTACACCGGAGGCACGATCGCTAAATTCGGATCTTGCTCAATGTTGCTTAAATTACTCATGTTCACCCGTCCAGAACTCAAGAACCGGAACGTTTCCTGATACAAACTCTGCCAGAATCGATTGCTCATGTTTTGACTCACTTCGGTAGGATCAACCATCGGATGCGGCACAAGATCCTCTTTGGGATAAAGGAAAAATCGATGCCCTTCCCCTTCTCCGCCAATCCGTTGGTAGAAGTCCACACTGGTATCAATATCGGCTGCATCTTCATTCTCAGTTAGCACCAAGAAAGTCGGAATGTTGGAAAGCGATCGTACTGATTTATCACTGAGTACAACACTGCTCCCAAAGCGATCGGCAGCCGTTAAACATCCGATCGGAAATCTCAGATTCGGGTCCCAACCCAATTCGCTAATGTCCAAGGGACCCGCAAGGTTCACATATCGTCGCCGTTCCTCTCCGTAAATCTTCAGCAATGGTGCATACGCGACAACACCCCGAATTCGATCGGGTCGCGATGCCGCTAATCCCAACGCCACCGCACCCCCAACTGATAAGCCAACGGTATAAACGTTTCCGGGCATGGCATCGAGTTCGGATAATCTCGCTTGAGCTTCGGTGAGATAGCGTAGATGCGAGGAAGTGAAATAGCGATCGAAGTCCGGATCATCAGGCAGTTCCAACGATTTCACAATGTCGAGCAGTTGCGGCTCAATCAAGACCAATCGCGCCATCAATCCCATCTGCTGCATGAATCCAGGTTTCGCCGCTCCCGGATTGTTCATGAAATTGCGAATGAACGTTTGCAGCACCGGATCGTTTTGAACTTTAGCTTTTAGCGGCTCCGCATATTCGGGCTTCAAATCGACTTGACACCAGTTTTTTGCAGGATTGATCAAAGTGTGTCCCGCGATCGACGGTTGATAAACATTGAACCCGTTCTGAAAGAGATAATCCGCTAATCGCCACATCTGATGAGGTTTAGCGCTGAATCCATGAAAGATCATCACAGTGCCGCGAATCGGGCGACCGGGTTCGTGAAATAAGTAGTATGGGAGTGCACCATCTCTGCGATCGGAATTTTGATTCAAAGATTGAATGTGAGTGTCGATCGTGGATTTAGTCTGATTGATTTGCTCAAGTGTGGGGATCGTTTCAGCGGCGATATTCATAGGATTCTCTACTCAGAACGGGGGTTAAAACGACGATCCGGGCTGCTTCAGGAACTCGATTTCTTCTGGGGTCGAGGGTCGATCGAGAATTTGATTGCGGTGTGGAAACCGTCCAAATCGTTCGATTACATCTCGATGCCGAATGGCGTAATCGTATGTTTCTTTTAATTCAGGGTTGTCCCTAAATTGCTCATATAACCGGACAGATTCGGTTTGGTCATCCAGGTTTTCACTGTGTTCGAGTGGAAGATAGAAAAAGAATCGCTCAACTGGGGGAGATTGCTGATCGAATTGTTGAGCGATCGCGCTTTTCGCAATCCCTAACGCTTTGGAATCAGTCGCAAACGATCGAGGTGTTCCCCGAAACATATTGCGCGGAAACTGATCAAGCACAATGATTAGAGCCAAACAGCTTTCGGGCGAATCGCTCCAGCCATCGAGTTGATCAGATGCAGCTTGCTCATAGAGTGGGAGAAAGCGCGATCGTACCTCCTCATCAAAGTCTGGATTTTTGACAAACCAGACCTTTCGCATCTCTAACTTGTCCCCGAACCAGAACGATAAAACTTCAGCAGCGGACATATTTTTCTCCAATTGGTTTGCGTAAATTTTCGGACGTTAAAAACAAATTCCCCGCAGTTTACGAAAACGCCGCGATAAATTCACGATCGTCTGCCGTAGACTACGGGGAATCGAATTGGGTTGGATGCCTTATGACATGCCTTGAATGATGAAATCGAAATACGGAGCCGCTTCAGCCGCGTCTGCTTCACTCAACAGACCCAACGAAGCTTCCTTCAGACAGCGAATCGCTTCCGCCATTCCCGGAACCGGAACACCGAGCGCGTTATACATTTCCCGCGCACCGATCAAACCAATTTTCTCGATCGGGTCTGTACTGCCGCACAACACCCCATACGTCACCAAACGCAAATACCAGCCATAATCGCGCAGACAGAGTGCCCGTTCCCGATTTCCATAAGCGTTACCGCCCGGAGAAATGAAGTCAGGACGCTTTTTCCACAGTTGTTTGCTGGCTTGTTCTACGATTTTCTTTTCGCTTTCAGACAGAACACTCGCGATACGAGTCCGCTGTTCTCCGGTTTGAAAAAAGTCTCTTATCCCGTTGAGTTCGCCGCTCGTTGGATAACGAAGCTCGTCGTCGGCTTGTAGGATAACTTGGCTAACTACGCTCATGTTGTTAATTGCGGTATCTCAGAATTCTCTTGTAGTTTACCGAGTTTCGGGCACGATGTGAAAGGGGGTTTTCTCATTTGTCTTGACAAATTGTTACATTTCGTCGTGTTCTATGAGTTTGACTGTTTCTTTCCCAAGCTCACCGTGTTGAAATCTGTGAAATTCAGAACTCAAAGTTTTCGCTAAACTTCAGATGTTACAAGCGTCATTCCCTGTATGAAAGATGAGTATTATTTACGATCTAGAACACACCACGACTTATCGATATTGCAATCCCGTTACCTTTGGCGAACATCGAGCCATTTTCTTACCGAGTAGCGGTTACGGTGGACGGGTTTTGAACTATTCGCTAGAGACGAACATCCCTTGTAAAACACGCTGGATGATGGACACGCTCTCGAATAATGTGGCACTACTGGAATTTGATCAACCTGCGAAAGAACTGATTGTGACTTATCGAGTTCGCGGTGAGCACTTTGGCATTCCAGCGATCGCAGATTTTCCGCTCGATCCCCGCGCAGACGAAATCCCCGTCCAGTATACGCCCGACGAATGGAATGATCTCTCTAGCTTCATTCGTCCCCACACTGAAGATCCAGAAGGTCGCCTTGCTGCTTGGACAAAACACTTCGTTGCAGGCGATCAAGATAATACGCTCGATGTCCTTCAACGAATGATGGATAGTATCAATACCACGTTGAACTATCAAGCACGAGAAGCCGAAGGAACACAGAATCCAGCGGAAACTTTACGCTTACAATCAGGAACTTGTCGAGATTATGCTTGGTTAATGATCGAAGCATTACGACGATTAGGATTAGCATGTCGCTTTGTGAGTGGCTATCTTTACGATTCGGCTTTAGATGGTGGTGATGTTGGAATGACTGGATCTGGAGCGACTCATGCTTGGATGCAGGTGTATTTACCGGGAGCAGGATGGAGAGCGTATGATCCGACGAATCGAATTACAGCAGGATTTGACCTGATTCGAGTTGCGATCGCACGTCACCCCGCACAAGTGATTCCGCTCTCTGGCTCTTGGTTTGGCGAATCGGATGACTATCTAGGAATGGATGTGAATGTGTCGATTCGCAAGCTCGGAAACCAGCCTGAATTTGAGGCGACTCCGAGTGTCCCAATGGTTGTACCTAAAGAGGGACGATAGTTATTTCTTTGCTTGATGTAATTGTTGCGATAGGATAACCTTTGGCGATCGACAAGACAGAAGATGAAAACCGGAGTTTGGGTACTGGGCGACCAGTTGTGGACAGGACAATCCGCACTACAAAGTTGCTATGACGATCGGGAAAACGTTCCTGTTTTTTTCATTGAGTCGCTCAATCATGCTCAAGAGCTACCCTATCACCTTCAGAAGCTCGTCTTAGTCTGGTCAGCAATGCGCCATTTTGCAGAAGAACTACGGCAAGAAGGCTGGACAGTTGAATATACAGCCTCGATCGACTTTCAAACGCCGTTACTGCATTGGATCGAAGAGCATGAAATTACAGAATTGCGAATCATGTCTCCGGTCGATCGACCTTTCAAAAAGCTGATTCAATCGATCGAGCTACCTTGTACTGTTACCTTCACACCCAACAATCGATTTATCTGGGAAGATCAAGAATTTGTCGATTGGGCAAAGACTCGAAAGCGTCTTGTGATGGAGGATTTCTATCGTGAAGGGCGGCGACGGTTCAATATTTTGATGGAAGGCGATCAACCGATTGGGGGGAGATGGAACTTCGATCGAGAAAATCGCAAACCCCCAAAAGGAAAGCTCACCCTTCCCGAAGCACTCTGGTTTGAGCCTGATAGTATCACTCAAGAAGTGATTGATTGGATTAAGCAATCACCATTATTCAAAGATAGTCAAAGCTATTGGGACATTGAGCCTTTCCGCTGGGCAGTCACTCGCAAACAAGCCCTACAAGTCCTAGACTTTTTTATTGAAACTCGCTTGTCTGATTTTGGTCCCTACCAAGATGCAATGGTCACAGGCGAACAGACCATGTGGCACGCAATGTTATCGCCCTATCTCAACATTGGATTAATTCATCCGTTAGAAGTGGTGCAAGCTGCCGAAAGAGCTTACTACAACAATCGTGATAAGTGGCAACTCAATAGCATTGAAGGCTTTGTTCGGCAGGTGATTGGATGGCGCGAATATATGCACGGAGTGTATGTGTATATGGGCGAGGATTATCCCGATCGTAATTATTTCAATCATTCAAATCCGCTTCCGGGTTTCTATTGGACAGGCGAAACCAAAATGAACTGTCTCAACCACATTCTGAAGCAAGTAAAAGAAACCGGATATGCTCACCACATTCAGCGATTGATGGTACTAAACAATTTCGCTTTGATTGCAGGCATCTCACCCCAAGAACTACAAGATTGGTTCCACGCTGCATTCATTGATGGTTATGACTGGGTAATGCAAGCGAATGTTATCGGCATGGGACAGTATGCGGACGGTGGAATGATGGCATCGAAACCTTATGCGGCTTCCGCCAACTACATCAATAACATGAGCGATTATTGTAAGCCTTGTGCCTACAATCCCAAGCGTCGTACCGGAGAAGATGCTTGTCCGTTTAACTTAATGTACTGGGATTTCCTCGCTCGACACTATGACAAGCTCAAACCGAATCATCGAATGTTCCAAATCATGGCGAACTTAGAGCGCATCTTACCCGAAGAGCTAGAGCTAATCCGCCAGCAGGCAGAACAATGGAGAAGCGAGAATTTGCATACTGAATATCGCCTTCCCTCTACACCCGATCATGGATCGACTAACACAGCTTCGCAATCAGTATCTTGAACTCACAAACCGGGTGCTTCCAAGCCTCGCAAGCTCTAGAAAGTTCCCGGTTCGATACAATCATTGTTTTCAGCGGATTATTCTCGATAATCTATTTGATCGCTGTTGGTATGAAGTCTTGGAACGTAAACGTATTCCTGCGTATCAGCAATTGAGCGAAGAACAGTTAGAAAGCGCGATCGCGCTTGCCAACAATATCATCGCTCAACCCGATTCATACCTAGAGCAACTCAACCAAAACAGTCTCCGATGGCGCGGACATCAGAAGGCATAACGAATGTTGCAATAGGGTAAGCGATCGTTCAATAACTGAGTCAACCCCTCAACTAACGTGCCCTTGAATCCGCGACGATAGCGAACATTCTTGCCACCAGTCTGCGAGTACTTAACTTCCTGCAAATCGGGTCGCCACAGTAATGCTTCTCCCTGTGGATGCCAGCCCATGTTAACTTCGTGCAGCTTATCGTTGTGAGTCAGGAAAATGATCTCAGCTTGGAGTTGGGCTTTCGCTCGATCGCTTAATGTGTCATCGATCTGCTCAAACAACTCGGAATAGTCTTCCAGCCAGTTCTCGTCATAAATCACGGGCGCAAAGTTCACATGTACCTCGTAGCCTGCGTCTACAAAGTCGTTAATAGCAGCGATTCGATCTGCGATCGCAGATGTCCGAATATCAACAATCTGAGCTTTCTTCTGCGGCATTAAACTAAACCGAATCCGCGTCTTCCCTTGCGGGTCATAATCGAGCATTGCTGGATTCACCCGCTTCGTCGCAAAGGTCGCCTTCGCATTCGGCAAAGTCCGAAACAGCGCAATCAAATCCTTCACATTATTGGAAATCGCAGCATCGACGGAACAATCACTATTCTCGCCAATCTCATATACCCAATACTGTGGATCAACCTGATTCGGCTCTAACTTCATACCTTGCTTGGCACTATGACGTGATAGATACCGATGAATCTGATCAATGTTCACAAATGTAGTGATCGGATTCGCAAAACCCTTACGCCGAGCAACATAGCAATTATGTGTCACAATGCCGTTTGCAACAAAGGACTCATGTTTGGGAACATGGAAATTATGCACAGTAGTGGTCTGGTTAATGCGCTTAATACTCGAAACCTTCTGATAACTCAACATAAGTAAAAATGCAATGGGAAAAAGAATCAAACAAAACTGTGGATGGTGCGGACGGAATACAAGAATGCTTTTCTGTTCTGCTCAATGTGAACAAGCTCATACAACTATGCTGGCGATGCCCTTCAAGTCTTTCTATTCCTACCAGCAGGCAAGTCAGTATCTAGGAAAAGATACAAGAACAATTCGGAAGTACGAAGGAATTCTATTTGCGATCGATAAATCGATTCCAAATTTACATAGCAAGTTAAAAAGCTGTCGAAGCTGTGGTGAATTGTCCAAATCGCACGAAAACCGTCATGGGTACTGTCGAAAATGCTCCGGGGCAGGTGAAGGAAGAAAATCACAAGCCAAAATTATTTCTAAGCGCTACCTTGCACAAGGCAATCCTAATTACGTTAATGGCAGAATCAAGCAAACCTTTCGACATCGACGAGCTGGAAAAGAATGGGTTAAAAACATTCTTGATCGAGATCGAGCGTGTCGGTGTTGTGGAAATACTAAAATTCTACAAGCTCATCACGTCATTCCGGTTGCTTTATTTCCACAATACGCTCTAGACCTCAACAATGGGATCACCCTGTGTGGGCATCATCACACAGAACTTCATCGTCTTCAGTTAGATCTCCAGCTTTTACCCATCCTCTACGAGTCATTATCGGGTGTTCAGCCGTTACACGAAGTACTTGCTGACCAATCTGAATTTCAAGCACTTCTTCAACTACCCGTTCGGCGATTCCAGAAACGACGGCTTCTACAAGTTGTTCCGAAGAACTATCGTAGGCAAATACGACATCTCCATCCTGAATTTGCTCGACGGGTATTTGACCTTGAGGAGTAGAAACTAAAGTGCCTGAAGCTACACAATACGAGCAAGCCATCGCACACCCATTTGCATGAGAGGGTGCAACAAAATCGGAACTGCGGCAATTTGGACGGGCTTGAAGCGACTTCTTAACACCGAGTACTAAGACCGATCGCTTAATCCGATTCCAATCGCCAACCGAATCCGCATTCCCGTTCAATTCTGGAATCTGCCAATGAGAAGCCACCTCAATCCGAGAAGCTTCAGGATGCTGATCAAAAATCTCTTGAGCGCGAGGATAGTCTAAAACCGCAGGTTCAAAGTAAATCTCTCGAATGTTGAGCAGACGGTTTAGCTCGTCCGTGGAATGATGAAGTGATAAAACCAAAAGACAACTCTGCCGATTCGTCAACTTCACTGTAGCGAACTCTCATCCGCAATTCAGTAGGGGAATCCGATGTTAAAGGTAGTGAATGTGGTTGAACGGGATCTTAGGCAGAGTAGTACAAGCTTTCTTTGAGAAGAAATACGGAAGTTTTCGGTCTAATTCCCCTGCCCAGGGTTAATATGCGGAACATGAGTCGGTCTAATGTTCCAAATCCCGGTATTAGGCAGAAAAAATTGGTCTAATTCTCTGGTTTGAGATGTTATGCCGACTCCCAGCAGTCTAAATCACCATGACGGGATGTTATGCTGACTATTCTCGGTCTAGTGTCCAGATTTGGATGATTAGGCGGAAAGAGTCAGTCTAAATAATAGTTCGACCGCTTCGTTTAAGGGTGATGGCGGTCGCTGTAAGGTTATCTGTTAGTGCTTGTATTGCTTGGTCTCAATATGATTTTGGTTGTCTGTTAAGCTTATTGTGGCTTGGACAACGTTGTAGAGTTATCCAGTGAAACAATAGGTGAACTGAGCATGAGTATAGAAACTATTGCTTTGATAGGAGTGTTAACGCTGCTAACAGCAAGCTTAGGGACTGACTTTTTCTGGCTTGTTGTGGTTAAACCAGCTTTTCAGCGCATCAGTGACCAGTCTCTTCTGGAAGCAATGGGTAATATTCACTTACAAACTGCCAAGTTTATGCCTGTTGTTTTTCTGGTTATGCTTGCCTGTGCTGTCATTTTGAATATAGTCTCAAGTTCTCGCTCAGAGCCATATCTACTGAGAATTGGATTAATCAGTTTAGTTGTGTATTTTGCATTGGTTTTCGTTGGTTCTGCTCCGATTAATAATGAGGTGATATCTATATTGAATGGGTCTGAAGTAAAATTAACCGTTCGAGAATTGCAAGGTAGATGGGATATGATTCTTTGGTTTCGTTTATTCGCTATTTTGATCTGCTATTGGTCATTTCTTCATTACGCATTGAATCCAAAGGTGAAGTCTTTTTAATTAGCTGAATCGAAAAGTGAAAGCTGTTGCGCGGTCGAACAATTCGGTTGCAGCGGACAGTTAAGAGATTCGGTGTGAATGCAAAGATTGCCTGCTGCCGCTGAACCGAGCCGTTATGCCGCTTAATCCTCGGTGGGGACATACCCGAAATCGTGCTTGTCAGTATCTAAGATAGTCCGGTTCAGCAAACTCATAAATTTACCCGGACAGTTGGGAACAGGGATAGCCTTGCTCCAAGCACTTACCTCGGCCACGCCAAGACGATGCTGGTTGTAGATATAGCTTCTAACATTCTTCTCTGTTCCAACTACCAAGACTGTGAGGACAGAGGGATCTGAATTACTAAAGTTCTCAAGATTGAACATAGCAAGGATGGTGTACTAATGTATACTTAGGTGATTGACAACATTTCTTGAATACTATAGTATTCAAGCATGAAACACAAGCTTATTGATTTATTTGCTGGCGCGGGTGGTCTAACTACGGGGTTTCACCTTGCAGGTTTTGACTCTGTGTGTGCTGTTGAGCTAGAGCCTAAAGCTTTAGCAACTTATAGACATAACTACCCAAATACTAAGGTTGTCAATCAAGATATTCGTAAGGTCAATCCTTTGGAGTTGCGAGAGACTTTAGGCTTACGACAGGAAGAGTTAACAGCTCTAATAGGTGGTCCTCCATGCCAAGGGTTTTCAAGGAATATCCCTGCTGGTTATCGCTATTTGGATGATTCCCGTAACCAGCTATATCGAACATTCTTAGAATTTGTACAGGCATTCAAGCCTTTATATGTTGTGATGGAGAATGTGCCTGAAATTTTGAAGGCTTACGATGGTGTTGTCAGGAATGAGATTACTGAACAACTTGAGAAACAAGGCTACAAAGTGATTTCTGAATCACTCAATTCTGCAAATTATGGTGTGCCACAGACTAGATCGAGAGCTTTTTTCTTAGCTAGTTTAGACAAAACGCCTCAATTGCCTGAATCTACTCATTTTGGCGATATTAGGGGTGATTATAGAAATGTAAAATCGTGTAATCAATTAGATCTTCTGAAACCAGATATGTCTTCGATTGTCACTGTCAAGGATGCTATTGGAGATTTACCGCCTTTAGATGCAGGACAGGAATATGATGCTAAAGTTTATCCCTATTCTCCTCATACTGCATACCAAGCAATGCTGCGATATGGAAGCACAAAAATTGTTAATCATGTTGCTCGTGTTTTGAGTCCTGTTCAAATGGCGAGAGTTACGGTTCTTAAGGAGGGACAAGATGCTAGAGATTTGCCGCCTGAATTAGCCCCTAAAAAACACTACAGTGGCGCATATGGAAGACTTTACTGGGATAAACCTGCAAGAACGATAACAAGATGGGTCTTTCATCCAGGGTCTGGTAGATTTTTTCATCCAACCCAAAATCGAACTATCACAATCCGTGAAGCTGCGAGGTTACATTCGTATCCAGACACTTTCCACTTTCTAGGAACTTACACTGATATGGCTTCTCAAATTGGGGAATCCGTTCCTCCTCTTTTAGGAAAGGCGATCGCTACAACAATTCTTCAAGATTGAAGCTAATATTATAAATTGAGTTGCTCATGCAGGGCTGAGAGAACTGTTTGCACATATCGATCAAGTGTAAGGCGTGTCCTCTCAACTCTGACATGAATTGCTTCTGGTGGAATAGTTCTTGCCCTAAAAAGTTGTTTCTGATTTTTATACCAAACTAATTCAAGTTGCCCTGAAATACTACCTTGTAATCCGGCTCCTAATTTGCCAGTAGTTCGATCAACTGTCCAAGCCCAAGTAAAAGCGTTTGGATCGAGTGGGGAGAGAGGAAATTCACAATAGATGTACTCAAAACCGCGAATCGTTTTTAGAAGTATACCTTCATAACTATGCACAACACCCTGTGCTGCTTGACTCGATATAATTTTTTCATTCCAATGTTGAATAATAGCAGCCCCTAATTCATCAGGTGAAGATGTTTCTGTTAACCCAGGAAAGCCAAGTTGAACAGATTTTTTGATAATATCCGCTCTTTGAATGACAAACAAAAATGTATTTACAGTTGTCAGATTATTTAGTTGTAGAGATTTAAGTGACCAACCAGTTGTAGTCAAAGGATCAACGGCATCATAAAGAAGTTTGCTACGTCCTAATGCTGGATCAGCTAAAGAAATATTCTTAACGTAATGAAAAATGGCTTCCCAAGTATAATCTTCTATTGAACCAATAAGTGGAGAGGCAATTGTAGCAACGATTGCTTGTCTCAACCTTTCAATCTCGTTTTCCGTCAGCACTCAAAAGTTCCTCAACAACTTGTAAAAATTCACTCATTGTGATGCCTAAAGCGTTTGTGATGTGATTAAGAACTCGAACAGATGGACTTTTTAACCCCCGTTCAAGCTGGCTGATGTAGGTTCTGTGCAGTCCTGTGACTTCTGCCAAATATTCCTGTGACCAACCTTGCTCTACTCGACGGCGTTGTATTTCTAGTCCTAAAATTTGGTCTAGTTTACTAAGCTGCATGAATAGAGAGAGTAATACTTTGAATACAAAAGTGCTACAGACTAAAGTATTCAAGAGATGCTGTTAGCTCCCAGCTATTCGTGTTTACATAGCAACTGGCGCGGCATAACACTGCGTTGGTGCGGACGGTACAGAGGTTGTCGGTGGGTGTTCGAGGTTGTCTGCCGCCGCTCAACTTGACGTTATCAACCTGAAAAGACCAGAGTGATTACAGATTGCTTCTGCGGCAAGGATGCTTTCTGCTATGGCTCAAGAATGGTTTGCGTCTTGAGTGACCAATAAGGCATGATCGAAGCAGAGTGAGGAAATCCCATGACGCAACCTGCTTCGATCGTTCAAAACTACATCAACGGTGAATGGTCTACTCCGAATGCTGAATCGTATCTAGAAGTCATCAATCCTGCCACGATCGAAGTTCTCAGCAAAGTTCCGCTCTCTCCCGCTACTGAAATCGATCGTGCTGCAAACGCCGCTCAAACTGCTTTTTCGACCTGGAGAAGAACCCCAGCCACCGAGCGCGTTCAATACCTATTCAAGCTCAAAGCCTTACTCGAAGACCATTTTGAAGATATCGCCCAAACGATCACGCTTGAATGTGGAAAGACGATCGCAGAAGCAAAAGGCGAAATGAGAAGAGCGATCGAGAATGTTGAAGTCGCTTGCGGTATTCCGATCTTGATGCAGGGCTACAACTCCGAAGATATTGCCCGTGGCATTGATGAACACATGATTCGCCAACCGTTGGGAGTGACCGCGATCATTACGCCGTTTAACTTTCCGGGGATGATTCCGTTTTGGTTTATGCCGTATGCGATCGCGTGTGGTAACACCTGCATTATCAAGCCGTCCGAACGTGTACCGCTAACAATGCAGAAAATCTTTCACCTGCTCGAACAAACAGGCTTACCGAAAGGGGTCGTGAACTTGGTGAATGGCGCGAAAGAAGTGGTCGATGCCTTACTTGATCATGAACTGATTCGAGCGATTAGCTTTGTCGGCTCAAGTCCAGTCGCGAAGTATGTGTACAGTCGGGCGGCGGCGAATGGGAAACGATCGCAATGTCAAGGTGGAGCCAAAAATCCGGTGATTGTCCTGCCTGATGCGGATATCGCGATGACGACGAAGATTATGGCGGATAGTGCTTTCGGATGTGCAGGACAGCGTTGTTTGGCGGCATCGGTGGCGATTACGGTGGGGAGTGCTAGGAATACATTTACGGAAGCGATCGCAGAAGTGGCAACGACTCGCCAAGTCGGATGCGGTCTCGATTCGGGTGTACAAATGGGTCCGGTGATTACTGATCAAAGTAAGACTCGTATCGAAAGCATGATCGGAAAGGCGGAAACTGAAGGAGCAACGGTTTTAGTCGATGGTCGATCGCCGAAAATTTCTGGTTATGAAAATGGCTATTTTGTTCGCCCTACAATTTTGCAGAATATTGATCCGGCAGGAGAAATCGCGAAGACTGAAATTTTTGGTCCGGTTCTCAGCTTGATTCATTTGGACACGATCGATGATGCGATCGCGCTTGTGAACCGCAGTCAATACGGCAATATGGCATCGCTCTTCACTTCTAGTGGTGCAGCCGCAAGAAAGTTCCGCTACGAAGCTGAAGCGGGCAATATCGGGATTAATATCGGGGTTGCGGCTCCGATGGCGTTCTTTCCGTTTAGTGGCTGGAAAGAGAGCTTTTTTGGGGATTTACATGGACAGGGACGAGACGCGATCGAGTTTTTCACGCAAACGAAAGTGATTGTCGAACGCTGGCATGATTGGACGCGACAGTTTTAATCGGCTTTGCTCAGATTGAATGAAATCTCTTCGTTCAGTTCGGAAAAGTCGATGAATTCACCGTTTCGCGTTTCAGCATTGTTTAATCGCGCGAGAACTTCAGGATGGAGCGCTTCAGTCACTCGCTCTTGAGCGCTCACAAAGAAGAAAAAGCGAGTACTACCCACACAAATACAATCTCCATCCTGAAGTTTTTGGCGTTGTTGAACTCTCACGCCATTGATATACGAGCCGTTCATGCTGTTGAGATCGATGAAGTGAAAGCCGTCTTGTTGATAAAGAATTACGGCATGGCGGCGAGACAATTTGCGATCTTGTAGGGGAAGGGCTGCCGATCGATTTCGCCCGATCGTCCAAACCATCTGCGGCTGTTTCAAAGTCATCGATTCCTGTTTGAGCAAGTTTGTCACTAGACAAACCTGCTTGCCGACAACGATGCCCTGAACGTAGCGAGGCTTGGCATCGGGCATTCCAGGCGGAGGTTCGATCGTGATTTGGGCATCGCGCTCGATCGTTAAAGTTGGACTTTTTGCGATTTGTTGTTCTTCAGGATTTTCTTCATCGAGTTCGACTTCGAGTTCTTCCCAAAAACCCGCCAGCGCATCGGGGGACTGATTCGCAGTGGCAGAAAGAATCGAGGCGCGGTCATCGGGGCTGTAGAATTCTGGCTTCATGAGGATTTCCTCAAATGGACGAAATTCGAGGGTTAAATGTGTTGCCCCTAGATTTCCCCCGCAAGCTGGATTTCTCGACGTTGAGAATGTTGATCTCAATCACATCAATGATCGCCACCAGTCTTGATGCTTGAGATACCACAGAACGGTTTTTCGCAATCCAGTTTCGATTTGCTCGATCGGTTCCCAGTTCAATTCGGTTTTGATCTTAGTAATGTCGATCGCATAACGTCGATCGTGTCCCGGTCGATCTTTTACGTATTTGAACCACTCCCACGGCTGAAGCACGTGGTGCGACTCGTTCGCTAGAAACCAATACTAGC
>ERZ1066124.117-NODE-117-length-78104-cov-26.480672_pt1 | contig 78104 bp, 59 predicted proteins | sample MGYA00382771_ERZ1066124 | MGnify/ENA primary metagenome ERZ1066124 (study PRJEB33369, sample SAMEA5778354) | biofilm metagenome | biome: Industrial cooling water; feature: Water cooling tower basin; material: Biofilm | place: United Arab Emirates | collected... | reverse complement strand
AGCATCTAACAACTGTCATGCTGAGGCACGAAGCATCTCAATATCACTCTATTTTAAAATAAACTTGTAACCGTTCTTCGCATATGCAAAAACAAGACACAACTGAAATTAAAAATATCTTGGATTACCTGCCAGAACCTATAAAGCAAGCAATAGAAGAATACTGCAAAGAAACCCAACTTCTCCCTGAATTGGTTATCGAATTAGCTATTGCCCACTTTTTAGATGTAGACTCTGTGACTTTTGGTGATTGCCAAATTGAGTCACCAGGCGTACTCAGGGAACAGAATAAAATCTTGAAGATACAGCTAGCAGCTAAAGATGTTAAATAGATATTATTCGTAGCCATCTGTTACATCCGTTTGAATCTGTTGCCAAAAAATTAAGTGTATCCAAGCCTGAAACCTTACGGTGTAATCCGAAGTTTTTTCGGAAGCTTGAAACTTGTGTAGCGAGTAATATCAAGTTAGTGACGGTAGAAAATTCTCAAATTCATAAAATAGTTAAAATCTTTCAAAAGCTACCATAGTATGTATTTAACGCATGGCATATTTTAACGTTATTTTTAATGAAAACAATTGATGTAACTCATCTTTCAGGGACTATACGTTAAAAGAAATTTGGTTGCGGAAGGTTTAATTCCAGAATTATTGAATAAGTCGAGAATCTGAACTCAAAAACTATTCTCTCTGTGGACTCTGTGTCTCTGTGGTAAATACTAAAAAGAGTTATAACTTTACTTCTAAACAAGCATTAAAATCTTTTAAGATGCTTCGTTCCTCAGCATGACAAATTGAGATGCTACCCTTCGGGAAAACTACCCTGCGGGAAAACTTCGTTTACGTTAACGTTCCTCAGCATGACATATAATAGAGTATAGGATAAGTTTTTAATTTATACACCGATAAAGTTGGTAAGGAATACCAATGCGGTAATATTGCTTCTCATCTTTATTGCAACCCAATTGCGAAGAAACATTTATTTGTTCAGGAAAATCGCGTTTTCGCAAACCCGAAGCAACAACCCATAAATTTAAAGGTGCCTTCTGGGTTGGTAACTGTGCTAATTTATTTATAACTGCTTGAAAATTAGGTTTTTTATCAAAGAAGGCTAAATTGTATGGTGTTAAAGAATTACTTTTGATTTGTTGTAATGCCAACCCAAAGCTTAATCCTAAAGCGACATCCTGATAATCACTGTATCCGACTACTACCATTAATGGAACCGAAGGTTCTTGATTAAAGTTACGCGCGACTAGTTCCGGTTGGAAAGGTTTTTGAAAAACCAAGTTGAAGTTTAAGAATATACAGCTAACAATGCCAACAACTAAAACACTAAGAAACGCTTTACCCCTCCTCAGTAAACTCACAGCGAGTAAAGCGCAAAAGCCAGGATAATATACAAAGTTATAACGCGGTACGACGGTAATATCTTTCTGAGTTAAATAAATAATGGCAAAAAATTCTAAGACTACGCAAGCAGTAAAACCCAATAGTGTTAGGGTAGAAAGTTGAGTGTCGGGATTTTTTATAAGTTGTTTTAACCCTTTTATTGCTTCACGAATAAACCATACTCCGCAAAACAGCATAAAAATAGCACTAATAGCAGCGTTGACTATTGGTTGTTGTTCTACAGGAAAGGCAATTAGCATTAATACCCAGTTAATTATAGTTTGGTATAAGGGCGCCACGTGTTGAGGCGCCTCTAACCAACCAGTTTCGGAACGTTTGGAGTGATGTAGCATTACCATCAACCAAGGAACAAAACTAACTGCAATACCTGTGATAGACAAAGTTAATGCCAACCAGATTTGACGGCGCCTGACTTTTTGCCATATTAATAGTGAAACTAACGTAGCTATTTGAGCGACTAAAGCCAGAATACAAAAGTAATGCACGTAGAGACTAATACTATTGACTATTGCCCAACAGCCCCATACCCAAACGCGAATTCTTTGATGACGAAAAATATCCTGCTGAATTTTAACTAGAAAGAGCAGCGCTAAACTAATTAACAGCATTGGCAAAGTATAATGTCGCGCTTCTTGAGAAAGGTAGACAGCAAACGGAGAAACAGACATACAAGCTGCTGCTGCTAACCCAGCTTGAGGTGAAAACGCAATTCGGTTTACCCAATAAATTACAATAACTGTCGCTACGCCAAATAAAACTGGTAGAAATCGCAATTCAGCTATCCAATTTTTTAATGGTTGCCACCACCCCAACCAAGTGTACATAGTGCAGAAAAATAATGGGGGGTGTGTAGATTGCGAAGCGAGATTGGCAGCAATATCATGACAGGTTTTTCCTGATTGATAGCTAAAAATCTCTGTTAAGTTTGTTAATGGAAATACCTGATCGAGAGGTAAATCTTTGTAATTTTTACCTAAACTAAAGATAGCGGTGATTACTTCATCCATCCATAGCGGTTTAAAATCTAAATTCCAAAACCGCAGGAAGGCGCCGACTGAAATAATCCCTAGTAAAATTTGGTAATGTAAATAAACTTTCTGTTTTTTCATTCAGCTTAATTACCAACGCTCAAGCATAAATTAATTAATAATCTAAAATTCCAAATTTTTTTATTATGTCAGACGCTTATATTACCAATTCCCTGCCGCTAGATACATCCTCACTTAGAAATGCAGCAATTAACAGCATTCGTAATGGTTTGCGCCTGGGGCAGCAGCAAATGGCGGATTGGACATCTGGGAAACTCGCGGTTTCTGCGGTTCCTGGCGCCGGGAAGTCAACCGGTATGGCAGCAGCAGCAGCTATTGCGATTGCGCGTCAGTATGAACAGTCAGCCAACAGTCTTCGCAATACTCGGCGCCAATTAATTGTCGTTACATTTACTCGTTCTGCTGCTGCAAATATTAAAATCAAAATTCGTAATTACCTTCGTGACCAATTATCTTTACCTCAAACTGGGTTTGTTGTCAATACACTGCATGGATTAGCGTTAAATATAGCCAGTCGTCACCCCGAACTTTCTAATTTACAGCTTAACGAAGTAACTTTAATTACTCCTAACCAAAGTCATCGTCTCATTCGTAACGCCGTTGAACAATGGATTGCATATAATCCAGGACGTTACATGCGGTTACTAGAAGGTGTCCAATTTGACGGCGAAGAAACTGAAAGATTGCGGCGCCAGTCTGTATTACGAACCGAAGTATTACCCGAATTAGCAACGACAGTAATTCACGAAGCCAAAAGTTCTGGCATATCTATAGAGAACCTGCAAAACATGAGCAGGTATATAGACGATGAATACAGAATATTAAACGTTGCCGCTGGGTTATATGAACAGTACGAAAATTTAATGAAAGCGCGCGACTTTATCGACTACGACGACATGATTTTAGCAGCATTGCGAGTTTTAGATGACCCTCATGCACGACGTATCGAACAAGGTCAAGTATTTGCAGTATTTGAAGACGAAGCGCAAGACTCAAGTCCTTTACAAACGCGACTTTTAGAAATTCTCGCCACAGAACCGCATTCTGGACAAGTTAATTTAATTCGAGTTGGCGACCCAAATCAAGCAATAAACTCAACCTTTACTCCTGCAGACCCTATATACTTCCGCGAATTTTGTGAAGAGTGCGATGGTGCCAATCAACTCGCCACAATGGACCGTGCCGGACGCAGTAGCCGTATTATTATCGAAGCCGCCAACTTTACACTAAATTGGGTCAACAGTTTCTACGGAGCAAAAGCAAATCCCACTTCTTCCACTCAGCACTCAGCACTCAGCACTCATAACTTTCCCAGTCCTTTCCGTCCACAAATGATTTGTACTGTTGACCCAGATGACCCACAAGCAGATGCAAACCCTCCTCATGTGGGACGTGGACTAGAAATTTGCACTCCGCGCGATATTCATCACACTGTTGAATTATTAAGTAAACGTATTGTTGAGCTTTTTACTCCAGACCCAACTAAAACGCGCGCTGCGATTTTAGTACGCGAAAACCGTCAAGGTAAATGGCTAGCTGAAGCACTTGCCCAGGTATGTAAAGACAACAATATAGTTTTGTATGATGCAGGCGAACGAGATAGACACTCACACGTTCCTGCTGAAATTTTAGCGCTACTACAATTTTGTGACCGTCCTCACTCTCCTGATTTTCTCAAAGCTGCTCTTGATGTTTTGGTAAAAAGACAATTAGTCCCAACCCAAGACCTTAATACTCTTGCCGCACAACCAGAAGACTTTTTATATCCAGGACCATTGGCGCCCGAACAACCTGAACCCGTGCAAAAAGCTGCGCGTTTATGTCGAAGTTTACTTCAAGCAAAGCTAGCACTACCGTTATATCAATTAATTTCTTTTATTGCCTTAGCACTCAACTACGACCAAGCCGAACTAGCAACTGCCGATAAACTTTCTGAACGGCTAACACAGCAGATGGCTAGCACTAATTCAATGGGTTCAATGTTGGGCTTTCTAAGTGAAATTGTTAGTTCAGAACGTTTTGAATCCGTCGAAACCGAAGACGTTGAAGCGCGCTACACCCGTGCAGGACAACTGACTATTATTACCATGCATAAAGCCAAAGGGCTAGATTGGGATTATGTATTTCTACCGTTTCTACACGAAAACTTGATACCAGGAAAATTTTGGATACCACCACAAGGACAATTCTTGGGTAACTATACACTTTCTGAAGTCGCACGCGCGCAAATTCGTGCAGCACTCCACGGAGAAAAAGACATTCCCAGCGTTACCGAAGCTTGGGAACAATCAAAATATCTCAAAACTGCCGAAGAATACCGTTTACTATATGTCGCAATGACGCGCGCAAAGCGTTTACTGTGGATGTCCGCTGCCAAAAAGGCGCCCTTTACTTGGAGTAAACCCGAAAATCTACAAGACCAAAATCCATGTCCCGCATTTAATGCATTAAGGCGCCAGTTCCCTCAAAGTATTGTAGACCAAGCAGTTTCCACCAAATCTATGTAGTGGCACAGGCATCCCTGCCTGTGCCACAATTAAGTTTTGAGTAGCTTGGTGATAGCGTTTACTAGTTCTTCTGGGTCGATGGGTTTTGCTAGGTGTAGCTGAAAACCTGCTGCTTTGGCTTTTTCTTCATCAGAGTCGCTAGCGTATGCTGTTAATGCTATTGCAGGAATTTGATTACATTTATATTCTGATTGAAATGGCGCCATTTCTCGAATTTGACGAATTAGTTTATAACCGTCGGCTTGTGGCATAGCAATGTCACTTAATAATAAATCTGGCTGTACTTGCTCAATAATACTTAATACTTCGGTAACAGAAGATGCAACGGTGACAGTGGCGCCCATGAGTTCGAGTATTAATTGTAATAACTCGCGTGTATCTGCTTCGTCATCCACAATTAGTATCTTGACTCCTAATAGTGAGGTTGAAAAATTACTCGCAGTCGAAATATTAGATTCAGAAAATACTTGCTCCACTTGGTAAGCTGGAAGCATGACTGTGAATGTGGCTCCTTGCCCTTCTCCAGCACTGTACACTTGTACTGTACCATGATGCAGTTCGACTAGCTGACGGACTATTGCTAAACCAAGTCCTAAACCACCAGATTTTCTAGTTGTACTGTTATCAGCTTGACGAAAGAAATCAAAAACATATGGTAGAAAGTCAGGTGTTATACCTTTACCTGTGTCGCTAACTGTAATTTGAATTTGAGAATTAAGTCGCTCTAATCTAATTGAAACTTTTCCTCCCGTCGGAGTAAATTTTATCGCATTAGAAAGTAAATTACCTAAAATTTGCTGAATTCTATTTGCATCACCCCAAACAAAGTTAAATGGTGTACTAATATTATTAACGTAATCTATATATATATTCTTTGTTTGTGCTGCTAGTTCCATTGTTTGTATAGCGGATATAATCATTGATGACATATCAACAGCAGCAAAGTTTAAATTAATCTTACCGCGTAAAATTCTTGATACATCGAGTAAATCATCTATTAGCTGCGTCTGCAATTTGACGTTCCGTTCTATTGTATCCAAAGCCCGTGCTTCGGTTGCAGCATCCAATTTGCCACTTTTAAGTAACTTTGTCCATCCTAATATCGGGTTGAGGGGAGAACGAATTTCGTGGGAAAGAACGGCAAGAAACTGGTCTTTGAGTAAATTCGCTGTTTCTGCTTCGGTTCTTGCTTGGACTTCCCGCATTAACAACTCTTCACGTTCAACTTCGGCAGCTTTTTGGGCACTAATATCTTGTACAGTTCCTAACATCCGAACTGGTTTGCCATCAGTGTCATATAATGTACGACCACGCGCTTCAATCCAATGAATGCTACCATCAAGCCAAATAACTCGGTATTGTGTATTGTAATCTTTCTGATTTAATATGGCGCTTTGCGCTGTTTCTAAAACCCGTTCTCGATCTTCTGGATGTACATTTTCTAGAAAAGTTTTTTCACTTACATCCATACTGTCGAGCGTAAAGCCCAATATGTGCTTACACTGATTTGAGCAGAACGCCATACCCGTCTGTAAATGAAAGTCCCACATTCCTATAGCTGTAACTTCCAGAACAAGTTCCAGACGTGCTTGGTTATTCACATCAATATCAATAAGGTCACACATTTCTTATAGAGGGAAGTATAAGTTTTCAACCGAATCCTGAATGAGTAAAAAGTTACATAGTATGTAAGTTGTTACTTAAATAGCAATTCGGTCAACTCTAAATACCTCTGCTTTATATACTGCAAACGGGTTAAATATAAACTTTGTCATGCTGAACGAAACGCAGTGCAGTGAAGCATCTTAGAGATTCTTCGCTACGCTCAGAATGACATTTCTAAACCGTTCTTAGTATAACAGCAGTCATAGTTGAGCGATTGGCACTTTTGTTTGCAATAACCATAGCTAGCAGAAGTTTTGCAAAGTCATAAAGCGTTGCTTGGGTACTTTCACTAACAATGACCCCAAAATAAGAAATATTAGTGAATTAGCCTTAACATTGCTCACAATAATTTACCTTATTTTTAGATCAGATAAAATATAAATCAATTTTTGTTATGAAATTTTTACTTTTGAACACAATGACCTGTTAGGGATGATACAGAGAGATTTTACAAATCCAGAGAAACCAGGTTTCTTGAGATTATGCGGTAAAATCGACAAAATCGTAGTAACATATTAGATTGTGTCGTTTTAAAGCCAATTATGCCTAAGCTAAAGACCAGAAAAGCTGCGGCGAAACGGTTCCGCGCAACAGGAAGCGGTAAAATCGTCCGTCGTAAAGCTTTCAAAAACCACCTTCTCGAACACAAATCCTCGAAGAAGAAGCGTAACCTGTCCAAAATGCCAGTTGTGGATGAGCGCGATGCTGAAAACGTGCGTATGATGTTGCCTTATTTGTAAATTCAGATTGTAAATTTTGAAACTCTCAAGGACTATTTAAGTTATGACACGGGTAAAACGCGGTAATGTCGCGCGCAAACGCCGCAAAAAGATTCTCAAGATAGCTAAGGGTTTTCGCGGTTCACACTCAACGCTGTTTAGAACTGCCAACCAGCAGGTTATGAAAGCACTTCGCAGTGCATATCGCGACCGCAAAAAGAAAAAGCGTGATTTTCGCCGTTTGTGGATAACCCGCATTAATGCTGCTGTACGTCAACATGGAATGAGCTACAGCAAGTTTATCGGCGCCCTCAAGAAAGCTAATATCAACCTCAACCGTAAAATGTTGGCGCAAATGGCTGTTCTTGACCCACAAGGTTTTAGCAAAGTAGCTGAAATTGCGGCAAGTCAAGCATCATAAAAGGTAGAAGGACAAAGGTAAAGGTAAAAGACTACCAACAAGGTTTGCTTATTCAAGCTATGATTAATCGGCATAGTTCAGATGCACCTTGTATTTTGATTAGGATGCGATTTTCAATCGTTTAGGTATGAAAATGCGGTTTATAGTAATCATATTTTTTACTTTTGCCTTTTGCCTTTTACCTTGTACAAAACCTTGTGGCGCCGCCCAACTCGAAGAAATTCAGCAACGCGGTTATATTAGAATTGCCGTTAAAGACAACCTTCCCCCGTTGGCATTTCGTGATCAAAGTGGTAATTTACAAGGTTTAGAAATAGATTTAGCGCAACGTTTAGCAAAAGACTTACTTGGCGCCAGTAAAGCTTTTAAGTTAAAACCAGTTCTAAATCGTGACCGTATTTCTCAGGTTTTAGATAATAAAGTAGATATTGCCATTGCTAGAGTCACAGCTACCCCATCGCGCGCACGTATTGTAAATTTCAGTATTCCTTACTATTTAGACAGCACTGTTTTAGTTACTAAAGACACATCGCTCCAGAATTTAGATGACTTTAAACAGCGAAAAATAGGCGTTTTAGCAGGCTCAAGTACAATTGCTCGAATAAAATATTTTATACCTAACGCCGACTTAGTTGGCGTAAATTCCTATATTGAGGCTCAAAACCTACTAGAAGCGAATAAAATAGAAGCTTTCGGCGCCGATGCAACAGTTCTTAGCGGTTGGGTGCGACAATATCCCCAATACCGACTATTGAACGTTAGACTCTCCACAGAACCATTATGTGTAGTTATTGCCAAAGGTTTACAAAACGATAAACTCAGGCGCCAAATTGACATATTAATCGCAAGCTATCAAGAAACAGGATGGTTAACTGAACGCATCAAGTACTGGGGACTTCCACCTTCCAGTATTTTAGATAAAGACGCGAATCGTAGAGACGCGTTCACGTAGTGTCCCGCAGGGAATTAATCGCGTCTCTACGCGATAATAAAAACGAAGATGACGTTTAATAAAAGCAATGGATAGTAAATTAGCGGTTTTTTATCTCTCTGTTTTCGTAGCGATACTAGCATTCGCACTGGTTAACGTGGTGCGGCAAATTTTTAAAACTCGTCGAGTTGAAAGCTCGTTCTCGAAACTGCGAACTAAACTCACCAAAGAAAAGGGCACAACACAAGAGTATTATGAGCTTGCGAGTATTTACTCCGAGAAGAAACTATACTCACAAGCCATTTCCTTATTTCAAAAAGCTTTAAAGACTGCTGAAGAAGAAGGTGAGGATACCGTTGCCCCTATCTATAACGGACTTGGTTTCGTATACTTTGCTCAAGAACAGTACGACTTAGCGATTCGCCAATACAAAGAAGCAATCAAATTTAAGAGTGATTACGTTGTTGCTTATAACAACTTAGCACACGCTTACGAACGCAAAAAGCTAACCGCACAAGCGCTAGAAATGTACGAACAAGCACTGACATATGATGCAAAAAACACAGTAGCTAAACGTCGCGCTGAATCTTTACGGCGCCTAGTTTCAGCGTAAAGGGTAAGGTGGGCACTGCCCACCCTACTTATTCTCTTTTCTTTATCATTTTCGCCAGTACATTGCGCGTTATAGCTTGCGCGTCTTTACTTAGTAAGCGTGGACGTAGTTGTGGTGCGTTGAAATTATCTAAACCCCAACTCCATTGAATGGAACCTGTGGCAAATACGGTTGCCCCTGAATCGGTTGTGTAAGTTGTCATATCGGAATATTTGGTTCTGCCGCTGTGACGGTAAGGTGTATGAGCTATACGAATAGTGTTTGGTGGCGCCGATTTAAACATTTTATCGACTTCGTACCCTAATAAGCCTGTTAGCCGCATTTCTTTTTTATCTGGAGATAAAAAGGCTAATAACTTATTTGATGTTTGGTTTGCAGTTTGACTTAATTGTGTATCAGCAAGAAACCACTGTGGCGCCGTGTTTGGTACTATAATATCGGCGTTTACTTGAAACGTGTCGTACATAACTCCAATTAATGCATCTTCTGGACGGTTGATTGGTTTTTGGCGCCATTGTGTTGTGACAAGATAATCATTATTTGTGTCTCTATCGCGCGCAAATGGGTCTAACGCTTCACCTTCTTTGTACCCAACTATCACCCGGTTAAGGTCTCGACTGATACGACTTGCCTCAAACCGTATTTGCCAGTAACATGTGTTCGCTGAGAAAAACCCTAAACTTACACCCGCATCACGTGCTGCTTCAACGTTGTGCCGCATTTTCCAAGACCAGTATTCATCGTGTCCTACTGATAAAAATGCTTTGTGCAGTAGCAACGCTGGTTTAGCACTCAATTCATCTAAACGATTTTCGTGAGTATCTATATTAGTAGAGTAAGTGACATCATAACCATTTTTTTCTAACCAACGCACCATGTTATATTCCCAACCAGCATTATAGGTTCGACGTTTGGGTTGAACGTTGGTTAAAAATTCTCCAGCACCTACACCATATGCAGCAGCTTTATTTGGACTAGCTGCATAAGGACGGTTAAAAGAAACTTTCGATGCTTGTTTTCCTCTACTGTTCCAACGATACAGCGACATTCCACCCCAGTTGTTATATGCCTGGTACGTTGTTACACTCGATTGAAATAATATATCTGATGGGCGCCCATCATCGCGAACAACAAAAATAATATAGCTTTGTTTACCACTTCGACTTCCTGTTAACTTCGCTAAATAAAACCCACTTGCCCATTGCGACGGGTCATCAATATTATTTGGTATCTTTAATATATATGGGTCTTTCCAATCACATTCAATTAACCCTGTTGCCTCATCAATAATTGGTGCTGGCTGTTTTACGGCTTTACGAAATACTGCGGGTGCAACAGCGCGCCCACCTTTACCACCATACCAACCCATACGGTAAAGTTCAATTGTGTAAGCTGGGTCTTTAGTTTTGACAAACAGCTTGATTTCATCACCACGATTGACGCTAGTTAGTGAAGCATACCCTTCAATTTCATGATTTATCGCGGGTTTACTCAACTGCCAGTCAGAAGTACCAGGTTTGATATTTTCGATTTGAATCGGATTATTCTTAAGAGTTGTAGGTGGTAAATCGATTGCAAATACTGGCGCCTGAATTAGAAACAGTGCCGTAATAGTAGATAGTAATCCTGCAAACAGTAACCTGTAAATGGCTTGTATTTGTGTTCCAAGTATCATTTGCTTTGACTTGTGCCACTAAGAATTCTAAATAGATTGTGTCACTTCGCTCAAAACTTTGGAACTTAACATGTAATGCTGTATACGTTTGTTAAGGAACTTTTATTTGTAAAACCGAATATATATATCGTGGATAGCAAACGATATATAAGACATATAAATTTAAACAATGCACCTAAGAAAAGCTACCCACCTAGCTGTAAGAATCAAATTTTATACTCAGCGTGATGCCGCCAAATCACGTATTAAAACCAAACGCGAATCTATGTAAATACTTAACGCCGTAATTTCTTCGGTACTGAGTATTCCGTTGTATTGAAGTTGTCTGAGTAGCTGCTGTACGAGTTCCGTATCGCTAAAACCCAGAAGGATATTAGTTTGAGTATCTTCGACCACTGACCAAAATTGGCGTAGCAACGAAGAGTTGATAGGACATACCCGCATTGCATTAGCCTTTGTAACTGTTTGTAGCATTGCAGTGCTTCCGTAAACCTTAAAACAATCTTAAGTTATTAAGATGAAATCGTCTGTAATATTTACATTTTATTTGTAAATAGATACAAATCGAAATATCCTGTTTACAAAACTTAAGAATATGGTGGGCAATGCCCACCCTACTATTGAGTTATGAGATTTTAGTCAAAAGCCCTAAAAGTCGCTTTGTTCTGGGAGTGAGGAGGGTTCGACGGTATGCGTCAGCAGCTTTTCTAATTGCTTCAGCTTGAGTTGGATAAGGATGAATGACGGTAGCAAGTTTGTTTAAACCAAGTTTGTTAACAATTGCCGTTGTAACCTCAGATATCATCTCACCTGCGTGCCGCGCAACAATTGTAGCACCAAGAATTTCGTCGGAACCCTGACGGAGAAGAATTTTTACAAAACCTTCTTCTTCTCCATCTGCAATCGCTCTGTCTACGCTGCTAAAAGGTATTTTAATCGTATTGGCGCCACTACCGGCGCTATGGTCATACATTCCTACATGTGCAACTTCAGGGTCGGTGTATGTTACCCAAGGCATGATTAAGCTGCTTAGTCGCTGCTTTGATAAACCAAACGGTGAGAATAGAGCATTTTTAATGACAATTCTAGCTGCCGCATCTGCCGCGTGGGTGAATTTCCAATCCATACATATATCTCCAGCGGCATATATTTGGGGATTTGTTGTTTGTAAAAAATCATTAACAACTACACCTCGGCTTTTGTCGTAGTCAACACCGACCGCTTCCAAATTTAATCCTTCAACATTCGGCGCCCGTCCAGTACCGACTAAAATTTCATCAACGGTTATTGAATCGCGCCCTCCCTTGCTACTAAAATAAATTCGTTTACCATCGCTCGTTTTTTCAACTCGTTCAACTTGGCAGTTAAGCTCTAGACGTATCCCTTCTTTGATAAAAGCGTTTTGTACAACTTGTGCAGCTTCTATATCTTCTTTATTCAGGATATGCGCCTTGTTATGGAACACTGTCACGTCACATCCCAAGCGTCTAAACGTCTGTGCCATTTCGCAACCAATAGCACCACCACCAATTACAGCAAAACGCTGTGGTCGTTGGGTTAATGAAAACACTGTTTCGTTTGTTAAATATTTAGCTGCTTCAATTCCTGGTATCTCTAACGAAGCAGCCCTGGCGCCAGTGGCAATTACAGCCTTTTTGAATCGAAGCGATTTTCCAGCGACTTCTACGGTATCACGTGAAGCAAAGCGCCCGCTACCCAAGAAAACATCTACACCTAACTTTTGAAACCGTTCTGCTGAATCATTATGACTAATCGAAGCTCGTATCTTTCGCATCCTTTGCATTACTTCAGGGAAATCAACTTCAATATAATGAGCAGTAGAAATACCAAAATCTCTAGCACGAAGTATTTCTCCAACTACCCGTGCGGAACGAATAATAGTTTTAGAAGGTACACAGCCATAATTTAAGCAATCTCCACCCATGAGATGCTTTTCGACTAAGGCCACTTTTAACCCTACATCTAACCCAGCGGCGCCTGCTGCCACAACTAAACCAGCAGTTCCGGCGCCGATAACAACCAAATCGTAATAATCAGCAGGTTGTGGATTTACCCAATCTGGCGGATGCGTATAAGAAACAAGTCTTTGGTTATACTCGTCCATTGGACGTAAAGAAATAGAGTGAGATTCAAAATTGGGGATATCAGAATTTGACATAATAATATTATTTTTAATGTAGATAGATAATTAATTATTTTCTAACGCATTTCGCGCAATACGGGTAACATAAATTGTGACGGCTACAGTAGCAATAAAACCAACAATGCGAACACTCCACTGCAATGTTGGATTTGTCGATTGCTTCGTGCCAATCATCGCAATATCTCCTGCAAGCGAACCAATATAAACATACATAATGGTTCCGGGAATCATGCCACTTGAACCTAGTATGTAATCTTTAAGTGAAACTTGGGTGATGCCAAAGGCATAATTCAATAAATTAAATGGAAATAAAGGTGATAAGCGAGTTAAAAAAACTATTTTCCAACCTTCACGAGCGACAGCAGAATCAATAGCCTGAAACTTTGGATATTTCTCAAGTTGTTTTGATACCCAATCGCGCGATAAATAGCGTCCAATTAAAAATGCTACAGTAGCTCCAATCGTAGCTGCAATAAACACATAAATCGACCCCCAAAACACCCCAAATAACACACCCCCACCCAAAGTCAGAACAGAACCTGGTATAAATAATATTGTAGCTAAATTATAAATAACCATAAAGGCGATTGGTCCCAACACACCAAGACTTTGTACCCATCTTAAAGCTTGCTGCAATAAACTTTGAAAATTTAAAGCTTTGGCGAGAAAAATCACAGTTACAACAGCAATACATGCTAATAAAATCTTAATAATTAATTCTAATTTTAGCTTGCCCATATAGTTATATGATGGTTAATTGAATACAATCTTCAAACTTTTCTTAAACTTATCTTAATTTTCTTCCTTTATACCAATTAGCTAACCGAGTCGGAGAAACACCTATAAAATACCCTATAATTATAATTTGATTAATTAAAGTAGTCCTTAAAATTCCACGCAGCAACCATCGGCGCCCAGAAGTAAGCACAGGTGCTGGTATAATGGCGATTTTTCCAATACTTTTCAATCGTCGCACTAACTCAAAATCTTCCATTATCGGTAATTCAGGAAAGCCATCTATTTTATTAAAAATCTCACTTTTACAAAAAATTGCTTGGTCTCCATAAGGAAGCTGAAAATATTTGGAGCGCACGTCAACTCCCCACTCGACCAATCTTAAACCCCAAGGTGTACCATTAATTTTTAATTGAAATGCACTTGCCACAACACCAGGTCTTTGTAACATTTCACGAACCATATCATCAAATTTAGGCGGTAACAGCGTATCAGCATGAAGAAATAATAAAATATCTCCACTTGCAACTGCGGCGCCTGTATTCATTTGTATCGCACGTCCTCGCTCAGAAGCAATAACTTTTACACCTGTCCCTAAAGCTACATCACAGGTTTTATCGCGTGAACCAGCGTCTACCACAATGATTTCAGTATTTGTACTTTTTTGAGCAGTGAGAATAGTCGCTAATATATGTTTTTCTTCATTGAGAACTGGAATAATAATAGATATTTTGTTCGGACTACGCATTTGCGACTTACTCAAGCCTGTTGACTTATCCAGGGTAATACGAAATTTTGATTAAAATGAATTTATTGTTACTTTTTACTTAAATTTGATACCCCTCAACCCCTTCATTAACTGTGTAGAATAAAAAAAAGCTAAATTTATCGTGCTTGTTCGTTTTAGAACAATATAATTACCGAGTCAAACAATAAATCAAAAACACTGTGTTCCGACTCAAACATTTAACAATAATAAGTCTAGCCATAATAACTACCGTTATATTAATCGTAGTTGCTCCAAGCTTTGCTGTAACAACCGTCAGTTTTAACGGTATAGCATCGGGAGACGCCACTCAAAACAGCATTATTATATGGACACGCGCTTTCAATACTGCTACAAACCAAGGTATCATAACTAACTTAACTGCTCAAATTGCTACAGATTCCAAATTTCGCAATATCGTTTCTTCTACTAAAACTAGTACAGACCCCAAACGAGATTATACTGCCAAACTAGATATAAAAGGCTTAAAAAGTGGTACACGCTACTATTACAGATTTTTAACCAAAAATAAAATCAGTCCTGTTGGTATCTTTAAAACGGCGCCATTAAATAGTGCAAAAGTACCTGTACGTTTAGCATTTAGTGGAGATGCTGACGGTCAATGGCGCCCATACCCTTCTACACAAAACTTTGACAAGCTGAATTTAGATTATTTTATTTTGCTGGGTGATGCAATCTACGAAACTAAAAGTGCTATATCCGAAGCAACCGCTGACCCCTTTACAAACACATCTCAAGCATTATTAGACTACCGTCGTAAATATCGCGAACAGTTAGAACCAGTTAAAGCAGGTGGTTTTACAGGTTTACAAAAGCTGTTTGCAGCAAACGGAAATTATACACTTCTCGATAACCACGAACTCGCTAATAAACAATTTATTAACGGTGGGGCGCCTGCGGGAACTCCTGAAGGTAAGGGTGTGGATGCTGCTGACTTGCAAAACGATGCCAACACTGCCAATAAATTTATCAATAAAACAGAGGGTTTCAGAACCTTAGCTAAAGCTTATAGTGAATATGAACCAATTCGAGAGAAAACGATTTCCGTCAAAAACGACCCTCGTACAGATAAAACACAACAGCTATATTTTGCACAGCAATGGGGTGCAAATAGTATTTTTATCAATTTAGATGACCGTTCTTATCGTGATATTCGACTCAAAACAGAGAAGAGCGCAGATGATATAGGCGCCCGTGCTGATAATCCAAACCGTACCATGTTAGGTAAAACTCAATTAAACTGGTTTAAGCAAACACTTTTAGATGCCCAGAAAAAACGTATACCCTGGAAAATAGTTGCTATTTCATCTCCAATTGACCAAATAGGCAATGATAGTGGTAAATCTTGGTACGGTAATTATCGGGCTGAACGTAATGAAATACTCAAGTTTATCGACGATAATAATATAGAGAATGTAGTTTTTCTCTCAACAGACGACCACCAAAACCGCATCAACGATTTAACATACTTAACAGACTTTAACAATCCTGAAACTCGTACAGTCAGTCAAAACGCTTTTACCATTGTCGCAGGACCGATAGGCGCCGGTGGTCCAGATAAATTTACCAAACACGACTTTGACACAATTCAATTTTTAACCGATGGTTTTGTAACTTTACAAAAAGCTAAAGGCATTAATCCCATTGGTTTAGACCCAAAATTTCCAGGACTTCAAAAAGTATACCGCGAAGGCGACCCACAAGCAGACCAACATCGCGAGCCAATAGATTTTTTCAGCCCAGACACTTTTAATTATGTAACGCTTGATATTGGCGCCGATGGTAAAACATTATCTGTAAATACTTACGGTATTAATTCATATGCAGCTAACACTTTTCCTGAACCTGAGCAAACAAACTCACCTCGTCATATTTTAGGCTTTAAAATCACCAAATCTTAGTAAGGTGGGCACTGCCCACCCTACTGTGTAGAAACTGTAAACTAAAAATTCTCTCTTGTGGAATAGGCATCCTTGCCTGTTCTTTACACTATTTTTTAAATCTAGCTCTTATCCTAAAAATTGTATTGTCAAATACGAAACACCGGATAATCAGGATGCTTTGGATTTTGAATTAAACATCTATTTTCATAATCAACAACAAAATCTAATGTTTCTAAAGCAATAAGACCAATTATCACCTCCGAACCAGTAACTAATGCAGTTTGTAGGGAAAGCTAGCGCCAAATTTTTTACAAACCATAATAACAAGTAATAACGAGTTAAAGCACCTGCTATGGCATTTCTTATTTCTTGTTGATTTACCATTTATTAATTTATAAAGCAGTAAGATAGCTTTGTTCCGAATTCATTGGTAATAATCGCAGGCGATGATTTTTTAAATCAGGCTCTAGTCCTAAATCTTGCATTGGTATGACACCTAATAAAGCATAAGACACTTCTGTAAGTTCTAAACATTTGAAAGTACCTTGGCGCCCTTCAATACACAAGTCAACGTCTTTAAATATTCGTCCTTGTTTCATTCCTGCACTTGTTTCTACGCTTGCTTCTCCAAATTGCGCTAAACCTAATTGAGTAATCACAGATGAAGGTAAACATAATAGTGTGGCACCTGTATCAACCAAAACATTTGTTAATGTTACGGAACGAACTTCTTCTGTTGAAATAAAACCACGTTCAGCTAAAATTTGATCGATATGATTCGTAACCTCTAAAGTAACTAATACTTGCCCCATTTGTCTTTCTCTAAAATCCGGTATCGGTAATTTCATCATAATATCCTGCCTCTGTCTTAACTGAATATTAATCTCATCTACACTATAAATCATTCTGAGTGAAGAAGACGGAAAACCGTACTAAACTAGAGCGCAATTTCTACCTGAAGAGTTCATGTTTGAGTTGATACAATCGAGATGTGCTGAAATTATGCTGCTGGCTCTAAAGCTTAAGAAATGATATAGCAGTCTTCAGGAGAATATAATAATTATGGGAAATCAATTCAAAACTCTAGGTTTGCTTGCTGCACTCAGTGGTCTTTTGATTGCAATTAGCTATTACTTTATTGGTGGAACTGGTGGTTTGGTCATCGGTATTGGTTTAGCAGCAGCTACTAATTTATTTTCTTGGTATCAGTCAGATAGAATTGCTTTGGCTGTGTATGGCGCCCAAGAAGTAAACGAAGCGCAGGCGCCTAGACTTTATCGGATGGTGCAAAAATTATCCCAGCGTGCGGGTCTACCAATGCCAAGAGTATGTATCGTTCCTGGACCCACGGCGAATGCTTTTGCTACAGGCCGCGACCCTGAACATGCGGCAGTTGCTGTCACTGAAGGCATTATGAGCATCTTGCCTGAAGATGAACTCGAAGCTGTTATTGCACACGAACTTACTCATATTTCTAACCGCGATACTTTAACACAAGCTGTTGCTGCTACCGTTGCTGGCGCCATTTCTTTTTTAGCGCAAAACCTGTTTTGGTTCGGTGGTGGTTCCCGTGACGACGAAAACCGTGGGGGCAATTTTGTCGGTGTGTTATTAACTATGATATTGGCGCCTCTAAGTGCCACTGTTATTCAAATGGCTATTTCTCGCACTCGTGAATTTGCCGCTGATGCTGGTGCCGCGCGTATTACAGGTAATCCTCGCGCTCTTGCCCGCGCGTTGCAACGTTTAGAAGCAACAGCAAAACAAATGCCTATGGACTCAGCAAATCCTGCATTTGAACCACTATTAATTATCAACCCATTTTCGGGCGGGTCTTTAGCTAATTTGTTCAGAACTCACCCCACAACCGAAAAACGTATCGAAGCGCTACTTCAAATCGAGCAACAACTCTCTACACGTTAGATATTTAGTATCAATTAATAAAACCCACCGGAAACTACTTGATTTCGGTGGGCTATTTTAGTTAAGACTTAAGAGCCAATATCAAAAATTTCTAATTATTCTACAGCTGTAGTAATTTGAATTAGTTGTGGTAGATTAGATAAATAATCACAAGAGACTCTAACATTCAATACCAGGGATTCATCTACCTTTTCCTTGGTTAAATTTTGCATACAACTAATTAGCAAATATACTGTGTTATAATTATGAACTTATCAACATTTGTAATGTATTCGGCTGTTACTTGAATTGATTTCATTGATAAAAATTATACAGCTTGGTCAAGCTAAAAGCAAGCTCTATGTTTTTTTTATCTTTTACTATCAATTATGTTTTAGTTTAACTGCTAACAATGATCAATATTGCAACATAAGCTACGAAATATAGTTATACTTTCTAATAAAAAATAACGTAAGTCGCACGAAAACCGCATCCTTCAGGATGGCGACCGTTATTTTGGGCTGCACTTTAATAATTGTCATTGTTAATTATTCTGCCCTTGTAGTAATTGCAATTAGTTGTGGTAGACTATATAACTAATAAGAGACTCTAACATTCAACACCAGGGACTCATCTACCTTTTCCTTGGTAAAAATTTGGACTACAACTAATTGGCACATACAGTGTGATAATTTTCAACTTACCAACGCTTGTAATGTATTTAATTGTTGGTTGAATTGATTTCATTGATAAAAATTATACAGCTTGGTCAAGCTTTTTGCTTTCTTATCTTTTACTTTCAATTATGTCTTACTATACCTTTTGATAGATTATGAATATTGCTACATAGGCTACTAAATTTAGTTATAATTTATAAAAAAAGAATAAAATTTAAATTGCTACGTAGGGTGGGCAGTGCCCACCATACTGGTGAGCATGAGATTTAATTAAGAATCTTCGGTTAATTGCCAAATTTTGATGGTTTTGTCTGAACAGCCGCTAACTATAAAGCGGTCATCAGGAGTAATTGCGATAGAGTTAACGGCGCCCAAATGTCCGGTAAGAGTTTGCAGTAGTTCACCCGATGGTAAGTGCCAAATTTTAATAGTTTTATCACTGCTTCCACTGATAATTAATTTGCCATCTCGGCTAATAGCAAGACTTCTTACTTCACCAGTATGTTCGATTAAATTGTGTAATATCTTACCAGAGTTTAAATCCCATACTTTAATTGTGTAGTCTGTACTACCGCTAACTAAGATTTGTCCGTTTGGATGCAGTGCTAAAGCTTTAACTTCTCCTGAATGTCCCATAAAGGTACGCAATGGTTCACCTGTTTGAGGATTCCAAAGTTTTATTTTGTTATCGCTGGTACCACTAACTAAAATTGTGCCATCTGGAGTAATGGCAGTCGCGTTAACTGCGGATGAATGCCAAAGCGTGCAAACTCTATCTCCTTTTTGCAAGTTCCAAATTTTGATTTTATTACTGCCACTAGCAAGTATTTGACCGTCGGGACTAATGCTTACGACGTTAACGGGTTTGTTGTGTCCAAGCAGTGTATGAATTAATTTGCCTGTTTGAAGGTGCCAAACCTTAACATTACTACGAGGTGTATCACTAATCCCTACTGCTAAAAAGGCGCCATCTGGACTTACAGCTACAGAAGATATTTCCCCTGAATGTCCTGAAATAGTACGAATGACTTTGCCAGTGTGAAGGTTCCACACTTTCACCGTTTTGTCAGCACATCCACTCACAATTGTTTCACCATCAGGACTAACAACGACGGATGTAACTTTTTCAGCGTGTCCAGTAAGAGTATTGACGACGTATGCATATTCAGAGGAACGCAGCTTTTTTAAGTCATTAATTGCCGAAAGCATTTCCTCCACTAAGTTCAGATTGGGCAAGTCTCCAATCGCAGTAAAATAAGTTTTGAGATTACTAATATATTTTTCATCTTCAATTCGTACTGCGTTTAACATTGCGGTTAGCGGGTTACTAGTCTCTTTCGGGGAAATTTGATGGAGTTGTAACCAAGCTTCGAGTGAATAATTTACTTGTTCGCTTGCCCAAGTTGGGTCATTTAAGCCCGATAAACTATTCGCCAATTGTAATGCTAATTCTGGAACCCAATGCCCTCGTTCATTCTCCAATGCCTGATAAACTTGTTTGTATCCTTCAGCAATGGCGCCTACCGATTGAAAATCAATACCATCTTCTACTAAAGAAGGCAATAATTCGGGTAACAGTGGCGAAACATCGTGATGAATTAAGTGATATACATCAGATATCCAGCTAGCAACCAAACAGTGACAATTAGTTAGTACCTGACACAACTTTTCAAAATCTTGGCGATTAACTCGATACTTTAGTTCAATTTTACTAGTATCAACTCCCTTATCTTTCCATTTTTTTTCGCGCTCTAAAAGGTCTAAATTATAGACGTTATCTCCCCCCATTTGATTTATTTCGTCTATGTCTTCCCCCAGAAGTATTAATTCATCGCGGATTTGCCTCCACTGTAGGGCGCGGTTTTTTGCCGACTGATAAACAATATCTCTGTAAGATATTCTTGAAATAGTTTTATAATAATAGTTGTCTTGACCTAAACCCCAATATCCAATACGAAAATTAATATAATCTCCGTCAGTTTCCGATTCTAATATAAGTATCGGCTCCGATTTCAACATCCCAAACAAAGCTTTAATGCTCGATTCGCTATGAAACCTTTTACTATACCAGGCGCCTGCTAAAAATTCAGTTGGACGAACTGGGTTATGCAGCGAGTAATAGCAATTCAAAAAATCACGCAAACCCTCCGCTAACATCGGTTCAATCTCAGAAATATCTCCTTCACGAGTATCAAACTTATCAAATAGAATCTTGGGTGGCGCCACAAATATTTTTAGCGGAGTCCTGACTGTATTATCTTTATGAGACTCCAAAATTTGCGATGGATATAACCGCAGGGGCCAACTATCTAGTATACGGTTGACTTCAGGTAACTTTAGTGCCGTTTCTCGTTCGTACTTAGCTATATACAACTGAGTTTGACGGTTATGTACAGCTAGTTGCTGCTGAATTGTTTTTTCCCGCTGATACTCAACTTGTGCTAATTCCGATGCATTACTCTCTACAACCGAATTATTTATAACTTCAAGAAACTCTTTAACTTCATTCGGTGGTTGAAGTTTTGCAAGCATTGAACTTGCTTCGTTCCTTTTTTGTACTAAATTTGCGACTACGGGTGCAAATTCAAGCACCAACTGAATTAATACTCTTAATCCTTGCTCCATAAGGAGTTTCCATTAAAGGTTTCTTAAACTAATAGCGATTTTTTGTGTTCTAGCTTTTACTTTCTCTTCACTCTTTGCTGCTGTAAATCTGGAATAACACCAGTTATATAAACTTTATTGGAACTTCACTTATATTTACTCGGCGCCCAACACGGGATTATTTCCCTACCTACAAGATTTATACCAAAATGTCTATAGTCAACTCACTACATATATTTTAACCCATTACAAACTAAAGTATTTTTGAGTTGGTCGTATTGACCATACAAACTTTACCCACTATTGTCTATAAACACAAGTAGCTTGCTGAATAGAGAGCTACTTAATTTTATGAGATGCTAGAGATACTCCAAAAACATTATATCTACGTTATTTGTTTCAATTCACATCATTTTTGCCATTTATTTATGTAAATTTGCTGTAAAGATAATTTAAAACGATTTTAAATACCCTTACAACCACGTATTGTATGTAATTTTTATAACTTTAAATACTTAATTATTGAAGCCTGATACTTCAGGTTCGCCAATTGACGAACCTAAAGAATAATTTTTAATTACTTTTAGGGAATTCTTATTATATCAAATTAGAAGCTAATTCCTAACTGCCCGTTAAAGCCACGTACAGAATTATAACCGCCTCCAACAAAAAAATTATCGCTTGCGCGAACTTGAACTCCACCAGAAAATGCAACACCTTTATCTTCAGAATAGTATCCCAACCCTACATAAGGTGATACAAATGGCAAAGATAAGAACTTCAACACATCCACACCAGTAGAACCATCTGGTCCAAAACCAAGTTCGGCGCCTAAGTCTAAAGCACGGGCGCCAACCGAGTAAGTGACATCACCTTCATTGCTACCGACAGAAACCCAAGGTTGAGGTATAAGTTGTGCTGACGCGCGTAGGGGTGAAGATAAAGTCAAAAAACCAACCGATGCTATAAGTGTTTTAATAAGCGCTGTTTTCACCGTCCATCTCCTCTTAATAACAACTTGTCTGTAATCTTTATACCAGCACTTTAACAAAATGCCGATGTAATGCCATTTACAAAGACGGATTAAACGTTGGCTGTGTGCCCAATACCCGCCTATGACTATAAGTCATAGGCTAATAGCACAAGTCCATTAAAATGGACTCGTGTTGGTTAGATACTGTGTTATTTATTTTACATTTTTTTCTTAAGGATTTATACTCATCCTTCTTTCTTTGTGCCCTTTGTGTCTTTGTGGTTCATTTCAATTCCAACCTACAATATTCTCAATTATTTTAGGTATGAGTAACAATGAGTAATCAAGTATATACAACAGATGTATTAGTTGTTGGTGGTGGAACAGGTGGAAGTGCAGCAGCAATTACTGCTGCAAGACGAGGCGCCAAAGTAATTTTAGTGAGTGAATTTGCTTGGCTGGGGGGTATGCTAACTAGTGCGGGAGTTACGGCGCCTGATGGTAACGAACTTACAGCATTTCAAACGGGTTTATGGGGTGAGTTTTTAAATGAGTTGCGCTCTCGGCAACCTGGAGGATTAGACAATAGTTGGGTGAGTTTTTTTAGTTATGAACCACACATCGGCGCCCAAATATTTACTGACTGGGTGAATGCATTACCAAATTTACAGTGGATTTCTGGATATGTACCTTTAGAGGTAATACGTCAAGGTAACTGCGTTACAGGTGTGAAATTTGCTTCATTTACAGTTCATGCCAAAATAACCATTGATGGTACTGAACTTGGTGATTTATTAGCTTTAGGAGAAATACCACATCGTTGGGGTTGGGAACTTCAATCAGAGTTTGGTGAAATAAGTGCCCCTATTGAACATAATTCTCTCACTAAAAAATATCCTGTACAGGCGCCGACTTGGGTAGTAGTCATGCAAGATTTTGGCGACGATGCAAAAGAAATACCAAAAGCACCTAATTATGATGAATCGTTATTTATTGGCGCCTGGGATAATTATGGTGCCGAGAAATTTATGAATTATGGGCGCCTGCCAGGAAATCGATTTATGATTAACTGGCCCCAGCAAGGTAATGATTGGGGTGTAGGAGCAGGCAGATTAATCGAATCAGAAGCAAAACGACAGGAATTTTTACAGGAATGTTTTTGGCATAGTCAAAATTTCGCCCATTTTATTCAATCACAACTAGGGCGCCGTTACGGATTGGCGCCAAACGTTTTTCCCCAACTCAACACTCAACACTCAGCACTCAGCACTCAACACTCAACACTCACAAGTTTCGCATTACATCCTTATTATCGCGAGAGTCGCCGTTTAATAGGTATAACGACGGTGCGCGAACAAGATATATTACCGGGGAATGGTGGTAATGCAGCACCGTTATATAAAGATGCAATTGCCATAGGTAACTATGCGAATGACCATCATTATCCGGGTATAGAGTTTCCTTTGCAACCTAAATCAATTCGCTGGGGTGGACGTTGGACAGGGACACCCTTCACTATTCCTTATCGTTGTTTGGTAAGTGAATATATCGATGGTTTTTTTGCCTGTGAAAAAAATATATCAGTATCTCATATTGCTTCGGGCGCCACTCGGCTCCAACCTGTTGTTATGAATATTGGTCAGGCTGTAGGTATGGCAGCAGCACTATGTATTGAATATAGTCAGTCACCTCAGTATTTACCAGTAGAAAAATTGCAAGATGCCTTAATCAAAAATTCACATTTACCTGCTTTAATTGCCCCATTTTTTAACTTAACCCTTGAACATTCTGAATGGTTAAAATGGCAAAAATATTATACAGTCAATCATACAGCTTATCCAACCACTGGTATTTGTCCCAATATTGATATATCCCAGTATTTAGACTTACATAATTATTCAGTGAACTCACGTATAAATATTTCATGTGTTGGAACTTTTCATTTTTATGGTCAGCAAGATTACGCATTTACCGTTTTAACACCATCTGAATACGAAGGACAAACTTGGCAGCTTGTGACTTTACATCCACATATTGATTCGACACTTGAAAAGCTTGTAAACGGTAAGCAACTTCAGCTTCAGGGTCGTTATAACTCTGCAGGTAACTGGTTACTAGTAGAACATATAGAAAAATAACAACTTTTTTGTCAAAGTAAAAAACAATACTTTTTTTGAATCATCCGGATGCACTAAATAAAACTAAGTACTAGTGGATGGAGAGTTCTAAAATAAACATCTGCTATGCGTACTGTCATCTCACTTTTGGTAACAACATTTTTCTTCGGGTCTCTATCGTTAGAGTGCCAAAACAACTTGCACTCTGAGTCTGTTACTCCAGTCACAATAGCCTCAAGAGCTTCATCGAAAGCAAGACCCAAGCAACCACAACCATTTCCTCATCGTGGTAGTGGGCGCCGAAGCTTTACAGAGTACTTAGTCAGCACATTTGCATCTGTCTAATTTGTAACATTAAATTCACTTAATAAATTCATGTCGTGTTGTAGCATTAGATGCACGCTAAAAATATAGTAGCATGTTAAAATTAACACTGTTAATACTAGCTACGTTAAAACAATAAAATAATTAACACATAAGTTACTTACGCAATAGCTTGATACAATATTTTGAGCAATATGTGATTTGTTAACCTTATGAACACATAATGTCGGAATGGCACCGACAATGTATCAAAGCGCGTATTACTCGCAAGTATATTGCACTTCACTACAACACGAGTTGAGTTAACGAAACTGCATCAATACCGCTACAAATTAGTTCACACCAAAATACTTAGATTTTTAGGGCTAACCGAAATATAACCAACTCATTTCTTGTGGGGTGGGCATCCTTGCCCGCCCGGATATGAAATGGGCAAGGATGCCCATTCCACAATTGCTCAACAACAGTTTAGTCTGGCAGCCGACGTGATATCTAATCAAAATTTATTGGGATTTATTAGACAAATACGGTAAAAGCTGGACAGTCAGGTGCTTCAACGCGCGATCGAATACTCATACGTAAAGAGCGAAAATCAACTTCAATGCACGTCAATAAATTTATATTGACGTGCATTCAATAAATTCGGCTTTAACGAACTGATGTATTAGTAAAACTCATGTGACAATCGACTAAAAACATTAAACTGTCATATTTAGACTTGCAATGCGTCCGCTAAAAGTATTTGATGAACGAATATACATCCGTACTGGAGGGGGTGATATCTACGTGGCTCTAAAGAAAGAGAAAGGACATTTCCAAGTCAACGAATCAATACTTGCTGCTCTCAATATAAAACATCCTGAATATATTAATACTACACAAGCATTATTCAATGATGTAGTCATGTTTTATGTGACTGTAATGGCAAATGATGTATCTCTTTTAGTATCTACAAACAGCAAAGATTTATATGTAGTATATGAGTCACTAACAATTAAAACCACATATAGAACAGAAGTTAAATTCCCTTTATTATTTAAAGATGTTCCATGCGATTTCAGACGTGCTGCAATAAAAAAAGCAGCCGGAATAGTAAAATCTTGGAATTCAAATAAAATTCGTTGGGATTTAAAAATAGAACAAGCTTTAAAATCTAAGAGTCTAAAAACGCAGAGCCGTTTAAAGAAAAAAGCAGGTAAACCACCAATACTTCCAACTTCAACAAATTTTCCGGCTCAGTTATACTCTGGGATGTTTAAGGATGATACTCTAGAAACGGTTTTAATCAAATTATGGACAGGTAATGCTTGGGTATGGTTAAAAGTAAATTACAAGTGTAGAGAATTACCGCAAGGGTATACTAAAGGAAGCATGTCAGTAATGATGTGCGACCAACAAGCTGTGTTGATTTGGACAATTCAAAAAAACACACCATCAAAAGGAAAGTTAGACGACCAAATTAAGGCTTTGGGTAAAATCCGAATTCTTAGCATTGACTTAAACCTAGACGACCCAATCGTTGTAGGCAAAGTGCTGGAAGGGTACGAAGATACGGGCGTTGTTGTAGAGTTAGCCAATCTACGTTTGAAAGGAAACAATCGCTTATCTCATCTTAGGAAGCGTTACCTAGGTAAAATTGCCAAAGCCAAAGCTTTAACGAACACTCATACCGAGTTAGGTTTTTTACCTCCAAAAAACATGTGTGCCAACCTGTGGAAGCGAATAAAACAATTAGAAAAAGAAATAATTGAAACTATATCTAATTCAATTGTAGAATTTGCTCAACAGTATAATGTAAGTGTAATTGTTTTTGAAAATCTGAAAACTCTCAAACCCCAAAAAGGTAAATATTCTAAGAGAAGTAATATAAAACGTTCAAATTGGGTAGCGAAAAAGATTCAAAAACGAACCACTGCAAAAGCTTTAAACCGCTTTTCGATTTATACAGTGAAAGTTAACCCTGCTTATACGAGTATCACGGACGCATATAACGGTGGAAAATGTTTAAGAGGGTCACAAGTTGGGGCACTGAATCTTTATTTATGGACAAAAAACGGACTTGGAAAATTAGTATTAACGCCAGAAAATAAAATTTATGATTCTGGTGAAAATGCAGCAAACAATATTGGACTAAAATATTTAGTTCGCAAGTTTCAAAAGCCTGTGACATTAAAACATCCAGGTTTATCTACGGGTTGTGTGGCGTGGCAGATGATGCCTGTGGATAAGGGGACAGTGGTGATTCCCAGTTGGTTTGCCTGTACTGTTATTACGGAGTAGCGAAATACCCACCCTTATAGAGTAGCCGCGAGTTCGGTCGTCTCTGGGTTGGGCGTATCAGGAAGGACAATTAAGCGAGATGTCCGGTTTATACCGAATTTCTTTTACCACTGCTAGACTAAATCGCATATATACATTTGGGCTTAGATCATCATGCAGCAGATCTGCATATCCAAAATAAATGCTATCTTGGATGAGTTTTAATACTACAAGCAATATGGGCGTAAATAATTTACGTAGCGAAAAAATACGTGCAAATATTTATACTAAGTTCTTTTATGTATACATAGCTTATACGAAGTTTAAGGTTAAGAAATCATTAAAAAATATTATTTTATTGCATTGGCATGGTAAAGATGCCTATAACATGATATTATCAAGCTACATGCTTGATTTATTATGGTTGTAAAGAAAAATAATATATTTTTATGTAAAAAAAGAATTAATATTTTTATGTTTTTTGCGACGGTTACAATGATTTTGCGAAAAAATAGTCAAAAATAAAGAAAATATAAAATTATCACGTTATGTTAATTAATGTGTTTGTTGTAACGTAAGTTCGATTGATTTAGTCGTTTTGATGCCTGCGCGCGTCAATTGGAGCGAAGGCTGCTCGTAACTGCTATAGTTACACCATTGCCGTTAGCTCATAGTGAAAAAATATACGCCTAGGAGCGTCAATCAAGATTATGCAGTTGCTTCCACAACCTCGGAATAATAAAAAGTTACCTTTAAAAGTAGAGTCAACCGCGCATGAGCATTTAGCGCCTTATTCAGAGATTGAATCAAAAATTGAGAGTCATGCAGAGATTACGAGTAATATAAAGCATGAAGTTGGTTACCAAAAAGTTCGCGCGGCGTCGGCTATGGAAGATTCGATTATGCCTGGAATTACTGGACTGAATAATGCTGAGAATTTTCCAGCATTATTGAGACGCGAGCGTCGCATGTCTAGGTCAAGCAGTTCGGCAAGTGAAGAAAAGGTAGCAATATTTATAGATGGGGCAAACCTGTTTTACGCAGCAATGCACCTCAATTTAGAAATTGACTATACCAAGCTTTTGCGTTGTCTAGTTAAACAACGTCAACTTTTACGTGCTTATTTTTACACACCAGTTGATAATGGCAATGAGAAGCAGCAAGGGTTTTTATTATGGATGCGCCGGAACGGGTATCGTGTATTCACAAAGGAATTAGTCTATCTTCCTGATGGCTCTAAAAAAGCCAATATGGACGTAGAAATAACAGTAGATATGCTGACATTAGCTAGATATTGCGACACCTTAATTTTGTTAAGTGGTGATGGTGATTTAGCTTATGCAGTCAACGCTGTTGCATACCAAGGTGTACAGGTAGAAGTAGTAAGTTTAAGTTCTATGACAAGCGAAAATTTAATTGATGTCGCCGATAGTTATGTCGATTTAGAACAACTGCGAGAAGAAATTCAAAAATAAGAAAATTAATATAATGTAATATATTGTGTTGTGCTGTAGAGACGTTACATGTAACGTCTCTACTATTAATTTCGACGTTTCGGCAGACGAACAGTAACCACAGTGCCTTGTTCGACATGACTGTTAAGGGTAATACTACCTTCATGCAATTCAACGCAAGCTTTGGCAATAAATAATCCTAAACCTGTACCTGGAATTGTATCAACGTTACTAGCACGGCTAAACGATTGGAATAAGTTATCTAGCTCTCTAGGGGGAATGCCAATACCTTCATCTTTAACATGAAATATTATTTCGGTTTCTTTATCTATTAGATGAAACTCAACATTTCCCCCATCGGGAGAATATTTAATCGCATTGGATACTAAATTTGTAAATATTTGTCTTAATAGTCCTTTGTCTCCCCAAAACAAATGAGCATTACCAGTAACTTTAAAAATTAACTCGTGAGCATCAGTTACCACTAAACGCTGCTGTTCCATTAAATCGGAAAAAAAATGCATCAAGTCGAGCGGCGCCGGTTTAAATTTGGTTTTATCGAGTTCAATTTGGTTGACTAGCAGCATGTCATCAACAAGCTTTGACAAATGTCGAGCTTTTTGCTCAATAATTTCTAAAAAACGCTGTTGTTTTAACATATCTAACTTGTCACCATGTTTATGAAGTGTCGAAGCAGCTGCCAAAACTGAAGCTAAAGGCGTTCGATATTCATGAGAAACTGTAGTAATAAACTGTGATTTAAAGTTATTCAACTGCTTTTCTTTTACAAGTGATGCCTGAGTTTGAGCAAGTAATTCACCTTGTTGAATTGCAATTGCTAACTGCACCGAAACTTCGCTGAGAATTTCCACCTCGTCTGGTTGCCAAAGTCTTTCTTCTTCATGGTTATGAGCAACTAACAAACCCCATAGCTTACTATCGTGACTTAAATTTATGGGGATTACTAAATTCGCTTGTGTTTTACCGTTATTTTGTACTAAATCATATGGATGTTTCATCCCTGCGGCATAAATATTGCTAATTGCGCCCCGACATTGCCAATGATAATGGTTATTTTGGGTATCAACTTGGTCACAACTGCCAAATAATTCAGCGTGGGATATTGTAGATTCCCTAGATGCTGCAATCAAATTCGTGATATTATCTACTGAGAAATCTGGGGCGAACTGATATACTGCTACACTACATCGAAGTAACTGCTGTACCTCTGCAACTGCCGTAGACAAAATTTGCTTTAAGTCAAGCGATTTACGAATTCTTAGCGCTGTTGTTGCTATCAAGCGCTGCCGTTCAAGAGTTTTATTTAACTGCGCTTGCAGGTGCGATTGCTTAATTGCATTTCTAACCGCTAACTGCAATACATCCGATTTTAAATTGTTTTTGACTAAATAATCTTGTACGCCAAGCTTCATTGCCTGCACTGCTAACACTTCGTCCCCATGACCAGTCAGCATAATTACGCAAGGTCTATTATTAACTGTTTGAGAGGCAAGAAGTTGAAAAAACTCAAATCCGCTCATTTCTGGCAAACAGAAATCAAGCAGAACAACATCGAACTGCATCTGCTGCCACAGCGTCAAACCAGTTTCCGCAGAATCTGCCTCCACAATCTCATAGTTAAAGTGGGGGTCTTTCAAAAGGTATCGGCGATATACTTTTCGGTCTTCCGTACAATCGTCAACGATTAGGAGTGTCCTATTATCTGTCATACCAGTAACAAGGAGACATCTATCTCCCAAAATTTTTTATAGATTGCACTATATTGAAACAAATCTAAATAAATTATAAAGAAAATATACGAATACTATATATATAATAGTGATTACTTATCAATTCTTAATATTTATTAGCTTTTCAGTATTTTATCGTTGGCGCCACATTAGCCTCCAACCAGTAGTTGACAAACGCGCGCATAATGTTGTGAAGCTCTTTGTAATCCATAGGTTTGATTAAATAACCATTGGCGCCTTTTTGGTAGCACAGTTCAATATCTTCAGGGTTAGATGATGTAGTAAATACAACTATGGGAATTTCTCTAAACGTTATATCCTGCTTAATTCGTTCAAGAACATAACGCCCATCGACCCCAGGTAAATTCAAGTCTAAGAGAATAACCGATGGTCTAGGCGCCTTTCTTGGGTTATCATAAGCACCCTTGTGGTAAAGATAGTTCAATACCTCATCTCCATCGCTACAGCGATATATTGGATTTTTGACTTCAAAACGCTGCATCAAGCGTTGTAACATTCTAAAGTCTTCGTTGCTGTCTTCTACGACAAGCAAGGGTTCTTGAACTGCATCTATCATGAGATATAAATGTAAATAAACTTTCTTAAATAAATATTATTCATTCTATAATATAAATAAAAATGTCGAACCGTGACCATAGTTAGATTCTACCCAAATTTTGCCTCCATGACGCTGCACAATTTTTTTTGCGATTGCTAAACCGGCGCCAGTACCACCCCCATATTTTTCTCTGGGGTGAAGACGCTTGAATAAACGGAAAATAATCTCTTGGTGATGGGGTTGAATACCAATACCATTATCTCGAACATAAAACACAGGAGATGGAGTATCGTTTTTCTGAATTTGCCCCTCAAGATAACCAATCTCAACCCATTTGTGTGGCTGCTCGTTATATTTAAAGGCATTGCTAATCAAGTTAGTAAATAGCTCGTTGATTAAAATTGGGTCGCATTCTATGACAGGAAGATGTTGAGGTATACGAATCTCAAAATTATCTTTCGGACGACTAGCACGAAACATCTCTATAATATTATTAAGCAAATCATTCAAATCTACAAATTGTTTTCTTAATTCCGCTTGACCTAACTGAGATAACCGCAGCAACACGTCAATTAGGGTATCCATGCGTTGAGTTAAGGTAACTAAAGTGTTTAAATAATCTAATCCTTCTGCATCAAATAAATGAGCATAATCTTCAATGAGAATATTAGAGTAATTATGAATACCTCGTAATGGTTCTTTAAGGTCATGAGAAGCTACATAAGCAAACGAGTCGAGTTCTTGGTTACTGCGCTGAAGTTCCAAGTTTATTTTTGCTAATTCATCTGTCTTGTTTAAAACAATTCCAACCATCGCATTCCTTAAGTCGATGGCACTATCAAGCTCACATTGCATCCAAGGCAGCGAAGTCAAACGCACTATTCCTTTCCATACTTCAAACGATTTACGTGGCGATAATTTTAAACTACCATCAGCAGTAAATTCATATAAAGCATTTGGGGCGCCTGCCCAGTTTACAGTTTGTATAACTTCAGGTCGAAACCAAAGAATATAATAACGACGAATACGAGAAATTCGTAGTACAAGCAAGCCGCTGGCAAAATCTTTAAAAGCTTCAGCATCTGGATAAATTTTGGGAAGCGAGTCGGTCGAAAATAAATCTTCATCAATTGTATTTTGACACCACTCAATCAGTTTCTGAACATCTTCTAGACTAGGTGTGGCGCCAATTAAAGTAATTTCATCATCAAGACAAACTGCACAACCATTGGCACTAACAATATCAAGCAAACGAAGTTGAGGGTGAATTAATGCGTCGATAAAATTATCAGCACTCGATATAGTCGCAATAAATTGTGATTGTAGTAACTTCAGTTTATTTCTATAATCGAATTCTTCGGTAACAATTTTGTTACCTAATTCAAGTGAAACAATTTGTCCGAGAAATGCACAAGCTGTTCTAACTTCTGAAGTCAAATATTTGGGATTTGAATTGTGACATGTAATTAATCCCCAAAGCTTTTGGTCATAAATAAGTGGAATTACAAAAAGCGCACTCACACCCATATTTTGATGATACTCAATACAACAATTATCAATGCTGCGTAATATTGCATTTGATAAATCAAGAGGTTGTGAGGTGTGGGGATTATCGCGTGGAATTAAATTACTTTGCTGTGCATTAAGATTTGGAATATAGCGTAACGAGCAGCGTTTGTATAATCTTCTTGCAGGTTCTGGTATATCGCTTTCAGGATAATGCAGTCCTAAATATGATATTAATTCTTGATGTTTTGCTTCAGCTACGACTGAACCAGCACCAGACTCATCAAATCTATATGTCATTACCCGTTCAAATTGGGTAAGATTTCGTAATTTGGAAACAACTAAATTTAAAAAATCACTTAATTTAGATGTTTGCTGGATTTGTGATACAACATCACCTATCAAAGAACGAAAATTCAAAAAACTCATTTCGGTTTTTGTAAATGTTGGTTCTAATTCCAGGATGATAGTTGTTTCATTTTTATGAATCGTAGCATCAAAATATTTTTCGCCGTTTGCTGTATTCAGTGTTACTTTTAAAAAGTTAAAGTTAGTTGGTGTCTGTGATGTTGATGTAAGTAAACTTTGAAGCGCTTGAATATATTCGGCGCCGAATAAAGTAGATAATGGTTGGTTAAGTAAGTTTTCTGGTCTTACATTTAAATACTCTTCGACGTTCTCACTAACTTGTAAAATTGAGAGCGACAACGAAAGTGCAATTAAAACTCCATGTGGTTGAATTGAGCCAGGTATATGAATGTGGTTATAGTTCGGTTCTTGAAATATTTTACTTGTCATGTATAATTATTTCTTAAAAAATTTTCCTTTTAGTAATGCGTCTATTCCATAACCAAATACTTTACCAGTGGTCATCAGCAAATATCCAACAACAAATAATGCTGCTGCACAAAGAATCGCTAATAAATTAACTGATGCAAACAAATTACCTGTAAACATTATTATACCAATACCCAATGCAATCAAAATCCATCCAAAGTTACGGTTAAACCGTCGCTGAAGTAGGAAGACAGCACCAGAAATACATAGTAGCACGCCAGGAATACGAACAAAAAATCCCACTTGAGTATTAGCTGCGAAAACTATTACAGATGCAACCATCAACGCTAACCCAATGAATTTACTCGTTTTATCAACTTGGGTTGTCTGATTTTTTTGTACTAGTTTTTTCGCTTCTGGTTGAAACACTGTTCGAGATGCTGGTAAATAAGTTGAAGAAGGCGCCTGTAGCTTGTGCTGTAAAATAAAAGTAACTTTATTTTCCTTTCCCAGCGAAATTGTATCACCTAGCTTGAGCAAATAACGTCGTAACGGTTCTAAAAGCTCATCATTAAGATACGTACCGTTGACACTACCATTATCAACGATGTAATAACTATCTTCACTTCTGTGAATTTCTGCGTGTTGACGCGACACAATATCTGTATCTGGCAAGCCGGATACATTTACTTCTGGTATAATCAAGTCGTTTGGCTTACCGATACGTATCACATCTTGAAGAGGCAACTCGAACGAGGTGTTGGTTTGAAGGTGAACTAACTCCAGCAGCTTTGTATTACTCACGATATCTATATCTTCTTGCATAGTTTATTGTTGCTCGTTGTTGCTCGCAAGTGATTAGTATATTCTAAAAGCTTTTTGACCAAGTAGCACAGACACACCGCGCGCCTGTACCTTCAACAGTAAAAACCCAAAACCTTGAGGGTTTCGGGTGGTAAAACGAGACGATAGATAAATCTAGTTTGGTTTTTCAGCTCTTAATTGTGCTGTAGTGGTTGATGCTACCTGGAAGTTCTGTTTACATCAGCCATATATCTAATATACAAAGCAAGATGTGACAAACTTGTGACAAAATCTGTAAAAAGTGCTGAGTGCTGAGTTCTGAGTAGGTATTTAACACTCAGCACTCAGCACTCGTCACTCAGCACTCAGCACTCGTCACTCAGCACTCTTTAATACTGAGTGTAAATATTTACGTAGTGTAGTTAAAACCTTCTCAGCGACAACAGGTTTAGACATAAAATCAGTAGAGCCAACTAACTTAGCACGCATTCTGTCTACTAAACCATCATTACCAGTTAAGATGACGACAGGTGTATTAGCAAAGTGAGAAATACGTCTAATTTGTGTACAAAGTTCATACCCATTGACAACGGGCATAACTAAATCTAGAAAAATAAAGTCTGGTTTATGCTCTAATAGCAGTGGTAGCGCTTGAACAGCATCTGGAATTTTGACGAACCTCATCCGGTTTGAAGTGATAATACTTTCTAGCATTTGACAAACTTGTGGACTGTCGTCAATGCAGGCAATTAAAGGACTATTCGCGATTTGAGGTTGAACGTTACTTATTTTATTTGAAATTTCAACTCCTGGTAAAGCATAATCTGCTACTTCTACCAATTGCACATAGCCATTTTCTATATAAGGCAACAGCGAACAAGTGATTTGCAAAACTTCCTGCCGCATTTTTACTGCTAAATCTCGCAGTGTATATTTACCATTAAGCAAATTTACAAAATTATTGTACACATTCTCTGTAACAACTTGCTTCAGTTCTGCTGGCTGCTTTAAAAACGGCGCCAAATTTGGAGAGAAGCGTTTTAACCCAGAATTATTCCAAGTACGCCATTCTTTCTCCATTCTTTGAATATGTACATTTGTATTAACAAAATTAATAGGTAAATCTAAAATTAGCTTTGGGTTGCGCGCGCAGTTACAAGTGGCGCCATTCAAATGAGTTTGTTGTGCAAGGTCGAATAAAACTTCTACTATAATATTTTCTGCAACTGTATCAACTTGTTTAGAGTCTATTTCTTCTCTTCCATATAAAAGAGTTAGCAGCTTATAATCCCAGTAATCTAACTCTACATCATTTGCAGTTAAACGTAGTTTATTTGTATCTACTCCTGGACAGTGTTGAGCTATTTGCCTTTTCCAACGTCGGAAAGGATGTAGAGTTCCAGTTGCCCAAATAATCCTTCCAAACCGATAATAAAAAGTCCAGCTTTGACCCTGATATGATTGAATATTTAGACTACCGCTATACTTGAGCTGCGTACAACTTCTCAGTTCGTCAAGCAGGTTGTTGGACACCATGAGTTGAAATGCACCCTAAATTAAAACTAGTCACTTTTGATACATCCATTATATTTCCAAATTTTAGATTTCACCACCCCTAACATTTCTTCAGGTTTCTAACTTTTATAAACAAAGCGAAACGTAAATTTTTCATGGTTGTAATCAGCTAACATAACTCATTTCTAGAGATGGCGCCATTGGTAAACTGTTATTTGACGCATTTACATTAGTTAGCAGGTACTTATGTATTGTTTGTATAATTTTATCTTCTACAACAGGTTTAGTCATAAAATCTGTTGAACCAGCAACTTTGGCGCGCATTCTATCAAAAATTCCATCGCTGCCAGTCAAAATAACAACGGGTACATTAGCGAGAAATGATACTCTGCGTATTTGTGAGCAAACTTCATATCCGTTGGTGACAGGCATTATTAAGTCTAAGAAAATGAAGTCAGGTTTATGCTCAATTAAAATTGGTAAAATATTAAGAGGGTTTTTAATACCAATAAACTTCATACCGTTAGCTACAATAATATGTTCCATCAACATACAAATTTGCGGACTATCATCAATGCAAGCAATTAAAGGAGCTTTTGCTTGTATTCTTATTGGTTGTGATTTTGCCGATGTATTTTGAGATAAATTTATATGCTCTTTTACTGGGGAAAGTGAAATTATTGTATGGTCTTCAACTTCTACTAATTCTATAATTCCTCGTAATACATAAGGTAGTAAAGAACGGCTAACCGTCAACACATCTTGTTTCATTTTGAACGCTAAGTCCCGTAGCGTGTATTTACCTTCCATTACTCTGAGAAAATTTGCATATACTGCGGGACTCACTAAATGCTTTAGCTGTTCGGGTTGACGTACAATAGGCGCCAAATCGGGTGAGAAATTTGCCAAACCTGCTTCAGCCCACGAATGCCATGAATGGTACATTAGTTTGAGTGACATATCAGTACTCGAAAGGCTCATTGGCGCCTCTAATACTACATCTTGGTTACGCTGGCAAACAACAGTGTCGCAGTTTACCTGCTGTGCCAAATCAAATAAAACTTCGGTGATTGTACTATCAACGACTGATATTACCTGCTGACGGTTGATTTTTTTCTCTTTACACAGAGTTTCTAAAATTTGATATTCCCAATGTTCATCTGCAATATCTTGAACGTTTAGTCGTATCGTATCAAGGTTAACTTGGGGGCAATACTGTGACATCTGTCTTTTCCAGCGTCGAAATGGATGCTTTGTTGCAGTTGCCCAAACGATTCTTCCCAAACGGTAGTAGAAACAGAATTTATTACCAATACTTGATTGAATTTCTAGCTTGCCATTAAATTGTAGCCGTGTACAAGTCTTAAATTCATCGAGCAAGTTAGCAGGAATAATTGAATCAGATAGCAGCACCATTTAGATAACCTCTTTTACCAGCCATAGCCACATAGCTTAATTTAAGAGTTGTGACAAAGTTGTGACAGAAACCCAGAAACCGGGTTTCTTGGAGAAACCCGGTTTCTCACAAAAAATTTTATTAAGCTTGATAGTAAAGCTAAAAACCTGGGAACAATAAACTTGACAGCATAGGTAAGGTTTCGTAAGTAGCATGGCAGAGTAAAAACGCTTACGTTTCCAGAAATGCGGTGGCTAATCTATCATTAAAAGGCGGGTTATTAAATGAGTCAGATGACTAGAGACGATGTGCGTGAACGGCTTGGCAATATTGACCAAATTCGAGATATTATTTTTGGCACGCAAATTCGCGATTACGATAATCGTTTTAGCAAATTGGAAAAAGACATTTCTTTAATACAGCAAGAAATGCGCGCTCAATTCGAGCAACTCAAAACCAATTTTTCAGCCGAGCTAAAAGCGGCAAACGAAATAATCGACAAGAAGCTCAAAACACTAAGCTTGACGACCCAAGAAGAGGCAGCCGATTTTCGACAGCAGTTTGATAGACTAAATCGTAGGTTTTCTAGCAGTTTTCAAACTCTGGACGAAGAGTTGGATACTCAAACCAATTCGATACGCGAAGAATTGTTTCAAACAAAAGGTAAACTGCAAGATGACATTGCTGGATTACGCGACTTAGTATTACAAGAGTTAGAGGAACGCTTTGGTGCATTAGCACAAGACAAAGTTTCTAAAGAAGACATTGCTGAAACCTTATTTGCTTTAGGAATGCGAATCAAAGGAACTGAGTTTATTCCAAAGCTACGCGAAGCAGGAGATGATGGTAACGGCTATAAGTCACTGCCATTTATGGACTCAGGTGCATCCAAAGCACTAAAGTACGGCAACGGTAACGGTAATGGTCATAGTACTGCGGAAGTTCACTCTTAAAGTAGAACTATTGTATGCCCAGATTTTATAAATAATCAACTGTTAAGAACCAATTCATTAATCACGCATCAGCCCAGTGTTATCAAATGGTATCTAGTGTCATGACTCAGGTGGGAAATTCCAACAGTAAATCTAAACGTAAGAGTACTAATTATAGTACTTTATCGAATGATTCAAACGAGGAAGCAGTGCTGGAAGGATTTATAAATCTCCTTGCAGACCTAAATATTATCACCTCACCTGAGACTGGCACTTTAAATCATGAAGAAATAACAACTATTGAATACGAAGAAATATCACACCAAACAATCAAAGCAGACTCTAAGCAAAGTAATTTCATTGAACTTACAGAATCTTTAACAGAATCTAGCAGTGACGCTAAAATATTTACTGACGTCGAGTATGCCGTCATCGATTTTCAACCTGAAACTGTAGGTTCTTCGAGTAATTTTGCTGCATTCGAGCAATTACAAAGCATTTTAGTTGGGCCAGAATTGACAGATTTACAGTTGATTACAGACAAAATTAACGATAGTCTTAGTAAGTTAGAACATCAAATCTATGACTCTAATGCTTTAGTTGAGTTGCTTGTACCTTGTATTCACGAAATATTAAGAGTTAAAATAGGTGAGTCTAAAGAAGATATTGTAAAAGTAATTACTCCAATTATCGATGAGGTTATTCAAAATCGCACTCAGCAGAGCAAAATTAGTATGGGTGTAGCTTTTGCCCCTATTATACCTGAAGCTATTTCTCAGCAAATAAATAATGCACCTGATGAAATGACCGAAGCTCTTGCTCCAACAATGGGACGGGCAATCAAAAAACAAATCGAAATTGAGCAAGATTCAGTAGTAGATGCTCTCTATCCTATTATTGGTAGTACGATTTCTAAATATATGGCAGAAACTATTCGTGCGATTAACCAGCAAATTGAGGATAGTCTTAGTGTCAAAGGTATTGAGAGAAAAATTCGTGCTAAACTCCAAGGAATTTCTGAAGCTGAATTAATTTTTAGAGAAGCAATACACTTTACTGTTCAAGCTATCTTTTTAATTCACAAAACATCCGGTTTAGTTATTTCAGATATTCAACGTTTAGATGCTCAACAACTCGAATCAGAAATGGTTGCTGGAATGCTAACTGCAATTCGTAGCTTTGCAAACGATTGTATTATTCAATCCGGCGCCTATAATGAATTAGACGCGATAGAATATGGTACATCTAAAATAATTTTAGAAGTTGCAGGCTACTGTTATTTAGCAATTGTCGTCAAAGGAGAGCCACCAAAACAGTTTATCAGCAAAATGCGACAAATGCTCATCAACATTGTTCGAGAGCATGGAACTATAATAGAAAACTTTGATGGAGACCCTGGAACTATACCGAATGAAATCAATGTTAACCTAGAAAACCTTCGAGATTATGATTTGGAATTAGATGTAAATCATAAAAATAAACCATCACCCCTTATTTTATTAATATTAGGGATTCTTGGCGCCATTTTTATTCCCTTGGGAATTTGGAAATATCACATCGGTGTTATTGATGCAGTTGAAGAAAAAACTGCGCTTAGTTTAGCTTCGGCGCCAGAACTCGCAGTATATCGTCTCAATGTCGAGGAACATCATGGTAAACTCAAGTTAACCGGACGAGTACCAAATCAATTTTTAAGTGAAAAAGCTGCAAAAATTGCGTCCGATGCTGCTCCGAAATGGTCAATAGATAATCATATATTAGCAGTTGAAGTACCAGCAGACCCCGTAACTGCAGCAGCTGAAGTCAAACGAGTTACCGAAGTTTTTAATCAAATAAAAGGTACAGCTATTTCAACTCAATACACCGATGGTCGAGTTTTGATTCAAGGTAGTGTTAGAAATAGCTTAGATGTTACAATGATTACTAACGCATTTGAAAAAATTCCAGGTGTCAAGCTTGTTTCTAGCGCAATAGAGGTACCACCCGCAAAAATAGGTATTAGATTTTACTTTAATATAAATTCTGAAGCTTTAATGACAGCAGATTTTAACTCAAAAATTGAGCAAGTTAAATCTTTTTTGAATCAATATCCAATTAAACGCTTAAAAATAACTGGTTATAGTTATTCTCATAAAGGAAACTCAGAATATCAAAAGTTAGGACTAAAGCGCGCGCAAACTGTAAAAAAAGTTTTGATAAATCAAGGTATTGACGGTGCGCGTTTAGAAATTGCGGGTAAAACAAGTTTACCACCTGGGGTTAATATTAATCAGCCTGAATGGCAAAGGCGTTCTGTAGTATTAGAACCAGATTAGAAACCGGGTTTCTTTATTAAAGCTTGGAATAAAATAATAACTTTGCTGAGAAACCCGGTTTCTGGTTTTTTTTATCTTTTAGAGAGAATTATGTCAACAATATCTAAAAAAATATGTTTAGTAGGCGATTATGGAGTTGGGAAGACTAGCTTAATTCGTCGATTTGTAGATAGACAATTTAGTGATAAATATTTATCTACAGTTGGGGTAAAAATATCGCGTAAAATAGTGGATTTAATAGATGTAAACCCAGAGAATAAAAAAGAGCTACAGCTTTTAATTTGGGACATTGAAGGAAGTAACAAATTTAAAGCAATTGCTTCTACATATTTTCAGGGAGCAAAAGGCGCCATTATCGTTGCTGATGTCACTCAACAGGATACACTAACAAGTATAAGCAACCATATCCAAAACTTTTTAGCAGTCAATGCTCAAGCTTCTATAGTTATAGCGCTGAACAAATCAGATTTAATCGAGACTGAATACCTGGAAAAAATTCGACAAATGTATCAATTTGATAATAATAACGTTTTGTCTACATATGTGACTTCAGCCAAAACAGGCAAAAATGTTGATGAAATGTTTCAATTATTATCACACTCATTACTTTAGCTTCAAATTCATTTAAATCAACATAATTAATTCACCGAAAACCTTAAAAATACACAACATGAACACATTACTAAGCAATTTTTTATCAGTTAATTCAATTGAATACATAATAATTTGTGATAATTACAAAATTATCGAAACATCTTCAAATGTCAAGCCTTTTTCAGATAATCCGAATCAAGTTAAAGAAGGTAGTGATATCAGAATTAGCTTTCCAGAGCTAACGGGAACCGAAGAAATTTTAGACGAAATATTACAAGGTGAGCAAAATAATTTTAAACTCAAAGGAATTAGTCGTTCACTCGATAATTTTTCGCCTTTATATATAGATATATATATTATAAAAAATCAAAAAGATAATTCTCAATGTCAAGAACTGATGATTTTGGTTGTAGATTCAACCGAGCGCATGGTGATGGAACAGTCACTAATGCAAAGTGCCAATCAAGCAAACTTTTTATTACGTAACCTTACCGCTTCCAAACAATACATCGAGCAAATTTTAACTTCAATGTCTGATGCGATGGTAACAACCACACCATCAGGAAATATCAAAAGAATTAATCCGGCAACAGTAACTCTTTTAGAATATGAAGAAACAGAAATAATTGGTAGACATATATCAAGTATTTTCAAAGGAATTGAAGCTGCTGCATTTGGTGAGGTCGAAGCTAGTTGTCAAACCAAAAGTGGTAAAACTATTCCCGTAGCGGTTTCTTGTTCGATGCTGCAAACCGATATTGAGCATTTTCAAGGTTACGTTTACATTGTTCGCGACATGACCGAACGTAAACAAGCAGAACTTGCTAAACAGCAATTTATGGCAATGATTAGTCATGAAATTCGTACTCCCATTACATCGGTGACAGGAATGGCAACTTTGCTATTAAATACCGAAATGACTACAGAGCAACGCGATTTTGTTGAAACTATTTATACAAGTGGCATTGCATTACATAAAATTATTAATGATATTCTTGATTTTTCTAAAATTGAAGCTGGAAAACTTGAAATGGAAGCGCAACCTTTTGAGGTAAGACGCTGTATTCACGAAGCAATTGCTATCCTTATGCCGAAAGCGAAAGAGAAAGCTTTAAAATTAAATTTTATTGATAATACTGAAACTCCTAGAATGGTAGTAGGAGATGTTACACGAGTACGACAAATTTTAGTCAACTTGATAAGCAATGCTATCAAATTTACTAGTGTTGGTAGTATTGAAGTTTATGTTACACCAAAACAAAAAACAACTAATAATACGAGTGCTGATGACAGTAGCAACAAATTAAATACTTGTACACTACAATTTGCCGTTAAAGATACGGGGGTTGGTATTGAAGCATTGGAGCAAGAGCGTTTATTCAAAGTTTTTAGTCAAGTTAACTCTTCGATTACACGACAATATGGAGGTACAGGTTTAGGACTAGCTATTTGTAAACAGTTATGTGAGTTAATGGGGGGCACAATTTGGGTTGAGAGTAAAAAACAAAAAGGTAGTACTTTTTACTTTACAATTCAAGTCGATGCAATTCCTGAAAGTGTTGCCAGTGTAGTTTGTCGAGGTGCAGAAGCTTTAACGCTTCCAGATTTCAATGTATCAAGTGATGCCAAAATAGAATTAATTGCTCAAGAACATCCATTAAAAATATTGTTAGTTGAAGACCATGCTATTAACCAGAGAATGATAAAGTTGATGTTACAACGTATGGGTTATGAACCTGCGCTAGCAAATAACGGTTTGGAAGCACTCGATGCATTGCGAAATCAAGTCTATGATGTTGTGTTAATGGATATGCAAATGCCAGAAATGGATGGTTTAACAGCAGCAAAACATATCCAGCAAGAATGGGCGCCTTCACAACGTCCAGTAATTATTGCCCTCACAGCTAGTACAATGTGGGAGCAACGCGAGCGCTGTCTAGGAGTAGGAATTGATGATTATCTCGCCAAACCTCTTCGCATTGGTGAACTAGTTGAAGCTTTAAAAAAGTGCCAACAGCTAGAAAAAAAGAACGAAAATCAAAATGAGTTTATTTCAGATTATGTTCCAAATTATCCCTTAAATACAAATTCTTCGATAGACTCAAAAGCACTACAAGAAATACTTGATATGGCTGATTTCAATTCAGCAATCAACGCTAAAGAATTTCTTGTAGAAACAATAGATTTATATCTTGATGATGCTCCTAAATTACTTCAAAATATTCAGATTGCACATTCAGAAACTAATTTAAAAAATCTTCAAAGACTAACACACACTTTATCTTCTACAAGCGCAACACTAGGAGCAAATCAGCTAGGACAATTATGTAAAGAAGTAGAAGAAATGGTGGCACAAAAAAACTTAACAGCAATTGAAGCAAAAATCAGTAAAATTGAATCAGAATATCAGCAAGTACAAATTGCCCTGTTAACAGAACGTCAAAAATATATTACATAAACCTATTGTAAGGTGGGCAATGCCCACCATACGCAAAAAGCAAAAAGTTCATTTAATCTTTTTGCAAATACAATTCTTGCGTAGGATAAGGAATTTTAATACCTTCTTTTTGATATCTTTTGTGCAATTTTTTAATAAAAATATGCCGAGCAATACGTTGGTCAAAAAATTCATTGACTCGAATATAAACAGTAAAATTTATACTAAAATCAGCAAATTTTTGATATCGAATAAACGGTTCGCTGTTTATTAATTCTGGCGCCACTTCTTGCATAACTTCTTTAGCAACATCTATAGTTACATCTTCGACATAATCTAAATCACTTTCATAATCTACACCGACATTTACAGTTAAACTAATTTCTTTGACAGGAAGATGGCAATTAGTAAAAATAGCCGATGCTAATTTAGAGTTGGGTACAATAATAACATTATTAGTCAACTCTTGAATTGTTGTGTTCCTCCATGTAATATCTGTAACATATCCTTCATGTCCACCATCAAGTTTGAGATAATCACCAGTTCGTATTTGTTTGGAGAAAATCAAATAAAATCCTGAAAAGAAATTTTCTAATGTATCTTTTAGTGCTAAACCAACAGCTAAACCGCTTATTCCTAAAGTGGTAATTATTGGAGTAATTTGCACACCCACAGTTTGCAGCAGTATTAAAGTACCTAAAATTAAAACTGCTGTTTTCGCAATATTGGCAAATAGTGAAGCTGATACAAGTTGTGACCTACGAATGTAAATAGTTACAAACCCAGAACTCAAACGGGCAAAAACTACCGTTACTGAATACAGAAAAGCTATAGTTATAATTTTTTGCAGGGCGCCATTAACATCGGGTGTAAAATAAGGGTAAGCTAATATAGCTCCATAGCAACCAGCAAGCACAAACCAAAGTAGTGTCATCCGATGCAGCGAGTGAATAATGATTTCGCTACCTGGTATTTGACGCTTTGCTACAAAATTTTTCAATCGCTTATAAATGACATTTTCACCGATTAGACCTGCTATCAAGCCCAAAAACACGAATAGTATCGGTATTATTAATTGCATTTGCAACATAAGCAATTTTCATGTCTCAATATCTCTAGCCATTTTCTACAATACCAGTTAGTAACGAAAAAGATCAGTATCGAAGTCACTCTTCATGAATTTGCCAATCGTTTATCATCCAGATTATGTCGTTCCATTACCAGACGGTCATCGCTTTCCAATGGAAAAATTTCGGCTACTCTACGAATTATTACTAAAAGATGGTGTAGCTGATTTTACCCAATTTCACGCTCCGGCGCCTCCACCACAGGAATTAATCGAGCTAGTTCATACAAACTCATACGTAAATGCTTACTGCCAGGGTACTCTTGATGCGAAAGCACAGAGACGAATAGGTTTACCGTGGAGTCCAGCATTGGCAAATCGTACTTGTGTAGCAGTTGGTGGAACAATTAAGACGGCGACTTTAGCTTTACAATCTGGGTTAGCTTGTAACACTGCGGGTGGAACGCATCATGCTTTTCCAAGCTATGGTTCAGGGTTCTGTATCTTTAATGATTTAGCTATTGCATCACGTGTTTTACAAAAACAAGGTTTGGTAAAAAAAGTTTTAATTGTAGATTTAGATGTACATCAAGGAGATGGAACCGCATTTATTTTTCAAGGAGATGATAGCGTTTTTACGTTTTCCATGCACTGCGACGTGAACTTTCCTGGTACCAAACAAAAAAGTGACTTAGATGTTCCTCTACCCATAGGAATGGAAGATGATGATTACTTGCTTGTTTTAGCGAGTTACCTGCCAGATTTATTATCAGACGTAAAACCAGATATCGTTTTGTACGATGCTGGTGTAGACCCCCACATTGCCGACAAACTTGGCAAACTAGCTTTGACAGACAGAGGAATTTTTAAACGCGATATGCAAGTTCTAACTACTTGTGTTGCAGCAGGTTATCCAGTTGCTTGTGTTATTGGGGGTGGTTACGCCGATAATTTAAATGAGCTTGTTTATCGTCATTCCCTTGTATTGCGTGCAGCAACAGAAGTTATGACCATGCAAAAAATGTAGAGACGTGATAAATCACGTCTCTACATTACATTTCAACCAAAATGCATAGGCGCCTAATCGTAATGTTCGATACAATTTATATGTAAAGGAGAGACTAGGAGATATTCAGGTGGCGCTATTGAAAGGCTTTGAAGTTGAAATGTATACTGGAACGCCGAATGGTGATGTTGTAGGTCTCTCCGACAAAATTGTCGCGTCCTTAGCTTCAGATGGGTTTGTTCGTGAACCAGATAGTCGTAATGTAGAGTATACAACCGCACCAAGTGCGAATTACGAAAAATTATTATGCAGTCTATTGCAGCCTCGGCAGCAGTTAAGGTCATATTTAAGCAAATTGGGTGACTATACTATCATTCCGGGAAGCACCTTGTCTTTAGGAGGTAATAATCAATTTTTCCGTTCCGACCCAAGTAACTCATATCATGACTTTATTGAAAAGACATACGGCACTAAAGTCGTTACTGCCAGCATTCACATCAACGTCGGCATTAGTGACTTAGAAACATTAATGCGTGCCTGTCGGTTAATTCGTGTTGAAGCACCTTTATATTTAGCTCTTAGTGCAGCATCACCATTTATAGATGGCGCCACAACTGGATATCACTCGACTCGTTGGGGAGTATTTCCACAAACACCTGCGCGCGTACCTTTGTTTACCAGCCATGCCCATCATATTCAGTGGGTTGAAGAGCAATTAGCAGCAGGTACAATGCAGAATGTTCGCCACTTATGGGCTTCTGTACGTCCAAATGGAAATGGGCGCCCTTATGATTTAAATCGCTTGGAGTTGAGGATTTGCGATTTAGTGACAGACCCCATTGCTTTACTTTCCATAACAGCCTTACTCGAAGCACGTTTACTACAGTTAATCGAAAATCCGAATTTAGACCCGTTAGTTAGTAGTAGTTTTACAGACGAGGAATTAATCGATATTACTTCAGCCAACGAAATGGCAGCAGCATCACTGAGTCTAGATGCGAAACTTCAACATTGGCAGGACGGCAGAACAATAAGTGCCCGTGATTGGATTGGTGAACTTTATGATGGCGCCATTCTAACAGCCAAGCAGCATGGTTTTAGCTGTTTTCTTTCACCACTGCAAAAAATCCTCCGCGAAGGTAACGAAGCACAGCAATGGCTCCAACTTCACGCCGTAGGTATTTCGACTCGTAACGTACTTACCCAAGCAATTGCTGCTACACGAGACCGTGAAATCGAATTACAAGACAAAATCTGTTCCTCAGTTGGCTAAAATTTTAGAAACCGGGTTTCTTTGTTGAAATATTGTAATAAAAACAACTATTTTGCCTAGAAACCCGGTTTCTTAGTGAACTCTTGCAATAAAAACAATGATTTTGCGTAGAAACCGGGTTTTTTGGTTGAAATCTTGCAATAAAAACAACTATTTTGCATAAAAACCCGGTTTTTTTGTGTTAAGCCGCTCAAATCAGTATTACACAACACAATTTATCAAAATATTTTATTGTCAAGTTTCTATAAAACAATTCATCGTCTGTTTTAAATTTCTAATCAATCGTGGTAGATTAGCGAATATTAATAAAAACTATCATTGACCTCTATCTTAGGGTGGATTCGCAATGAGCAATACACTGTGTATTTGAATACATACATACGAATTAGCTAGCCTCGATGCCTCAAGTTGTCTTAATCAATCCGTTAATACCTCCAAACACAGGTAATATAGCCCGAACCTGCGCTGCAACAGGTACTGAATTACATTTAGTTGGTCCACTAGGATTTGAATTGAGCGACCGTTACTTAAAACGGGCTGGTTTGGACTATTGGGAATATGTGAAATTGCATTATCACGAGACATTGGCAGATTTTCTATTGGCACATCAGCAGCGTTCTGGTCGTTGTCTGGGATTCACTGTGCGCGGAAATCATAATTATTCTCGCTTTGAGTATGAGTTAGATGACTGGTTGCTATTTGGTAGTGAGACCAATGGGTTGCCACCCGAAATGCTGTCCAAATGTGATGAAACGCTTTATATACCTATGTCTGAGACTGGAGTTCGCAGTTTGAACCTTTCTGTGAGCGTCGCAGTTGGTTTATTTGAATGTCGGCGTCAGTTAGGGTATCTAGGGTGATTTTGTTCGTATACTAGTTAACTACTTAAAGATAAGCCAAGTAAAGTAGGTCAATAAGTATTTTTTTTGTAAAGACAGTTATTTTTACGTATAATTGCTGTAGCGTTGTAGTGTGTTTTTGATGCAAACGAGCATTAGCTGAGTGATTATACTTAAAAAGCTCAGTATGTTTATATAAGAAATTTGTATATAAACTGTGAGGTAAATTCCACATTTAAACATAGAGATTTATAAATTGTTACCTTTGCTTTTATTGGAACGAAACAGACAGGATATAGTCATATTAGGCATTTGAGCCAATAACAAAAAAGCAAAAACTTTTTTGTGTAAAAGTACCTGCCCTGTTACTACGGTTGTTTTTTTGGGAATAATTAACGTAAATTCTCGTGAAGCGGAAGTCAATTGGGTGCATGGCCCTGTTTTGGGGTATATACCGAAAAGACATATATAATTGTTTGTTCCTCAGATGTTAAGCGCGTCTTCAAAGCTTGCCGTTTTTCGTACCAATGTGTTTATCGTTCGTTTTATCCTGAAGAACAGCACATAACGAGATAACTGTAAAGAGGGAGACATGTAGAGCTATGAGGAATAATAAGACAAGTAAAGAAAAAAATTAAGTTTTTTTGAATCATATGAACTTGTCTAAATCAGAGAACCAGGTTAATCTTGCGTAAGTATCTCTGGTGAATGTGATCTTGATCAATCGTTCGTAGTGATCTAAATCATTGACTATTGTCCGACTGAAAACAAAATCGAGGTCAGTTAAGCTAAGCGCGATCATAGGAGGTCGTCTTTGAAACGAGTATTAAAAAGTAAAGTAAAGGCTAATCTAGAAAATAACTCCAGTGAGGATGCCACGGTGGACAGTTTGAATTTACCAAGTCAAAAATTAAACCGCCGCAAGCGGACAAGTGCTGCCATGCTTGGCTTGGCAATCTCAATGGGAGCGGGTAGCCTTTTTGTGACTCGGCAAAGCGATCAAGCCCTGGCAGCAGAACCTGTAGGCAACCAAAATACAGCTTCTGCCATTCCTGCTGCTGGTGACACTGGGGTGAAATTAGCAACCACTAACCAGATGGGAAGCACATCCGCCGTCTCGAATGTGAGCGCGCCAGAAAATCCCGTTTCGGTAGTTGAGCCAACAGCAATTTCACAGGTGCCTGGGCTTGGTGCTAAATTGCAAATTGCGGCAAGCAGAAGTGAGCAGTTCGCTCCCAACGCTTCTTCGTTTACTAAGGCAACTACTGAACATAATTCGGTTTCCGATGTTCAGACAGCCAATAAAGGTCAGAGAATAGGAAATGCAATTGCCAAAGTGCGTTTCAAAAATCTTGCACAGGCGCCAGTACCAACAAGTTACGGTATTACAAATGGTACGGTTGCTCAATCGCCAGCAGCAAACACACAAACATTATCGTCATTTACGAATTATAATAATGACGATGTGGATGCTCAACTTAAAGCACAGCAAGAGTTTGCGATTAATAAATTACAGCAAAAATCCGACAGACTAAGAAATAGTCTGAACAAGTTACGCCCTAGTGACGAAAAAGTCTCGCAGCAAAATGAGACAGTTGGAACAAGCCAGCAGTCACAGAACACAGCAACAAATAGCTCAGAATCAAGTGCAACTCCTAACAATGCCAGTGTACCAGAAATACCTAACAGTGTTGTAGGGGCAGTGGTACCATCTGCATCTAAAGTTTATGAAGTAAAATCTGGAGATACGCTAGCTGTAATTGCAAGCAGCAACGGAACTTCAGTTAATGAAATAGTTAAAGCGAATGGGATTCAAAACCCAAACGAGTTAAAAATTAATCAGAAACTAAATATCCCTGTAGCGAATGTTTCTACAACAACCGCTACGCCTTCGGTAGCAGGATCAAATCTGACGGCGCCAACAGCTAGTAACGTAGCAATTCCAACACCAGCGCGATTGGGTACAGTTGCATCGAACGATACAGTAGCTCCAGTAGTAGTTCCAACACCTTTGTCAACTACCGAAGCTTCGACAGTTAAAGAAGATTCAACACCAATTGACCCAACAGCAAGCGGTGTAGGTGGTGAAACAGCGCCTAAAGTGTTTGCTGAAATGCGGCAACGTAACGCAACAAGCAAGCAAGCAAAACAAGACCGTGGTCTTCGCAGTTTGCAAGCAGAAATTGAGCGTTTACGTGAAAAATATCGCGCTCAACAATCAGGCAGTCAAGTACCGACACAAGTTAACTTAAATAACGTCTCGGTACCTGTTCCTACCTATACTCCAAACGCTGTAACAGTACCTTCAATTCCTGCGGCTACAAGACGTAACAACATCGCTATCCCAGTTCCTACAATCAGACCAAATACTGTAGCGATACCAATTCCGGTTCCAACACCTATGGCGCCTAACTTTAGTGCCGAGCCTGTTAAATCAGAATGGTCTACCCGCAATACACGCAATAACAACAGATTGTCAGTACCACCAGTACCAACAACTGTCAATGCCTCCGAATCGCTAGGTAACATGCGAGGAGTAACAGTAAGTCCACAACTACCTCCTTTGGCTGCGGTTGATAGATATCTACCCAGAGCAATTGATGAAAACACTCCTCCAATCGCACCAGGGGCGCCAGGAGTTGGAAACACAGCTTTTATCTGGCCAGCTAAAGGCGTTTTAACATCAGGTTACGGCTGGCGTTGGGGTAGAATGCACCGTGGTATTGATGTCGCAAACTCCACTGGAACACCAGTTTATGCAGCAGCAGCTGGTGTGATTGAAAAATCCGGTTGGAATAATGGTGGCTATGGTAATTTAGTTGAAGTTCGTCATGCTGACGGTACTATGACTCGTTACGGTCACAACAGCAAACTCATGGTTCAAGTTGGACAACAAGTCAACCAAGGCGACATTATTGCCCTAATGGGAAGCACTGGTTTCAGTACTGGTCCCCACACCCATTTTGAAATTCACAAAGCAGGTAAAGGCGCAGTTAACCCAATTGCGATGCTTCCTCCACGAGTCTAAACACCCAACTGTATCCAACTTAATAAATCATCCTGTGGGATGTATTTATTGTGGGGTGGGCATCCTTGCCCGCCCTTAATATTAGACATTCTTAAATCGGGCGGCGCCTCATCCGAAAATTTATTTGAAAAAAGACTAGTCAACACATTAATCTTGTGCTACATTAATAAATCGTTGGACAAAAACTGTTAAATAAAGGTTTTCCAACAAATTACGGCTCAGTAGCTCAGTTGGTTAGAGTAGGGGACTCATAAGCCCTTGGTCGTGTGTTCGAGTCACACCTGAGCCATACATATTTCAACCATTACAAGCCCCTCGACGAGGGGCTTTCGGTTTTTTATTGGGCCATTTTAGGTCAGTTTGGGTAAATGATTGGGGTAATCAAATATTGGGCAACAATCGATATATAGTACATGGGTATAAGCTTTATACAAAGAACAATCAACCTCACCTGCGTTTTTTAAGCTTGGCGCCGTTAAGCGTGATATTAAAATGCTTAACTTCTTTAGGAGGCATTTGCAACATCCTTGGACGTGATCTGTCCTGTTGCAATTCCTTGTTCTCTTTTCGTGCGACGACGTTTGGTTAAACTAAATACTGTAATTGCATCTGAACTCGCAACTGGGGAAGGTGAGTAATCGAGTAAATCTGCTGGCGCAATAGGTTGGTCTAAATCTTGTGCCAACTCATTTAAAGCATTGCATAACAAATCTAGCGCCACCCCATCCAAGCGTGGCATCGTTTTAGAATTTCTCAAGTTAGACATTGCGTTTGTGCTAATGTCCAGCTTGCCAGCTAGGTCTACGCCTTTGATGCTATACCTAGCCATAATTTCTTTGAGTCTCCACCTAATCAAAGTTTAAGGCACATGAATTGTACATCTCTAATGTACTTGCATCTGCTTCTTCCATAAAGCCAAGCCTAAATTTGTTATATCAAACTTTAAGTTGTGTAAATACATTTGAGTTTGATGTACATATTTAAACCTAAGTTGTAGTAAAATAAAAGTGTAAAAAGAAAGCGAGCGCACCTTTTCTTGGCGGATTAGACGCTCGCCTTCAATCTAGACCCAAATATTAAAGGTCAAAACTATGATGACACAGAAACAAAGTATTGGCACAGTACAATTGAACTTACCTGCTGACACAATAGTGCCTTTCGTTCTTTCGTATAACTTCGACTATAATCAATTCGATAAGCCCGAACTACAAAACAAAGCGAAAAGCACTCTCTCGAACTTTTTGGGTTTTGTGCGTTCTTCTTTCGATGGTTTGCTTTCCATAGGGCAAGCATTACAGAATTTTTATTTTGAATGTTTACAAGAATGTTCAAATGGGAAGAAAGTCTTTTCTGACTGGCTCAACAGTGATGATTTCGGCGCGACAAAACATTTCGCGACCTCGGCAATGTCCATATGGACTTGGTATGAAAAGCTTCCTTTAAGAGTACAGCGTTTAGTACGTCAAAATGTCCAAAAGTGGAGCGTATCGGCACTTAGGCAATTAACTAAAGTCAGCACTGACTTGGTAAAAGAATTAGTCAGCACAGGCAAGAAGACAGCACAACAAGTAAAGAAGAGTGGGGGAGGGGAAGTTCAAGATAGTGGGGAACTAGTAGCGAAACAGAGCCTACAAAATGCTAAAAGTCAATTGGATTCCTCCACTTCCCCACTCACCCATTCCCCCACTCCTCTTGCTCCTGGAGTGAGAGTAATAGTAGCGCACGATAAAATGTGGGCTGGTTATAGTGGTATTATTATGTCCCAGCAGGCTGATTCATTTTGGGTGTTACTAGATAACACGGTGGCTCAAAGGATGGAGGTCAAAAATTTATTCAAAGAAAACCAATTACAGCCAGAAGCTAAACAAGCTACTAATTCCATTGCTTCCAAACAATTGTTCACACTCGAACAAGTAGAGGAGAAAATAGCCGAAGCTTTGGCACAACGAGATAGAGAAGAGGCAGAAAAGAAGCAAGGGGAGTATATAGAAGTTCGAGACGCAGCACGACAAGAAGTAAAACGGGAACTCATAGCAGCTGAACAATACGCTTTATCAATGGCACAAGCAAAACAAGCATTGCTTGAGCAACTAGCAGCGACTCAACAGGAGCTACAGTCTGTGCGTGCTTTACAAATTAAAAACGAACAATTAGAACAAAGAGTTGCGGAATTAGAAAAAGCTTTAGAAGGCGCCAGTGCAAACAACTGGAATAATACTTTTACAACTCAAGCGGCAAAAGTAATAAATTCAGATTTAGAAAAAACAATTGCACCACTGATGTCAGAAGTAGAAAGGCTGCAAAACCTTGTGAAATCTAAGGAGCAAGAATTATTAGAACTTCAAACTCAAAACGAGAAGCAACACGAAGAACTAGTAATACTCCAGCAATCAACAGTACAAGTGTCTGAAAACATTCTTACGGAGTTTGGTGAGATTATAGAGCGGCAAGTGGAATGTTACATACTGGAATAAATGCAATTACTGCTTTTGTCGCGGATTTATCGTCACAGTTGAGCTATCAAGAAGAGATGGCTTTTTAGGCGCCGCAACCACCAGACGCATAATTCCTAAGTTTTAAAACGGAAACTCTCACTTTCAGCTAAGATGATAAAGTATTGTTAAGATTTTTTACAAAATTATTATGAATATCATTTGGCTGTTAACGGTGGTGCTAGGGCTAGGAATAATCTATCTCTTTAGTGCGCGTCGCTACCAATCGAGTGATTCTGTAGCAAATGCCTACGACGAATGGACTCAAGATGGGATTTTAGAGTTTTACTGGGGCGAGCATATTCATTTAGGTCACTATGGTACCCCTCCAAAACCCAAAGATTTTCGTGCCGCTAAGGTAGATTTTGTGCATGAGATGGTGCGTTGGGGTGGGTTAGAAAAATTACCACGCGGCGCCTCCGTTTTAGATGTAGGCTGTGGAATTGGAGGTAGTAGCCGAATTTTAGCGCGAGATTACGGCTTTAATGTTACAGGCATTACTATTAGCCCAGAACAAGTAAAGCGGGCTATTGAATTAACGGCGCCAGAAATTTCAGCTAAGTTCCAAGTAGATGATGCGATGAATTTGTCTTTTCCAGATGCCAGTTTTGATGTTGTTTGGTGTATAGAGGCAGGACCTCATATGCCAGATAAAGCAGTTTTTGCGAAAGAACTATTGCGGGTACTCAAGCCAGGAGGTGTGCTTGTAGTAGCAGACTGGAACCAGCGAGATAGCCGAAAGCAACCCTTGCTATTATGGGAACGTTGGGTAATGCGGCAATTACTCGACCAATGGGCACATCCAGAATTTGCCAGTATTGAAGGATTTGCAGAACTTTTGCAAGCAACAGCATTAACACAAGGGGCAGTTACAACTTCTGACTGGACACAAGAAACCCTACCAGCTTGGCTTGACTCCATTTGGCAAGGAATTATTCGTCCCAAAGGTTTAATAAGTTTTGGTTTACCTGGTTTTATCAAATCACTGCGAGAAGTACCCACCTTGTTATTAATGCGTTTAGCATTTGGTGTTGGTCTATGTCGCTTCGGCATGTTCCGAGCAGTACGTGCGTAGGTAGGGTGCGTGAAAGCCTAAACCAATATAATTGGAAAAGCAAAATATAATAGCTTTCACGCACCACCCGCTAAATTTTCAAAAGATTAACCAAGATTTATTTTGACGACTTTATTCTTTTCTTGTTCAGCTTTGGGAAGGATAAGTTTCAAGATGCCATCTTTATAATCTGCTTGAACATCAGTATTTTGAATTCGAGCAGGCAGTGGTACTACGCGCTGGAACTTACCGTAACGAAATTCCGTGCGAGTCATTCCTTTCTCTTCGGTGTGAGTTTTTTCGTTACGTTCACCACTAATCGAAACTGCTTCAGCGGTTACTTGAACATCTAGTTCTTTCGGATCCATCCCTGGTAATTCTATACTTAAGTGAATTGCATCAGATGTTTCTTGAAGTTCTGCTGCGGGCACAAAAGCAGAGCGATTACCTGCATCATCATTTGCGGCTAACCGATCAAACAAGCGGTTCATGTCGCGCTGTAAAGATTCCATTTCTTGAAACGGTTGCCAACGAATAAGAGCCATAATTGTCACCTCTAGATTCAATTGATCGTTTATTGATTTAACACTTTTAATATAGTCGGCGCCAACTTTAGCTTCAGTTCGGTTTTCTGGAATCGTGGTAGTCGTTTTTTCCGAATCAAAACTACATCAGTAAATTTACTAATAATTAATTATATTAGTAATTTAAATAACGTAATATTACGTAAAAAATCCTGTGAATAATCTACTTTGCCTGTTAAGTTGATTGTTGGTAGTAGTAAACAGGAATACAATGAGCGATATTAGTCTGCTGATGGCGGGCGTATTAACAACAGGGCAACCATCATTGCCTGTATCACCTATAGAGCCAGAAACTCAGCAAGACAAAACTGCTTTATCTGGCGAAAAATTAGAAAAGCAAAAAGAACCGCAATTCGTTTCTTCATCAAATAAAGTAGCTCCGCCAGAGTTTGCACAAACCGAAAATAGCTCCGGACAAACACCTGTGGAACTAACAACACAGCAAAAAAATATACTTAATAAACTTAAGGAAAAGAGCAGAACGGAAAAAGTAAACGAGGAAGATAAAAATAAACAAGTAAAAAATCTTTCTCCAGTTCGTTCGGCGACAGAATCTCAAGAAGATGGGATGTCACAAGTTACATCTGTATCGCAGTTAAATGATGTGCTGTCTTCAGATTGGGCGTTTACAGCTTTACAGTCTTTAGTAGAACGGTATGGATGTATTGCTGGATATCCAGATGGAACATTTAAGGGTAATCGCACGTTGACTCGTTATGAATTTGCAGCAGGATTAAATGCTTGTATAGACAAAGTAAATGAGTTAATTGCTGCAAGTAAAGAAAATTTAGTATTGAAAGAAGATTTGGTGACACTGCAACGCTTACAAACAGAGTTTCAAGCTGAACTGAAAGAAGTTACTGCGCGTGTAGACAATCTTGAAGTTCGTACTGCTCAAGTTGAGGCAAATCAATTTTCTACAAGTACAAAACTCTATGGGCAGGCAATTATTAGCGCTCAAGGAACTAACGAAACTGATACATTTTTATACCGGGGTGAGGAACAACCTCGTAAAGCCAAAACAAACACAACTTTAACAGCGAGTAGCCAAATTACTCTTGCGACTTCGTTTACCGGACGTGATTTACTTTTGACTGGGTTATCTGCCGGAAACCTGAAACCTTCTACAGAGTCGGTGTCTACAAATATGGGCAGGTTGGTTTTTGAGTCAGATACTGCAAATGATTTATATCTCAGCGAATTATCATATCGGTTTCCTGTTTCCGATAATTTAGGAGTCATAGTTGGAACAGCAGGAGTTAATGCCGTTAATACTTTTCGTGGTATTAATCCATTAGAAGGTGCAGGTGACGGCGCCCTAAGTTTGTTTGCTCAACGTAATCCAATTGTGGCAATTGGTAGCGGTACTGGTGGTATAGGATTCGATTGGCAAATTAGTGACCGAGTAAGTTTACAGGGTGTTTATAGTTCCCAAATACCCAGCTTTCCTGGTGATATAAATATGGGTGGTTTATTTGGTGGTAACTACACCGCAGGCGCCCAGTTAACGCTCGCACCCAGTAACAATGTAGATATAGGAATTCATTACCTGTTTAACCACTCACCTGAAGGCAATCTCCGTACTGGTGTTGGTGATACACAACTAGCTTCACCTTTGGTACCAGAAACAAGCTTCGATACTCATGCTGTTGGCGCCACTGTGGCATGGCGTGTTAATGAAAATCTTCAATTAGGTGGATGGGGTGGTTGGACTACTTCTAAGCCATTCAACGTAGAAGGTAAAGTTGAAAGCACGAACTGGGCAGTATTTGCAGCGCTTCCCAATTTATTGTCACCTGGAAACTTGGGGGGAATTTTATTTGGACAACCACCTAAAATCACATCAAGTACTATGCCAGACGGTTATAACTTACCAAACTTTGCTATCCCAGACTTCGAGACAGGTGGTGCCCAAGGAGGACGCGACGATACTTCATTACACCTAGAAATGTTCTATCGTGCCCAAATCAATGACAATATTGCTTTAACTCCAGGTTTATTTGTAATTTTTAATCCTAACCATAACGCCGATAATAATGCTTTGATTGTTGGTGCCTTACGTGCAACATTCCGGTTTTAATTTTGCATGTCTGTAAATGTAACTAAGCGTACTAAGTGTACGATTTAGGAGATAAAAATGCACCTTTCAAACAGTCATTTAGACTTACATTCAAAAACAAGCAATAAATTACAAAATCAAAACTTGTATAAATTAGGATTTTCTGCCCTAAGTTGTGGTGGGTTAGCCTTTTTGTTATTAGGGTTAGGAGCTTCACATGCAGATGCTCAACTGACAATTCAAAGCACAGGAACAATATCTGGGACATTACGATTTCCATTTGGGCCAACAACTAACGGTCGCGTGACTCGTATTGACACAGATAAAAACGGTACTTACTTCCGTAATATTGGCACCAGAAGTAATCCAAAGCTAGTACCAGTTTATTCTTCTCGATTCGTACAAATTGAAACAAATCCAGATGGTACTTTTAAGAAAGCTTTTGTAGACTTTTTAGGACTTCAATTTATATCATCAAACGGGTCAATTACTTCACCAGCGCTTTCAGCAGGTCAACTCAAAACTTATAGATATCAAGGTAGACCAAACCCAGAATTTCAAATTAATTTTCAAGCAGCAGTTCAAGACGAATTAGCTTTACAAAGAGCTTTTTACGAAGGTGTTGTAACTGACCCCAGAACAGGACAGCAGTATAAAGGCGTCTTTGAAATCAACGGACAAGGGCCTCGTTACAGCGATAGAAATGGTGGGGATAGTCCTACAGTTTTTGATTTTAAAACAGACTATAACCCTAAATCTGGTACTAGACCCAGACCAGCGCTTAATTCCTATACGATGAAGAACACCCCCTTGGTGCGGTTAACAATTAAAGTACCAGCGGGAATGCAACCAATTAATCCTGGTGGGACTCCAGTGGCGCCACCCGTTGTAAACCCAGTAACACCACCCATTGCAACTCCAGTAACACCACCCATTGCAACTCCAGTAACACCTCCAATCATGGCGCCTATTGAAACTCCAGTCACGGAGCCTATTGAAACTCCAGTCACGGAGACTATTGATAGTGATTCATTTATTTCTAGTTCACCAACGGCGCCTACTATTTCAACTCCCACATCGCCTTCAGAACAGACAGGTATCGAATTTAGCAGCGGAAAAGTCGCAATAAATTCTGATAGCGCAATTCGGCAAATTACATCAGAACAAACAGGTTGTTTGAAAGATACAGTTAACTGCCGTCCACAAAATCAGTCAAGACCAATAGGCCCTCGTAGTCGTGTATTAGTGCGCTAGTAATATAAAGAAACCAGGTTTCTGGAATTTCTGTAATTTCACGTGTAGATAGTTAAAATAGCGATAATTGGTGTAAAGTCAGCACTCATACATTAAAAATTCACACTTTTGCCACACTGCCACCACTATCGATGTCGCTATACTTTAACAAAACACGTGAAAATTTTTCCTAGGGTTTTCTACCCAGGATGTATGTACTACTTAAATAATATTTCAGGAATAGGTATGAAAACAGAGCTAATAGAATTAACTGCTAGAGTCACGCAGGTTTTACAAATCAATAGTACATGGATGATTTGGAATCTTTTTCTGGCATTTATACCCTTAGTTCTTAGTATTTGGTTATTTCGCAACAAACGTGACCATATAGGCACTTGGGCACTTGGATTTCTTGCTTTATTTGCCTGTGTATCTCCTAATAGAGACTATATAAAAAGATTTTCAATCGCTATCATAAATCACATCACAAATTTTTCCACGCTTAAGTTAGCTTTACTTTTGGCTTTTGGGTTACTACCACTTGGCATTTGGATGTCTAAAACTAAGTACGGACGTTCTGCATTTTGGTGGTTAGGTTTTGTTGTATTCTATGCTTTTTTACCAAATGCTCCTTATTTATTGACTGACGTAATCCACCTTATAGATGATATTCGCACCATTCAATCGGTGTGGATGATTACTTTAGTTTTAATTCCTCTTTACATATTTGTTATTTTTGCCGGATTTGAAGCTTACGTAGTTTCTTTGATAAATTTAGGTTCTCACTTACACCGCGTTGGTAAGAGTCAATGGATTTTAGGAGTTGAAATTGCAACTCATGCCCTATCTGCTATTGGTATATATTGGGGAAGATTTTTACGCTTTAATAGTTGGGATTTGGTTACTCAACCTGATTATTTGTTAACGCGCGGAGTTGAAGAACTGCTAGGTAAACAACCTTTGGTGATTATTGCTATTACCTTCGCGATTTTAACTGGGTTGTACTGGTTAATGAAGCGGGTAACTTTAGGTTTTGTCAGGCAATCAAGCCGTAGAATGAATATTCAGTCGGTAAACAATTAAGGCAACGGATGTAACGGATGCAACGGATGAAAAATGGGTTACAAACAAATTTACGAGCATTGATTAAAATTCACCATCCGTTACATCCGTTTATAATCCGTTGCCAATCCACCCAACCTACTAATTCTCTGGAAAGATGTAAGAAAGGCTTTGTGTGAGGTGAAATAAGTCCAGATACAGCAGATTTCAGGTATATGAGGTACACAAATAATGCCCAAAACCTTGTAGAGACGCGACATGTCGCGTCTCTACATGTACCGCATTAACACAAAATCTGCTGTATATCTGGATTTAATTGCATCACAACACATAGGGAAATTATATGCAAACAATTACTAGAGAAGAAATTAAATCGCTACTTGAACAGCCCAAGCAAAACTCCATATCTATATATATGCCAACGCACCCAGCAGGGCCGGAGGTGCGACAAGACCCAATTAGATTTAAAAATTTAATCAAAGAAGCTGAAGCACGCTTAATTGAAGCAGGTCTAGAAGAACAAGAAGCGAATGCACTTCTTAAAAAAGCTCATGAACTTGATAACGCTGAATTTTGGGAAGAATTAGGTGAGCGAGGACTGGCTATTTTTATTTCCAATGATACTTTTCGTTACTACGCAGTGCCGTTAGAGTTTGATGAGTTAGTCGTTGTTACCGACCGCTTTCACGTCAAACCGTTACTACGTATGTTGAATGCTAACGGGCGTTTCTATATTTTGACCTTGAGTCAAAAAGAAGTGAAATTTTTTGAAGCTACACGCTATAGTATTGAAGAAGTCGAAGTTGAAAATATGCCAAAAAGCCTTGATGAGGCACTCAACTATGACGAGGATGCTAAAGATGGGCAGTTCCGCATCGCCACATCAAAAGGTGGAACAGCTAATGCTGCTGTACAACCTGGTTCCTTTCATGGTCAAGGAAGTCCTGACCAAGACAAACATCAAGTCGATATTTTGCAATTTTTCTACCTCATTGACGGCGCCCTGCACGATAAACTTCATGAGGATACGGCGCCTTTAGTACTAGCAGGGGTTGAATATTTGTTACCGTTGTATCGCTCGGCAAGTAGTTACAAACATGTACTCGAAGAAGGTATTACCGGGAACGTTAAAATTGAAAGTCCCCAGGAATTACACGCACAAGCTTGGACTATCGTCGAGCCATACTTCCATCAATCACAACAACAAGTTTTAGAACGATTCCACGAGTTGTACGGTAGCAACAGTGGCAAAGCATCAAACAATATCAAAGAGATTGTATCTGCTGCATATTATCACCGTATTGATTCTTTGTTAGTTGCAGTTGGAGAGCAGCAATGGGGATTATTTGATCCGTCAAGTGAAACAGTTTACTTGCATCCAGAAGAAGAAGCTGGCGATGAAGATTTACTAGATTTAGCAGCAGCGCATACCTTATTAAATGGTGGCACAGTTTACGCCGTCGAACCCCAAGAAGTACCTTACAGCACACCAGTAGCAGCAATTTTTAGGTATTAATCTCCACTGAAACCTTGTAAATCTTGTAAATCTTGTAAATCTTGTAAATCTTGTAAATCTTGTAAATCTTGTGGAATGGGCATCCTTGCCCGTTCCATTATTGATTATGTGAGATGATATTGATTATGCTCCCCTAAATTTAAACCCAGTAATAATGAAGTGGATGTTAATAATTGCTCTAATATTGAGCAGTACAACTCAGTATCCAATGCAGGTAATAGCCCAAACTCAAAAACCTGCACCCCAAAAAAACACTAATCGACCAAAATTTATACCCCCAAAATTACCTCCTGGTGCCGGCACTGTATCTGGGCGCCGTACAGGAATGGGTAGTAGAGATAATTGTCCTGCTGTTACAACTGAACTGACTGCTTTAGTTCCATCCGTAAAGGCGCCAACTAGTAAAGAAGCTAATACATCAGTTTCAGAAATCGTCGGAGGACTAACAACCTCCTCTCGACCAACGTTTTGGTTTTATATGCCTTACACAAATAATTTATCTGGCGCCAGTGCCCAGTTTACTTTACAGGATAGTGCAGGTAATGAAGTGTATAAAAATACAATTGCACTTCCATCTCAGCCAGGTGTTATAGATATTACTCTTCCATCAAATGTTGCATCACTGGAAATAGATAAAACATATCGCTGGTTTTTAAAAGTCCGCTGTACTCAACAACAAGCAGCGAGTGTTCCTATTTATGTAGAAGGAGATATTCAAAGAGTCAATTTGACTCCTAACATTGTGCAGCAGCTAGAAACCGCAACTCCTCAACAAAAAGTTACAATTTATGCGACAAATGGAATTTGGTTTGATTCCATTAATATATTGGCACAATTGCGTTCCTCAAATGAAGCCGATTGGCAATCATTATTACAATCAGTCGGTTTAGGTAATATTGCTACAGCCCCTTTTACCAAATAAATTACCAAATAAAAAATTAATTACAACCAGTTTCCAATTAGTACATATGGCGCCCAAGATAAAGGGCGATTGAAATTATTACTTTTAAGCATTTCTAATTGAGCAAGTCGTAAAGCTTCTGCCGTAGGTTTGCCTGTTGTTAATTGATGATAAAATTGACTAATAAATTCGGCTGTAGAGTTATCGCCAATTTGCCATAAGGATGCTAGTGTACTGCGGGCGCCTGCACGTAAAGCAACTCCTGCTAACCCTAATGCCGCGCGGTTATCTCCTGCGGCTGTTTCGCAAGCGCTAAGAACAAGTAACTCTATTGGTTCGGTTCGTTTACGCTCTCGACTTTTAAGTAATTCATCTAATTCAGCTACGTTAATGCGTTTGTCTGATGCTAATATAAATGTATCTTTTGCTTTCGAGCTAAATTGTCCATGAGTTGCAAAGTGAACGACTCGGAAAGCTTGAGCATTAATGGTTTGTTTTAAAATCGTACTCTTGAATCTGTCGTTATATAATTGAGTAGTCGATACTCCTGACTCCTGAATTGATTTTAATTCTGATTGGACATAAGGAAGCTCTCTAAAATTTTTATCGGTTGGTTCAGATAGTCCCCCTGCAAGAGCATTTAATCTTTGACGTGCTAGAGGTTTGGGTGTAAATAGCTGTAAACCTGGACTAATTGCAATAGCATACTTTTCAACTAAATATTTTTTATCTACATCATCATATAATGCAGCCATTGGAATATTTCGCAACGAGCTATCTGGAATAAATACTAAAGTTTTAATTTGATTTTTATTATTTTTAAGTTCAGCTTCAACTGGTTTAATTAGCCATTTATAAAGCTGTTGGGAAGCGACACGAAATTTTTGCATTCCATCAGGTTCAACTATATTATCTCGCATTTGTTGAATGACACTTTCTATCTCCTGACTTTTAACTACAGAACTTCTACTTACTAATGAACTTTTTCCAGGAAGCTTGACGATAATTTCTAGTTGGTTATCTAAGATAATTGGATAAAAGATGGCAGTATCAGGATTATCGCGGTCTACTACTTTGTCAAGCACAACAAATTGGTTATTTAAGCAAGCTTCGCGGAAATAATTGTCTAGTTCCGCTAATTGTAAAGCTTCCATGCGTCTGCGTACTTTATCTAAATCAGGTTTATTTTCACCTTTTTCTTGCAAAAGTAGTTCTACTGACTGTCGATAAATAGGTTCAACGCTATCACGGAAATTAAACTGCACTTCTCTGTTGACTCCCACCAAGTCTGTACGGAGAGTAGACAGGGTATCAACTGAAGCATCATAAGCTTTTATCGCTTCTTGAATATTCCCCTGTTCTTTGAGTATGCGTCCTAACTGCCACTCCCAACGAAAAGCGATATCGGGAGCATTAATTTTTTGAGACAGTAACCATGCTTTACGTGTTACATCAAGAGCTTCTTGCCACTGATTATTTTGCTCGTAAACTTCTGCTAAACTACCTAATGCATAAGATTGCGCGCGCTGGTCATTTATCGATGAAGCTTGTTGTGCGCTCTTTGCTAAAATTTGAGCAATGTCTTTTTTATCAGCTACTTTAGTTATGGTGCGCGCAAAATTAATCCGGGCATAAATACCTGGATGATTTGCTGGTAAACTAGGTAATTCAGATTTAATAGTAGAAATTAATGTTTTTGCTTCTGCTGTTTTTTGATTGTTTATTAGTAAGCTGAGTTGATTGATTTGAGCTTGGGCTTTAATAAGTGGATTAGGCGCCAGTGCAACTGCATTTTTATAATGGTTAATAGCGTCATTAATATTACCTAATAACCTAGTAGTATTACCCAGAGAAAATTCGGTAAGGCTAGCTTCTTGTGGTAATTGTAGTTGTTGAGCAATTTTTAAACTGCGCTGTAAACTTTGTTGAGAAGCTTCTAAATCACCTAATTGTTGCTGTACATTACCAAGGGAACGTAAAGCTGTTAGTTTGACAACCGAACCTGGTTGAAGTTCCAACTCAGTAGAAACAGATTCTAAAATCTCTTCAGCACGACGATTAAAACCAGAAACCCGTAAAGCTTGTGCTTGATTGATACGACTACGGGTAACACCAACATTATCATCTAACTGGCGCCAAAAAATTTCCGCGCGCTTGGCTGTTTCATTGGCTGCTTCTGGTTGTCCCTGTGCAAGTAGTTGCCCAGCTTGAATATCTAAAGTTGGCGCCAGTACTTTGAGTAATTCTAACTTTGGATTGTTGACATTTAACGTGTAATTTGTATTATCCCAACCAAGTAGATTTAAACTGGTATTGATAGCAACAGTAGCTTGCTTCCATGAACCCAGTTGCTCAAATGCGAGAGAGAGGTTAGTTTGCGCTGCTGCTTGTCCTAAATTATTTCCTGATTTTTTATAAATACGAATAGCTTGTTGAAGAATATTTATAGCATCAGTAAGGCGCCCTGCTTGAAACAAACGTTCTCCTTGTTCAAGAAGTTGTTCTGGTGCTGTTAGTGTTGTGGTTGTTAGGCTTTGATTTAATTGTGGTTGTATAGCTCCCGTGCGGGGAATGATAATCAGGAAGAAGGTAAGAGTAAATAGAACTAAGTTAATTGCTGCGATACTGAATATTTTTTTTGATTTAAGTTTTTTCATATTTTACACGCTTGGGTATCCTCAATTAAATGTATGGGTGCTAGTACAATTTATTTATGCACTTTGATTCTTAGTGGATGAAAGTAAAGAAATTTTATTATTTTGGTGCCTTTCAATTAATAGTACAAAAGCTTCACTTAAAACTACACCAAAAGCTGAGGGAATAAATGGCAACCATAACCCTTGTTGAAAAAGACAAAGTATGCATACTCCGTAAAGAATTACAACTGTCGTAACTAAGGCGCCTATTCTACCTCGCCTTAGCAGGCGCCAAACAATTAAACTAGATGCGAGTGACCATCCGTATATCAAAAGAATATCACCCCAGTAAGGCAAAACCCAGAGTATTGGACGTTTTTCTAGAACTGCATTCAAAATTTGACTAAGCATTTGCGCTTGTATAAATACACCTGGTATTTCCTGATAATTTGCTTGTGTAGCGCTATAGGGAGTTGACCAGGTGTCGCGAATGGTATTTGCTGTAACTCCAATAATAACTACTCTATCTTTAAATAAATCTGGAGTTACTTTATTGTTTAATACATCTTGTATAGTGACGCTTTGAGCTTGAACATTACTATAATTAATAAGTATTTGAATTCCATCTAAATCTGTTTTTTGCTGATAGGCGCCACTACGACCAGGTTTTAAACGTTTAAAAATTTTATTACCAAACTGTATATAATCTTCGTTATAATTAAAATTTATACTTTGATTAGCTAAGTAATGACCAGCTAGTTGTAGCGCAAGTGATGTATTTGTTTGACAAGGAGAAGATGCTTCTTGTGGCATTACTAGAATTTGGCGTCTAACAATACCATCTAAGTCTTTAATTCCATCAGTAAAACCCACACGTTCTACAGGTACTGATGCAGGAGGTTTAACTCCTTGGGGGTCATATTTAGAATCTTTGCCTTTGCAAACAGCAATAACGTTGTTTTGACTAAGTTCAGCATCAAGTGTAATTGGTTCTAATTTATCAATTGGGTCAGCAAAATCTCTGTAAATATCTATGCCAATAACTGAAGGTCGATATTTTTGGATTTTATTGAGTAATTTAGCCAATTTAGCATCCGAGATAGATTTTAAACCTCGATTATTTTGCTGTACAGATTGAATATATTCTTCTGTGACTTCTACAACTAGCACTCTTTTATCTGGTTTTTCCTCTGGTCGCAAAACTAGCATTTGGTCAAAAGCTTGCAACTCAATTTTCTCAAAAGTACCCAAGTATCTAAGACTAATTATTGATGTAGCTACAACTAGTGTACTCGCAATGATTTCCCATAATTTAACTTTTTTGGAAGTTTTGCTCGTTGTGGCGCCGACTCCACATAGTGATTGCCAAGTACTAGTAACAGTTGTAGGATTTTGGTAGATAACTGGTAGCCAACTGGCACAAGGACAAGTATTTTCTAAACCCTGAAGTTTAGCGCGCGCTTCTCGCATAGCTAAATAAAGTGACTTACCTCCAGCAAAAGCGAATAGAAAGTTTTTTAAAAACTTCTGTGCTACTAAATCTGGAACTCTTTCACGCATGACTATTATTTGCGGGATGTTTAAATCAGCAAAATTTCTGGCTAAATTAATTCCATCACAAGAATTAAATATTGCTAATTTTAAACCACGCTCAATTGCGTTTGAAAGCGCGTTTTTGAGTTGAAATACCGTTAAACTTTCCGTCTCATTAATATAAATTTTACCGACATCTTCATCACTACCGCTATGTCCAGCAAAAAATAAAATATCCCAATCATGGTTCCATAATTGCTCATCAAGTTCTATACGTGTCGGATTGACAAGGAATGTAGTTTGAGCTTTCAATTTTTTGAGTAAAGAGCGGTCTTCATCAACATCAATATTATAACTATTACCTAGAACCGCTAAAATCCTAACTTGCAAGAGTGAAGATGTTCGTGATACTCTCGGAGATGCATACTCATGATTACTCAAAGCTAATTCAGCTAAAGGATAATGGTCAAAAAAGTCCCACAGATGCCAAGGCAAGCGATGCAGTAAGATTATATCTGTTTCAATAATAACTTTAATTTCATCATCCTGACTAAGCAGCGTTCTTAACTGCCGCTCGATATTCTGAAACGACTCACATTTTAACCAATTATTTAGATTAATTTGTAACTGTTTACATACGGTTTCAAAATCATTTACAGATACATTATTAATATCCTGCTGATACATTTTTATACGTTGATTGTTGCCCATCCGTTGATGAACAGCTTCGTAGAGTAACTGCCATTTTGTATAAAGTTGTGTTAATTCAGGTACACCTGGTAAACTCCCTATAATTTTCAAAAATTGATTGTTATATGAAAATTGAGCTGTGACAACAGGAAATCCTTGGTCTAAATTTCCTCCTAATAAACTGATGACAACTAACTTACTCATTTATCTAATCAATGCATGGCATGAAACAGAATGTAGTTGTTGAGGAGTTTGAGAAACAGGCGCCACTAATTCGATGTTACCACTTTTATCTGCTATCCAACTTGAAGCTTCTATAATAGTCGGCGCCGCAGCAACTAAGGAAGGTTGGTTTATTTTCACGGTAGTTGAGTTTTCTGGTTTGGTTTGATTAAATCTTACCCAAGCAGTAGAAATACTTTGGTCTTGTAATGGTTCTGTCGGGCTGATAGGTAAACCTGAACGTCCTGTTGCGATAAAAGTATTATCAAATTGGCGAGTTCCAGGAGTACAAGCATTAGAAATTTGGTTAGATGCGTCAACTAAATTAGTTGGAAGTTCAATTAAACTGCTGGTAGCGTCTACATCTGGCGTAGTGATTACTACATTGCCATTCAATTGACTATTGGCGCCTGTTGCTGTAATACTACTCACAAATGGAGAAGCTATATCTCGAAACCGTATACCATAGATACCTTGAGTATTAATTTTGACGTTACCGCCTCGAAAGTCAATCGAGTTAGCAGTAATATTACTATTTTCAAATCCAGCCAGTACCTCTGTATTTATATCAATATTGCCGCCAATAACGTTATTTCCAGTAGCATTGGTGCTAATTTGACTACGATTGCGAAGTACTAAATCTGTAGAGCGTAAATTTATATTACCTTCTTCTTTAACTGTATCTGAACTAAGAATTCCTCGATTTAAACGGATAGAATCTGCGTCAACTATAATATTACCCGCTGCTCCATTACCTGCACTCGTGCTAGATACTGTTGCACCATTTGTAACAGAAAATTTTCTGGTGTTAATCTGAATTTCTTTGCCATTACCTACACCTTGTGCTTCTACTGTACTAAAAATTCCAGTGGCGCCACCTGTTAAACTATTAACTCCATCTAAAGATACTTGCTCGCGTCCATTAATATTGATGTTACCTGCGTCTCCCTCTCCTTTGGTAACAGCATATAATCCTGCTCCCCTAGAAAGTAAAACAGAATTAGCAGTAATTTTTATATCACCACCCTTACCCACTCCAAGACTATTCTCTGTTCTTTCGACAGAACTAAATATTCCACTGCTGCCACTGTTTTGATTTATTCCATCAAGAGAAACAATATTACGAGCATTAATATTTACATTACCGCCATTTCCCTGACTTTTGGTCAGCGTAAATAATCCAGAACCTCCTGTGATAAATAGAGAGCCAGTTTCAATCTGAATGTTGCCTCCATTACCGACTGCGTTCTCATCTACCGTAGTGTAAATTCCACTGGCACCGCCATTTTTATTTATACCATCGAAAGAAATTGTGTTACTAGCATTTATAAATACGTCTCCTGCCGAACCTTGTCCTTTAGTCAGAGTATTGAGTTCAGCACCACCTGTTATTGTTAGAGAACGAGTTGATATTTTAATTTGACCTGCATTCCCAACTCCGTTTGAAGTTACCGAGGTATAAAGTCCACTAACTCCCCCTTGACTGTTTACCCCATCCATAAAAATATCGCCGTTTGCTTCTACGGTGATATCGCCAGAGTTACCTTTACCATTTGTAAGGGTATATAATCCTGCACCTTTTGTTATTGTTAGCGAGTCAGTTGAAATATTAATTTTGCCTCCACTACCGACTCCAGTTTGGTCAATAGTTGTAAATATCGCGCTAGCTGCTCCATTTTTTTGATTTTCTCCATCAAGCTTTAAACCATTGCGCGCTAGGATAGTTACATTACCTGCCGAACCTTGATTTTTGCTAAGAGCATTAAGTTGGGCACCATTTGTGACTGAGAGTAAACCAGTTGTAATGCTAATGTCGCCTCCTTGCCCTATTCCCTTATCGCTCACCGAAGTTAAAATACCACTGGCGCCAGCGTTCGAGCCATCAACATTAACCGTGTCGCGCGCATTAATTGTTATACTACCTGCGTTTCCCTTGCCATTAGTTAAGAGATTTAATTGGGCGCCATTTCTTATTGTTACTGACCCAGCGTCAAGAGTAACGTTACCTCCTTTTCCTACGCCTGTTTCATCAACACTATTAATAATTCCGCTAGTACTTGCAGCTAACCCAGCAGAATCAAAAACTGCTTCAGAGCGTACATTAACATTGATATTTCCCCCATTCCCAAACCCAGAAGTAGTACTAAATAATTGCGACCCAGTAAGCAAATTTAAAGTGCCAGTTTTGAGATTAATATTACCAGCATTACCAGTTGCTTTAGAATTAATTACAGTTGCAATTACACTTCTACCGCTAAGAGTTGTATTGTCTGTAACATCAACATTAACATCGCCTGCAACGGCGCCAACCAGTCCCACTTCTGGTTTAAAACCTGCTGCAAGAACTCCACCTTGTGAAATATTTAGATTTCTAGCATTTACAGAAATACTACCACCTCCATCAGAACTGACTCTTGCTAATGCACCAGCAACAGACAAATCGCCTCGTTCTACCCCAGTAGGATAATTCAAGCTAAAAATATTACCAGTAGCGTCAGTATTAAGTGTTACTATTCCTGCTCGTGTTAATCCCCCCAACTCAATTCGACCACCCTCAGCAGTCAGTTGTCCTTTATCCACTGTGACATTGCCACCTACAAGTGCTAAGGTTTTACCAGAATTGACTTGTAGGTTAGATTCTTGCAATTGAATATTTCCAGAGTTTGTACCATATTGTAAACCTATAGGTACACCAATTGTTAGTAATGGCGCCGAATTGGTTGATGTTGTAGTGAATTCTGTACCATTTGCGAATTTAAGACCGTTGGCTGTACTAGCAACAAATGAACCGCCAATTTCTAACTTAGCATTTGAGCCAAATATAAATCCGCTCGGATTGATCAAAAATAGGTTTGCTGCTCCGTTAGCTTTAATTAAACCCTCAATATTAGAAATAGAATTACCTGTTACCCGACTAATTATATTTTCTATATTTGGTGAGTTGTTAAAAAATGCTGTACTGCCTGAAGAAACTGTAAACTGCTGAAAACTATGCATCAAGTTATTTCCAGCTTGGGTACCACCAGAAATAGTTGTGATGTTATTTTGGGTATCAACTTTAGATTGAATCGGAAGAGTGCTGTCGGGGATAATATCAGCTAAAACAAAATTTGCTTGAGCTAATACTCCCCATGCAACAAGTATCCCAAATACCGACTTCCAACAGTAAGCCTGTATTGATGACATTTTTAGAATTCCAATAAATTAGCTAAAACTAAAAATAGAGGTGTTATTAAGCGACAGTCTTAAAGATACACCAGATATCCCACTCAACGAAATTTCAGCAATTAAATCATTTTTGTAATTAAGTCCTAATGACCAACTACCTGAAGAACCCGATGAAATTGAGTAGTCTCTAACATTTCCAGTCAGCTGTAACTTATCACCTTCTAACAATCTGAAATCTTGAATTTTAGCGTATCCATCCCCTAGATAATATACTCCATCAGTTTTGTCTCCTAAAACGAAAGTATCACTTCCTTTACCACCAGTCAATTCATCAAATTGACCACCTTGAAAAGATTTATACCAGCCATCAAGTAAGTCGTTACCATCACCACCAAAGAGTTTGTCGCTACCCCTTTCTCCATAAAGTAAGTCATTCCCGTTATCACCAAACGTTTGGTCGTTGCCATCACCACCAAAGATTTGGTCATTACCGTTAAGGCCCCTTAAAAAATCATTATCTTGAAGACCGTAAATCTTATCATTCCCATTACCACCATCTATAGAATTTTGATTCAACGTACCGTACAAGACATAATTTTGAGCATCTCCATAGCTAGGAAGGGCAAAATTTGATTTTTGAGTATCGTATTTGCCGAAATCATTGATGTATTTAAAGATAGATGTGTTTATTTCATCGTAGAGAAAGTTTCTATAATAATCGATGTTAAACTGTGTTACATCTGTAAAGTCAACAACATTTTTTTGGTTTAACTGTACAATTACTTCTCCGACACCAAAACCTCCTCGAAGATGCGCCCCTGCAATAATGCCAGACAAAGTAAGGTCTACTTGTGTTAAGTTGGGGTCTTGATTTAGTACTGGTTGTCCGTTTGCATCACGCTCAAAGTCTGTACGGTCGGCGTTTAGTTTATAAAACTTAACTGTTTTGCTGTCTTGATTACTAGATAAAAACGTTGTGTCGAGAGTTGGAATATTTTTTTCACTTAGTACAGCATTTACGTAGCCATAGTTAGTAAAAAAAGATTCACGAATACCCGTTTCTTGTACAGCTGGACTATTCTTCCATGAATCTAAACTAGTGATTCCATTTTTCCCTAAAAACTCACCATCCCAGACATTATCAAATAGATTACTATCATTTTTATAATAATCTAGGTCTTGCATTAATATTTGTGTAAACTGGTATTTTCCTGTCGCCCCTGTAAAATTATTTACTGCCTTGTATTGTTCTGGGTCACCTGATGCTTTTCCCGATTCAAAGGCGCCTAACGCTTCTAGAAATTGTTCAAAATTACCTTTGGTCATGCACTCCTCCAATAGTCAAACAAATTTTACCTACAGCCCCGATATAACTATAGGTGGTAATACTTTGGAGTTATGCATTTATTCAGATATTTTCCTTGAAAATATTAATCTTAAATTTTTCGCATATTAAACAGCATGTTTTTTGTATATCACTCTAAAGGTAGATATATTTGATTATCTTTATCAAAATTACTGTAAAATGACTGCACAGGCGAGACACCTATGCTACGGCAACGCAGCAAAATTGATACGAGCGCTAAATTACAAAGGTTTCTGTTGTTTTGTAATTATCTAAAGAAACTTCGATATTAAAACTTTCTCCAACTTCTCCTTCAAATCGGCTCAACTGTATATAGTTATCTTGTTCTCTAGCTTGTACTTCCTGAATAATTTCTCCTGAATCTAAAATGAGTGATAGTTTAATAGTGCTGGGTAAGTAAAGGTTTCCGCTAACAGGATGTAGCTGCACGCGAATACAAAGAAGTTGGTTATCTCCCCTATTCAAAGCAATTACTAGTACAAAAGAATTTAATTCTGTACCTAAATTTATCACTTTGGCTCGCTTTATGTTTTCTGCTTCTACTTCTCGTGAGTCTCTGAAGTTAAAATTAACGCTTAAAGAGGCGCCACCAATATTTGACCCTAAAAATGTTTCGATGCTTTCCCAAAAATTATCATGTACACCTTCTAGCCAGCGACTTAGGCTTACTGGTGCTGAGTTAAAATTTCGTTGGTATAAACCTTGGCGCCATCGTTGATTTTCGAGTAAGGCGCCCCAAGTTGTAAATGGAACTGCTAATCGAGGAAAAATAACAGTATCATTACTGAAGCGTTTTAGTAAATTTTCGGCGGTAGTGGTAGATAGTTCTGGTAATGAAGGTATAGCAGCTTTAACTTGTTCTTCTTTACAAAATTTGTAGTTAATCCAAAAAGCCCCAAAGTCTTTTGTTAAATACCGCGCGTCTATACAATATGTCCTATCTACAGGGTCATAGTCACCTTTTGATTTGAGTTGGGCATGAGTTGTATAACCCCAAAAGCGCACCCAGTCACCATCTGGGTTGACTTGCACTGCAAAATAATAATCTGCTGCCCAACTAGGAATATCTACCCATTCTTGAGGCACTTCTAACTCACTATCGTCTATTGCTTCGCTAGGTATTAATACAACTCGTCTTTCCTCCAACAAAATAGCAGTGCCATTTACAAATTCCCAAAAAGCTGGCGTATTACCAAAACTATACCAAACACTCGCTTGTATAGAATCGTCACCAGAAATCCAATCTAAAAAAGCGTGGAGACAAATTTGATTCATATAAGCACGCCAACGACTACTAGACGTAGCGTACACCTGGCTTTGCTGCCACGACTGCGCCTGAATTGCTGGTGTTATTTCTAATACCCATTCTCTTGGGTCTGCAAACGCGCTAGTCATTTTTATTCCTTTTACTTACTTTTTTATGTGTAAATTGTCATAACGGTTTTTTAAGTACTCTTCCAAAGCAATACTCATACCTTGTACTTGGTCGGAGTTTAGAGAATTATTCAATTGTAAATTTAAATCTTGGCGCCATTTTACTAATGCAGCTAGTAAAGATTCTCTGCTTTTGACTAATCTACGAGATACTGTAGATTGACTCATCCGCAACTGTTGCATGATTTGCTGCTGTGTGAGTCCGTCTTGGTAGTAAAGCTTTAACATTTCTTGAGACGAGGCATCTAAAAGCTGTAAAGCGTTTGATAGCACAGTAGACATTTGAACTACTTGTCGTTCTCGGTCTTGGATGTTCTCTGTGGCTATCATATCAGCAAGAAGCGACTCACTAGATGGGTCAGGTAAATCTAGTGTTTCTGTTTCTTGTGAATTAACTACCGAAATATTTAGAGATTTTACAGATGGAAACAAATGCGCGCGTATATAAACAGCAGTTTGAGTCAACCACTTTTCAAGTGTTTCACTTTTACATTCTTTAGTGGGAAAACCTAGTTGTGTTCGTCGTTCGCGATTATAAAGGTCGGTAATTGCGGACCAAAGTTGACTATCTGGTTCTGGCAGTTTATTTGTACCAGATGTTTGATAAACGTATAATTCTTTAAAGCAAGTCCAAGCTAAACGGTGTTGAGCAATTGCAGTAGGTGGCAGTCCAGCTTGACTCAAAGCTTCTAAAACAATTTTTTTACTGATTTTACGTAACAGCGCCCAATTAGTACAAATATCTGCTTCTTTACGTTGACGTAAAATGTCTCTTAGCCGAGTAGACATTGACAGAACAGCATAATATTTTAAGCTCGAAGATTTTTCGGCATTAAAGTCTCTGAGAATGATTTCAACTTCTGCGTTTGCTATTTGGAAAAAATCAGCAACTACATACTGGCTGTTTGCGTATTTAGCAACTGTTTTTTCAGATGTCCAATAAAACGGTTCTTGTAAATATGCCTGTAGATGGTTTTTTGCAAGGCGATTAGTAGAATTTCTTTGCCAGTTTTTGTGCCAGTAAAGCGCCCAAAAGTTTTCTGAGTGAGCAACTTCTGGTACACGATTCAAGCAAGTTTGCATACTTCTACGTAATTTTGTATCAGTCAACCATCTGCTGAATCTGTTTGCTTCCAACTGGGCAAAGGTTGAAAACATTTCTGTCACATCTGAGCGAGGACGCATAAGCAATTTTGCCTTAAATCTATCTGCTGCTGATTGTTCAAGCTTAGAGTACCAAGAATTTTGAGCAATTTTTGCGTTTTTCATTCACAAGAGGGTTTTTCTTGCCGCTTCTAAAATAATTCGCTGTTCCGCACGTGCTATTGCATGGTGAGTTCTTAGTATTGCTTCGGGTTCAACAGAAATTGATGTTATACCCCATTGTACTAATTGGTCGATTATTTCTGGGTATAATACAGGCGCCTGACCACATATAGAACAAGGTATGTTGTACGAACGTGCTGTGTCAATTAATTGTTTTATCGCGCGCATTACGGCAGGATGACACTCGTTTAAGTTTCTTAATTGCTTAAATTCTCTATCGACTCCTAGCAAGAGTTGTGTTAAATCATTTGTACCAATTGCAATTCCTTGCACTCCAGCTTTTATATACTCTGGCAGCATGAATAATACGCTGGGGACTTCTGCCATTATCCACAGTTGGAATTGGGGTACGTGTGTAAGTCCAGATGATTCAACTTTTTGACGGCAAAATATAAATTCTTCGACGCTGCGAACAAAGGGTAGAATTAAACGCAGGTTATTAAATCCTGCTTGCTGAACTTGTGCTAAAATACTCAGCTCAAATTCAAATATATCTGGATTTTGCACATAGCTGAAGGTTCCACGTTCTCCTAAAGATTGTGATGTTGACGTTGCTTCTAATACGTTGAAGCGTAAATCAAGTGACCGATAAAAAATGGGTCGAGGTGTAAATCCTTTGGCAAAGCTTATAATTTGCTCGCTCCAACGTGCATGAAATTCTATTCGTCTTTCTTGATTTTGTAAAATACTTAAGTTTTGTTCATTTAAAAAATATACAGCCATCAATTCGGAACGCAGCAACCCAACTCCATCAATGGGTAAGCTTTTAATTTGCTCTATTAAATGAGCTTGGCTTAAGTTAACCATTAATTGAGTTGAGGTAGGAGTCAGTGTAGAAAAATCTTGCTTTTGTTTCGATTTGGTTATTTCTGCCAAATCTTGGTCAGACGATATTGTGCTAAATTTGACTTTATTTATCTCACCATTATCACCATTAATAGTTAATTTATCACCATTTTTTATTAGTTCTGTAGCTTTATTTACGTTGACTACAGATGGTATTTCAAGCTCACGGGCTAAAATTGCGGGATGAGATGTCAAACCGCCAAATTCTGTTATTATCCCTTTACAGTTCCGCATTAAAGGTAACCAATCTATACTGATTGAACTCGCAACTAAAATAGTATCTGATGGTAATTTTTGCGGTTTTTCTTGAAAGTTTGTGATTACATATGCTGTTCCTGTGACTTGACCGGATGAGGCGCCTAGTCCTTTAATAACTTGTTGTGGCGAGTTAGTAGAAACTATATATTCACCAGATGTGACCTGCGTTAAATATAGTGTTTCGTTATTTTTTGTTATAGTCCACTTGTAACTAAAGCTTGTACCGAATTCCTTTTTTAGTTGGTTCGCAAGTTTTAATAACTCTTGTAACTCAGTTTGAGAAAGTGCAAATTTTTGTTGTTCTGATAGGTCTAATAAGCAACTAAATAAACAACTCGATTCAGATTCAATTATACTATTCGTCTGAGCTAAAAATCCCTGAGAGTAATCTTTGATTTTATATGCTAATATTTTATCACCTAATGATTTTTGAATAATTACGCCATCAGGCTTAATTTTATAATAATCTCCATTTACTTCTCCACTCTCAATTGCATTTCCTAATCCCCAATTAGCTTGTACTTCCAAACCAGAAGAATTTGCAACTAATAACCCACTCTTTGTTGCGTCCCACAACGGTTGTACCAATATACCAAAATTTACTTGCCCCAGATGAATTCCTTTTTTTTTACAATATAATAAGCTACGAGCGCGAAATAATTGACTCCATGAGCGCTTTAGTGCTAAAGCAATTTCTGTGGTATTACACCAACAAAATTGTGATTCTAAAAGTTCAGAGAAATCCTCTGTTTCTGAATTAGTATAATTTGTTCCAACGGTTGGACTAAATATCAAACAATTTGCTTGCCATTGACTTGCTGCATCAAATATTAGCTTAACCCATGTGGATGGTACATTCGCAATCATTATTTCCTGACGCAAACTACTAGCGACCTGCTGTAACTGGCGCCAGTTGGTAATATCTAGGTGTAGTTCGGAATAGGGTAAGTCGGTGATAAGAGCTTCTGTATCGAGATTTAAAAGAAACTCGCGTGTTACATCCGCAGCTATAACAAAACCAGGCGCCACTGGGTAACGAAGTTGCAGCAAGCGACCCAAGTTAAACGCCTTATCACCAACTTGAGTAAGGTCTTGCTGTTCTATTTGATTAAGCCAATAAAGTCTTTCCACTCAAGTAGTTTGTTTATTGTTGATTCGCGTTTGCAGCCTGACAATTCAATCGAATAATAAAAGTGCTTTTGTGAATATTTCTTCTCCATTTCGAGTTTGAAGTATAGCTTTGACTAATTCTACAAAGTTACTGTCTGCTTTATCGTCTGCTTCAATGGTTTTAGTTGCAGCATAAAAGCTAACATCATCCATTTTTAATTCATTTGTTACACCTGTTTGAAACTCACGTTTTTTATTATCCCAAGAAAGAGATTTGGCGCGTAATGTAAATTGAAACCATACTATCTCTGAATCTTTAAGTTCAAAGAAAATATCAAAGTAAGGTTCTTCTCCTTGATACCAAATTCGCTGTATGCCCTCTTGATTAGGTTTTTTCAGGAGTTTCTGCTCAATTTTGTGTAAAGAAGCTCCTAGCGATTCTATTTCATTGCGACTTAACACTTTATTACTGTTTTGCATCTTGACATTTTCCGTATGAGTAGCATTTGATTTTATAGAAATAATTATTATTTATATGTATGAAAATAATACAAATATAATCATTTACTTATTTATATTAAATCAATCAGCATTTATATTGAAGATTGGGTATAAATTTTACCACTATCAACCGAAAGTATTTGTGATGAATTTAACCACTGTGAATCAAAAGACCCTAAATGGGTAGTAGTAATCAGAGTTTGAAAACGGTCTTGAATTGCATCAAGCAATTGATTCTGTCTTGACGGGTCAAGTTCTGCTAAAACGTCATCAAGTAGTAGTAAGGGAGGTTCCCCAACAACTTCTTCAATTAATTGTAACTCTGCCAACTTAAGCGCTAGAACTAGCGTTCGCTGTTGACCTTGCGAACCGTACTGACGAGCAGGTGTTTGATTGATTGTTAATTCTACTTCGTCACGATGAGGCCCGACAAGGGTAGTTCCTTGACGTAGTTCTGGTATTACACGTTGTTGAATTTTATCTATAAAGGCTTGCTGAACTTGTTCTGATTGATTTTCAACAGTTTGTACATTTGGAGCATATTTGATTTCTAGAACTTCAGTACTGCCGCTAATACTAGCGTGCCATTTAGCGGCAATAGGCGCCAAACGTTGTATTGCTCTTTCGCGTCTTCTAATTACCCTAGTTCCTGTTGTAACAAGTTGTGCATCCCATATACCCAATTGTTCTGAGTAAGTAGTGCTGAGTGCTGAGTGCTGGGTGCTGGGTGCTGAGTGCTGGGTGCTGAGTGCTGAGTGGGGAGTGGGGAGTGGGGAGTTGGTTGTGTCGGTGCGGGTGGTGGTGGCGATGTTTTTTAGAAAAGCGTTGCGTTGACGTAATACTTGGTTGTATTGCTGTAGTATGTAGGCGTAAACTGGTTCTAGTTGTACTAACAATGTATCAAGCCAGTGGCGCCGACCTTCAGGGCCACCACGAACTAATTCTAAATCTAAGCTTGAAAATTCAACGGCGTTAAGAACACCAAGAAAATCGGTTTGGCGCCGTAGATTTTCTCCGTTCAAGTTGACAGTACGGCGCCCGTTACGACGCAAAGTTAAAGCTAGGTCACTAACGCCTGTTTGCCGCTTTAAACTAGCTTTAATTTGAGCAATTTCTTCTCCATCACAAACTAATTCCTTATCGCGTGCCATTCGGTGACTTCGCAAAGTCGCCAGTAGTTCTACAGCTTCCAACAAATTTGACTTTCCCTGAGCATTATTACCTAATAAAATAGTTTTAGGAGCAGTAAAATCTATGTACTGCTCCCGATAATTACGAAATGCCCTAAGTTGGATAGATTGGAGAAACATAAAACAAAGTTGGGAGTTAGGAGTTAGGAATTAGGAGTTAGGAGTTAGGAGTTAGAATTCAGAATTCAGAATTCAGAATTCAGCACTCAGCACTCAGCACTCAGCACTCAGCACTCAGCACTCAGCACTCAGCA
>ERZ1066124.116-NODE-116-length-78267-cov-24.319618_pt1 | contig 78267 bp, 67 predicted proteins | sample MGYA00382771_ERZ1066124 | MGnify/ENA primary metagenome ERZ1066124 (study PRJEB33369, sample SAMEA5778354) | biofilm metagenome | biome: Industrial cooling water; feature: Water cooling tower basin; material: Biofilm | place: United Arab Emirates | collected... | reverse complement strand
TAAAAGCTACAGTACAAGATTATAAAGAATTGATATTAGGGGTAAGTCAAAAAAGGTAGAGTTTTGATTAGGGCATTATGTGTGGCTGACACATTCGAGTCAGTTACGCTTGATTTTACGAGATTTTTTATGTTCTATATGTAGCCCATAAGTTGTGATGAGTTTACACAAGTATTTGCCCTAAAATGATGCGTTTAATTTGATACAGAGTAGGATTCGTTTGCACAGTGTATAAGTAATGTACTAATGTCAAAAAAGAAACCTTTGAATATAGACTTTTCAAAAGAAACAGAGGTAGGCTATAAGCGTGTTTACTCACGATTGCCACTTTTAACAAACCTTGGAGCAGTCTGGGATGGGGTTTACTTTGCATATGACAATCAACCACCTCATGAAACTCCCGAAGTAATCGCTCCACAAATAGGTGTTGCTATTTTTACACAAGTGCCTGAAGCTATTCAGTATGAACAAACTTTAGATAGGCGCCTTTATTGTAAACAAGTTTGTTCTGGTGATATTGTAATTACTCCGGCAAATACAAGTACTCGCGCGCGGTGGAATAAGACTTTTGGGACAATTTTACTTGGCTTTGAACCATTAGTTTTTAAGCGTACAATTTACGAGTCGCTTGACCCAGACAAAGTAGAAATGGCGCCACACTTTGGAGTTTCTGACCCATTAGTTTACCAAATTGGACTAGCGTTAAAATCAGCTTTGGAAAATTATAGTACGCCCAGTCGTTTATACGTGGAAACGATGGCAAACGCTTTGGCTGTTCACATAATACAAAAATACTCAATTAACAAGCCTGTGATACAGGATTATACACAGGGATTATCGCGATACCAGTTGCAAACAGTTATTGATTATATTCATGCACATCTGAGTGAAAATATAGGATTAGCAGAACTAGCAGAGTTAGTACAAATGAGTTCGCGCTATTTTCTAAAACTTTTTAAAACATCGACAGGCATTACTCCTCATCAATTTGTCATCCGTACCAGGGTAGAACTTGCCAAGCAGTTATTGCGAGCAGGAAGAATGAGCATTGCTGAAATCGCACATTACTGCGGTTTTGCAAATCAGAGTCATTTGAATATGCACTTTAAGCGTTTGCTTGGCATAACTCCTAAACAGTTTCAACAGAAATAGTAATAACTTACAAAAATCTGAATAATCTGAAAGACAACGAACCGTCGATTTTGCTTTATTACAAGAAACGTCATTTAAGCAAAATGAACACAGAACTTGACTTTCAAGGAAGTTTTATCCAATCTCTTGTAGATATGGGAGTACCAATTGGCGCCGCAAAAGCGATCTGGATGCCGTTACCAATGGTACTAATGTTGATTGTTGCAACGGTGGGAGTGCTGGTTTGTATATGGCAAGAGCGAAAAATTTCTGCCGCAGCACAGCAACGTATTGGCCCAGAGTATATAGGCCCTCTGGGATTATTAGCTCCAGTGGCGGATGGTTTAAAGTTGGTATTCAAAGAAGATGTAGTACCAGCGAATGCGGACGCTTGGTTATTCACACTTGGTCCCATAATCGTAATACTTCCGGTATTTATCTCTTACCTGATTGTGCCCTTTGGACAGAATTTAATTATTGGTAACGTTGGTATAGGTGTATTTTTGTGGATTGCTTTATCTAGCATTCAGCCTATAGGTTTGCTGATGTCTGGTTATGCGTCGAATAATAAATATTCTTTATTAGGAGGATTACGCGCTGCTGCACAGTCAATTAGTTATGAAATTCCTCTTGCCCTCAGTGTTTTAGCTGTAGTTATGATGTCCAACAGCCTTAGTACTATCGATATTGTTAATCAGCAGTCTGGTTACGGTATTTTAGGATGGAACATCTGGCGCCAGCCAGTAGGTTTTATTATATTTTGGATAGCAGCGCTTGCTGAATGCGAACGAATGCCTTTCGATTTACCAGAAGCAGAAGAAGAAATTGTAGCAGGGTATCAAACAGAATACTCTGGTATGAAATTTGCTTTGTTTTATACTGCTTCTTACGTCAACTTGGTTTTATCTGCCTTGCTGGTATCAATTTTATATTTAGGAGGTTGGGATTTTCCAATTCCGATTAACTTAATAGCTAATTGGCTCTCGATTAGTCAAACTCATCCCATACTGCAAGTTGTAACCGCTTGTTTGGGAATAATTATGACTTTGCTCAAAACTTACTTTCTCGTATTTATCGCTATTCTTCTACGGTGGACAGTACCGCGCGTTCGTATCGACCAGCTACTAAATTTAGGATGGAAATTTTTGCTACCTGTCGCTTTAGTAAATCTACTAATAACAGCCGCGCTTAAATTAATTTTTCCTCTAGCTTTTGGTGGTTAATAAGATAGTCTTGATTAGTATCATGAAGAAGCCATTCGATCCAATCCCCATAAGGACTACAATAGGCTAAAGTGTGTGAGGTTTTGATTCCTTTTCTAAAAAACTAACTTCGACGAGTTATTCACGTTATTTAACTTTTTCAGAAGCGTTAATACTTCCATCGCTAACTAAGTGTCCATCTTCCATATATACAATTCGGTCGGCAATATCTAAAATACGGTTATCGTGAGTTACTAACAGAATTGTGCAACCTTGCTCTTTAGCTAGTACTTGCATCATTTCTACTACATCTCTTCCTGATTTTTTATCAAGAGCAGCAGTTGGTTCGTCAGCAAGCACGATTTTGGGGTGACTGACCAAAGCGCGCGCTATTGCTACACGTTGTTTTTGGCCTCCTGATAAACTATCTGGATAGTAATCAACACGTTCTCCCAACCCAACTTGTTTAAGTATCTCGGTTGCAATTTTATTCATATCTTTTTTCAAAAAGTCATCGTGTATTTCTAGAGACATTCGCACATTTTGCTTTGCGGTTAAAAAAGTGAGTAAGTTATGTGCTTGGAAAATATAGCCAATTTTCTGCCTTAATTGCGTTAGTTGTTTTTTACTGGCGCCGCAAATTTCTTGTCCAAGTATTTTTAAACTTCCAGATTGCGCTGAACGTAAACCTCCCATTAACGTAAGCAGAGTCGTTTTCCCAGAACCACTAGGTCCCGTCATAATCACAATTTCACCAGTATTAATATTAAGATTGATGTCAAACAGAGCCTGTTTGCGAAGCTCACCCTCTCCAAAATAATGATTAACATTACAAGCTGAAATTACGGGTTCAGTTTTTGTTCGTTGTTCAATATTAGCAAAATTAATATCTTGCATAAGTTTACCTTGATTTATTGCTTTCAGGAAAAACGACTTTATCAATTACATGAATAACACCATTAGCTGCTTTAATATCTGCTTGAGTTACCCTGGCATTATTAACGCGCACTCGACCAGTTATACTAACCCCAATATCTAATGAACTGCCTTCAAAACTTTTTAATTGACCAATTCTAAAACTTCTAGAATTATACGCATTGGCAACAATATGATAATTTATGGCTTTGCGTAATAGTTCTTTATTTTCTGGCTTGAATAAAGATTCTAAAGTACTTTTTGGTAAAGCTGCAAACGCTTCATCTGTAGGTACAAACACCGTGAATACTTTATCACTTGATAACACTTCTGTTAATCCTGCGGCTTCAACAGCTTTGCGAAACGTTTTCGTATTAGGTTGATTAGCAATAACCTGAACAATTGTATCAGCTTGAAATGTTACATTATTTGCCTCTTGAGCAATAGAACCAGCTTTTGCATTATTTGGAAAGTTAATTAACAGGTCTGTGTTTATCAAGGCAAACACAAGTGTTTGAGCCAGTATGTGTTGATATTTTTGAAGTTTCATGACAATTAGTTGTATTTAGCTGTACATATCAGAAAATGTCTGCCGGGTCAGCAGCTTGTAACTTACGCATTGCGACGCTACCAGATACAGTACACATAACAATGGTGAGAAAAAGTACCAAAATCGCGCGGTTGATTGTCATCCCAATGGGTAAAAGTGTTGCAGATGCAGCAAGTAAGTAAAAAGCACTAGAAAGTACAAAACCTGGTATAAATCCTAAAATTGCCAAAATCAACGATTCTTGAATTAATACGCCAACAAGATACATATCGCTGTAACCCATTGCTTTGAGGGTGGCATACTCTGATAAATGGTCTGATACATCGGAATAAAGAATTTGGTAAACGATTACAATCCCGACAACAAAGCCAATCACGGTTCCGAATCCAAAAATAAAACCTGTAGGCGTACTAGTTGCCCAGTATACTTTTTCTCGTTCTGCAAATTCTTCTATAGTCAATATCAACACATCTTTTGGCAGATAATTTCGTAAAGCAGTTTGTACTAGTTGCTTATTCACCCCAGGCTTTAATTTGATTAAACCAACGTCAATTTCCTCTGGTTGGCGCTCAGGAAATATACGCATAAACGTTGAGTCACTGGTAATCATCATTCCATCAGAACCGAAGGAAACACCAAAAGTAAATAACCCCACTACTTGTAGTTGTTTATCGTTAGCTTGCACTGTTAAAGAATTATCTTTCTGAAAAAGAGTTGCAATATCTCCAAACTCAGCACGACTCGCTCTGTCAAATATGACTCTATCAAGCATCTTGAGTTTGTTAAATTGCTGTGCTATCTCTGGTTGGTTAAATACTGGTTTAGCAGGACTTGCACCAACTGTTAATACAGTACGTTCTCTTTGAGTTTCTTGTGGATTGCGCCATGTTGCACGTCCAATATAAATTGGAGTTACAGATTTCACCTCTTTAAAGGCGCCTGTTTGATACAACCGTTCTCTAGGAAAAGATTTGAGCGATGTAAATGCTTCGGAAATAGGATTGATGATAAATAAATCTGCTTGCAAAGAGTAATGGAGGTTAGCTGCGGATTCATAAAGTGTTTCATTTAATCCCATTTGGACAAACATGAGAACATCAGCAAATGCAATTCCCGCTAAAGCTATAGCAAGACGAGTTTTTTCACGTCGCACCTGAAACCATGCCAGTGGAGTTTTACGCAGTAGTTGACGAAACATAAGATGTTTTCGATTATGTTTGAATTAAATTTGGATTGCTGCTTGTACTTGCAAGTTTGTTAAATTTGCAACTCGTTGACTCGATTCTGGATTTAAGCGGATTCGCACTTCCACAACTCGACGCTCTAGATTTTCACCTGGTTGACCGCTTGTAATTTCTTGTGGTGTAACAATTATTCCAACCAAGCTAACGGCGCCACTCACTTCTCCTGTAAATGATTCGCTTGTTATAATTGCTTGTTGACCTGTGCGGATTTTACCAATATCTGTTTGGTAAACTTCTGCGACTACTTCCATTTGGTTAGTTTGCCCTAAGTCGGCAATACCCGATGTACCAACAATTTCTCCAGCTTTTGCATGAATTTCTAGAATTCTACCGGATTTTGGCGCCCGAACATAAGCATTATCTAAATTAGCTTGAGCGATCTTGACGGCAGATGAAGCTTTGTCCACGCTAGCAGTAGCTTTCTTGACATCAACTGGACGTACTTCCATTATCCTATTCAGCGTGGCTACTGCTTCATTAACTTGTTGTTTTCCTGACAACTCTATACGTCTTAGATTTGCCTGTGCTTCGAGTATTTGTTGCTGACGTGATGCTTGAATACGGTTAAAATTTGCGCGTGCTTCGACTATTTGCTGCTGTCGCGATGCTTGAATACGTTTTAAATTTGCTTGCGCTTCTGCTAGTTGCTGTTGTGCTTTTTGCATTGCCAAGCGCTTACTATCTCTTAATGAAGCAGAAATTGCTCCCTCTTGAAACAGTTGCTGATTACGTTGATATTCTGTTTGAGCATTATTTAATTCTGCCTGAAAGCTTTCAATCAATGCTTTTTGTGCTGCAATTTCTGTTTCTCGTTCCGATTGTAAACGCGCGATAGCTGCTTGTTGTGCCTCTATTTCTGTATTTTTCTCCGCTTGAAGACGATTGATAGTTGCTCGTTGTGCTTCAGCAAGTGTAGTGTTTTCTACCTTCAAGCGCGCAATAGTAGCTTGTTGTGCCCCTATTTCTCCTGTTTTGGCGCCTGCTTTAACTATTGCTAATTCAGCTTCTGAGACTTTTACCTGTTCTTGTGCTTCATTGAGTGTACTTTCTAAGCTATCGCGCGCATTCATAACAGCAATCACATCACCAGCTTTTACCTTATCACCTCGGTTTACCATAAGTTTTGCTACACGGTCATTACTTAATGTTGCTCCAACAGATACTTTTATAACTTCTCCAACTGGCTGAAGTCTTCCTAAAGCAGTCACTTGCCTCACTTGAGGTATTACAGTCTGTTCAGGTTCTTTCTGAGTTTGCCCAATTTGAGAAAATCCATAGTAGACCGCTACACCTGTAATACAAGTGGCGCCAACAATTAAAGCAATCATCCACCTATTTTTTAAAGGCTTCAATATTACTTGGAAGCTCATGAAAGATTCCTCATAAATTTCTTTCTTAGATTTGGAAGCAGGATTTTACGTACTTTTCTCAACATGTTGATATTATCTATCCTATATCAACTTGTTGAGATTGGCAAGAAAAAATTACAGCTAGGATGCAACTAATACTCAAGCACTGCCTGACCCAACTTACCCATATCAACAAGTTGATAGTTGTGATAAAATCTTTGAATATGTGATGAATATTATTAGTACGTTTCGGGCGCAGTTCAAAGGTGAATCAGTTTACAAGCAACAGTAAGATTATTAATGTTTATCGAGCCAGTGCTGTGCTTGAAAGTGTGCTTGATACTGCCTTGGCGCCTATCGGGCTGACAACGGCACAATGGGGTGCATTGCGAATTATATATGAAAATCCAGGTTCTTCAGGTGCGGATATGTCACGGATAGCTTTTGTGTCTCCACAAGCGGCTGCCACAATGTTGCAACGTTTGGATCAAGCAAAACTAATTACTCGGCGCCCTCCAAAACGTGGTCGAATCTTGGAAACATATCTAACTGAACGTGGTGAGGAGCTTTTGCGCGAAGGTGATCATATTGTTGATGAGACAGAAGCGCGCTTTTTCTCGAATTTCACGGCAACAGAACAAAAGGACTTTAACGAGTATCTACTACGTTCCATTGCGAATATGGACTTTAAGTAAGGGACTTCCATATCAAAAAATCTCCAAATTTTTTTGTGGAGCAGGCATCCTTGCCTGCTCTAGACGCAGGCGGGCAAGGATGCCCGCTCCACAACATGAAGAATTTATTTTTTGGAAGTCCCTAAGTGATTGTAACTAAATAATTAACGTAAGAATATCAAAAAAGAAACCTTTAAATATAGACTTTTCAAAAGAAACAGAGGACAATCAAAGGAATACCTTGTACTTGAGGGTTCTGCATTATGGCCAAAATTTGTATTAAATTTAGTTAGCGTTCCGGGTGTTAAAGCAATTTGGCTTACGGCTTCTAACCAACTTTTTCAAAGCCGAATCAAGCTTGAAAGCAATTTTTGTAATGTATGTGAGGACGAAAAATACTTAATTCAAAAGTAAAAAATATGAATGGGTTACGCTCATTCCATGCTAGCATGGAATGAGCAAGAAAGGTTTTATTGTCATGAGTAAAAAGACTCTATTGCTGGAAGCAATTGCAGCTCTGCCGGAGGAACTAGTTGATCAAGCATTGACCTATGTGCTGATGTTGCAAAATCCAATTCAGATTACACCTGGAGTTTGCGGAGGGCAGGCACTTGCAGCAGAGGGTGTTCAAAAAGGTTTGTTTGTTGACACGCAGACAATGCGTCCAAAGCGTTTAACTCCAGAAGAAAGGGCTTTGTTTAACCCATATTTAGACCCAAGTACTTAAGTGAAGGTATTTGCAAAAGCTTATCCCGGTTTTCTTTAGGCTTTAGTATGTTTTTAATTGAATGGCAGTTATTTACAGTAATTTTTATATCAAATAAACAGCAGTAAAAGTGAGAGTAACTGCCATGAAAAGTAACTAATACATTAGTCATTAAAATTATGTGACAATAGACTCAATAATTAACCATACACCGATTATAAATAAAAGTATTTGAAAAATTTTGGGTGAGTATTTTGTGATTTGATAAGCAATTTTAAGAATTAAGCGGGCTGACTGTTCTCGATAAAAAAGATAAATTAGCAGTAGACCTAGTAATGGGAATACAAAAATAAAATTGTAGAATATTAGTGTAAAAATCACTTCTATGGAACTCAATTTACTTTGAACGATACGCTCAATCGCTATAATGTAGGGTAAAGCTGTTGGCGCCTCTAAAAAAGTCACGCTGAGTCCTAATAAAAAAGTATTAATTGGTTTCGTCACTTTTGGCTTATCGATAGCTTTTTCTGATGAATATGGATTGATACTTAACGCAAATACTATCATCGCTACGCCGATTAGGAATTGTAATATGTAGATGTACGAACCAATATAATTGATAATATTCTCAATTAATTTCGTAAAACCCAGTGCAAGCAAGCAACCCGCAATGAAGTATGCAAGAAAAACTCCTAATATAAATGTTGCAGAACGTTTGACTGGATTGGGTGTGGAAAGTAAATAGATTTGTAGTATAGCTGCCGTAGGATTGATACTATCGGCAAGAGCAATTACGCCAAGATAAGTTAGTAGTCCAAACATGATAATTATTAGCTATTGATTACTAAAAAACATCTGCTGGGTCGGCAGATTGAAGTTTACGAAGTGCAATGGCGCCTGAAAAAGTACACATAACCACAGTTAGTAAGAACACATGCACTGCTCTCTCAACTGTCATACCGATTGGTAATAATGTTGCTACATAGGCAATTTGATAAATGCCTATAGACACCAAATATCCTGGAATGAAACCGAAAGCTGCCAACAACAATGCTTCTTGCATAAGGACACCAATAAAATATCCATCTCCATAACCCATTGCTTTTAAAGTTGCATACTCTGGCAGGTGATTAGCAACATCGGTATAAAGAATTTGATATACAATCACAATGCCAACGATAAAGCCAACAATTACACCAAGTCCAAAAATAAAACCAATTGTCCCCCCACTCTCTACATAATGTCTCTCCGCAGCAACGAATTCTTCGAGGGTGAAAATTTTTATGTCCTTTGGCAATCCCATACTTAACTGCGCGCGCATAGATATTGGATTGACTCCCGGTTTCAGTTGAATTAAACCAACATCAACTTCATATGCTTGGCGCCCTGGAAATAGCCTCAAAAATGTTGAGTCACCAACAATCACGTTGCCATCGGCAGTAAACGAAGTGCCAAGGTTGAAAAGACCGCTCACTAAGACATCCCGACGGTTTAAATTCGCTTCGATTTGTCCCTGTTTTTGTATCGACTCAGCTACATTTCCATATTCAGGACGCGATGCCAAATCAAAGAGAGCCGAATTCAAAAGTTTTAATTCAGAAGCATTTCGACGCAGTTCGGGTAACTTAAAACTGGCGCCATCTGGCTCGATACCCCAAATCATAATCGCGCGATTAATATCAGTTTGAGCATTCTTACACTGCCCCATACCTGCATAAATCGAGCTTACTGACTTCACTCCAGAGTAGCTCAATACTTGATACAGCCTGTCTCTGGAAAAGCTTTTTGTTGTGGATAAACTTTGAAATTGCCTATCCACTACTATCAAATCTCCATCCAGCATTTTGTTGGCTTTGGTGGCACTGGTATAAAGTGAAGCCTCAAACCCCATTTGCACAAAGATAAGAATATCCGCAAAGGCTATACCAGCTACAGCTACAGCCAAACGTGTCTTTTCCTTCATTACCTGGCGCCATGCTAGAGGAGTCTTGCGAAATAATTTATTCAGCATATTTTTGTATATCGAACATTCGTTATATAACAAATCAGCAAAATTATGGTTAATTGAGAAATAACGTAATAAGCAATACCTCCTGTTACTGTAATCGCAGCAACTTATAGCCGATCTTCTTTCATATTTGACTGGGGGGCAAATATTTTAAAATTCATAAGACTACGTGCGGTAGTCTAAGACAAACGTGCTTTTATGCGCTATGCGACATAAAAGTTCATAGCATGGATATTTGCTGACACCTTTTACTGTACCAGCTAGACGGTAAACATGTCAAGAAGAAACCGTCTGGATGGTATACTTAAGCTGTAGAGGCGACTTATTCTAGGCAAACTCAGTGAATGTCCTTTGTGCCCTAAGAAAGCGGGAAATCCTCGCTCCTTACGTAGTTTATTCCTCTTGCCTCTGTGTACTCTGCGTCTCTGTGGTAAATATATATACTCCTCTTCATGAATAACATAGACCACTAGTGTTGGTAAACACCCACAGTTGGAACGGGCAAGGATGCCCATTCCACAACATGGAGAATTAATTTTTTGGAAGTCCCTAAGATGTTGTGAGTAAAGTTTTGATGAGCAATAAAAAGCGATGAAATGCCCTTACCAATGATTTTAGCGGGCTTACGCAGGATTTTTATAAGTATTTGATACTGGATAATGGGGCACGAGCAACACAGGCTGGTCATTCTCGCAGTACTGTTAAGAAAAATAACGTAATAATTAATACCTCCTGTTACAGGAATTGGCGCCGTTTAATGATGAAACCAGGTAGGGACACGACGCACGTAATGTCTCTACCGATTATTTATCAAATTAATTTATCAGTTGAATATCTAACTCTTTTTGCCATTGCAAGATTGATTTATTCCACCCTTGTTCCCACTTAGCTGCAATTAATGGTTTAGCAGTCTTTCCCATTTGCCAACCTTGCTCTATAACCGCAAGATACTTTGGCAGCATGTCTTTTGATGCCACCAAACTGCCAATCAAAGCACCAACAAGAGCAACTACTGCTGAAGGTAAACGAAATTGTGCTACATAAAACGCTTGTAAACCTAGTTCACCCAAGACAGAAGTATCAAATCCTGTCACAACATGCCATAAATCATGAGTGATTTGATAGCGGTACTCTATATAACTCACATCCGAATTTACTTTTTGCCATGAAAATAAATTTGGATCAAGGTCTAAGGGTTTTAAGTTAGCTTGCTTTAAGCGTGATGCGTAGACATAACCTAAAGAATCTTCAGGCAATTTCAATAAAGTCTCTAGTTCTGGAAGCGGCGCCGAATAACGCTCTTGAATAATTGCAGCAACATCTGAATTAGACTTTATATCTTTCACAGCTTCTTTGTAAACGCTTGACTTAACTAGATGTTCTGTTAATCTGGCGTAAACTTCATTTACAGCATCAATATCAAATTCATCAGTCTCTTGTGTAGCTGTAAACGTTGCCAGAATTGCTTCCATCAAGTCTTCTTGAAAAGAATTTGTGTTGTCTTTTTTCTGTATATTTAGTGTTTCCATGACTCCAGTCCTTAATTAATCAATAAGTATGGTGCCAGTAAAGCGAATTACTATACTGTCTGGACGGTTTATAAATCTACTGTACCAACCAGACGGTAAGATGTCAACAAAAAACCGTCTATATGGTATAGTATGGATATACGAGCAATGTATGCTTGTAAAAACAATAGTTTCTTGCAAGCGAGTTTATGAAATCTGCTGAAGTTTCTACACCAAAGCCATCAAAAGGCGCCAGTAAATCGAAATCTGGCTCTGCGACTCGTGATAAACTCCTTTCAGCAGCGATTCAAATTATTATTACTCAAGGTATAGAAAGGCTAACCTTGGATGCGGTTGCTCGTGAAGCGGTCGTTAGTAAAGGTGGTTTGCTTTATCATTTTCCTAGTAAAGAAGCTTTAGTTGCTGGGGTCATATCTTATTTAATTGATGATTTTAATGCTGCAATTGAAAAAGAATTAGAACACTCACATACAGATAACCCTTCAAAAGAATGGCTTAAAGCTTATGTACGAGCAAGCTTTAATAGTAGCCAACCACCCCTAGCCTTAATTGCTGGCTTATTTATAGCTGTTACACATAATCCAGAGTTAGTAGAACATGCACGTGATGGTTGTGCCCAATGGCAACGCCACTTTGATGAAAGTGGACTTGACCCTGTTCGTGCTGGTATTATTCGATTAGCTACAGAAGGTTTATATCCAACAGAAATGTTTGGTGTTGAACCAATTCAAGAGCCTTTACGCAGTCAGTTAAAAGATGCAATTTTAGAACTTATTGATTCGTCAAATTAATTTGCATTATTTGGCGTTAATCGGTTGTGAGCGTTGCCAACAGAATTCCTAAGAGACGCTCAATAGGCGTTATATCATATTCAGTAATATCAACCACAAGTTCAGTTCCTGAGAGCTTGAGGAATTTCCAATTACTGCCATTGGTTACACAACCATAGACAGAGGGAATTGTAAGATTGTGAGTTTGATTAAACAGTTGTGCTGATACCATCGCGGCGGCACATTGTCAAGCGCCCATTTTCTAAAATACCACATTTGGCTGACTCTATCACTACAACTGGAGCTTGAATCACAGATTGAATAGGGCTAAGACTAATTAAAAAATCACAGTAGCCATTTAACTTGCGTTGCGGGTCTACGTTAAATTCTTTACCAGCAAATACACTTATCTGCTGATGTTTCATCTCTCTTATTTCCAGCAGTACTTGAGCAATAATCCCACTATAACGAGCAATTTCAGACCCCACTGCAATTGCCCAAGGCATTTCCCGTTCAAGAATTGCGACTAATAGTTCCGTCGGTTGTACGGGTTGACTTTGAATCAGCGAGCGCGTTTCCCGAATGCTGAGATTAAACTGTTCGAGAACCATTTCTAACGTAAAGTCACTATATGCCATTGTAATATTGCTCCTCCATAATATACTCTACCGCATTTTGAGCAAGTGGGCAGTAGGAAAGAATAATTTTATTGATTCGTCAAATTTATTTGCGGCATTAATTCTGCTTCTTTTGTAGCACTAGAGGTTCTAATTGCCGAAGCTAAAATTTTAATAAAGCTGGCGATTGGCACTGCTAAGAATAACCCTAATGGCCCTGCAAATCTGGCGCCTAAGAACAGCGAAATCAAAAGCCAAAAAGGATTCAAGCCAACTAAGTTACCAAGAATACGGGGAGCTATCAACGTTTCATTTATTTGACCAAGTATAACTGTTATAAGCAAGACTTTGATTCCTACCCAAAAATCTTGAATAGTTAATATTAATCCTATTATTGCAATGCTGGTGGCGCCTCCCAAAGGGATTAAACTCATAATTCCAATAACCACTCCAAACAGCAAACCAAAAGGTACATTTAATAATAAAAATGCACTAGTTTGCAAAACTGTTAAAATTGTCGCAATAATAAATTGACCAGAAATAAAATTTTCAAACGTTTGCCGTAGAGAATTTTGTATTTGCTCTCTCCACCATAAAGGCAACCAACTTAATAAACCTTTCCAAACTCTATCACCACTCAAAGTCAACACAAGGGTGAAAACAAGGATTAAAAAAATATTCGCAATACTACCAAGAGTCTCAAAAGCCACATTAAACGCTTGACTAGCGATTACCTGAACTTGGTGAAGTAACTGGTCACTAAACTGAGCAGTAATTCCATCCAAATTTATTGGTAGCTGTCGAGCTTCTACCCAAGCGTTAAGAACATCAGCTTGCTTGTCAATTAATTCAATCCAATGCGGCAGATTAATTAGTAAATCGTTAGCTTGGAGGATAATTTCAGGCACCAACGTTAGAGCTAGAGCAGTTATACCAATCAAAGCACTTACGAATACCAGTACTACTGCTAATACTCGCTTGAAACCAAGTTTTTCCAAAAACCCAATTGGATAATCAAGCAAAAATGCAAACAAAATAGCTATAACCACTATTGTAGCTAGAGGTTGCACTTGTTGTACGAGTATAAGCAAAAGCCAGCCGTTGAGGAACAACATCGGAAAAAACAGTCCCCAACGAAATTCGGAAGGAATTAGCGCAATAGCTTTCTGTATCATTTGCAATAATTACCAGATAAAATATCATTAATTATAATCAGTATACCATCTAGACGGTATACTAAAATAGTGTTATGGGTTTAATTTTTGGATAGCTTTATTGGCGCCGTTTAGCAATGCGACGTTTGTAAATCAAGTCAAATAGCACATCTTGCTCGTATAAGTGAAAGAGCTTCCACGGAATCAATCTTTACTAGCCGCAGGTGTAGATGTTCCAATATCTCAAGAACTAACGGCAACAGTTCGCGTAAATGTAGGTTTTATTGGCAATGATACTGATGCCGGACTCTTAATTGGAATTGGCTATAATTACACAGGACTTTTTGGTAAATAACTTCTAATTGCTGTCATGTTTTTTAATACAGGATACAAAAAGAATGGTTGGAACAATGCCACATCCAGGAACGCGCTCTATAGCTGCCTGTGCCGCTTCTGGTTCATGTATCTGTTTAATCTCGAAACCTGTTCCAATCAAAGTGTTGATATAAGTAGATAACTTTCTATGATAGGCGCCTAAGATACCCCTGATTCGATTAGAATTAGCCGACTGCCAAAATCCCTCTGTAAAGTACTGCGTCACTTCCAAACTGACTTTTCCAACTGCATCAGTACGCCATTGACTATGAGGCGATTCAAAACAGGGATGCGTGATGGCAAACCAAAACCAGCCTCTTGGACGAAGTATCCGATATACTGCATGGCACAGTGCATCTAAATCAGGAATATCCATTAACGCCAGATAAGAAGTTGCACCATCAAAGCTGCAATCATCAAGTTGCGCCAGCTTTTGAGCATCGTCAACCAAATACTGAATACCAAGCTCAACCTGCTGCTCTTCTCGTTGTGCGATTTCAATCAGTTGAGAAGAAATATCAATACCAAAAACTCGCGCCTTTTTTTGAGCCAATGACCGAGCAATGCGTCCCTGTCCACAAGCTACATCGCATATTAACTGGTTATCCACGGCGCCGATAAAATCAAGGAATGTCGATACAGTTGTATTGTCTACTGCGCTTTGATCACGTACCCAAGCGTCATACCAATTAGCAATCGAATCATACCCTGCTTGCATGTGTATTTCCTTGCACGAGTCTCAACTACATCTAATTATTATAATGACGTAAGTGCCTGACGGTTAGTTTGGCTATTTGAGCCACAGTGAATAAGCGTGCAGTCTATGATGATTGTTTTTAAATAGCAAGATTTTTATATTCGCGCAAGAAATTGAAAGATTTTTCGGTTCAACATCATTAACTTGTAACTATATCAAGCCGCATTGAAATAATTACCTATTTCACGCTCGAAGAGCCAGTTACCAACTTATGACCTCAATATATCTAAACCCCAAATTAAAAACAGAAATCCGAGAATTTGTCCAACTAGCAGTACCCTTGGCGAGCGCTCAAGTAACACAGTCATTGACGGGTTTTGTAGATACTGTGATGATGGGTAGATTAGGACAAGAAGCTCTAGCTGCGGGAGGTTTGGCTTCGTTAACTTTTCTTGTATTGTTATATACAGCAAGTGGTGTTGTGATGGGGGTGAGTCCTCTTGTTGCTGAAGCTTTCGGTGAAGGTAAAAAAACGCGCGTTTCGGTATTAGGGCGCCAGGGATTATGGTTGTCGCTGCTAATTGCTATACCAACGATGTTCTTAATTGGGCATATGGATAGTTTAATGATTAAATTTGGGCAAGCAGTAAATATTGTTACCTTAGCCAATAGCTACTTAGATGTAATGTTGTGGGGATTATTTCCAGCAGTGGGGTTTGCAATGCTTCGGAGCTTTGTCTCTGGACTTTCTCAAGCTCGTCCAGTGATGGTAATCGTAATTGGGGGAACGCTATTTAATATTGTTGGAAATTACACTTTAGGATACGGAAAATTTGGCTTTCCTCGAATGGAATTAGCCGGTTTAGCTTTGTCAAGCGCTCTTGCTCAGTGGCTAATGTTTTTGGCTTTAGTAATTTATGTCGTTAAACACGAACGACTTAAAAATTACCGAGTATTTCAAGATTTACATCGCATCAAACCAACAATCATCCGAGAATTATTATGGATTGGGGCGCCGATTGGAATTGCTGCAGCATTAGAAAGTGGATTATTTGCAGTTGTTACTTACCTCATGGGTATATTAGGAACTGAAGTACTTGCAGCGCATCAAATCATCTTGCAAACAACAATGGTTATTTACATGGTTCCTTTAGGTATGTCTTTTGCAACAACAGCGCGCGTTGGTCAATGGTTAGGGCAGAAAAACTATGAAGGTATATTTAGGGCAGGCTATGTTAGTATCTCAAGTGCGGCAATATTTATGACTTTAACGGCAATAGCACTTCTGACTCATTCGCGACAAGTTGTTGGGCTTTTCTTAGATATCAATAATCCAGAAAATGCCAAAGTGTTAGCGCTCGCAACTTCAATGTTAACAGTCGCAGCTTTTGCACAAATTCTCGATGGAGTACAAAAAACTACCTACGGAGCATTACAAGGATTGCAAGACACGCGCGTGCCAGTAATTTTAAGCTTAATATCTTTTTGGGGAATTGGTTTAACTTTGGGTTACTTTCTAGGATTTCATCTTGGTTTTGGTGGTACAGGTTTGTGGTTAGGACAGTCAATAGGTGTTGCAATTTCCGCAGGATGTTTTATCTGGCGCTTCCGCAAGCTATTATCAAAAAATAAAACTCAACCATTTTGAATATATTACATGCTTCCTATGAATCCTTGAGAATCCTTTATACAAAAACAGTAGCATAGATTGAAATCTATGCTATTTATAGCCATTTCCAATTACCTAATATTGTAGACACTGCTATGCTAAGATTGTTAATAAAATCTAAAATATTCATCAAACTAATTTTTTAGATTTAAACTCATCAATCTTAAATCCAAGACACAGCAGGGTAAAGGTAATGCCACAGAACGATTCTCCTATTATTGATTTAGCAAAAGAAGAGGACGTTTTAAAGATTTTACCTTGCGTTCCCAAGTATTCCAGTCGTAATGCAGGCTGGAAAAGTATCCAACTTCTGCACAACAGCTTACCAGCTTGGGAAAGTGTTGAACATTCTTATACAGACCATATAGTTGATATTAGCGATACACGAGTAGCTAAATTGGAACGAGTACTTGAAAATAAAAGGCAAGAAACTTCAATTAGCACTGGAGAAGTCGCTATTATTCCTGCTTATACACCTCATAAATTAGCTTGTAATCAAGCAAGTGACTGTACGTTTTTAATTCTTAATCCATCTGTCATTGCGCGCGTTGCATACGAATCAACTGACCCTGATAAACTAGAATTAGTACCCCATTTTGATAAACCTGACTCATTAATTTACCAAATTTGTTCGGCATTAAAAAACATATTGCAAATAAATCCACAAGCAAGTTCTCTTTATGCTGAGTCAATGGTAACAGCTTTAGCAGCACATTTATTGCAATATTACTCTGCTCAAAAAGCAGTTGTACAAAACTTCAAGGGTGGAATAACAAAATATAAATTGCAACAAGCTATTGATTATATCCATCAGAATTTAGCAGAGGATATTTCTTTAGAAGCGTTAGCTCAACATGTCGAAATGAGTCAATATCATTTTTCTCGTTTATTTAAAGAAGCAACAGGTTTGGCGCCTTACCAATTTGTAATGAAGTGTCGGGTAGAACGCGCGAAAGAATTAATATTGCATTCTCAATTAAATATTGCAGAAATTGCTTATTTAGTTGGATTTAATAGTCAAAGTAATTTTACGCAAAATTTTAAGCGTTTTACTGGTGTTACTCCTAAACAATACACAGCGAATATAAAATAAGGAAGAGTTAGTTACAGCTTACTCAGAGTCTCCATAAGGTCTTTTAGAGAGAGTACTTCAATAAACTCTCTTAAAATAGGAGATAATGGGCAATAATCCCACTATAACGATCAATTTCAGACCCTACTGCAATTGCCCAAGGCATTTCCCGTTCGAGAATTGCGACTAGTAGTTCCGTCGGTTGTACGGGTTGACTTTGAAGAGCGCTTACTGTCAAAATCCCTCTGTAAAGTACTGTACCACTTACTTACTGACTTTTCCAGTGGTTGATACAGTTGTATAGCTTTATATAACTCTTTTTACTCAACTGCATAAGGAGTAAATTGCCGCTTGAAAGGAGAATAAAAACCAATAACAATATCTGATGGAGGTACACCCAGTTCAACTAATCTCTCGGCAATCAGTTCTTCCGTACCATTGTATTGAATCCATATCTTACCTTGAATAATATCAAAGTGCATGATAGGACCAAATACCCGCTTATCTCCTTCCCAACCAACAAAAGATAGTTGATAATGGTCGTTTTCTAAATCAAAAATTAGTTGTGGCTTTACTGTGTCAGCATCAATACTGACATATGCGTGTTCACTTAAAATTTGTTTGATTAATTGCCGATATTTGTTTACTTTATCCATTGCCGTATTTCCTCCTTTTTCGGGTCATATGTTATTAGTTTAATTTGATATCGTTGAATTGCACGCTGAATAAAAGGAAGTTGAAAAAAATCTTTATAAGTTTCGTCTGGAACTGCTAAATATACAGTTCGTTCTGGTTGTTTTTCTTCTAAAGCCTGATAATAATTTAGATATTGACCAAGCGCAGTGTGAAATTCATTTATATCAGAACCACCAATAAAGCTTTTTATCTCAACTGCGATTTTTTCAGAATCACGTTCCGCCGCAATGGCGTTTTCGGAAGCTAAATCTATCTGTACTTTAACCGCTTCACTTATACGAATTGTTAAAGGGTCATTAGTAATTGTCCATCCATCTTTAATTAATGCATTTTTAACTTGTTGATAAAAAACATCTCTAGCCATTTTAGTATCTCAAGACAAACAGTAGATGGGTGGGTTGTAACATGAAGCTAATCTTTAGGATAGTAATTATATATTATACATAGAGCGCTATAGCTTGCTAGGGTTAGTATCAATATGCCTCATCTTTTTTATAAGAGACACCACATGTGCATAGCATACTAAAAAACTATATAGTACATTATAGACGGTCAACCTCATAGAAAATAGCTTCATTTCGGGTAGGAAACGTCACACTCAAGAAGCGACCTGATGGATGCCACTTAATATCTGGTGTGTGTACCTTTGGGTCGTCAATACCGGGATGACCGTGAAAGGTTGGGGTTCCCAACTTGCCATTTGTAAACGGGATGAATGCTATCTGGCGCCCCGGCTCACTGAGGCTCACTGCCAGTAAATTGCCTTTGGAAGAATCTTTTTTACTCAGGGTACGAGTGGTGATTATCAAGGACTCAGTTCTGACATCCTTACAATTATTGAAGGTAGCTTTAAAGGGCGCCTGCTGGAATACAATCCAGCGACTGGTAAGACTCGCACGCTAATTGGGGAACTAACGTTTGGTAATGGTGTGGCACTTGCTCCCGATGAATCTTATGTTCTAGTTGCAGACCAATATCGATACCGCATCAAGCGCTACTGGCTCAAAGGCGCTTCTTCAGGAAAAGAAGATATATTTGCAGATAATTTACCTGGTTTTGTTCACAATATCTATATAGACGATAAGAATACTTTATGGGCAGCGTTTAATAGCCCTCGTGCCGATATTATTCCTCATAATAATCCCTGGCTCAAAGCACAATTAGCATTCGCTACCTGCAAGTTTACTGGCGCCAGATGTTTCATGAGATGAATCGCGACGTGGAACTGGATTTGTGATTGGAATGGATTTCCCTGTAAATCCACTTTTAAGTTTGCATAACCCGCCAATAGTATGAATACTCTTAGCACTGCTGTATATCATGATGGCTATGTATATTTAGTAACTATTACTGGTAGACCAGTGATTCGCTACAAACTTCCCAAATAAACGATACGAAATATAAAAATAGGAAAATCAAAATTGATTATGCCTGATAACTGGAAACTAGGAAGTTTATCATCTATTGGTAATATCGCTCGCTCGCGTGTGATTATGTTGGTATTGGCTTTGGGCGTAGTCGGGGCAAGCTTGTTAACAGTCCATAAACTCCAATCTTCCTCTTCTAGAACGGAGCAAGCACCAGAAATTCTTGAACCTATAACAACAGTTACAATGTTCGTAAAACTTTGAGATGCTTCGTTACGCTTGCGCTGCACTCAGCATGACAATATTAGATCAATTATTCTGTGGGGTTCTCATTAAAGAGGAGCGAGAACAGATGTTGCAAGGATTAGCTTTATTACGTCAATACATGGAAAATAAAACAGAGGGCACAGAGAAAGAGGAATAAACCACAAAGATACAAAGCACACAAAGGAGGAGCAGGAAGAGAGAATCTCCCAAAATTAATGACGAACTTACTTGTCGAATCATTTGAGGTTCCAAAACGTTGAATTTTCTTTGGTTGTATAAAAACCTACTTAGGCTTTGCAATTTATCGCGAGGAACTTATAGTGCTTAGGTACTGTCTGTATATTTAGTAGAATTATATAAAAATATACTTATGCCTAAAAAGCCTGTTGTAATAGGAGAATTACGATTTAGTGCAAAAGGAGAAGCAAAATCTCATTTCACCGACATATTGAATAAGCATCCTTTAGGTACAGAGCTACAAGGTGATGAGTTTGATAACGTGATGGCACTTCTTTTATGTCATCCAAAAGCTAATGATAAAATTGCTTCAGGTGTCAAGTCCATAAAAATAGACCAAGGCTTCTACTCTTCAAATAGATGTTTTCATGTAGTGCGAGTAGATGGTTCTATAGAAGATTTTAGTATCGGTAAATGCATTGATGGAGAACATTCTCCTTTCCATAGATTTTGTATTGCTTGCCGCAGAACTGTTGAGGCAGAGTTACGTGCTAAAAAAGCAAAGTATTTTGAGGATAATCGTGATAAAGATGGTAAGGTTGTTTGTCCAATGACTAAAGAAAAAATAACTTTTGAAGAAGCTCACATAGACCATCGCGAACCATTCACATTCTCTGCGATTGTTCACTTTTTTACTCAAGCTAATGACATTGATATAAACAATATTGAGTACATTACAGAAGGTAAATATGGCAATGAATTTAAAAATCAAGAATTAGCAGAGCAGTTTCAGCTTTGGCATCGCAAAAATGCCAAGCTGAGGGTAGTAAAAGGTCGGACAAATTTAGCAAAATCATATTTGGGGCGTGTTTCAAATACAAAAGCAGACAATATATTGATTTAAAAATCACATTCAAAAATTTAACTATTTTGATTTTGTAACTTCTCTATTTTTTCGACTAAGAGACGAATTTGAACAGGTTTATTGCGAAACCAATCTGTTGACCAAATTCGGTGGATGTTCCAGCCAAGTTTTTCAAGCACTTGTTGTCTTAAACGGTCACGGTCTCTGGCTGTAGGGGAACTATGGTAGGATGCACCATCACATTCAATGCCTAACAAAAATTCTCCTGGGTGATTTTTGTTGGCAACTGCTAGGTCAATTCGATACCCTGAACATCCAACTTGAGTACGTATCGTATACCCATGTTCTACTAAGGTGTGGTAAACATCTTCTTCAAATGGTGAGTCAAATTTAAGTTCCGAGGTATACAAATTACCTTCAAGTCGTTTGCCACCGCTTTCTGCATACTCTAGATAATCTCGTAACAACTTTATACCTTGATTTTTACTGCGTGTTATATCTATATCACCAGCGAGAAGAGAGGAAACTAAAGTAATTTTACTTTTTGCCCGTGTAATAGCAACATTCAGGCGCCGTTCTCCACCTTGTTTTATAATTGGGCCAAAATTAAGATAAAGTTTACCTTCAGCATCACGAGCATAACCGACGCTGAGTAATATCACATCTCGTTCATCACCTTGAACATTTTCTAGTGCTTTGAGAAAAAACTGAGGTGAGTTGTCGCTGCAAAATATTTCAAATTCGGGGTTGTCGCGTCCCAAAATCTCTATTTGCTCTTGAATTGCGTTAGCTTGTGCTTCGCTAAATGCAATAATACCGAGAGATTGGTTGGGACATGATTGAAAATGTTCTAACGCTAACTGAGCAACTACTTCTGCCTCGCGTCTATTATCCCGGCGCCCACCCCGGTCGTAAATACCATCAGGGACATGTTTAAACCATACTCCCAAATCTGGATTTTGAACTGGGTTTGGAAATGTAATTAATAGAGAGTCGTAGAAATGTTTATTGGAGAAAGCTATCAAACGTTCATCCTGACTACGATAGTGCCATTTGAGGATGCGTGTGAACATGAAATTTGAACATTCATTTAAAACGCTTTCATAGCTTGCATTATCCTCATCTTCTGCATCTTCTCCATTATCTCCGGTTGTAAAGAAAGATGTAGGTGGAAGCTGTTTGTTATCACCTATTACAATAACTTGGTCGGCACGAATAATTGCAGGAACAACATCCTCGGTGCGAAGTTGAGAAGCTTCATCGAAAATTAGAACGTCAAAATGAATTACATTAGCATCAATATATTGACTAACTGATAGCGGACTCATCATCCAGCAAGGTTTTAAAGCTTTAACTAAATTTGGCGCCCCTTTTTGTTTATCATTGAGAAGTTTACGAATTGGCAAATGCTGCTTTTTCTTAGTTACTTCTCTTTTCAGTATTTGTAACTCAGCTTGAATATCTAAGCTTTTTTCGTGATTTTGCCAGCGTTGCGCGTGAATTTGCTTTAAACGTTCTCTAGCAGTATCAAGTTGGTTGCTATCAAGTTTAGAAAAATCTTGAATTTGGCGTTCGTGTACTTCAACATTAAAGTTCTTTAACTCAGGTTTTTGAGCAAGAATAGCGTCAAGACATGTTCTATAAATAATTTTCTCTAGACATGGAAACCATTGTAATGGTTTGATTTTGCGCTCACGTAAAGCATCTAATAATTTTTTAGTACCTAAATTTTCAAGTTTTTCATAGGTTTCTTTATAGGTTAACCATTCTTGAAAGTCAGATAATTCAGATTTAGCTAAATTCAGGAAACTCTCTAATTCTACGAAAGTAATTTTATTTTTAGGTAAATAAGAATCTGTAATATTACTTTCATTAAAGTATGAAAGTATAAATTCTAATCCTTGCTTGATATTTTTGTGTGTTGACTCAAATGTTTTTACAAGTTCGCTGAGTTCGCGTCGCTGAGAGAGAGAATTTATGATTTGCTGAACAGAATCAGTATCGAGCGAATACTGTTGTAAATCAAGGCGCCAATTTAAAGCTTCTTTTATTTGTTTTAGTTCTGCCTGACTGGAAATTTGCGGGTTAAACAAAGAACCAAAAATTTGAGCAGGTAAATAATCAGCTTGACTGAGCTTATTTTTAAGGACAGCCATAGGATTTAGTTTATTATCACGCAAAGCATCTACAAATTCTTGAAGTCCTAAATTTTCTAGCTCTGTATGTATTGCTTTATATGTTAGCCAATCGCGGAAATGTGATAAATCAGTTTTAGCTGCAAATAGAAAATTTGCCAAATCGGTAAATAAAATTTGAGTATGAGGTAAATATTGCCCAACAATGTCATTTTCCTTAAAATACATAAGTACCAAATTCATACCCTTTCTAAAACTTTCAGGAAAGGATTCAATTTTCTCAAATAATTCAACTAGTTCACGTCGCTCTCCAGCAGAATTTAGAACTTGCTGAATATAGTGAGTGTCGAGCGGATACTGTTGTAAATCAACCAGCCAATTTAAAGCTTCCTCAATTTGCTTTAATTCTGCTTGGCTCGAAATTTGCGGGTTAAACAAAGAACCAAAAATTTGAGCAGGTAAATAATCTATTTGGCTGAGTTTATTTTGAAGGAGGACTATAGGACTTGGTTTATTATCTCGCAAAGCATCTACAAAGTTTTGAAATCCTAAATTTTCTAGCTTTGTATGAATTTCTTTGTATGTTGACCAATTACGAAAATGTGGTAAATCAGTTTTAGCTTGATTCAAAAATTTTATCAGGTCAGTAAATAATATTTTATTTGTGGGTAAATATTGCCCGATGATATCATTTTCGTTAAAGTATGTAGTTAAAAAATTCATACCCTGGTTGAAGTCTTCAGGGAATGATTCAACTATTTTTACTAATTCACCTAGTTCGTGCCTTAAAGATGGAGAATTTATAAGGCGCCTAACAGAGTCATGAGTCAGCGAATAATTTGGTAAGTTAGTCAGCCAACTTAAAGCTTGTTCAATTTTGATTAATTCTGACTGATGAGAAAATTTAGGATTAAATAAAGACCCAAAAACTTGACGAGCAGGGTAGTTGCTTTCATACAGTTCATTTCTTGCTGCTTGTACTTCAACAGCTTGTAATAAATCACGTTTTAATTCATTAAACGAAATCTGTCCTTCTTGAATACGTAGTTTCTTCAAATACTTAACATCGTTTCTATATCTTGGATTAAAAATTCTAATAATCCAATAACGATTATATCTTTGAAATCTATTATTCAAAGCAGGCAATTCTGAAGAAAATAACTCTGAATGATATTTTTGTTTTAAAAATGGTTCATTTTGTTCTAAAAATGTAATATTTGCTTTTAACTTAGCAAAGGCATCCTGAGCAATTGAAACATCTACTGTGTTCCAGTCACTTGGCAAATCAGATGGACTATTTAATATATAATGAAGAGCAGGCAAGGATGCTTCAATATTTTCTAAATTTAATAGTGGCTGAATTGTTAAAACATTTTGAAGCTTTTGAGATGCTGTTTGGAACGAATAAATAGCTTTTTGAAAACTTTCTATTTTGTTATTAATTTCTGATTCTAAAGTTTCTGAACAAGATTGTAATTTACTATTATGCCAAATAGTTGTAGTTTCTTGTCTTAATAAGGGTAGAAACATAGAAAGTTGATGCAGTAAATTTTCAGCTTCTACTGAAAGCTTATTTTTTTCAATTTCTCGAACATCGTTTCTCAAAATATTTAAAGCATCTCGAATAATTGAAATATTTAATAAGACCCAGTTCTCTGGTAAATTAGATGGCGCCTTCAATATATGTTGAAGAGTTAGATAGCAAATTTGTACATCTCTTAAATTCAACAAAGGTTGAACCTTAAGCGTCATTTCAAGCTGTTGACTAACTGTTTGAATTAAAGAAATTGCTTGTTGAAATTCCTCAAGTTTACTTTTTATTTCCAATTCCTGCGTTTCAGAGCAATGCTTTAAACTACTCCGTTCCCAAATAAGTGTTTTTTCTCCTCTTAGGAATAATAAAAATGAATAAAGTCGAGCAAGTAGATTTTTAGCTTCTTGAGAAAGTTTCTTTTTCTCAATTTCTTGAACGTCTTTTTCTAAAATACTAAATGCTTCACGAGCGCTGGAAACATCTAATTTAGCCCAATTCTCTGGTAATTGTAACGGTGCCTTTGCTATATGATATATAGCTGGGTAGCAATTTTCTAGTGACTCTAAATTAGATAAAGCTTCAATTTGCAGTGTTTTTTGTAACTCTTGGCTAATATTTTGAATTGAAATAATTGCTTGCTGTAACTCTTGTATTTTTTCTCTAATTTCTAATTCGAGCTTATAAGAATAAGTCGCAAGATAACTTTTTGCCCAAATAGTTGTTTTATCTCCTTGAAAGAAGGGTAAAAACTGCGCTAGCTGATTCAATAAATTTTCAGCGTCTTGAAATTTGTATAAATCCCATTGGTTGAAATTAGAAAGTATAATGTCAATATCTGGAATTCCTTCGCGCTCTTTCTTCAAAAGTGTGCCAAATATTTCAAATGCTGATTTATCTAAAGGCTTTTCTTTCGCATGTAAGCTTGTGTGATATGAATTAAGTAATTGACGATTAGAAGTAAACTTTTCAAAAAATAAATTGTGATTTTCTGAACTAGATATTTGTGATATATCATTAATGGTTTTGTCTAAATTATGGATAAGTTTGCGTTTATCAGTTGTACCACTGTGGTGAAGATTAAGACAGATATGGTCTAAACCGCATTCTACCATGCGCTTATAAACAACACTTAATGCTGTTTCTTTTTCTGCAACCAATAGAACTGATTTACCTTCACCAACCAGTTCAGCAATTATATTTACAATAGTTTGGCTTTTACCAGTTCCTGGTGGTCCCTGAACAACAAAACTAGAACCTCTTTTTGCTGCTTCTATCACAACTTGCTGACTAGAATCAGCATCTAAAATTTGAAATATTTGTTCTGGTTTAACTAGTGAATCTAAAGCTTCGGCATTTGGTGGTTCTTTAAAGTTGGATTGATAGCTAGTTAAATCTCCGCTAATTGCTTGCAAAATCGGGTGAGAAAAAATTCGTGTCTCATTTTCAATGATGTCCCTAACCATTGTCGCTTTGGCATAAGAAAACAGTGATAAAAACACATTATCTTTAATTTGCCAAGTCTGACGGTCTACTAAAAATTCTCTAATTAGGGTAATTATTTCGTCGTAATTTAAGTCTTGTATAATTTCTGCTTCTGGAAGCTCAATCCCAAATTGCTTTAACTTTTGCACTAAGGTTGGATTTAATACTACATCCTCTTCTAAGGCAGATAGTTTATATACATCTCGTCTAGGTTGCTTAATTAACTTTACAGGAACTAAAATTAACGGCGAGGTTAAAGCTTCTTCTGGTTTATCCTTGTCATACCAAGTTAATGCTCCCAATGCAAGAAATAAACTGTTTACTCCTCGCTCTTCAAATGACAGTCGCGCTTCGCTACGTAATTTCTTCAGGCGTTTGAGTTGTTCGCTACCTGTTTGACGAGTAATTAATTCCAGAGGATTTGCGGCGCCTGGTAATGCTTTATTATTTTTCAATAGCGAAGTATCTTGATACTCACTATCAAACATCTGAAAATTAAGCGTTTTCTTCTCAAATACAAGGTTTTGCAAGAGAATATTCGCAGAATCTGTGAGAATCTCTAAAGCTCGTGGACTATCTTGGTTAAACTTGATAAGAGGATTTCGTTTCCCCAAGTCAGCTAACCCAGCTTTCCACTTTGCAATCTTTTGAATAAGGTTTTGCCGAAAGTCCAAAGCTGGCTGCTGCATATCCGCTCTCTTGTTTAATTACACTTATACTAGAACACTGTAGTTATTTTAGCTGACTAGCGTTTGCTTGAAAAATACTTTCTATACAAATAAACAACAAGATTTTTCCTGTATCTCTAAATTCGTATCAGGAGAAAATTCTCAGAGGTAAAGTGTAATATGTTTTACAGATAAGCAACGGCGCCCATTATCTTGTAGAAGGCACCTATCCAACTTATGGTTTTGCTAATTTTTGTACAAAACTTACATATTCGGAACTACTCAATCCTTGTTGTCGCACAGCTAAAACCTTTGCCATATCACCCGCAAGCAATGCTTTCACATCTAACCACAAACCTGGATAAACCTGGCTTTTAATTACACCACTTGCATCAGCTTCTAAAGATATATACTCGCCATTCTGTAAGCAAAACCAATCAAGTTTATTATCTAACGTTTGCCAAACAATATATTCTTTTACGCCATTGCGACGATAAACTTTTTTCTTATCGTGTAAATCATTCGCTGCGCTGCTTCCTGCGACTTCAGCAACTAATTCTGGCGCCCCTTCTATATAATCATCAATAGTAATACGCGAATTTCCACCTGATTCGATACGTAGCGAAGCGTCAGGTTGTGGTTCGTTGTCTGCATCTAACCGAACTGTTGCATTATCATTCAAATCAACCCCCGGAGTAACTGCTTCGTAAACTCCCAACCACGTCATCAACCTTCCGTGAGGTTTACCATGAGCTTTAGAGCGGACTGGAGATGCCATGTATACTATTCCCTCTATCAATTCTGCTTTTTTAATATGCGGCATCGCGGTATATCGCCGTTCAAATTCATGACGAGTCAACCTATCGCCATTTTCCAATGGTGGAATGTAAGTACTTCTATTAAGGTTTTGCTCTACTGATGCTGTCATGCCGGAAAATACCAATAAAGAATTGTCCTTGCGTTTAGTATATCAGTTTTAGTCAGTAGCTGTTTAACATTGGGGGCTAAATGATAAGATTTGTAACAATTTCGGCAAGTTTGTGTAAAAACCGCGCGCATAAAAATGAATTATATTTATAAGCTCAACTTTTGATGATGCTGTTTAGTAGCAGATATGAGATTAACACCTTGGTCGCTCTTTATCTTGATGGCAATGGGGATAATAGTTAATATTCCGGTTAGTCTCCTTGCTCAATCTCAACCTATACAGCAAGTAGGACAACCAAACAGCGAAGAAGAAGTCAAGCAAAAGAATCTACAAGTGCTTCGATTGTACATGGAAGGCAATTACACAGATGCTATTAACCTTGCAGAGCGTACTTTGGCAATTGCTCAAAAGATATTAGGAAAAGAACATCCTGAATTAGCTACTAGCCTTGAAAATTTGGCTATACTCTACCAAGTACAGGGAAACTATCAACAGGTTGAACCTCTCCTGCAACGTGCCCTAGTTATTTTAGAAAAGGTGCGTGGAAAAGAACATCCTGAAATTGCCAGAATTCTCAACAATTTGGCTCAAGTATATCAGGTACAAGAAAAGGTGCTAGGAAAAGAAAATCCTGATATTGTTAGTACTCTTCACGGTTTAGCATATTTGTACCAAACACAGGGGGCGCCTCTAGTCCCGTGGTGTTTGCAGATATTGATTACAACCAGCAAGAAAAAGGGACTTCCAATTAAATAAACACCCCGAGTACACAGTTACAAAGTGTTGGTTTGAAAGATATCGCAATGAACCAAAAGTTGAGTGCTGTACACTTACTGATTTTGCTAAATTGTAAAATTTTGTTTCTTACTCTCTTAAATCACTTGAAGCGGTAGCAGGTAGGCGCCTGATACCTAGCCCGCTCAGGAGTGACTGATGAATCCTAGTATTAGGCAACTTTGTTTGAGTCTAACTTCTTTGAAAAATCTGATATAGATTTTTGTGGAAGTGAGTGTGGTAATAATTGCACGCGCCAGAGTTCTCGGTCATCAGTTAAATCGCTTGCAGCGGTTCTACCGTGCAACATGTAATGATTTTCAATTAAAAGTAGGTCGCCTTGCTGCCAATCATGGCAAATTAAACAGCTATCGTCGTACACCTTGGCTTGTAGTTCAGCAATTAGTTGTTGAAAATCTTGTTGGGGTAGACTTTGTGATGATAGCTCAAAGGTTTGTAATTTAGAGCTAGAAGCTTCTTGATAGCGAAGGATATCTTCACCTGTAATCGGGTGTTGCATAATTAATGGATAGCTGTGTTTTTTGCCTCCGTAGTAAGTAAGTTTGGTGAAGTAATCAATTTCTATTTGTTTCCAAACCTCAACTTTTGTAGAGCCGGCATTTTCAAGCACTCTTCGACCGTCAACTATTGTGGTCTGTCCTTCTCCATTTGCTGGAGCTTTATGACAATAAAGAATAAAAAACTGAGGTGTAAAATCTTCATAGCGACCGCTTGCTTCTAAGTAAGAGGGTGGCATACTTAAATCCCAATGTAAGGGAACAGCTTCACGAGAAGCAATATAACCATCAGGTCTTTCTTTTGGTCGAATTGTATGTACAGGTCCGAAGTCCCAGATTACTGGTTTTCCAAACAAGCTTGAAAACTCGACAAGATGCTCTTTACTGTCAACATGAAAACCTCGTAAAACCACAAACCCATACTCTAAACAAAGATTTTGTAATGTTTTTGAATTAAGGCAAGAACAGTCAGGCTTTTGCTGATTATCATTACCTTTATAAGTAATGCGAATTCCTGTTTTTGGCGGGTTGATAATTTCTAATTCACATTCACTCCAAATTTCTTCAGTTGACTGTAAGAAATACCAAGGTTGTTGGTGACGCTTAACTAAAGCGGTTAGTGGTAATTTTTCTGCTTCTTCTTTTTTCATCATAATTTCTTGATTGTCAGAAGTTTTAACAACTACGTTATGCCAAGGGGTAATACAACGATAATCATTAGGCAATACATGAACAGCAAATTTTGGTCCTGAATTATTATGACCATGAACAGAAAGCCGAACATGATGTGGAAACTTTTCTGAAAGTAGTTTCGTTAATGCATCATTCCGTTGAATCATTATTTTAGCGAATTCACCACTCTGCTTGAGCCGAGTTTTTTTTGTTTTAGGGGAATTACTATTAGTCCAAGGATTGTCTTGAAAAAGGAAATTCTTCAGACCTTGGTAAGTTTGACGTATTTGTTCATCATTTTGGATTTGCGCTTCTACTTGCTGTTTGTCAAGAGAACAATATTGGCTCATCAGTTGTTCTCGGAGAGCATCATATCCATTTTGTGATGAGAAAAAGCTATCTAAAGATTCCCAGGAAATGTGACGAACTTTGATAAGATTTTTAAGAGTAATATTATACTTATCTTGGGTTTCTTCAGAAACTCCAATTAAATCAGAGAAGGTAGTTCCATCACTAAAAATGATAAGTTTACATCCTGGTGCGTAAAATTTTCTCACTTGTTCGCAGAAATTATCTAGATATTCTAAGGCAATTTCTTCTCCTCGGTCTGGTAAATAGCCAAATACTTTAGAGTTTGTGTTGGGTGACTTGCAGGGAAATCCAGGCAAAATCATCTCTATTGGTTGACTCCTGCGGATAAAATACATTAGTTGCTCTGCTAAAAAAGTTTTCCCTTTTGTTTCAAAGCAGTCATTTTTAGCTTTAGAAAGTAATTGGCGGAAAAGTTTCACAAATTGGGAAACAACCAATTGATGATTTTTGGCTTCGATATGTACTGTAGTCATAATTAATTTCATCCTTAATATCCGTTTAATGAGCTATCCATACAGTGGAATGGCTCTCTATTAATTCAAACGGTAAGGAATTTTCTTTTATGCATCCTCTAGAACTGTGCGTTTGCACTTTGAGTGAGGTGGTAAGAGCATAAAACCCTGAGAAAAAAGAAATAAGTTAATCTTTAAACTCTAGATAAGCTTCCGTTAATCAGGGAATGACATCATTGTGTCAAGAAAACAAGCGTGGATTCTAGGAAACAATAATTAGTGACTGTATATTATCAAGTTATTCGTGTACTAGATACCCCGGACGTGAAGCGGCGTAATAATTGACACCATCAAAAAGCAATAGCTACATAGTCATCAAAAAATTATTGGTTTTATGAATATGACGAATTCTACCAGTGGGAATCACGTAATTTTTCTGCACCCAGATGGAACCAGTCCGTCGCATTATGCATTGGCAAGATTTGTAGATCAAGGGCCTGACGGACGTTTGAATTGGGACATGATGTCTAATTCAGGTGTTTACCTGGGTCATATGGAAGACCAACTGGGGGGAACCTCGAATGGTGGTGCAGTGACTCACGCTACAGGCGCCAAGGTATATGCAGAATCTTTTGGTTTGAATGCAGATGGTTCGCCAGTTACTCCTCTCTCAGGTAACACAGGTAAGACCATTGTCGAAGAAGCAATTGCAGCGAACAAGGTGACTGCTTTGGTTCAGTCGGGTGCTGCATTCGAGCCTGGTACAGCCGCGTTTGTATCTCAGGTGGGTGAAATAGTTGATGCAAATGGAAACAGAATTCCACCCCGTCAGCGTGCGGCAGATATCACTAAAGAAGTCATCCTCTCTGGGGTAGATTTCATTTTAGGTGGTGGCGAACTCAACATGATACCCATCGGTACTGAGGGCTTCCACGGTACGGCGGCTGAATATGATGCCCTTAGCACTAGCGCCTTGCAACGTCCCAGCGAAAACCTGATTGAATTGGCGAAGGGCAATGGTTATACCGTTGTTTACAACGAGCAACAACTCAACGACCTGCTCGATCCGACAAAGACTCCTACACCACCAACCAAAGTGTTGGGCGTATTTGCTCCTATCCACACCTTCAACGACCGTCCAGAAGAAGTTTTAGCCTCACGGGACTTACCACTCTATGCTGAAACAGCCCCGACAATCGCCGAGATGCTGGATGTTACCCAGAAGTTGATGGAAAAACATCCTAACTTCAACAATGGCTCGATTACAATTGTTGAAGAAGAAGGAGCCGACAACTTCGGTAACAATAACAATGCTGCTGGAGTTCTAGAAGGTGTGCGTCGTGCAGATGCGGCGGTTGGGGTAGCAATGGACTTTATTAACAAGTATCCTAATACCCTGTTGCTAACTGCAGCTGATAGCGATGCAGGTGGTTTACAAGTAGTTGACCCACGTACTCCAGGTCAGCCTGTCAGCAATATTAACAATAACCCCACTACCGAACCACGCAACGTACCCCTTGATGGTCAAACAGGAGCAAATACCCTGCCTTTTGTTGCTGCTCCTGACGCGAATGGTGATGTTTTCAATTTTGCTGTCGGTTGGGCAGGTACACCCGACTTTGCTGGTTCCGTCGTATCGAAGGCACACGGTCTGAACGCAGATAAGTTACCTGCAACGGTGGACAACACGGGGATGTACGAGTTGATGTACGAAACTCTGTTTAATACCGAACTACCTTCGCGCAACGAAGCACCAACAGCAGCACCGAAAGCCACCAAGGACACTGGCAACGTTATCTTCATTCACCCCGATGGTACCAGCCCTTCGCATTACATGGCGTTGCGAAACATCGATAAGGGTCCCGATGGGCGCCTCAACTGGGACATGATGTCCGATGCTGGGGTTTACCTGGGACATATGGAAAACCAACTAACAGGTACTTCCAACGCGGGTGCAGTTACCCACGCGAACGGCGTAAAGGTGTTCAACGAATCCTTTGGATTGGAAGAAGATAATACTCGCGTTACTCCAGCATCAGGTAAAACTGGCTACACCATCCTTGAAGAAGCAATTGAAGCTGGAAAAGCAACTGCGCTAATACAATCTGGTCACTTAGCAGAACCTGGTACTGCTGCTTTTGCTGCGGAAACTACTAACCGTGATGGTGATAATATTCGAGCGCGCGATAAGTATGCTGAAATTATCGAGGACGTCATCCGCTCTGGTACTGACGTAATTATGGGCGGTGGTGAACTATATATGTTGCCGCAAGGCACTACAGGTTTCCACGTCACTACTGAACTAGATGCTTCAGAAAGCAGCCCCGAAAGGCGCCCTACTACTAACCTGATTGATTTGGCTAAGTCTTTGGGTTACACAGTGGTTTACACTGAAGAACAAATGAATCAGGTAGTTAATGGTACTAACCCACCACAGAAACTCTTGGGTGTGTTCGCTGCAACAAATACCTATAACGACCGCACTGAAGAAGCACTAGGACTCAACAGCAGCAATCCTCTACCTTTGTATGTAGCAACAGCACCCACCGTCGCCGAGATGATGGAGGCATCTTTGAAGATACTTAATAAAGACCCGGATGGCTTCTTTGTAGTAGTTGAGGAAGAAGGTTCGGATAACTTTGCTAACAATAACAACGCCGTAGGGACAGTTGAGGCAGTCCGTCGGGCAGATGCAGCAATTGGCGTGGCGATGAATTATGTTAATACCCAAGACCCTAACACTTTAGTTATTACTGCCGCAGACAGTGATGCTGGTGGTTTGCAAGTGACCCAATTTGCTCCTTACACTCGTCCATCTGGAAACTATACTCCTAGCAATCCAGCAATCGCCGATAGTGAACCATCTGCTCCTTTTCTCAACGTTAACCCAACAACAACCAATACCAACCGAGCTGTGTTGGATGGTGTGAATGGCAGTACAGGTAGTGCAGAGGCACCTTGGATACCATTTGCTGCTCAGGACAGTATAGATGGACCAATGGGTAACTTTGGTGTTGCCTGGGTCGGTACTCCAGACTTTCCTGGTAGCATTGTTTCCAAAACCTACGGTATGAATGCTGATAAATTACCTAGTACCTTAGATAACACCAAAATCTACGATTTGATGTACCAGACGTTGTTTGGTGTCACACCAGAATTTGCTGCTGCCCAGCAAGAAACCAAGTTAGTATCCGGTACTAGTGGGAATGATATCTTAATTGCAGGCGCCCCTGGTGGTAGCTTTGACGGTATTAATGACTCCGTATTTACTGGTGCAGGCAATGATGAAGTTGATACACAAACTGCAACTTCTCCAATTGCTGGTCGTAATCGCATTGACTTAGGTAGCGGTAACGATACTGTCTTTGTTAGCAAGAGCGATAGTGCATTTGGTGGTTCCGGAAATGATGTATTCGATGCTACTAATGCCCTTGGTGGCAACCGCATGTCCGGTGGGGCTGGGAATGATATTTTCTATCTTGGTAGTAATGACCGCGCATTAGGTGGCAATGGTAACGACCAATTCTATGTTCAATCGGGTGGTGACAACCTGCTTTCTGGTGGTGCTGGTGCAGACCAATTCTGGATTGCAAACGCGGAATTACCTTCAACAGCGAACACTATTCTCGATTTCCAAGTTGGTACTGATGTAATTGGCATTCTTGGTAGTGCTAGTTTGGGCATTTCTGCATCAACTGTGAATCTAAGCCAAGTTGGTAGTGATACACAGATTGCTTTTGGCGGTCAAACTTTGGCTGTTCTAGGTGGTATTGAAGCAACCAGCTTGAACCCAGATGATGCTAGCCAATTTGTCTTTGCTTAATTGCCGCGATTTAAACTAACTAGCACTCTTTAGGTAGAGACGTTGCATGTAACGTCTCTACCTAACCGTATTGCATCGAAGATTTCGTATATCAGTTTTAAGAGCGTCGATGTGCGCGCATTGGGGCAAAATTTTAGAGTTTGCGCGAAGATATTGGTATCTCAATGTCAGCAGGATAGTCAAGGACTTTTATGAAGACTAGCAACGGATTATGAACGGATGTAACCGATGGTTAATTTTATAAAACCAGAACTTATTTGTAACTAATAAATTATCCGTTACATCTGCTGTATCCGTTGCAAACCAACCTCCAAATTCAATGATATATAGGTACTAGCAACTAACTCTGTGCTTGCGCTTCAACATTGCACTACCACCAATAGCACCAACTACTAGTAATCCCACCATAGAAGAAGGTTCTGGAATTCGCGTCCTTTCAACCCGAACAATTTGCCCTAGGTTTGGACCTACACCGCGCGTTGTTACATATATTTGGTTGTCAGGGCCAATAGTGATTCCATCAGCCGATGCCAGTCCTTGACCTGCTGCGACGAGAGTTGTGCGAGTTCCATCAGGAGCTAGTTGAATTAAAGAACCTGGCAAGTTTTGTAAGTCACCCTTCCACTGCGCCTGGTCGCTAAACTGTAATACAAGCAAGTTGCCATTTTTATCAAATGTTAAGTCAGTGATGTGTGTAAACCCTTCAGCAAAAACTTGTGGCTGATTATCTTCCCCAATACGAAAAATCCGAGCTTGACCTTCGGGATAAGGAAAACCCAAATATTCGCCAACGTACAAGGCGCCATCAAGACCAATTGCGGCGCCTGTGGGTACTGATTGAACTAATATCTGAGCAGGTATTTGTCCTGCTCCATCTGGAGGTTGCCCGTCTGGCAGTGCGTCTGCTGGTATCTCTACTAGCCCTGGAGGTATCTCTGCTCCTGGTGGAAGCGGTGGAAAGTCTGGGTTATCTATGAGTTTTTTGGGTAATGGAATTGCCGCCATATCACTGCCATCAAGTTTGATTTTATAGGCGGCATTCCCTCCTCCATCAACAACGTAAGCAGTATTACCACCAATAGTTAATTCATAGGGGTTACTAACGACATCCGCGCCATCAGGATTATTGATAATTTCATATTTGCCAAAATCGAAAATCTCTGTCAACTGCTCGGTTTTTAAGTCAGCTTTGAATAGTTTTCCCAAGTTAGGGGTGTTCAATACTTGATCTGGTGGGGATGGAGGGAAAGTATTGAGTTGCGCTTCTGGAATTGGGTATTGAGTACCAAGGGTATTTAATTCTAAATCACGGTTTCCTGGATAACCTGCAAATCCAGTCAGAAGATAAGCATTACCCAGCGAGTCAAATTGGAGTTCTTGAGGGCCCGCTCCCTGATTACCGGAGGGTTGTTCTGCTAGAGACTGGAAGTTGTTGAATATACGCTCTTGCTTGCCGTCGGGTGTAATTTTGACCACTGAACCAGTATTACCTGCACAAATTGGCTGAAACAACGTACTAGGGGATGGTTGGCAGTTTCCATTCCCCCCAATGCCTGGTTCACCTACATAAAGATTACCGTCAGGGCCAAATGCCGCACCGCGCGCGTTACTAATTCCATCAGCAATTACCGTCAGAGATGCAGCTTGTACAGTTTTCGTTCCGGCAACAGCAGTAAGACAAGTAGTTAGAACAAAAGTAATCGTAAATTTTTTGGCTTTCATAACCTTTAAAATTCCAAGTTATTTTAATTAAAAATTACCGGATTTAATGGTTATTTGAAATGAACATTCTTTGGGGAAAATATATCTATTATTTATATTGTATTTATATTGCAATCAAACCAAAAATTTATGAACACTTTATTTTTAAAAACATCAAGCGCTCATAAACATAAATGTAGTATTCAATTTGATTAGTCGCTAAAAAACCTAACTAAAAACTAAACTTGCTTTATTATTTAATCTGTACTAATGATAAGTCTATATTTCCAAAAAGTCTACCTAACATTATGTTGTATTCTTGCTATAAATATTCTAAATTTGCGAAAACATTTAGATTAGAGGTTGATATAAGACGAATAAACGTAAAAAATTTAAAATTAAAGATTTTCTCTATACACTTTTGGTGTCATTGTTGTATGCTTCCGAAATAGTGCTGTGAAGTGACTAGGGTTGCGGAAACCTATGCACTCACCAATGTCAGCTATTGACAATTGTTTTTGAGCTAGTAAAACCTTTGCTCGCTCGATTCTACAATTAATTACGTATTGATGAGGAGTAAGACCAGTTGACTGCTTGAATAAACGAGAAAAATGATAAGTACTCATTTGTACGACGTTCTTAAGTTCCGTTAGCGTCAAGTCACGTTCAAGATTGTCACTAATATATGTGAGTACGTTTGATAACTTATATTTAGGTAAACCACCACTAAAATCCTCAACAGTGATAGAAGTAGAATACTGGTGTAACAAATAACTAGAAAGTGCGGTTGCTAATGATTCACCGTAAAGATGCCCAGACTTGCAACCAAATTCAAGTTCTGTTTTCAGGGCTAGCCCAATATATTGAATTTGGGGACTTACTACACCTAAGCTCGGCACAATCTCAATATCTTTTAAGTTCAGCTCCTGTGCAATGCGAGTCACAAACGTTTGTTTGAGGCGTAATACCAGGAAGTCACAAGCATCATAACATATTCCAGAACATAATAAACCTGGAGGCATAATTGTAATTTCGCCGTATGTAAAGCGTTTGCTCACTAGTTGCCCATTCCACATTAACTCTACCCTAGCTGGGCGTTGGAAGTGCAGGTTAATAATATAATCTGATGTTGTTTGTGGCGGTATTTCGTGTGCTTGTAGCTGCCAGTATTCAACAACAATGCTGTCCCAAGAGGCGCCTGCACTCGAAAGCATTGGCGCCATAAACTTTGGTTGTTGTCTCTGTATGTTAATTTTTTCAATGTTTGAAATTTTACCTTTGGACATTATTGTTGCCGCCGCTAACTACTACAATATTATTGGCAAACCAGCAAACAGAAGCAATATCTATCCAAATAAAGAAGCGCTCAATGTCAAGATAAGTAACGGCGCCTTACTATCTTGTAGAAGGCGCCTACCCAATTTATAGCTTTGCTAATTGTTATACAAAAGTTATTACATGCTCCCAAAACTTTCGACTTCGTGCGGCACGCTAGAGTAACTAGCAATATTTAATCAATTAGCGTAAATATGACGAGATACAAGTTGGAGTTGTTTTGGTTTCTAATTCTTCGATTTTTAATCCTTCTGTGGGAGGTGGACTCTTCAATCGCCGATTCCGGTTAACTGCGGGAGCTTCAAGAGTTAAGTAAAGGATACCCTTATAAATCAATTCATAGAGCCAATCTTGATTAATTGCAGTTGCATAAGCTTGCCATTTAGGTTGAGAGTGATTGATATCTTGCAACATACGATACATTTGTTCGCTAATTTGGTAAGTTGTAAAATAGGGATTATTGGGAGAAAATAATTCTATTTCGCGCTCTCCCGTTGTGGGACTGATTTCTAGGCGAAATCGCAAATCAGGAGACATAACCAAAAAGCAATCACTTATTTGCTGTTCTTCTAGTAACTGCCGTTGCTGGAAATATTCTTGTACATACTGATAAATTGGCTGATTCGGGTTGTGGATTGTGCGGCTATAATAAGAGCGTGTACGAATACTATCAACTTGACAAATTAAGATATAACCAAAGTTAACTGTACGTAAACCAGTAGTATTAAAGTTCTGTAGCCACTGATCTAATTCGATGTTGTATTGTTGCCAGGTTTGATTAAAAGGTGTATGGCAGTGGGGAACTGAAAACAGAATATCATTACGATCGGCAGTACTCAGTACTAACTTATAAGCCGCTCCTCCCTGCCACCATTGCTCCAGTTTAGACTCATACTGCTGAATGTTAACTAAATCCGAAACAATAAATACCCTGCCATTAGGCGCCAGGTGCTTTGTACTCTCAGTAATAATTTGAGCGAGAATTTCTTCACCAGTTATGCCACCATCCCGGAAGCGACATTCCTGGCTAGGACTAGGAACAAACGGAGGATTTGCTAGAATTGTATCAAAGTAGCCAGAAGTTGTTTCGTAGAGATTGCCGACAGAGAAGTGAGTATTAGATATACCATTGAGTTGAGCGTTAAACCGAGCAAAGCGAATTGCTCGTGGGTTAATATCAACTCCGATAGCTTCTTTCGTATAACGGCTTGCGACTAAACTTTGAATACCGCTACCACAGCAGAGATCTAAAACTCGATTGACTGGATATTGAGGAGCTGTATAAACCAGTCCCATACTATCCATACCTACGTACATCACAACGTCTTCCTCAATTTGATCTTCAGAAAGAATCATGTAGCGATGATCTGTAGCCACATATAGCCCAGCAACAGCAAATAAATCGACTCGTGAAGCCCAATCTTCACCACGTTGAATTAACAGACCCAAGCTACATAGGGTTGATAATAATTCATTCCCAAACATTTCTTGCAATTTGGCTTTCGTAAAGGCGCCGCGCAGCAAGAACAGACGAATCAAATTTGCCAATATAGATTGAGGGAGTTGATAGCGCTCGTAATAGTAGAGATATGTCGGCTCAATTTGTTGCTGTGAAGTAATATTTAGCAATTTGCAAATATTAGCTTCATTATAACCTGCTTGCTGTAAAAATTGATAGAACTTCCTGAGAATACGTCGAGATGAGAAGTTTTCATTTTCAAAAGGTGCAAAGGTTTGGTTTGAGGTAGGGGGTAATGCTGAATCTTCAGGCAATGGTTTGATGTAGGAATAGGAAGGCTCTAACCGATAAATGCGAAGTTGTTGATTTGCCCATTCAATCCGTTGCTCCCATTCAAAATGAGTTAGGCGCAGATTAATTCGCATTTGTTCTAGCCAGCTTTCGGGTGCATTGAGAACAGCTAACAACAGCTTAACTTCCTCAAAAGAATAGGTTGAGGGAGGTACTTGTTGCTTAATATCTACTAAAGTAGATTTGCTGAGGGGATCTAATAGCAAAATGACATCTCTAGAAAGCTTTGTTTGCAAGTTCCCATAAAAGGGAGTCTTAGGGAAGAGTACACTTGTTTCTTTATACTGAGCGCCTTGATTAGAGAGAAGTTGCAACTCTTCACTAGACCAAGGACAACCATCAGTATGTCCAAAGAATAATGCCCGATCTAGCTTTGCCATTAAATTAGTCACACTTGCAGCACCTGGGGGAAGTCCATGTGGTAGCACAACATCACCAACCTTCGTCAAATGTTCTTCATAACTGCGAACAGGGACATGACGCTTAGATATCCAGACGTTCTCAATTGCTAAATAATCAATATCGGTTCCTAAGAAAGTAGCAATCGCTTCCAATGGTGTCTCTACAATTGGTTGTCCTGCTACATTAAAGCTCGTATTTAGCAATACAGGCGGTCCTTGTCGTTCTTCGACTAGTTTGTAGCATAATCTGTAAAAGTATGGATTATCTTGTTCTGTAACCGTTTGCACTCGCCCTGTACCATCCACATGGGTAACAGCAGGAATTTCTGAGTGATATTCATTTTTTATCGGCGATACAAGCAGCATAAAAGGCGCCGCCACTTCCTGTTCAAATACTTGGGAAACAGCCTCTAGAGGGATGACTGGCGCGAATGGACGAAATGCTTCACGGAACTTGACCCTAAGATTTAAGATATCTTTCATTCGTTTAAAAGTAGGGTCAGCCATGATAGAGCGATGTCCCAATGCTCGCGGGCCATACTCCGTACCGCCTTCAAACCGAGCTACAATACTACCTTGTGCTAAAACTCTAGCAGTTCTTAGAATCATTTCATCTGTCGTCAACTCCTCAATAACTATGGAGTCTTGGAAATGTTGAATTGCCTGAGTAACTTGATCTCCATCGTAATGACGACCCAGAGTTGCCTGAGTTAAGGCAACTCGCTTTTGTCCGGCGCCTACTGTATTGTATGCCCATAGCGCACAACCAGCGGCAATTCCACTATCGCCTGCTGCTGGGAAAATAAAAATATCGTCCAATTTGAGCTGCCGCAACAATTCATAGTTAGCAACAGAGTTTAAGCCTACACCACCAGCTATACAAAGTTTTTTCAGTCCAGTACGTTTAATAGCCAAATTGACAATATGCAGCAATGCTTGTTCTAGCTCTTTTTGTACTTTATAGGCTAGGTCAACTAAATAAGGACGTAGGTAGGCTTTACCTTCCCCATCGTCATAACACTTGCACAGGGCAGCAACTTCCAAGAAGATATCGTAGGCAGAAATTTTGAGGCTAAAAGAATCTTCTGTTGTTTGAATCCAACGGTGCCAGTTAGGCTGAAGGGCGCCAAAAGGGGCTAAACCCATGAGTTTCCCTGCTTCCGCGTGCTGAATTCGCTCACCCACTTGGGTAACAAACCCTGCTTTACGGGTGATGTACTCATAAACAAAACCGAGGGTTGAGAGTTGCGCTAAGTGAGATGCAACCATTTCACTATGTAGCGTAGTAATTGTCTGCCCCCATCCTTCATAGAGAGTATAAGATTCAGTGTAATGGGCAGGAGTTGTAGTACCTGTAGCATCTACTGCCAAGATTAACGCATTATCAAATCCCGAAGGCCAGTAGGCAGAGTAGGCATGAGCCAAGTGATGACTAGGAATTCGCATCACCTTATCTACAATCTCAGCAGGTAGTACTCGACGTAGAATATCAGGCGCACAATCGTGACCAGGCATATTGGCGGTAATTGTTGCCAAATCGCTTAAGGTAATATTGCAGGAGTCTAAACAGTAACGCATGGCTTCTGCTGGAATCTGCATTTGTGCTGCTACACCAGGCGCATGGAGCATATAACCAGGACTATATTTGTGGCGGTCTAGCCGTTCTTGTTCAATTGCAACTACTATTTCACCATCTTTAACGATTGCGACTGAGCGCTCATGCCCTAAATTTATTCCCATGTGGTATTGTGTCATTGCTTTATCTCCTTACTCAATAACCATTACAAAACCAAATCTTTGTGCCAAATCTTCACAATTAAAGAGCTTAATCAAATTACTACACTAGTCGATCAAATTGTGTCTATTGCAATTTAAAAATTAGTTTTAGTGTAGAAGCGAAATTGGTAGATGGATAAAAAACTCTGTTCCTTTGCCTAATTCTGATGAACACTCCAATACTCCTCCATGCTTTTCCACAATTATTTGATAGCTGATGGAAAGACCCAAACCTGTACCTTTACCAATCGGTTTTGTAGTAAAAAATGGGTCAAATATTCGCTTTCTGGTTATTTCATCCATGCCAATTCCATTGTCAACAATCCGAATAGCCACATAAAGTTCGCCAACAACTTCTGTATGAATCCGGATTATGGGCACAAACAAAATTATGTCCTCCGGAACCTGTGAAACTATCTGATGCTGAATTTTTTCGTCATATTCGCTTTTACAGCGAGACACAACAGCATCGATAGCATTGGTCAGCAAGTTCATAAACACCTGATTTAATTGCCCTGCATAGCACTCTACTTGTGGCAATTCGCTGTACTCTTTAATCACTTGGATAGGGTTGCAGTCTTTTTCAACCTTAAGACGGCTTTGTAAAATCATTAAAGTACTGTCAATTCCTTCATGGATATCAACAGCTTTAATCTCTGCCTCATCTAAACGGGAGAAATTGCGGAGCGAAACTACAATTGCACTAATACGATCTGCCCCCATTTGCATAGAAGACAACAGTCTGGGCAGGTCAGCCAGCAGAAAATCCATATCTATCTTATGTATCTTATCCTGAATATCCTTAACTGGTTTAGGATAGTGCTGCTGATACAGACGGATTAAATCCAGTAAGTTTTGGATATACTCATTCGCATGAGTTATGTTGCCGTAAATAAAATTGACAGGGTTGTTAATTTCATGGGCAATACCAGCAACTAACTGCCCTAAACTTGACATTTTTTCCGCATGTAGCAGTTTAGCTTGGGTTTGTTTAAGTTCTTGTAAAGTTGCTTCTAATTGTTGGGTTTGCAGCCTCAACTGCTCTCTTGATTGTAAAAGTGTTGCTTCTGTTTGTTTCCGTTCCTGGTTTTCAAAGCGCAGCTGCTCAATTCGCATTTGTAATGCTTCGTTGGCTTCTTTCAACGCTCCTTGCGCTCGTTTACGATCGGTGATGTTTGTTAAAGAGCCACTTATTTCTCCATGAGCTTCAGAACGAGCTGATAATTCTAACCAAATAATTTCTGTACTTTTATGATGAAATCGTAATTCCCAACAGGCAAGATCCTGTTTAGTATGCATTTGAGTTAAAAAGTTTAGCCAAACCTGCCGATCTTCAGCATGAAGATAGTCATCTATTGGGTGATTTAAGCATTCAGATGTACTATACCCTAAAGTTAGTGTCCAAGCTTTATTCAAAAGTATAATATTTCCTACCTTATCACACTTAAATACAATTTCACGTAGATTTTCAACTAACTCTCGATAACGTTTTTCTGACTCAGAAATTTGTTCTATTAAACGGTATTGAATCTGCGTATGCAGTTCATTATCAGCTAAAAAATCGGATTTCATAAAAATATAGCCAGCTGTTTTAATATATTATCACGCTGAATTCAAACTAATAATTTTCATTAAAAAATTGTTTTAAAGTATATTTATTAGTTACACAGGAACTGAAGAAGCTAAATGGCTCAATAATTCTGTGTGAGTCATCACTTCTGCGTAGAGCGGAAAAATACTACTACAGTAAAAACCTTGTTCAAAGACAGTACGAGCTGAAGTACAATCTGAGATAATTATTACGCGGTAGCCCTTTTCATGAGCAGAGCGCCCAGTAGAGTCAATACATATGGATGTAACAGCACCTGCTAGTACAACATCTGTAATCCCTTTTTCTTTGAGAATTTCATCAAGGTTAGTATTGATGAACGCATTAAATCCTCGCTTACCAGGCACCTCCATAATTCTATCTTTAAAAGGGTATAATTCTTCAATTGTTTCTGAACCTGGAGTTCCCATCTGAAAAGCATTTACTTCTTTAATAGTGTTAAGAATGCCAATCGGCTCGATTAATTCTTCATAGTTAGATGTAAAGAATATTGGAGTTGTGATAATCAATGTAGCCGTAGAAGCAAGACATTGAAGAAGATGGACTGTGTTGGCTATGACGTTTGTAACTTTGGATGATTCTTCGATTACTCCATAGAGTATTCCATTTGGGGAGAAATAATCATTTTGATATCCAATTAGAATAAGTGCCGTCTTGTGAGATTTCATTAGTGTATTAAGTGGTTAACTTTCAAGGAGAAAGCAGCGCAATTATAGCTAAAAGCCAGAAGTACAAGCCAAAGGGCAAAAGTGATGCAATATAGCGTAGATATGTACCACCACCAATTGCAAGCTCTTTCTGTCCTTCGCCTCCTGCCCTCCGCTTCTGTCACCATGTCAAAGCGCTACTACCTTACTTAGCGAAATTTTAGCAATTGCCTTGATAAACCTGAATCAGTAATTTCTTTGAACTTTGGCTATAGACATACTAATTTTTTATAAGATTAATTTATGTAAGGGCTTTTCAACTGCCCCAAGGGCTAACAAAGTATGTTTTTGCGCTTCTGTTAAACCTATGGCGCCATAAATATTCATTCCTTCGTAAATTCGTTCTGCTTTTAAAGTTTGAATACGTTCAAATGTTTTTGTATCCCAAACTTGAATAACAGCATTTGTATCTCCACTTATTAACATCCGACCGTCCGGACTAAAAGCTAGAGACATAACCCAGGTATTTGCTGCTATTTCTAATGTTTTTAGACAGTGACCTGTTGTTACATCCCAAAATTTAATGGTGCCATCACTACTACAACTAGCAAGGGTTTTACCATCGGGACTAAAAATAGTTGCCCATATCCAATCTTGATGTGCTGAGAGTATATGTATACATTCACCTGTACGCGCGTTCCATAGTCTAATTGTGCGGTCGGAACTACATCCAGTGGCAATAGTAGCACCATCTGGGCTAAAGTTAAGGCGCCAAATCCAATAACTGTGTCCTTTTAAAGTTAAACAACATAGAAAAGTTTCTAAATCCCAAATTCTAACGGTATCATCAAAGCTACCTGCTACTAAAGTTTTTCCATTTGGGCTAAAAGCTACAGACATTGCAATGTGTTCTGGAAATGTGTGCAGAAGCTGACCTGTTGCCATATCCCAAAGTTTAACACTACGGTCGTAGCTGCTGCTCGCTATAACTTTACCATCTGGACTAACGGCAACTCCTGTCACCATACCAGAGTGTCCCCGCAATATTTTAGTGCAATTACCTGTTTCTACATCCCACAATCTTATAGTTTGGTCAGCGCTACCACTAACTAAGCTACGACCATCTGGACTAAACGCTACTGAAAAAATAAAATCGGTATGTCCAATTAAATCGCGGCGCCGTCCATCTAAATTCCAAAGTCTAACGATACAATCTTCATTGCCACTAGCAATAATTGTACGACTTGGATGAAAAGCAATGGCGCCAACCCAATTAATTCTGGCTTTGAAACTTCTTACACATTCTCCATTTAAAATACTCCATAACTTTACTGAAAAATCATCACCACCACTAGCAAGCAAAGTTCCTTGAGAATTAACGGCAATAGTATTAATCGAATTTGTATGTCCATACAAAGTTTTAATACATTCAAAGCTAGTAATATCCCAGAGACGAATTGTGCGGTCGATGCTCGAACTAACGAGGATATTTCCATCACCAACAAATATTGCCCTTAATACTCCATTGGTATGTCCTTGCAAAACTCCTATACAAGTACCTTCGTTTATATCCCAAAGTCTAATAGTCGAGTCTAAACTGCTACTAGCAAGTACTCCTGCTTTGCTAAATGCCACCCACATAACCCAGTCGTTATGTCCTTGCAAAGTTTTGATACAATTACCTGTCTTCAGTTCCCATAAGGTAATAACATTACTTTTACCGCAAGTGGCAATTATGGAACCATCTAGACTTAGTGCTGCAAAAGTTATTGATACTGGATTTTCTTGATTTTCTTGTAAAATCTTTATTGTGCATTGCCCGGTGTCAATATCCCAGACTCTCACAGAATTATCTGTACTACTGCTAATTAATGTTTTGCCATCATGGCTAAATACAATTGAAAAAACTCCGTTTTTATACCCTTCCAAAGTTTTTAGTATTTTTAAATCACCTGTACTTATATCCCACAACTTAATTACTTTATCATCGGCGCCAGTAGCTAGTGTTTTACCATCTGGGCTAAAGTCAATACACCATATTGGAGCAAAATGCCCTTGAAATTTGATTAGATGTTGACCGCTAGTACTATCCCATAGTGAAATTGAACCTTCACTATGACCTGTTGCCAAAATTTTACCATCTGGACTAAACACTGCTGACATTGCTGTCGAAAAAGTTTTGGCAAATACCGATTTTGATAAGTCGGCGCCTGTAAAATTAACTTGTTTTAAAGGTGTATCTTGTAAATATGCTTGCCAGATAGTTAAATAAGAAAAATCATAGCCTGTTAAATCTACTTGTAAGTTATTCAACAAATTAATAATATTCCCAATTGCATAACCTGGCTCAATTGGCTTGCCAGATATATCTGAACCGACCCGAACTAGTTGAGTTACTATTGACTCTTTTGTTCTTAGTTTTAAAAGTAATTGCTCAATTACAGGTTGGAGAATTAATTTGGTTTGAGTAATACGAATATAATCTTTTGCTGTGGCTTTAATTAAAGCATGGGTGTTAAGGAGTGATGAGTGCTGAGTGTTGAGTGCTGAGTGTAGAGACCGAATTAATTCGGTCTCTACGAGTTCCAAAGATATTTGTTCAATCAATTGTTCTGTTACAAATTCCATTACTACAGGTTGAAGAGTAAATTGTACTGAAGTATGGGGAAGTGATGTTTTTTCGATTAAATTTCTTCTACTTAAAGACTCTAAAGCTTCTAAAAGCTTCATTGATGATACAGGCAATACTAAATCCGCGCGCAATTCGGCTAAAGTGACTGGTTCTCGGTTAATACAAATCCAGTACATCAAGTCTTTTTCGAGAAATGAAAGACGGTGAAATTGCTGTGATAGCAAGTCGTAAATAGTACCAAAAACTTTTGTACCTTGGGCAAGAAATTCTTTTATATCACCGTTAAATAGTTCTTGAATAGTCGTTGCAATAATTTTTAAAGCTAAAGGATTACCTGCATAATGCTGTATTAAATCTTGCCATTCGGCATCTGAACCATAAAAAACACTTTTGCTTCTTACTAATTCAAGGGCTGCCTTTTCTTGTAAACCAGTTAATTGTAATGTTTTAACTGGCAGAGCATCACCTTCAAGCGTCGCTATTTCCTGTGGTTTCTCCCGACTCGTTAATACTACACAGCTATTATGACTCGTTTCTCCTACTAGCTTGAAAAATTCTCCATAATTCTCATAAGATACTTGATAATGACCTGAACGGGCGCCGTCCGCTAAAATTGATTCCAAGTTGTCTAAAATTATCAAGCAGCGATGCTCACGCAAATGAGCCATTACTTGTGTTAAACGTTCGTTAATATTCTCAGATAAATTAACGGGTTTAGAGTTGGCAAAAAACTGAAGTAGACTGGCTAGCATTTCTCCCAAACTAGGACTGTTACGAAGACTGCGCCAAATTACAAACTGAAATTCCTCTTGAATATGGTGCCCTAGCTTTATAGATAGAGAGGTCTTACCAATTCCTCCCATTCCCAGCAGCAAAATTAAACGATTATCATTACCAATCCAATCCTCTAAAAGTGCAAGCTCCTGCGCTCGTCCAAAAAATATCGCAACGTCTACTGCTTCACCCCAATCTGTGACAGAAGTCGAGGAGACATGCATAGGAACGATTTCCCCTTGTATTCCTTGCTCCCACTCACTATTCCCCTTCACAAAGTCATTTTTCGTCAAACTTAGCCCAAAAGCTCTAAAGAAACATTCTAAGGTTTGCTTATCTACTCCTTCTTCCCTTGCCATCACTTTGGAAACAGTAAAAGGAGCAAGTTGAGTCCGCGCGCTTAGTTCTTCCAGAGTCAACCTGGCGCCATCGTTTTCCAAAATTTCTGCCTGATGTTTAGCCTCAGTCAATTTTTTCCATCCCTGGAGGCTAAGAATTACACCACGCCTGCGTCTTTGTTTAGAGGCTTCCATAGGGTAAGAAGGGCCAATGCTTTACAGAAATTAATTTTACTGGTTTTAAGCTAAGTTAAGGAATTCCTTTATATTTTATACAACTTAACTAACATCGGTGCTTGACAATCTTCTCCAAAAGGGCTTGAGTAATAACTCTCAAAGATTTTTGTTACAAAACTTAACTTAGCGCTTAAAACCTTTATGTTTACTGGTGCAAACCGATAACCAGAGGGACACTGATATTACAACCAACTAGAAAACTTACAACTTGGAAAAAGGAGTACAAAAGAATATGTTTGCACCAATGATAATTTTAACCCGTAAATATTTCGGTAATGCTCAGTTTAATAAGCTACGTGGCAGATTAATTGCACAACACGCTCAAGTCATTAATTATTTTTGCGACTACTTTGATATTGACCGTGCAACCCGTCAACAGCTTATTCGTTTGGCGCGCGATAATGGTAAACGGCTAGGATTGCTTGCTTAGACGAACAAAATTCAAAATAATAAAAACTACTAACTTGCTAAATTTATACTTATAAGGTGGTTATTATGACATATGACAATTTAAGTTAGCACCAATGGCGCCTTTATTTTTGCTCGCATCCGAAATACTTGATTATAGAACCGGGGTCGTTGACTTTAAATTAATTCTGCTTCTTCAAAAATCTGCTTTACTGTCAATGTTAAACCGGGTAATAAATTATCTGTAATTGTTAGTTCATCTGTATATACTTGACTTGATTGTGCTGAGAAGAATGCGCGAATGATAATTTTTTCTGGGTCTACTACCCATACTCGTGATACACCAGCAGCAAAATAATCCTTGGCTTTCTCCTCAAAATCTTCCATTGTTTGATCCGGAGAAATAATTTCTATTACCAATTCTGGAGGCACTGGACATGCTTCATTACGCCTCCAACTGCGTGGTAAACGAGTGTAAGAAATATAAGTTAAATCTGGTACTGGCGCCCAATCTTGACCTTGGCGCTTTAATAAAATTGCCCATTCAGTACAGACTCGACCTTTGCCTTTACACCATGTACGCAACAAAAGTCCTAAAGCTAATTGTAAAGTTGAATGAAAAAATTTTGGTGACACTTTTGGAACCGCATAACCATCAACAAACTCATGATATATATCTCCATCGGGAAGCGATAGAAATTCTAAGAGCGTGAGTTTTTTTCTTGTGGGTATTTTAACCATACGAGTGCCAGTGTTTCATACATGTACATTAATTGTAAGAAACAATTATCTAATTCACTACTACAACTAGCTTCTGTTTTACGATTCGGACTAAAGACTCTGTGAGTTTTTTTCATCCCTGAAGGTTAAGTATAACACCACGCCTCAGTGTTTGCGACTAGGCATCATCAGTAACTTTAAAGAAATATACACATTTTATATAACTTAAGGTAGCAGCTTAAGTTAGCACTTTAACGCCTTTATCTTTACTGGCACCTGAAATTTATTGATTACATACTGTAGAGGTAAGGTGGGCATTGCCCACCCTACTACGAAATTACAGAACATATTTAATAGTCATAAATTAATAAGGGGACTCTAGTTATGACAGATACAATTATTAATCCTGCTCAACATCCTGAAGTTACGCAACAACTCTCTGAGAACATCATTCTTACTACATTAGATGACCTTTACAACTGGGCAAAAATGTCTAGTTTGTATCCAATGATGTTCGGTACAGCTTGCTGTTTTATGGAATTTATGGCAGCTTATGCTTCTCGTTTTGATATGGAACGGTATGGAATGATTCCACGTGCGACTCCAAGGCAGGCAGATTTACTTATTACCGCAGGTACTATAACTATGAAGTATGCGCCTAACTTGGTGCGACTTTACGAACAAATGCCCGAACCTAAGTATGTAATAGCGATGGGCGCCTGTACTATTACAGGTGGGATGTTTAGTGTAGATTCACCTAGTGCAGTACGCGGAGTAGATAAGCTAATTCCTGTTGATGTTTATATCCCAGGATGTCCACCCAGACCGGAAGCTGTACTTGATGCGATTATTAAACTACGAAAGAAAATCGCGAATGAAAGCATTCAAGAACGAGAGCGAACTAAACAAACTCACCGCTATTACAGCATTCCTCACAAAATGAAGGTTGTTTCTCGTGTTAATGATGGGCAGTATCTTAGAAGTGGAACACGGGAGGCGCCAGTGCAGGAGATTTTGGAGGCAACTGGTTTACCTTTACCGTTGCAGCTTTCTAAAGAAAGCAAAGTTTAAAAATATCCTCTTGTGGGATAGGCGTCCTCGCCTGTCCCTAAATCTAGAACGGGCAAGGATGCCCGTTCCACAAGATAATTTTGCATAAAAATCTATTTAATCTCATGTAAGTTTATATTGCTATTTTGTAGTACACAATACAAAAAATTAGAGGTTATGTGATATGAATGAAGCGCGCTTACAAGAATTTTTGTATCAAGTTGTTAATGATATGGCAGCAAGTATGTCTGGTGTGATGGCTAACATCGGACACAAGCTTGGTCTTTATAAAGCAATGGCAGGCGCCGGAGCAATTACACCTAAACAATTAGCACAAAAGACAAATACAAAGGAACGTTACGTACAAGAGTGGCTAAATAATCAAGCCGCAGGTGGTTATGTTATTTATCATTCCACTACGCGCGCTTATGAGTTACCTGACGAACATGCGATGGTGTTAGCTAACTCTGAAAGTCCTGTGTTCCTAAGCCCTGCTTTCGACTTGGTTTCATCAATGTGGTTAGATGAGGACAAAACTATTGATGCTTTCCAAACAGGTAAAGGTATTGGTTGGCACGAGCATAATCCAAGATTGTTTTGCAGTTGTGAAGCATTCTATAGAAATGGTTACAAAACTTATTTAACTAATTCGTGGATTCCTGCACTTACTGGAGTCGAGGCAAAGTTAAAGGCAGGCGCCAAAGTTGCTGATTTGGGTTGTGGTCACGGTGCCTCTACTATTATCATGGCGCAGGCTTTTCCTAATTCCACCTTCTTTGGCTTTGACTATCACTTTGACTCAATTGCTACTGCACGTCTACGTGCCCAAGCTGCGGGTGTTGCAGACAGAGTTCACTTCGAGGTCGCCACAGCTAAAGATTACCCAGGAAACGACTATGACCTAGTTTGTTTTATGGATTGTTTGCATGATATGGGTGACCCAGTAGGCGCCGCAAAATATACCAAAGAAGTGTTGAGCAAAGATGGAACTATATTATTAGTCGAACCTTATGCAGCAAAAAAGCTCGAAGATAATCTCAACCCAATCGGTCGGATGTATTACGCAAGTTCCACAGCCATATGCACGCCAAATTCGCTTTCTCAAGAAGTTGGACTAGGACTAGGTAACCAAGCAGGAGAAGAGAGACTAGCTCAAGTCATGTCTGAGGCAGGTTTTAGTCATTGTCGTCGTGCGACTGCAACACCCTTCAACTTAATATTAGAAGTGCGAATTTAATAAATAGGGTTGGTATAATTTTAATCTTGTGGGGTAAGCATCCTTGCCCGCCCATTAATAGGTAATATAATTGTCACAGTTGTCCCTTGACCGAGATAACTAGCAATCTCAATATTACCCCCATGCAAATCAACGCACTTTTTGACAACTACTAATCCCAACCCTGTACCTGAAATGTGACGAACATTTTTTCCGCGATAAAATGGCTCGAAAAGCTGTTTTTGGTCATCGGGAGGAATGCCAATGCCGTAATCACGTATTTGAAGTCGCACGCAATCTGGCTCAAATTTCAAAAAGCAGTGAATCTGACTACCTCTGGGCGAATATTTAATGGCGTTAGATAGAAAATTACCTAAAATAGATCGCAGCAATTTTTCATCCAAATAAGGGTGAGTACATGTTCCCTGACTCACAAATGTCAGGGTATGTTGACTTCCTGCACTCATTTGCATTTCTTCCACAAATTGACGGCAGAAATTTTCCAGAGCAAGTGGTTTTGGATTAAATTCCAGCTTTCCTGTTTCCGCGCGATTGATTGTTAAAATATCTTCTAATAGCTGAATCATATTTTTAACAGAGTCTTGAATGCGGCGCAGGTTCCTCAACCTTTTTTCTGGGTTATCCGGGGGAGAATTTTCTAGTAGTTGGGCTGCTGCCAATACGGTACTGAGCGGTGTACGAAATTCGTGGGATGCCATTGAGAAAAAACGGGTTTTGAGGGCACTTAGTTCTTTCTCTTGCTCTAATGCTAACCGCACTTCGTCTAACCGCTTCCGTTCGGTGATATCTCGCTGCACTGATATCCAATGAGTGTATTGACCAGTTTTGTTGGCTACTGGCACCACACTAAACTCCGACCAAAACTCAGAGGTGTCTTTGCGGTAGTTAATAACTTCAACGATAATTGGCTTTCGCATAGCTAAGGCAGAGCGGACTTTATCCAGTTCGGTTTGACTTGTTTTGGCGCCTTGGAGAAGACGGGGTGTTTTGCCTAAAACTTCTTCGAGTGTGTAGCCAGTAATTCGGGTGAATGCTTCGTTAACATAGAGAATACGCGGACCAGGCTCATTAATCGGGTCAGCTTCAGTAATTACTATAGCATCATTGGTATTAACTACGACAGACTGAAGTAACCGCACTTGTTCGGCTTGCCGTTTTTGCTCAGTGACGTCACTAACAACGGCTACCATTCCGCTAATTTTGTTACTGCTGTCGGTTAAAGGAGCGGCCGAGAAAACAATGTCAATTGGAGAACCATCTTTTTTTTGCCGTCGTATCTCTAAACTTGGAGGGGTTATTCCTTGTAAGACACTTTGCTTTATTGTTTCGTATTCCTGCACGCTCTCTTGGGAGATAATGGGATTAGGGCGTTCAATTACCTCTGCTTCAGTCCAGCCAAACATCCTTTCTGCTGCTGGGTTCCAAATTTTAACGCGCTCGGTTAGGTCGAGGGTGAAAATGGCACGGGGAGAGGCGGCAATTAAAGATTGTAGGGTTTGGTTAGTGTGGCGTAGAGCAGCTTCGGTGCGTTGGCGTTCGGCAATTTCTTCTCTTAAAAAATCGTTGCTCAAAGCAAGTTCTTCGGTGCGTTGCTGTACTCTCTGTTCCAGTTGGGCATTAAGTTGTTGCAGTTGCTCATGAAATTCTGACTGTTGAATGGCAATTGCTACTTGGGTTGCCAATTGCTTCATTAATTCTATTTCTTCATGCTGCCACTGTCGAGATTGACTACATTGATGTGCAATTAGTAATCCCCAAAGATAGGGAGAAGAAGAGTTTAGTTCTCTAATTTCTTGGATAATCGGTACTACTAATTTTGCTTTGACTCGAAACTGTTTAACAAATTCTGCTAAACAAGGTGCTATGTCGCCTTGATCAACATCGGTAATGGCGCCGATTTTTCCCCTAATATAAGCTTGATGGTACTCACTAGGAAAGACTTCTGCTGGAAATGTTTCTCCCAAAATAGCTGGATATTGGGTCAAAACATTTTCTGTAATGGCACTACCTGTACCATCTTCCCAGATGCGATAGATTAACACGCGCTCGCACTCAAGAAACTGTCTGACCTCTGCTACCGTCGTTGCTAGTACTTCCTCCAAGTTCAAAGATTGGCGGATATGTTGAGCTATTTGATTGACTATTCGCTCCCGTTTGGTTTGTTGTTGTAAAAAAATTTCTGCAGTACGACGCTCTTGTATTCGCCGTTGAAGTAGGTAGTAAATAATCAACAAAGCAATGCTTACGACACACGCACTAGTGCCAATTATGGTGATAAAATCATCTGAATTGAGTGCAACACCAAATTGGATAAGCATTACAGCGATGTCGGTCAACATAACCAGCTCCCAAATTATCCCTACGGAGAAAACGTCCAACTACAATTTTTACTTTAAAATGGCTAAGGTCGTTCATCAAACCTTGTATAAAAACTACCGTATTTGAACCAATATTGTTTTAGATCATGATGAGGTGTATTTAAGCTGGCTTTTGCTTGATAAAGAATTACTTGTCGATGGCTTCCCATCCAAACTTTTTTAAAAGGTTCGACAGAGATTAAGCTTCCTCCTAAACTTGTAATACATTGTTCAAATCTTTCAATAGCTGGGTATTCTAAAGTTTCAAAAATTATAAATTGACCATCACAAATCAAATGACGGCTTCTGATCCAAGTCTGCATTTTTTTACAAGCTACTGGAGGTAACATACTTCATTTCCTCTGTTTAGCAAAATTTTGATTAATTTTTTTCACTATTTATAATAGTTTAACTCATGTTAATTAAAAAAAAGCTCAAAAATCTAGAGACAACAGCCTTCCCAAATTCATTTGAAATTTTGAGAATTTAAATTTTATTTTGCAGTATAAATAGAGCGAATAAATAAACTCGCTCTAGCAGAATAGGAGATAGGAAAGATACAAAATTTAAATGAAGACAAATAGCGAAGCTTTCTTCATATAGCATTTCTATATGAGTTGTAAAAATTATATTCCCGTAGAGAGGCGATGTCTTATGCGTCTCGACAACGCATGTAAACCGAAGGTTTGCCTGTAGGAATTTTTACGAATGATTTAGGACTGCTATAGATGAGGATTTAGTTAGCTTCGATTAGTGCTTCAGAGTATTTCTGTAATACTAACAATGGTTCCGCCCGCGCGATGAATACGTTGAATTTGTGGAGACATCTTTGCTCCAGAAACAATATATTCAGTGACACTAAGTCGGCGAGGAGCGTCAAACTTCGACCCCGAAACTTTAATTTTAAACATCTTTTCCGTTGCGTCTTTACGATAGCTCAGGCGCCCACCTGTACTCGGTAAAGTAACCTTGTTAGCACTATTAGTGGCAATATTATAAACTAAGCGAGAGTCAGAAAAAGCACTATCCACTCCGGCATAGCCTTGATATAAAGAAAGAGTACGATTGTATCCTACTTGCTTTTGTCCAACTTTACTTTTAGCTCCTTGATAGTAAGGGACAATGTTTTCTCCAAATGAAAGCTGATACTCATTACTATCAAGATAAGAGTCAATTTCAGCTTCATATCCCTTCTCTATACAAAGGCGAATATGTTCTGATAGTTCAGCTTGGTCTAAAGGCGCCCGACCTAACAAATGCTTAAAATTTAGCTCGACAAAGCGATAGGGAGCGCAAGATTCAAAATAGCGACTGCGATAAAAATTAGATTTAGCTACCGCGCGCACGAATTCTCTAACGGTTATTTCCCCATTGGTCAATTGAGATTCTGCTGTCACTAACCGTTCGCTTTCCATGACGTGAGGATTGCCTAGTACTTGCTTATAAACGGCACGAATAACGGCAGTAATATCTCCTAAGTCACTATTAGCTCTAAGTTCTACAGGTTTATCTAAAACAACGCTCATCAAATTTCTCCTTAAGTAAATTGGTGAAAACTACTACAGTAGGGTGGGCAATGCCCATCTTACGCACGCATTTATAAATTTAAAATTAAACAAATGTTTCTAAATTAAGTAATGCAGTCAGAGTAAATTCAATTTCTAAACATAACTATGTCACGTTTTACTTTTTATGACATAGTTAAATTTACTAGTACTTAACTACTTAACAAGGGGTAATACTAGCAATTACGCCGCCTTGTTTATGAATGCGCTGATATTCTTGAGAGAGACGCTCGTAAGGAACAAAATAAACTTGGTTGCTACGACGGAATTTAGAAATTTGATTAACGCGACCAGGAGATTTGTATCCAGTAACTTCGATTCGATAAACCTTTCCTTCTTCTAAAGAACCCAAACGAGTTGATGCTCCTTGTGAAGTATCTTGAAACGACCAGCCATCCCCTACCGAACCACCAGACGGAGGAATAACAGGGATAGGAATATCTTGAATAACATATTTATTTAAAGCAGGGGCTTTTCCTGCAAGACTTCCTTTTAAATCGCTACTAGAAGCTCCACGCAACAAAGCAAACATATGTGTAAACCCAACCATATTTTGCCCCGATTCAGTCTTGTAGCCTCGATAATAAGGAACAATATTCTCACCGTAAGCATTTTGATACTCATCACTATCAAGATAAGAATCAATATCTGCCTCGAACCCTTGAGTATCTAAAATCGTGCTGTGTACTCTCATTTCCTCTAAACCATCAGGAGTACGACCGAAAAAATGCTTGAAATTAAGTTCGGTATAACGATAGCGAGGACAGGTATCGAAAAAGCGAGAGCGGTACAAATCAGATTTAGCAACTGCTCGTACAAACTCTCTTACGCTCAATTCTCCCCGTTTAAATTGGGACTCTGGTACGGTAGCGCGTTCGCTTTCCATAACATAGGCATTACCCAAAACTTGCCGATAAACGGCACGAATGATACTCTCTACTTCTTCAGTAGAGCATCCTGATACCAGTTCCAACGGTGGTGTATCTTCAAACAAACCAACACCAAGTTGGGACGCACGCCCAAGAGCCATTGAAAATTCTCCTGAATACTTAGCTATCAGAATTTACTAAATTGACCGTAATGAAAACAGTGAGAAAATGGTAAAGAAATCGGAAAGATTTTAACAATCGGACTAAATTTGATATTACTTAATATATCTTAACAAAACTATATATTTATTTGAGATAAAAACCCTAAATTGCTTGCTGAGGGCGCCTATCGCTTCTCTTTTGTTTACAAAGTTTTTATAAACCGCTTTTAAACGGGTCACATTTTTCTGTAAGTTTAGATTTATAAGTTTAAATGTGTAAGTTTAAATTTATTAGTCAAAGTCAGTTAAATAAAAATGAGAATTCTTTTAATTGAAGATGATATCCGCTTGGCTGAAACCCTAGCAGAAGCTCTTACTGACCAGCTTTATACCGTTGACATAGCAATAGATGGAGAGTCGGCTTTAGATTATACAAGGGCTTCTGACTATGACTTGCTACTACTGGATGTAATGCTACCTCTTCTTGATGGTTTTAGTCTCTGTCAACAGTTACGTTCTCACGGTTATCAAATACCTATCTTGATACTGACAGCCCGTGATACAATTTGTGATAAAATAGCTGGGCTAGATGCAGGGGCAGATGATTACATTGTTAAACCTGTTGATTTAGGTGAGTTATTTGCTCGCATTCGAGCTTTATTACGTCGAGGCAGTGCTTCAAGTCCACCCATATTGAAGTGGGGAGCTTTGAATCTTGACCCCAGCACCTACGAAGTGAGCTACACCAATAACCAGCTACACTTAACCCCAAAAGAATATAGCCTTTTGGAGTTACTGTTGCGAAATGGGCGCCGCGTTCTTAGTCGTCGTGCAATTATTGGACACATTTGGCCACTTGAGGCGCCTCCAGAAGAAGATACAGTGAAAGTTCACATTCGCAGCTTGCGCCAAAAACTTAAAGCGGTAGGCGCCCCAGAAGATTTTATCGAAACCGTTCACAGCATCGGTTATCGACTTAACAAGGAATATGGCTAAGAAATGTGCCTTTGAATGATAAAATCAAGCTGGTATAGCTCAACTGTAGCTCAACCAAGATTTTTTTATAACATCATTTAGGAAAACATTTAGGAAAAAAGTAATATGTCTGATTCAGAATTTGCAGCAACCGAACAAGTAAACGCTCAAGAACTAGCAGAGGTGATTAAAGAATATGAAGAATATCGAGAACGGCTGCTTAATGAAACTTTAGAAACAGCAAAACGGGCTAAATTGATGAAGTCAGTTGTAATGGCACAACTGGAACCAGAACTTGCCAAAATTGATGCCACAATTAAAGCACTTCAAAATCAGCAAGCGGCTTTAGCTGCAAATTAGGGGTATTGATAGTGCAGAAAGAAACCGATGCTCTGCTTGAAAGTGTCGCAGAACAAATTAATGGGCAAACTTTCGATGTCAACAATCACCAGTTGCTTCGACAAATGGTGGAGTGTTTAGGAGATACACGCGGAACGGTGCGGTTGCGTTGTGCCCAGACACTAGCAGAAATAGGCAAACCAACCATCCCGTTTCTCACAGAAGCATTAACGAATCATCAAAACGTGGTTGTGCGACGCGCGGCAGCCAAAACCTTGACTTTAATCGCTGACCCCGCGACAATTCCAACTTTAATCGGCGCCCTTCTCAATGATGAAGATACAGTTGTTAAAGGCTCATCAGTAGGAGGGCTTGCCAGAATGGGAGAAGCTGCTGTCCCAGTATTGCTGAATATCTTAACATCAAAAGAATATTCAGAAAGTACCAAAGGACATGCGGCATGGGCATTAGCATTTATTGGAGCAGAAGCGAAAGAGCATTTGTATCGAGAAATATCCTCTGAGTCGGTAGAGGTTCGCAGTGCTGTAGTAGGTGCAATAGCTAAAGTTGCCGAAGAACAGCAAGAACAAACAGCATTTAACTTACTAATCAATGCCCTTCGCGATATCTCTCTTAGTGTACAGTGCGAAGCCGCATCAGCATTAGGTAATCTGGCTTATAAACCAGCAATTCCTAACTTAGTTGAGTTACTGCATCATCCTGACTGGGAAAGTCGAAAAGCAGCAGCTTTGGCATTGATGAAAATAGGAGACCCTGTTGCTTTAGACCCTCTACAAGCTGCCTTGACCCAAGAAACAGAAGCAGCAGTTCAGACAATTATCAAATTGGCAATTTCTCAGATTCAGAAGCAATTGGATGAGGATGACTGGTAATGAGGGCACAATTAATTCTACAGAAACTCCCTTGTCCAGCATATTTGTAACAATTCTTTGTATAGCTTCTTCTCGTCCCTCTTCTCGTCCTTATTTTAGAATAGACTGGTAAATAACTGATTCGCGCATTCCGGTTTCTCCTTAAGATACAGGTATTGCTCTTTGGGTGCGTGAAAGCGTACAAAAATGGCGCCTTAAAAAACGTAATGCTTTCAGGTGCCATCTACTAACTGTTACGATTGATTTTTTGATTGCTGGGTTTGTATTTGTTGAACCTGCTCAAGCGTTAAACCTGTAAATTCTGCAACTAATTCTAGTGAAACACCCTTTTGAAGCATATTTACAGCAATTTCTCGCGCAGTCTCTTCTCGTCCTTCTTGCTTAATCGATTGATAAATAACTGACTCACGCATAATATCTCTCCTTAAGATACGTTGAATTACATCTTCTTTCAATGTTAGCCCAGCTAATATCGCTGCTGATGCCGTAATATTATTTTGTGTCCTTCGGTCGGTGATGTTGTCAATTTGTGCTGCGACTGCCTGCAATGTGCTGTCTTTGGAATTAGTATCGGTTAAAACAGCAAACGGAAGCAAGCCCGGAGTACTCATAAATAACTGAGTAGGTTGTTCTTCTCAGAAATAAATTCATTTTCCTGAGAATAAGCATCTGTAGCTTTACCTTCTTTACCTACTGCCAAAGTAAAAACGACACAAGCTTTATTTGAAGAACTAACAGCTTTAAATAACGTAGTTAAAAAAGGTGTTAATTGCTCTTGTTCTTTCCTACCTTTGATTTTACGTAAATATATAGATAACTCATCGAGTAAAATCAATACAGGCTCATTACCAAACAATTCCTGAATAGTAGCAGCACCAGGTGCCACTCGTTCAATATCACTTTGACGTACCAACTTATACCCATCAACTCCCGCTAACCCATAAGCGAGTTCACCCCAAGGAGTATAAGCACGTAAACCATCACCAAGAGGTCTGCCATTTACAGGGTCAGCATTTTCTCCATCAAAAGCTGCAAGTCTAACTTTCGTTGTTGGTACAAGTTGGGGGTCAATAAATTCCTCAACGTTATTAACTCCCTTCATACCATGAGCTGCATGAGTCAAAGCAATTAAACTATGAGTTTTACCACCACCATACTGAGTATCTAAACGTAAAACAGCGTTGCCACCAGTTCCCTGTAATCTTTGACAAACGGTTTTTAATAAAGCTTTCAAACCAACAGTTGGATGAGTATTCGCAAAAAAACTATTCGGCAAAACATACTCAAGCGGCGCCGTACCATTAATTACCTGTGCCAAATCTGCCGCAAAGTCAGACTCTTGAATATTACCGCTTAATATATCACTCCGAGGTACACAAATGTCAAATAGGGTTTTCATGGGCGCCTGTATCCTAGATTTCCTGGTACTGTAGTTTGCGCGTCACGCATTTATTCATATAACTACATAACACCAAGATAAACCTGAACACCGTAAAAATACTACCTCTTCCGCATTATAATGAACGGGCAAGGATGCCCATTCCACAAATGCAGCTAATTTTATTCTCTTTTATATTTATTTACTAAATCCATGCGGGATAAAGCGCTCGTTGCAGATTCTGATACATAGGTGTCTACTGATTTATCATTAGTTAAGGCTGTTAAAATTTCTACGCCTCGCTCATCTCCTGAAGAAACAAGCGCATTAATAATTGTCACTTGTAGTGCTGGATTATCTGTTGTTTTGAGTGCTTCAACCAAAATCTCAAATGCAGGAGAACCGATTTCGCCTAGTGCCATTACTGAGCCAATATTAACTACAGGATTTGGATCGTTCATGGCTGTTTTTAAGCCTTGTAATCCTTCCTCTGGAAAAGTCACATCTGGATAGTTAACGGCAACTTGCGCTAATGCCTTTGCTGCACTACCTCGAACGGTAACATTGTCGCTGTTTAGCAATGATGCAACTAGGGGAGGGACAGCATCTACACCTATAACTCCCAATGCTTTGACTGCTGCTCGTCGATATACGACATCTTCTTCTCCCAACACATCTACTAAACGAGCGATGGTGGTTGCGTCGCGCGTTTCAGCGAGTTCCCACATTGCGCGTTCTCTGAGGTGGGGGTTGGGATGTTTTAGTTGTTCAAAAAGAGAATCTGTTGTCATAATATCTCATGATTTGCAGATATAGTTCGAGTTTACATTGGCTTTGGCTCGAATTAGCCAGTCGGAGTCCTCAGCAACGATTTCGCGACCACTTGTATCGCCAAGTTTCTCTAACGACATTAAGGCAGCATACTTCAAATCCCAGATTGGAGTTTTTAGACTTTTCTGTAAATCTGGTATCGCGCACTCGTCACCAAGTTCCCCTAAAGCGAGTGCTGCTGCCCCTCGAGATTTTTGGAACTGCGGCTCTTTATTATGTAGTGCCTCTATTAATAAGTTATAGGCAGGAGTGTATTTAAGCCAGCCCAGTAATTTCATTACATGATAGTGGGCGCCATAATCAGTATAAGCTTCTTCTTCGTAAGTTTGAAGCAAAGCTGTAGGCGCCTGTACCGTATAAGTATCTAGTAGCGTTTTGCTAGCTAGATAACAGCGACCAAAATCAGTTTGATATAATTCCCGAATTACAAAATCAAGGGTAGGGGGTTGATCGTACTCGTGAACCAAATCTAAATCGTTAGGGTGATCACGCAGTGTTTGCTCCAAATATGGCTTGATTGCCTCAAAAGTAATTTCTCCCCGTTCAACACCAACATCTGCTAATATCCGAATGGCTCGAAGCCGAAACGCAATGGAAACTGAACAACGAGCAATTTCAGGAATAGCTGGGTAGTAGCAAGCATCAATTAGGTCTTGAATACAGGCACGGCGGGCATTACAGTTAGGATGTTGTAAAAAAGCCACTACCTTGTTCATCTGGGCATAATCTCCCGTCAATCGACAAATGCTTGTGATTGCGGCACTGGCTGTTGGTTTATCTTCTGATTCAGTAAATCTACTGATTCGCTCTACTGCACCTTTATACTCTAGCTTTGCTAAGGTATGAAGTATTACTCGATAAATTTGTCCAGGCTTTTCTAGTAATTGAGCTATTTCTTCTAAAATATCTATATTTTTAGTGCCAATTTCACCGATTGCCCAAACAGCATTTTCTACTGTATAGCAATCTTCGTCTGCCAAACAAGTACAAATGACCGACATCGCTTGTGTTGCTTGCAGGCGCCCCAATGTCTCAACAGATTTTCGGCGTACAATGCGGTTATCCAGTGAAGGATTGGTGTTTTGCACTGCCCGCATCAATGCATTGATAGAACTATCTGTAGAGAAGTTAACCAAATGAGAGGCAGCAATATAGCGAGAATCATCCTCTCCTATTTGGTCTTGAGGAGTGTCTAGAAGAGTAATAGCCTCTTCTTCTGTCAAATTGAATATATTAAAAAAACGTTTATTCATTTAAACCAAAATTAAGAGACTTCTTGTCAACAACTCAACCATTATCAGGCAAAGCCGTTGACATGCAAGTCTCGCGCGATAATTAAGTAATCACTAACAGTCTAATCAAATAATATCACTATGAAAGTGAATTGATTGCGTAGTCGAGAAGAGCATTGTACTCAGTTAAAGCTTGAGGAGACATATCGCGAGGAGCGCAACCACGAGTGCGAGCAAACGATAATGCTTCAACATAAGGAGCGGTAGGCAAACCTAAAGCACGATACACTTCACGCGCACCAGCAATACCCCACTCGTCGAGAGGACCAGTACCACCAACAACTAGGCAGTATTGGATTAGGCGCATGTAGTGTTTGATGTCACGAGCGCATTTAGCTTTAAAGGTATCGGTGGAGTTTGCTTCACCAGCGTTGTTTAAGTAAGGATACTTTTTGATACAAGCATCATAAGCTTCTTGTGCAACAGAATCAATATTTTTAGCGAGCTTCTCAGCAGCTTCTAAACGAGCACCAGCACGTTGAATACTACCTTGAACCGACTCAAGATCAGAACTGCTGGGAAAACGACCTGCCGCATCAGCAGCAGAAACAACTGTAGTAACAACTGATTTCATTATTTTTTATCTCCAGATTAATTTTGGATGCCTTGTTGCCGCGCGCGAACCATCGTATATTTATTTCGATGCGTTGCCGCGTCTGTTAAGTACTAATAATTATTCGCGCGATTAGCTGAGAGCCGAAATAACGCGATCAAAGTAGCTATTCGCTTCAGCCACTAGACTTGCACAGCGATCTTCGACGACAGGAGATCCCATTTTACGCAGTTTGGCGCCTGCAAACTTCTCACTAGGATTGTCTTGAATATGAGCAGTCGCTTGCGCTTTCATAATCTGAACGAGACGGATAGTAGATGAGGTTGGTACGCCCAAAGCAGTATAGGTTTCTTTCAACCCGTTCAAACAGCGATCGTCAAGAACAGACGAATCACCAGCTAACAGAGCATAAGTAACATAGCGTAAGATGATTTCAGCATCACGCAGACAAGCAGCCATACGACGGTTGGGATAGCAGTTACCACCGGCTTGGATCAAACCTTGGTTTTCGCAGATAATTCCAGCTACAGCATCGGAAACCATACAGCTGGCATTACTAGCAATTGCGTTGACAGCATCAAGCCGTCTGTTACCTTCAGCTACAAAAGATCTAAGTTTATTGATGTCACCAATACAAGCGGTGCTAGCATCTGCCGAAACTACGGCTCTAGAAAAAGCGTCAAGCATTAAGTTCTCCTTGATAGTCACTCTCGTGCAGGTCTTTCTGTTCGACCAGTTGTTATTGACCATAAAAAATCATTATGGCAACAGTCTCATTTCTTAGAGACTAAGTAATAATCCTTAACAATTGCTTTGTAAATTGTATTAATAGCCTGGAAACAGCTACACTAACAACAATTCTGAGGCAAAACTTTGAGACTTTTCAAACTGTAAGGAACCGTACTCAGAACCCCAAACTTGCTCGTGGGTGTTCACATCCATACCCCGATCCAAGCTGTTCCAAGTGCTTTCAGTGACTTCCACCTCGCTTACCAGGTAAGTTTGACAACCATGACGCTGGATTAAACAGCAATTCCCAGGTTCTACACTGCCCAGAAAGCGCTCACCGTCGCGCTTAAATACCATAGAGCAATGATGACGTCGCGAAATAATTGCAGGGGTAATCGTTCTCAGAATTGATAATTCCCGTGCGGCGCCAGCATAAAGAATCGAATCTTTAAGAGCGTAATTTTCAATATAAATATGGTCGCCAGTATCAACTAAGCGATGGACACCTTGGCGATAAGGACTCCACAAATCGTAGTCATAAACTTGTTCAGAATAGAAACCAATTCCAGAGAAAAACTCAAACGGTAAAGGGCGGAAATATATGTGGATGTGGGCGTAAATACTAGGATTTGCTTGGGCTTGTTTGTAATTACTAAAACCCCCTGCTATCCATTGAGCCAGAGTCTTCAAATTATCCGTGTTTTCCGAAGCAACCATGTTCCTAAAAGTATAAAATGTATTAATTTATTAAAACTTTAAGCAAAGCTTTAAGATTTGAGAGAGCGAATTTCTGACGAAAACGAAGCAGTAAGAACACCAATTCCATCACTAGTTTTAATCATCGATACCCGGAACCGCAAATTAGGATTGACAAACCAAATCTTCTCTTCGGCAGTCGCACGATCATATTTGGTCAGCAAAACAAAAGTGCCGTCATCAGTTAAGTGATAGTCTCCAACGGCTGGCATCGTCTCGGCATAACCTTGATCGCGCAGTAATTTGCCACGATTAGGCGACGACAAATCGGGAACAGGTACTAGAACAGTTGTCCCTTTAAGTTCTTCATTTTGATTTTCATCCCAGTCGGACTGTCCCTCCCAACTCATCCGAAACGGAGAAGCAATGTGAAGGGGGTCGATATTATTATCTTGACAAAGAGCCAACACAGCTGGATCATCAGGAGCGAGAGCAACAATATCAATAACCGACTGTACCGCCTCAAAATGACTAAAAATCAGATGGTGGGCGCTACGCTGCGATCGCCATTGACCAAAAGAACATGCAACAAATTGATTAATATCCATTTTGAAATTTTTATGTTTGAGTCAGGCAAGTATTATTAAACATTGTAAAAATAATAAAGAATAATTGCCTTGAGTATCTTACTGTAAATTTCAACGCATAAAGTTAAGAAAAACCCCTACTAGTTGTTGGTATGAATATTTACGAAATTGAAACAAAGCTGAACGATTCTGATTTTCAACATCGTCTCAAGGCAATTTCCGCCTTAAAAGATTATGACCCAGGAGTGGCAGTTACTCTCCTGGTGAGCAAACTCCATGACCCAGAGTTTTTAGTTCGCTCCTTCGTTGCTATGGGATTGGGGAAACAAAAAACTCCCGAATCGTTTGCAGCTTTGCTGGAAATCATGAAGTTTGATAACACTCCCAACGTTCGAGCAGAAGCTGCCAATTCGCTCTCCCTATTTGGCACAGTTGCTGCATCCCATCTTGTCGTCACTTTTCATCAAGATGAACACTGGCTTGTGCGTCGTAGTATTTTAGCAGCCTTAGTAGAAATGAACTGCCCTTACGAATTGTTTGAGGTTTGTAACCAAGCCGTGAATGATGAAGACCCGAACGTGCAAGAATCAGCCGTTGATGCTCTAGCTTCTCTAAATGGAACTGCCCAGGAGGCGCCTGCCTTAAAATTACTCCTAAAACTTGTCAATGCCTCTTCTGAGCGTCTGCGTACCAAAGTAGCCTACGCTCTTCAAGAATTCAACTTGCCACAAGCTCTTAGTTGATGCTCAAACTTTGGCGTGTTGTCTGGCGAGTATAGGGATTCCAGACATCAAGTTCTGCGCTTGAACGGCTCAAAAGCATAGCTCTGTTTTTTTCACTTAATCCTTGAACAAGGCTAAAGTCGGCGCCAGCTATACTTTGGAGATTTTCCATCTCAACATTAGTCAAGTCAGCTGCCCGTAAATCGGCGCCAAGCAAATCTACCCCATTCAACCGAGCATTTCTTAAATAAGCTCCGGTCAAAAAAGCTAGACGCATGGTTGCCCCACTTAATCGGGCATTTTGTAGATTAGCTCCGGTTAAATCGGCGCCGTTTAAATAAGCTCCTAGTAAGCTTGTATTTTGGAAATCAGCATCTCGTAAATACGCAGTACAGAGATAGGCGCCGTTTAAAATTGCTTTTGGACCAATTGCCCCAGAATTTTTGTAAGAATATCCTTCGGGCCAAATCGTACCAGAATCATAATAAGCAACTTGTAGTCTGGCATCTGTTAAATTTGCCCCACTCAAATCGGCTTTTTGGAGCATGGCTCGGTTTAGAGAAGCACTGTGTAAATTAGCACCTCGCAAATCAGCAGAATGTAAATTAGCACCTCGCAAATCAGCCCCAGATAGGTTAGCGTCACTCAATATGGCACCTTCAAGATGGGCGCCTAACAAACTGGTATTGCTAAGGCAAGCGCCTCGTAAATCGACTCCTTTAAAATCAAACTGAGAGGCATCATAGTTAACTGTTCCAGCTTTAAGGGCTACTAATATATCTGGTGAGGGCACCTGCATTGTAGAATTTTTCATGTTTATTGCTCTAAAGTGACAGCATTTAAGAGAGGATTATTTGTAACGCTGTTTTGTCAATAAGCCATAGAATACATTATTTTTTGACGCACCAAGGCTAAGAAGTTTATGGAATTTATCTCTCCTATGACAATGATGGATTTTTTTTGCCGGAGTGAAGGTATTTGGTATATTGAACGCCATGTTCAGCACTTTGATACTGTAGCGGATGAATCTGGAAAATCAAATCTAATTGTTACAGTAGTAAAAAAAGATGACCCTAGAGTTAAAGTGGCGTGTTCAGAACAAGGAATTGACCCGGAGTTAGCGATGGGTGGCGCCAGTTTTATTTGGCAAGACAATCTTGACGAGCATCCACCCAATCCTGATTATGCAGCAGTACTGATTGACATTCCTGATTCTGAGAGCGGTCGAACAGGGAAATTAATTCGTGATAAGGGTTACGTTGAAAAAATCCCTGTCCTATGCCGATACTGGTTTGGTCAAGATGGTATTCTCACAATAGACACCGAATACGACAACAACCAAGGACAAGAACGTTGCTGGTTTATTAACGATGATTTCCGCGTCCGAGTTGGCAGTGTGCAAACAGTTAATGGCATTAACTTAGTATCCTATTGCTCTGAACGTCGCTGTGTTTCTACTGAAAAGTTGGAGCAAATGATTCAACGAAATTTAGCAAGAGAGAAGGTAAACTAACATCAATATTACGTTTTATTACTTTAATATTACGCTTTATTGCTTTGTCTCTCAGAAATGGGACTGAAGTTAGGGCAATCCCCTATGGTCATTTCTACTTGGGCTAGTGAGTCAATCAGCTATGTATCAACCATTTCTGAAGCATTTAGAAGAATCACTGTTTTACAAATTTGATTTACAAAAGCGAGAGATTCCTGCTGGGTTAGAGGTGAATGTCAGCGAGCGCGGTCGAAATCCTGCCACTATCCGCAGTTGGTGTTATGAATCTCCTCAGTTACGCAAAATTCGCTACACGTACATCGATGCAGGTGAAAGCGCTCAAATTTTCAACAGCGTAATTTACCCTAGTCATAATTACGACCTGCCTTTGTTAGGAATTGATTTTTTGTCCTTCGGCAAAGTCAAAAACCTGATTGTCCTTGACTTTCAACCCTTGTTTCAGGATGAGGCGTATCAGAGAAAATACATCTACCCTTTGAAAGCGTTGCATGACCAATACCCAGATTTGGCACAGAATTTAGAGATGAAGTTTTATGATGCGAATCAATATTTCTCTAGATACCTACTGTTTGCTAAAACAGATGTCGAAACGGTTGCTACACAAGTATTTGCAGCCTTCAAAGATTATTTGAATTTGTACTGGCAACTGTTGGATAGAGCCGAACGACTGAATGACCCAGAAGATATTCAGCGTATTGTTAAAGCTCAAAAAGATTACGACCAGTACAGTGCCGACCGCGACCCAGCTTCTGGTCTATTTAGCAGTTATTTCGGTCATGCCTGGTCAGAAAAATTTCTGTATGAGTTTTTGTTTGAAGATGCAGTACCATTAGCTGTGGCTAGTAAATAGTAACCAGTGACAAATGACGCTTTATCAACCCTTTCTTGATTATGCGATTTCTTACTTGGAGTCGCACCTAGAACTCCAGCCATATCCCATTCCCGAAGGATTTGAGCGCAAAAGTGCTGTTACAGGAAAGGGAAAAAATGAGCAGGAAGTCGTTACCACTAGTTATGCATTTCAGGCGCCCAAGCTTCGCCAAATTCGAGCAGCACATGTACAAGGGGGGAATTCACTCCAGGTACTCAACTTCGTAATTTTTCCTCAACTAAGTTACGATCTCCCTTTCTTTGGAGCAGATTTAGTAACTCTGCCAGGTGGGCATCTAATAGCTCTGGATATGCAACCCCTGTTCCGAGACGACCAAGCTTATCAAGATAAATATACGGCGCCGATTCTCTCTATTTTTCATAACTATCAGCAGCACCTCCCTTGGGGAGGAGACTTTCCCGAAGACGCGCGTCCATTTTTCTCCCCTGCATTTCTCTGGACACGTCCTAAAGAAACCTCAGTAGTAGAAACTTATGTATTTGAAGCCTTTAAAGACTATCTCAAAGCTTATCTAGATTTTGTAACGCAGGCTGAACCAATCACTAATCCCGAAGAAATCGCTAAAATTAAACAGAAACAATTACAATACTTACGTTACCGATCTGAAAAAGACCCTGCAAGAGGAATGTTTCAGCGTTTTTATGGGCAAGAGTGGACGGAAGAATATATTCACGGTTTTCTATTTGATTTAGAAAGAACATTGGAATTATCTGCTATTCGATCTCATTAATTTTTATGACTTGTGGCATAGGCGTCTCGCCTGTGCAGTCAGGTATTTTTATTTACCAAATACACACGTAGAGACCGTATTAATTCGGTCTCTACATTAGAGGATGTTTTAAAACTATTTTACAATGTCATACTGAACGCAGTGAAGTATCTGAGTATAAGTTATTAGGCGCCGTATTACTGACAGCAAACCGTCCAGCAGATGCAGAAAAAGTGTATTGCGAAGATTTAAAACATTATCCCCAAAACGGTTGGTCGCTGTTTGGACTTACACAAAGTTTAAATATGCAGGGCAAGATAAAAGAAGCAGAGGAAATACAAAAACAGTTTGAAACAACTTGGAAACATGCCGATGTTAAACTTATTGCATCACAATTTTAATAAAATCTAAATGTAGGTTGGGTAAAGCGATAGCGTAACCCAACAATTCTTAAAAGAGTGTTGGGTTCCGTTGCACTTCACCCAACCTACTATAAAAAAACACGCACGAGGTCAACAATGAAACTAAATCGCTTCTGTAATGCCAGTCAATTTTATAATCAAGTAAAAGATTACCTCATTAGCCAAGAAGCACAACATTGCTTGCTTTTAGGTATCAGTGATACCTTAGTTAATAATCCAGAAAGATACCCACCCAATCCTTATCTGGCATCTGTGGAAGTTGCAGAACAAGTTGTAGCGGTAGCAATAATGACACATCCTTACAAGCTAGTATTGTCTTGTGAGGATTTAGGAGCAATAGAAATATTTGCCAAAGACTTATACACTCAAAGCTTACAAGTACCTGGAGTTAATGGTCAAACAAACGAAGCTCTTACTTTTGCAAACATATGGCAAAATCTCACTGGTCAAACCTACCAACTAAGTATGCAAATGCGGATTCATAAACTACAAGCCGTAGAACCTATTGTCAGAACCAATGGTTACTTACGCAATGCCACAGAAGCAGACCGCGCGCTTTTACTCCAGTGGAATCAAGATTTTGAGATTGAAGTATTTGGTGAACTTTTGACAAATGCACAATATATAGATAACCACATAAAGCAAAACACTATTTATATCTGGCAGGATGAAATTCCTGTATCATTTGTTTGCTGTGCAGGCTCAACACCCAATGGTAAAAGACTTGGGCCTGTGTATACACCAAAAGAATACCGTAAAAAAGGCTATGCTACTGCTTGTGTAGCTGATTTAAGTCAGAAGTTTTTAGATATGGGTTGTAATTCTTGCTTTTTGTTTACTGACTTGGCAAATCCTGTTTCAAATCATATTTATCGCAAAATCGGTTATTTACCAGTAACTGATTGTCATGAGTACAAAATTATTATTTAAAGGGCGACGTAATGAGAAAGCTTATATATCATATTGCCACTACACTTGATAATTATATTTCCCATGAGGATGGCTCGGTCGAAGGGTTTTTGGGGGAGGGAGAACATGTAGATGATTATTTGGAAAGTTTAAAAGCTTACGATACAGTATTGATGGGTAAAGTTACGTATGAGTTTGGCTATCAGTATGGTGTTAAACCTGGACAACCTTCACCTGTTTATTCTCATATGAAGCATTATATTTTCTCTAAAACTTTACGCTTTGGCGCCGAAGCCCATGAGCAGGTAAAAATTATAGATAACAACGAAGTCGAATTTGTCAAGGAATTGAAAAAGGCGCCGGGAACTGATATTTATTTGTGTGGAGGTGGAACTTTTGGAGGTTTTCTGTTTGATAATGAATTGATTGATGAATTAATAATCAAGCTTAATCCTGTTGTCTTTGGTAGTGGTATAAGGGTTTTTGGGAAAAGTACAAAGGCGGTTAATTTATCATTAATTAGCTCAAAGGCTTATAATAACGGTGTGTTGTTGTTAACCTATAAGATAGATTACAAATAAAAATTCATGGATATATAATATATTTTAGGTTTTGGCAGGAAACGCATAATATCGCAAATTTGGTAGAGACGTGACATGTCACGTCTCTACATGTTTTTTTTAATATATTTCTTGAGGTAGAGCATAATTAACACATTGAATATTTAGCAAATTTAAATTTAATCCTATTATTAAATAGCTGTATAAAATAGGTGGCAACAATGAGTTATGACAACGTATGTAAAATACTAGCTGAAAAATATCCGCTCGAATTTGCAGGCTGGTTGTTGCCTAAAAAACCGCGAAAAGCTAAAGTGCTAAAGACAGAATTAAGTATTGAGCCTATTCGTGCAGATTCAGTGACATTTCTTCAAATGATGAATCGCATTCTTCATATTGAATTTCAAACCCTAACAGAATCTGACCCTCCAATTCCCTTGCGAGCTTTGGATTATGGGTCTAGACTTAAACGGATATACCGACTTCCTGTAACGCAGGTGATAATTTTCTTGCAAGAAACAAATGATGAAATAGCCTTTACCGAAGAGTACCGTGATGAAAACACAGTTCATAAGTATCGAGTTATACGGATGTGGGAACAAGACCCAGCACTGTTTCTTAATAACCCCGCATTACTACCACTGGCGCCTTTAGCCAAAACAACTTCACTTCCGGGGTTACTATCGCAGGTTGCTCAAAGCATTGCTACAATTTCAGATAGAGGTGAAAGACAGAATACAGCAGCATACACGGAGATATTAGCAGGTTTACGTTTTGAAAAGGACTTTATTCGTCAAGTACTAAGTGAGGACATTATGAAAGAGTCAGTGATTTACCAAGATATATTACAAAAGGGAGAAAAAAACGAGGCTTTCCGTCTTGTCAATAGCCAGTTGAATCGAAGGTTTGGTAATATAGATTCATTAATTACAGAGCGTATTCGAGTATTACCTACCGCCCAACTAGAAATACTAGCTCTTGAGCTTTTAGATTTTTCAAGTACGTCTGATTTAGAGACGTGGTTGAATCAACACTCTTAAAGATTAATCGCGCATCAAAAAAGACCGACTCAAATTAAGAGCCGGTCTTTAATATTTGATGCTATTCTATTAGAAACAAGGGCAGATAAAATTTTTTAAGAAGCCGAAAATATAAATACAATAATTTCTGAAATGGAGGAATAATGATAGACCTAAGAAGCAGAGCTAAAGATTTAGCTGCATATGCTGCTGATTACAGTCGGCACGTTAATGAAAAAAGCTAATGAGACTGGTAAACGCTGCCGAGTGATTTTACAGCAACTAGTAGCACTATCAGATTCTACAATAGCAAGTTAATAACCGCTTGTACTTTTCTTTCCTACCACCCACTAACTGAGGATAACTAAACAATTGTTCATTGCCTGTGCAACTAGTATTCTATCAAAAGGGTCACGGTGATGTAGAGGAAGCTTACGGACTTGTACGGTATCAGCAAATGAAATCGCCAGAAATGTTATGTCTGAAGATTCAACTTCGGTGCCATACATTCTTATATTTTAATGGCATTTATAAAGAGTGTTCAAAAAGTTTATTTTGGTAAGTTCTCTCTTCTTACCTCTTTCTTTGTGTCCTTTGTGTCTTTGTGGTTCATCCTTCTTCTGTTTAGAGACCGAATTAACTCTGTCTCTACGTGTACATATGCAAAAAATATACATGACGTAGGGTGGGCAGTGCCCACCTTACTGCTGAGGCTACAGTTTTGCTTTTGTTGAACCTGAATAAGTTATTTTCTGACTCTGAATTTGGTTGTTAGTTCCTGGTTGCCATTGCCATTTGCCGTTGCTGAGTTTTTTGACGCATTTCCATTCTATTGATGTGTTGGGGGAAAAGCCTGATATTAAGCTTGTCCATTTTGGTGTTTTTGGGCCTGGACCGTTATGGTTTGGTGGTGGGTTGTATATGTATTCGTGGTAGACGTTTGGTGATAGTGCTTTGGCTTTGTTGGTGTCCCAGTTTCCTAGTTGTGGTTGATTTCCTACTACGTATATACTTTCTCCGGGTTTTGTCCATGCGTTGTCACAGACGAAGTTAATGGATGTTGTGGTGGGTACTGCGGTTAGGTTGAATTTAAATGTTTTGTCTTGTTGCGTGTTTTGAATTCCTGATTTGGCTAAAATTAGGTTTTCTCCTGCGTTATACCAGCCTGTTTCGGCGCCTTCAAATTCTGCTTTACTATTCAGTTGGGGTAGTTTGGCGCCATTTACGGTTACATCTGTGGCTTTGGCTTCGGCGATTAGTTGTACTACGTTGTTTCGCTGTTGAGTTGCTCCTTCGTAGGCACCTTTTGCTTTTGCTATTGTAACTGTGGCTGTGTTTCTTGATTTTGTGGCTGTAATTTCTGTTGTTCTGGTTTGATAATTTGGTTCTTTGTTATCTGTGTAGCTGATGGTTGAACCGTCGTCTTCGTAGAGTGTAAATTGGCTCTGTTTTTCGTCGGGGTACACTTTGAGGATTAGTTTTTTATCTGAAGCTAAGACGTTTTTGGTTTCAGCGTCAACCTGCATTAAGGGAATAATGGCGCCGGAACGTACAAAAGTAGGTAAACGGAAAATTCCATCTATATATGTAGGGAAAGATTTTATCCATTCACCTGAACTTGTTAGTGATTGATTTGTATGGTAGTTTATCCATTCACCCTTGGGTAAATATATGTCGCGTTCGTATTCCCCATGTTTGGTTACGGCGCCTACCATTATATCTTTACCAATTAATTTCTGATTTCCCATGTTTCTAACTACTGGGTCATTTTGGAAGTAGAAGACTAGGGGAGCTATGAGGGGTTCTGCGAATAAGTGCGCGCGGTAAGCAAGCGAGTAGTAGTAAGGGGTTAATTCGTAACGTTGGCGAAGGTTTGCTAAGTTGATTTGTTTATAACCTACTAAGTTAGGTGATGTTTCATAACGCTTTGCCGTTTGGAAACTGTTATCTGTGTGGGGACGAACGGGTACATCAAACCAGGCGCCATGAGCAAACCATGTGGTGTACATTTCGTTTTGATATTGTAAGTTACCAGAATGATTCTCGTTATGAGGAATACCCTCACGTCGGAACCCACCTATGTCTGACCCATAATAATCAATACCTGAGAAAGACATGTGCATGTGCGAATTTATATGAGTCGCGAGTAAGTCTAAGTTAGAACCAATATCTCCTGACCACATTGCGGTGCCATATCTTTGACTACCAGGGGCGCCGGAGCGTGTAACAATAAAAGGTCTACGGTTGATTTCATTGCGATGGCGGAAATAACCTTCATATATAGATTGGTTCCAAAATAAGTTGTAAAGGTTGTGGATATCAGCGTGCTGATTTTTACGTTTACCTGCAACTTCTATACCTTCGTAACAAGCATTACCATCATACTTTTCTGGTTCTCCTAAATCTGTCCAATGACCAAGAATTCCCTTTTGCACCAAATTTGGAAAGCGTCGATTTTCATGTACCCATTCACCTGCTGCTTTATCCGACCAATCTACCATTCCAGCTTCACCAAACCAGTTTTTGAGAATTACGGGTGTAGATTGGTTGCTAGCATCACACTGATTATTAGTTTTGTTATAAGCCAATAGATTGGCGCCTTGCATTGGTGCAAAGGTATTGGTATTTTTACTGATGTAAGCTTCTTCAATGGCAACTAAACCAATACCATCTTGTAGAAAATTGGAAATTTCTTTTACAGGGTTGGGAAATTCAAAGTTATTACCATCGTTACTACTTTCGTCCCAGTCTAATGCTCCCATGCGACTATCTGGACTGTCTTTGATAATTCCTCCAAACCACTGTAAGTCTAGAACAAATCCATCAACAGGAAACTTATCTGCGCGTAACCCATCTCGAAGCGTTTTAACTTGATTCCAGTTTTTATAACCAAACTCTGAAACCCACATACCAAAAGCTTTTTTTGGTGGAACTGGAGGTTTACCCACTAGCTCTAGATAATCTTTACGTAAGTCGGGTAAATCTTTACCTGTCATTATATAGAAACGAATTTGCTCACCCCCCATTTGGACTTTCCAGGGTTTGCTTGTAAAGTCCCAGCGTTGTTTGTAAGGGTTATCGAGAAATAGAGCATAGTTGAGATTATTCTTTCCCAAACCATACATAATCGGAAACTGAACATTTCCGACCATCCCCGCAGAACCAAATGGCATAAAACCATTTCCATGCGCTTGTTCTTGCCATTTGGGTTGTTCTTCTCGTACTCCATGACTCAACCAGTCTCCATCAGCAGTACCTAATTTTTTAAACTGCTGTCCTAAACCGTAGACGTTTTCGATTTTTTCCGGCGCCAGAGTTAAACCTTTCCAATCTTGTTGTAAATCTTGTGGACAAACGGTAGTTAATGCAGCTTTTTTTACTTTGTCAAATAGAGAAATACATAGACTGCTTTGATTAACGTTAACTTGAATGTCACTTGTCTCGATAATGTTTTTATTTTGGGAATAAACCGATGGGCCTGGGTAGTTTTTCCGATAAATCATCGGTGAGGTAGGCAAGGGAGTATTGATATCAAAACTATTATCATTATCTTTCTTAGTAGAGAATTCAAAATGAATTAAGTCATTGTCTAATATTTCGACAATTAGGTTTTGACCGCTGTTACTAAATTTAGCTCGCTTTACTTCTGCAAGTGCTGGGCTAGCGAAGATAGATAGTAGTAAGGAGAGAATTAATAGGGATATGCTTTTCATAAACAGCTTTCTTTCGATTATTTTGATGCACCAAGAGGCAAATTGAACACAAATGTGATTTGGGATATTACATTGTTTTTTATATATAGCTCAATATACTTAATATTTATTTAATAATTTTAGTTAAAAGATTACAAAACTTTACATACTTTCCAAATTAAGGGGTAAGGTACAGTTGACATTTCTAAATTTATCTGCCTATTAATAGAGAACTAAATAACGCATAAGTATAAAAATTGAATTAGTAAGGGGGAGATTAACTTAATACAACTGACGTTACTCGCATAGACTTATGCGAGCAAGTTTACCTGTAAAAAATCAAAGCAAGTTAGGGAATTGGAAATGGCATCTAACAGTCAAGTTTTAACGAAACAACAAAATACAAGCTATGTAATTTTAATTGCAATCGCCGCAGCACTAGGTGGTTTTTTATTTGGTTTTGATACTGCTGTAATTAACGGCGCCGTTTCAGCTTTGAGCAAAGCGTTCAATATTGATAGCTTTATGACGGGGTTTGCAGTATCTTCGGCGTTGTTAGCTTCGGCCGCTGGCGCCTGGATAGCTGGGCCAATTGCTGACAGGCAAGGTCGTATTAAAACGATGGTGGCTGCTTCAATTTTGTTTACATTGAGTGCAATTGGTTCTGGAGTTCCTTTTGGAATTTGGGATTTTATATTTTGGCGCTCTGTAGGTGGAGTTGCAGTTGGCATGGCCAGTGTGATAGCTCCAGCGTATATTGCTGAAGTGGCGCCTGCTCATTTGCGAGGAAGATTAGGTTCACTACAACAGTTAGCGATAGTTGTGGGAATATTTATAGCACTGCTTTGTAATTACTTTATTGCATCTACAGCAGGTTCGGCAGAGGCGCCGTTTTGGTTTGGGATGACAGCATGGCGATGGATGTTTTGGTCAGAAATTCCCGCAGCAGTGTTGTATGGATTAGCTGCGTTAAAGATTCCAGAGTCACCACGCTATTTAATTGCTCAACAACGTTACGAGCAAGCAGGGGTAGTGCTGAAAAAAGTGCTTGGTGGAGATGTTGAAGCTAAGATAGATGAAATTCGCCAAACTGTGATGACGGAACGCAAGCCTAAATTTTCTGACTTGTTGAGTCGCAGTGGTGGATTATTACCAATTGTTTGGGTTGGTATGGGATTATCTATTTTGCAACAGTTTGTCGGTATTAATGTAATTTTCTATTACAGCAGTGTACTTTGGCAGGCAGTGGGATTCTCGGAAAAGGATTCTTTACTAATTACCGTTATCACTGGTGTGGTAAATATTTTGACCACCTTAATTGCAATTGCATATGTAGATAAATTCGGTCGCAAACCTTTACTTGTAATTGGTTCTATTGGAATGACTGTGACTCTGGGTACTTTGACTGTCATTTTTGGTGGCGCCAGTGTAGATGCAGTTACAGGTAATCCGAGTCTTTCGGGTACAGCGGGAATAATCGCTTTGATTGCAGCTAATTTATATGTAGTGTTCTTTGGCTTCTCCTGGGGTCCAATTGTTTGGGTAATGTTAGGAGAAATGTTTAATAATAGAATTCGTGCTGCTGCTTTATCTTTAGCTGCTGCGGTACAGTGGCTTGCAAATTTTCTTATATCTACTTCGTTTCCTCCTTTGCTGAAAAACTTTGGCTTAGGTTCCGCTTACGGTTTATATACCATTGCTTCAGCTATTTCTATCTTCTTTATAATTTTGTTAATTAGAGAGACAAAGGGTAAAGAATTAGAAGAAATGTAAATTTGGAATAAAATCCCCCCAACCCCCCTTAATAAGGGGGGCTTTAATTCTCTTGTGGGATGGGCATCCTTGCCCGTCCCTTTATATTACATACACATAACAAGACCAAGACGCAATATTTCGCGCGTAAAATCACAAGAATAGCCAATCATTGCATCATTAAGAAACTTACCAGCTTTTGATTGGGTAGTAGTTCCATACCCACCAAGAATTTCAAGCGCTAATTGCGCGTTTTTAATTGCAACATCTACAGCAAAAGTCTTACAAGAAGGCGCCTTTACTGTTGCAGCAAGAAAAGGATTTGTATCAGCACAGCAAGCTGCATCCCACACCATTAATCTTGCAGCTTGGGTGTTCACCATCATATCAGCTAATTTCAAAGCAACAGCTTGATGTTCGATAATAGGACGACCCCAGCTGACTCGTTTCTTAGCATAATCAACAGCGTACTCATATGCAGCGCGCGCTAAACCTACATAAGAAGCAGCAAGTCCAATAGCTACTTCTGGAAGCAACATTAATAATTCTGCCGCTTGTCCCTCTTGTCCAATTCGGTTTTTTTCATGAACTCGCACATTATCAAGATGAATAGCTGCATGATGTGAGGGTTTCCAGCCAATAAGCGATGTACGTTCACCAAATTTCAAACCGGGTGTATCAGCTTCAACGTAGAACAACGAAAGACTATCACGCATTGGTTTATCTTCGTCTGTACGCGCGATGATAAAATATCCATCGGCAATACCACCGTTTGTAACTAATAATGACTTTTCACCCTTGAGAATATATGTATCGCCTTCCCTTTGCGCGAATGTCTTCATACCAATTTTGGCATCTGGCATGGGGCAAAACATATCTGACGTTGCCACATTTGGCTCACTCTCTGCCGCACTAAACAAAAAAGGCTCAGAGTTACTGACTTTGGATAATATACGCTCTTTTTGTTCGCTCGTTCCAGCCCTGGTCACAAAAAGCGCCATTGCTGCAGTAAGATTAAAGTAACTGCTAGCAACACTCACATCAACGGCGCCGAGTTCTTCTAAAACCAATACTAAGTCTACACACTTTTTACCTTTACCACCGTACTCAGCAGGAAGTAATAACTGAGTAAATCCTAAATCAACTCCTTTAGCAAAGAAATTTTTACACAAATCCCAAGGTTCGACATGAGAATCGCTTGAATCAATCTTTTCAACAATTGGCTGAACCTCATTCAAAGCGAAGTCATGCGCTGTTTGCTTCAATAACTGCTGTTCTGCTGTTAGGCTTAAATCAATCATTTACTTATTGCCGCGATTAGTGCATTTAATAAAAAATATATCCCTTATCCAGTTATTATCCTGCCTTGTGCAAGTAGAAAATTTACTATTATTTCTCTAAATTTGTCATTTTAATTGCTCTTTACCAATTACTCAAACCTCTATTATAACTAGATTTAATTCATAATTATACTCTCAGTAAACAGTTTTAATTCGATAAAAATATATCAAACTTACACATAAAATAATCAATAAAAATTAATTTTATGGTAAATATTATTACCACAGAGACACAGAGACACAGAGAGAGATTTAAGATTGGCGCCAGTACCCCAGAATAATTGGCATAGAGTACTAATGTAAGGTAGGTAGGGTGGGCCAGGGCAAACGCATCTAAATTATGTAAGCCTTACGTAGCGAGAGTTTCAGATTTTATTTACAAAACTAAATAATGGCTAAAACCTTTACCCCGTAAGCATTGTAAAAATAAGGTGCGTTTGCCCTG
>ERZ1066124.114-NODE-114-length-79113-cov-26.678742_pt1 | contig 79113 bp, 84 predicted proteins | sample MGYA00382771_ERZ1066124 | MGnify/ENA primary metagenome ERZ1066124 (study PRJEB33369, sample SAMEA5778354) | biofilm metagenome | biome: Industrial cooling water; feature: Water cooling tower basin; material: Biofilm | place: United Arab Emirates | collected... | reverse complement strand
GACTTGAGAGCTGACGATTTTCTCCACTCTTTACAATTTTTGTCCTGTACTTAGGGAATTTTATTAGGTGGACTATTTTTACAAGTTGCCCACCGAGCTTTACCACACGAACATTTTTTTAAAGGGAAAGAAAGCATTCATAATGGTAGTAATCTAAAGCGCATTTGGCTATTTATTGCTGCCATTACAATCCATAATTTTCCCGAAGGGTTAGCTGTCGGAGTCAATTTTGGTAGTGGAAATGTTCAGCAAGGACTTCCAGTTGCTCTAGGGATTGGCTTACAAAACATGCCAGAAGGTTTAGTTGTAGCCTTGTCATTAATTGGGGAAAGATATTCAGCTCAATATGCTCTAGGAGTTTCTCTTCTTACGGGTTTAGTAGAGCCTTTGGGTGGTTTAGTTGGTGCTAGCATAGCCAGTATCGCTCAGTTTATTTTACCTTGGGCGATGGCGTTTGCAGCTGGGGCAATGTTATTTGTGATTAGCGATGATATTATTCCCGAATCGCATCGCAAAGGCTTGGAAACAGAAGGAACTATCGGTGTAATGTTAGGTTTTGTTGTGATGATGTTTTTAGATATTGCATTAGGGGGGTAGTCAGTTGTCAGTTATCAGTTGTCAGACAATCGGTTTTAACCTTTGACTTTTAACTTTTGACCTAATCTCTCGATTCTAATTTTTTAATTTTACGCTCTAGTTCAAATTCGCGATCGCTCACAATCATCTCTAAATTAGCTATTCGTTGTTCTAGCTGTTGCAGATCGGTATTTGCTAGTGATTTATGCTTGCTGTCATCGCGCCAAACAAAATACGTACTTGTGGCAGCTCCCGCGATCGCGGCTAATGGTAAGATAGGACCGCTTCTGGTTGCACCAGAAAGTGGTATGCAAATTGCTAGCATTCCCGTGGCAAATGCCCAGATCTTTGAAGTTGCAGCAACGCGGATGTCTTTTTCAGGTTTATTGTTCATAAATGCAAATCTTGGTTAGAGATGCAATATTTATCGCGCTTCTAGTTTAGCAATAATCTCAATTACTGATTAACTTCTCCTTACCGATTACCCGTTACTAACAACGACCGATCGCCCATACCTGTAATAATTCTGTAATAATTAAGATATTTCTTAAGTTGAAAAAGTGCTTTCTAATCAAAGAGATTGTAGGGTAAAAATACTAAGATGATTAATGCGAAAGCCAGCAACGCCAAACCATTTTTCTATCCCAACCGTACCCTAGAGCGGGCGCGTCGGGCGCTGATCTGTTCTAGCTTTAACTTACAGTTATTTCAGGCAACGATCGCTCAAAGCGTGCCATTCAATGCGATCGCGGGTAAGTCTGGCACGGAAAAAGGCTATACTAAACGTCCCTTAGCAGAACTAACAGTAGACAGCGAACTCTTTTGGCTAATTCAAGTCGGCGTATTGCGACGTGAGGTAGACGGGCAGGGAATTACAGATAGTTTTCGCCTCACTCCTTTGGGCAGACAACTCGTAGATCGATACGCTCAGAGTGGCACATGGGATAACCCAAATTGGCGCGATCGCCTTTACAATACTCTGAATCGCTGGCTGCGACTGCCATTCTAGAAGAATTGCTGAAAATTTGCGATCGTAAAAGTTAAGAATAAGCGAAAAAGGGGAAAAATGAAGACAGGAACTCATATAGGTCTGAAATTTCCGCCCTTACCTGCTCAAGCTGATAGCCGCATATGAAATCAATCATGATCGTGGGAACAACATCCCATGCCGGAAAATCAACGATCGCAGCTGCAATTTGCCGCATTTTAGCCAAACGTGGCTGGCGAGTAGCGCCTTTCAAAGGACAAAATATGGCGCTAAACGCCTACGTTACCGTTAATGGTGGCGAAATTGGTTACGCTCAAGCAGTACAAGCTTGGGCAGCTGGCGTTGCTCCGACGGTGGAGATGAACCCGATCTTGCTCAAACCTCAAGGGGATATGACTTCTCAAGTGATTCTCAAAGGCAAAGCTGTGGGCAGAGTCAGCGCGGTGGATTACTACGAGCAATTTTTTCAACCAGGATGGCAGGCGATTGAAGAATCTCTGCGCCATTTAACTTCAGAATTTGACATGATCGTGTGCGAGGGAGCGGGAAGTCCGGCAGAAATTAACCTCAAGCACCGCGATTTAGCTAATATGCGGATCGCCAAGTATTTGAACGCACCAACATTACTAGTAGTAGATATCGATCGCGGTGGTGCTTTTGCCCATGTCGTGGGAACGTTGGAATTACTCGAACCAGAAGAGCGTAGCCTAGTGCGCGGTATTATCATCAATAAGTTTCGCGGACAGCGATCGCTCTTAGATCCAGGGATTAAATGGTTGGAAGAACGGACAGGAATTCCCGTGATTGGTGTGATTCCCTGGCTCGATCATTCATTTCCAGCCGAAGACTCGCTCGATTTATTCGATCGCAAACCCTCCCGCTCTAAGGGCGAACTCAACATCGTCGTGATTCGCCTGCCTCGGATTTCTAACTTTACCGATTTCGATCCGCTAGAATCAGAACCCTGTATTGGCTTGAGATATCTCAGTCCCAAGCACGAACTAGGGCATCCCGATGCAGTGATTCTCCCTGGCACGAAAACTACGATCGCCGATCTACTCGTCCTGCATAAAACTGGGATGGCAAAATCAATTCAAAACTATGCGGCGGCTGGTGGAACGGTTCTGGGTATCTGCGGCGGCTTTCAGATTTTAGGACAGCAACTAGCCGATCCTGAAGGGTTAGAGGGTGAAGCGGGTAGGTATCCTGGGTTAGGGCTGCTGCCAATCAAAACGGCAATCACCATGCATAAAGTTGCCCGTCAGCGCCAAGTGATATCTAACTTTCCGCAAGCAGGGTTGCCCGTAACGGGTTATGAAATTCACCAAGGGCGATCGCGGTTAGTAGAATTATCCCCCGCCCAAGCCAACGACTACCAACCCTTATTTGACGATGCTGGTCTAGGCATGGTAGATAGTAGTCAATCAGTCTGGGGAACCTATCTGCACGGAATATTCGATAACGGACCTTGGCGTAGAGCTTGGTTAAACCGCCTGCGGCAACAAAGGGGACTCAAATCTCTACCTACGGGTATCTCCAACTATCGGGAACAGCGAGAAGCAATGCTTGACTCTCTTGCAGGTATGGTGGAAGCTCATCTAGACTTATCCTCTATTCTGTCGCCCTAAAGTAAGCATTATGACTGTGCGAGTACATTTTTTGCCCGATGATGTTACTGTAGAAGCCACAGTCGGAGAACCACTGCTAGATGTAGCAGACCGAGCAGGAGTAATGATTCCTACTGGTTGTATGATGGGTTCCTGTCATGCTTGCGAAGTCGAGATCGATGGGGATAATACAATTTGCGCTTGTATTACTGCCGTTCCACCAGGGCGCGAACAGTTAACGATCGATCTTTATTTCGATCCGGCATGGTGAGAATCAGTTAACAGTTATCAGTTATCAGGTGTGAAATAGTTTTACTAATACCAGCTCTAAACATTTTGACTTTTAACTTTTGACTTTTCTTGCACGTATCAAAAACACCAAGGCAGCTATAGCCATTATCCCCATGACGATTCCAGCGGTTCTGTAAGTTCCAGCTATGCCGATAACTTGAGTTAAAGGCTGACTGACTAGGGGTGAGAGAAATTGTCCTAAAAAAAAACTGGTAGTTAAACCGCCTAAAACTCGCCCACGCGCTGCACCAGGGGCAATTGAAGTGAGGCAGAAGTTCATGTTTGGCATTAATAAACCTAAACCCAAACCCGCGATCGCTAAACCTGGCAGAATTACTCCATAACCCGCCCCGAAACTTATCAATTCGTATCCCAGTGCCATGTTTAAAAAAGCAGTTCCATAAATGGCAATAAAGCTTAGGTGGGCTTTGACACGCTGGTACAATAACGAGCTAACCGCAGAACACCCAGTTGCGAGGGCGATCGCCAATCCGCTTTGAGAACCGCTTGCCTGTACTAATTGCTGTAAGTAGAAAGGCAGTTGAACGGGAATTAGATAAAATACAATCTGCGATAACAGCGCGATCGCGTAAGTTAATACCACTAAACCAGTCGCCAAGCTAGTTGGTTCGTCGGCAACATTAGCCCCAGTTCCCCCACCTGTACGATTCGGTTCCGGTAACAACAGCACGACGCAAGGCACTAAAACCAAGGCAACTAGATAGATAAAAAAGGGCATCCGCCAATTAACATCGGCAAGAAAACCGCCCAAAGAGAGGAAAACCACCCCTCCCAATGCCATGAATGCAGCTTGGATACCCAAAAACTGCCCTCGCGCTTTTCCTGTATAGTAATCTGCAATCAGCGCCGTTGCCGTCACCATCACTCCAGCCACGCTTAAACCCAATAACGCCCGTCCGAAGAGGATGAAGCCGATCGCATTCAACCACAGTCCCGAACTACCCGCCAACCCGTATGTGAGTAAGGCAATTATCAGCACGGGTTTGCGTCCTAATTTATCGATTGTCACGCCCACAAACGGCGCAGCGATCGCAATAAATAGGGCTGGAACCGTCAAAATTAACCGTACCCAGTAATCTGCATTCGGCACGGTACTGAAGTGCTGCTTCATGGCTGGTAGAGAAGGCGCGATCGTTGCACCCGCCATCACAGTCAGCGTACTCACAACTAACAAAGTCATTTTGACGGGCAATGAGTTAGTTAGCTGCATAAGCTAAATTCCAGGGATTTCACCGTTGAGGAACTGAATCGGCACGCGATCGCCTACCTTCATTCCTAATTCTGCTATCGTACCACCTCGCAACTGAATCATTTGGTCTACTGTTGCTTTTGAGCTATAGGTAGGGCAAGCGATTGCTTCGCAAGGTTTCGCCTCTACTTGAATTGCTTCGATCTGTCCGTTTTGCAAATAAACGATATCCACAGGAAAGCGCATATTTTGCAGCCAGATCTTTACTGGTCGAGGTGGATTGATAGTATATAGCATTCCCCTAGTATCTGAAAGTTCGTCGCGGTACATCAGCCCCATAGACTGTTGCTGTGGGGTTTGGGCGACTTCCAATTCAATTGCTTGTCCAGAGATTTGTGCTTTCGCGCTTACAGGTAAGGTTTGTGGTTGTTTTTCAATTGCAGCTTGAATTAGTAGTAAAAGCAGACCGCTTACCAATGTCACTATGCAAAAAGCATTATTAGCTGAGATTTTCCGGTGCTTCTTTTGGGTCGCATTTAACATAAAACCCTCGTTTTAACGATTTCTTAACCGAAACTATCCGCTTTTTTAACCAAAATTTGTTCAAGTTCTTAACCAAAAATCGTTCCTGAAATTAGTTTAAATTAATTATTGCTTAAACTGTTTATTAGCAGCAAAAAATCAATTATAAATTTTTATTAATTCAATTCAGCGAAAAATTTTGGTATCTGGGTCGAGCAACTCAATTGGTAAGCGATCGCCGCTTTTTAAACCTAGTTCTAGAGTTCTTTGCGCCTGCAACTGAATCATTTGGTCTACAGTTGTTTTTGAGCTATAGGCAGGACAAAGCTCTTCGTTGCAAGAGGGGACACCAACTTGGACTTGCTGAATCTCTGTATTTCTCAGAAAAATTGTATCGACTGGTACAAGAATATTTTGCATGGAAAACTGAACAACTTGAGGCGGGTCAAATTCAAACAGTATTCCTCGATTCCTAGGTACTATGGTACGGTACATCAATCCTTGCGTTTGTTGTTCTGGAGTTTGAGGGACTTCTAGGTAAATTCGTTGTCCGGCAACTTCAATTCTGGCTAAAACTGGAATAACTTGTGGTTTTTGTTGGGAACTAATTTGTAGAGACAACCAAGAAAAACCTAAATATAGGAGAGTAATAATCAAAAAAACTAAGATTGTAGTTAACCAAGTAGGAAATCTAAGCAACATTATTTTATCGGTTAAACGGACGACAAAAACTGATATTGAGCGATAAAAAATAATTAAAAAAATAAAATTACGATAGTTTTATAGTGGGCGAGCATTGCCTAAATCACACTCTAATAAGCATTTTTCAGTTAGCTATAGATAGTTCTAACTCCAGAATGTTAAGATTAAAGGTGATGTTTTATTAAGAACAAATAAAAGAAAGCGGGAGATCAGAAAAAGTCAAGATTGTGTTTTTTATTTTTGGCTTGATTTATCTATGACTGCAAGCAAGTCTATGCAAGACTTTTAAATTTGCTCGCAACTTTCTGCTCTCTGCTATATCTCTCAAACCCAGGTGGCAAATTAGCTGTAACATAGAACAAGCCAATTGCGCTCGAGTGTTTTGAAGGATGAGGAGTTATGAGAGCCGCTATTTTCCCAATCCTAGCGATCGCCCTAGTTTTATTTTCCAGTCGAGAAACGCCAGCTCAACAAGTAGAAACTGGTGCGGATCGTCCTGTTTTAGCTTTAGTAGAGGGAGATGCTGGCGATCGGTGTAGCTTCATGTCTGCTGAAGTCTTGGAGCGATCGGCAGACATCGCTCAAGGATTGCTATTCGTGCGATCGGGAGACGCTCCAGACCAAGTAAAATACAAAATGCGCTTCGTTCCCGACGGAGCTTATGCCAACAATGTATTACAGTGGACGGCGATCGCCGGAAACAACTACACGCGAGCTGATATAAATTTTGATAACAACCGCGCCACTAATCGTTCGTTTACTATGGCGGTTAACTACCAACAGCCAGAGCAAAAACAGTGTCGCTGGGAAGTACGCGAACCCCAACCAGCAGCCGCACAGACAACGCAACAAGATTTAGAACCTGCGCCGAATAGTCCAGAAACTCCATAAAGAAAATGGAGAGACGTTACATGTAACATCTCTCCATCAATCAAAAATCGCCCCTTGTTGCTGAAACTCAAGTTGCACCTGTGCTGAAACTCCGACGACATTAATAAATCGTGCCTTTTCTACTTTTACTGCATTCAGTTCTGCACGAGTGAGATTGACTGCATTTAAATTGGCATGGCTCAAATTTACACCACTCAAATCTGCTTGTTGCAGTAGCGTACCATTTAAATCTGCATTCTGTAAGTTAGCATTTTGCAGATAGGCACTGGAGAGATTTGTCCGACTGAGATTAGCACCGCTTAAATTGACGCGGGGTAGTATTGCTCTTAAATCTGCATCGCTCAGATTGCTGTTGCTGAGATTAGCATCGCGGAGATTGGCATTACTTAGTTTGGCACGCGCCAGATTTGCACCACTCAAATTTGCTCGACTTAGATCGGCTAATGTCAAGTCAGTACCAGTTAAATTTGTACTCTCCAGATTGACGCGACATAAGCTAGCATTGCGGAGATCTAATTGACTCAGATCGGCTCCTACTAAATCTTGAATTGGATCTAAACCAACTATTTCTAGACTGTCAATAAAATCTGTAGCGATCGCCAAATCTAGTAGCTCGCGCGCGATCGCCAACTGCTGTTGTTGATATTTTTTTGCCTGGGTTGATTCTCCCAAACTAATGTATGCTTGTCGCAGGCTATTTAAGATCTGTCCTTCTTGTATGCGATCGCCTGTTGCTGGTACAAGTGCCAAAAGTTTTTGCCAGCATTCTATTGCTTGAGCATACTCTGCTGATGCCAGATAAGCATTGCCAACATTAGCAAGAGCGTTTATTTCCCCAGATGAATCTTGAATTTGTTGCGCGATCGCCAGATGTTGTTGAAAGCAGGCGATCGCCTGGGGTAAATTTCCCAAAGCTTGATGAGCCGCGCCTAAATTTCCTAAAGCCGCTCCCTCGCGCTGGAGATTTTGGCTGCTGCGATAAAGGTTTAATGCTTGTTGCCAAGTCTGCAACGCAGGTTCAAATTCACCCGTCTGGTATTGAGAAATGCCCTGCTTTAATAATAAGTCTGCTTCACTAGTCATCTAGCGATTTTTGCTATGTGGTATTTTGTTTCACGCGATCGCAGTACCGCTACATAGGAGCTGTGTAAACTGATATTACTACGCCCTTGTATTTATTTCAATAGTACAATAGCTGCCAAAGTCAGCTAAGGCAGCTTGTAAAATCCAAAATCTAAAATCCAAAATCTAAAATGGGATTAAGCGATCGCCGTCTCAATCGAACAGATGAAGTGTGAAGGAACTAGCAGCGTTGCTTCAATTTCGGCGCGCAAACTCCGTGTCATATACTGAGCTTGACGCAAGCAATCTAGTATGAGTTGATTGGCATCGTAATATTGCTTGAGAATAGCTTTTTGCTGAGTAGTGAAAGGGAAATTTATTAGCTCGTAGCTGGAAGCATCGAGTTCGACTGAATCAAGTTGGCGATCGGTACAATCGTCCTGTAAAGAGTCTAGTTTGAGATCGAGGATAAATTCTAAATAGAAAGCGCGAAAAGCTGCTGGTTTAAACTTCGGTTTGCTCAACTGATGCGATTTCCGATCCAACCAGAACAAAAAGCGCGATAATTCTGGATCGGCTCCAACGATCGCATCTGCTTGTTGCTTCATCAAGCTGAGAAAATAATCGGCATTTCGCAACATCCCGATCGCCAGTACAAAGACTTCGTGCCAGCGGCTTTCTGAGATGTGGGTAACTAAATCTCTTAAAGCCTGTTCTGCCTTTTGAGGATTGGAAGCGTCAGCGATTTCCCTAGCAATAAAATATTCGTGAAACCTGATATCGGAGAAAGAATAAACTTCTGGAGCCGACTCGATCAATAACTGGTGTTGATACTGGAGCGATTTTATTAGCGCCTCAGTTGTCCGTTGCAATACCTCTGGACTAGTAGGTACATTTGGTAAGTTAAATATATATTCAGCGATCGCTTGTTCGATGTCTTGTTTGCTGAAAGATGCTCCAGTTTCAAAAGTGGCTAGAGCAACTTTACTGAGTAAGTCTTGCTTTTGCTGTACGGGCAATTTCTTGTAGAAGCGATCGCCTGGAACTTGATAAAATTCGTCCCACTTACTCAATAAAATTTCTAGTCCTTCACGGTAGAACTGACAGCGATCGTCAGGAATTTCTCGACCTGCTTCAACTAATAGACAAAGTAAATTTAATAATGGATCGTTAGATAGCTCGTTAACAATTGCTTTCTCTTCTTTTTCGAGCGAAAATTCAGCAAGATTATCAACGTTATTTAGTTGCTCGCTCTGTACCCATTTGCCACTAAACTTGACAGCTCTTCGATCGTCCAACTGGATACCTTCAGTTTCCATCTGGTGAAGAAAACTATCTACCAACACTGAATTGATGGAGTTCATAGGCTTTAATGTCATGGTGTTACAGTTTGAATTGTCGAGCTGTTTAGTCAATTCATAATTACGAATTACGAATTAAAAATTCTTACGCTCCAGTTTGTGCTATTTGAGGTTGAAGTAAAGAAAAGAGCTGTTCCTTACCTTTTTGGAGATATCTAGTTACAGTCATTGGGCTAATACCAATTCGTTTAGCTGCTTCTTTACGAGAAAACTCTTTTAAGAAAACGAACTCTACAGCTTTACGAGTTTTTTCTTCCAACTGATTCATAGCTCCTTGCAACTGTTGGCGATCTTCTTCCTGTTGTTGCAGGCTGCTAGAACGCTGATCGGGTAAAGCATCAGCTAATTTAATTTGGCAATCGAGATGTTGAATAACTGTACTATCTAAACTTAAAACTATCCGGTTTTGGAAAGCTAGTTTACTATCTAACCATTCCTGAATAGAAACATCAAGTTCTCGAGCGATTTCTAAATCTGTAGGTGTGCGACCGAGGGCTAATGATAAATCTTTACGAGCTTTCTGCCCTTGATTGTGAAGTTCTTGCCAACGGCGGGGAATTTTAACAACTCCGGTGCGATCGCGTAAGAAATGTAAAATTTCACCGCGAATATAGGGAATAGCAAAAGAACTAAAAGCGTATCCTTGATAAGGATTAAAACGTTCGATGGCACGAATTAAACCAAAGTAGCCAATTTGCTCTAAATCTTCATATGGTTCGGTACATTGGCGACTAAATTGATGCGCCATCTTTCGCACCAAACCAGTATGCATACTCACAAGTTTATTGCGTAATGCAACCGAAGGATTTTGATAATAAGCAATTAATAGCTCTATCCCATCAGAGCAGGCTCTATTATGAGTTACTGACATAAAAATCCTCAACAGCGATCTAAGCTTCCCTAAATGGGAATAATGAATGGTGCGAAATCTTTTATCAAAGCTGAAAATTATTGTCGGTGGAGAACGCTTCTCAAACCATGTCGTTCTTACTGAATTTATGGGGGGTTTAGTAGGTTACAGGGAATTTTCTCCGTAGATCTGCTGAGTTCGCCAGCCGAGAACGCCGATTTTTTTAAGATTAGATTTATATTTCTGCTGCTCGCCGTATGCTAGTTGCTTGCTAGAGATTTAAGTCAAAATAGGCATATGTCACAATATCGTCACTCCAACACAACTCGTCAAAAAATTAAGAAAAAATTCCATGAGTAGCACTAGCAATTTTCGCGAAGCAATTCGTCAGGCTAAAACTAACGCCCTGGTAGGTCCAAATGTCATTGCTAACGCCCTACCCTACCTAGGTGGTGGACTGGTTCTAACAGCACTGGGAACCTATGGCGGTCTGAGTGTCATCCGTACCAATCCAGGGATATTCTTCCCTACCTTTATCGGGGCGGTAATCGTAGAACTCATCCTGTTCTTCGTCGCCATGAACGTTGCGGAGAAAGGTAACAATCGCGTTGCTCTGCCTCTACTAGCAACATATAGCTTGCTCACTGGCTATACCCTCAGTGGCATTGTCTTTATGGCGCTGAGAACTCAAGGAGTGGGCATTGCAGGCGTTGGGTTTGCAGCCCTTGGCTGCGGTGTCACTTTCATTGCGGCACGTCAAATTGGCTCTAATTTGTCAGAACAAGACGGCATGGCATTGTCAAAAACAGTCAGCCTGGGAGTCATTGCTCTAGTCGTCGTCCTGGCAGCTCAATTTCTGTTTGCTCTATTTGGCATCTACACGCCAACTTGGTTGGAAATTGGTATTTCAGGAATCGGCGTGTTTATATTCGTTGGTGCGGCGGTAGTAGATTTTTACGTTCTGCCCCGTACCTACCGCAACGACCAGTATCTTCCTGCGGCGTTGTCGATGTATTTGACTTACATCAATTTGTTTATCTTCATCTTGCGGTTGTTGATTGCCCTCAATAGTCGCGACTAGAGAGATACGATATTTGTCGAGACGTTACATGTAACGTCTCGACAGCAAGACCGTGGTTTGAGATTAAACTACGGTTTTTTTTAGTTGTTGCACCAAAGGTTTTCAACTGAGTTTAGAATCGTCAATAACAAGACCTTGTTACAGGAGCGATCGCTAATTCATCTGATATGGAAGCACTAGAAATCAAACGCGAAGTTGAAAAGTTGTCCGACCGCCTGGGTAAAACCCAGGACTATCTTTGACATCCCCGCATTGACGGCAAAAATTCAAGATTTAGAACAAATAGCTGCCCAACCGGAGTTTTGGAACGACCAAGCCAAAGCACAGCAGACGCTTCAAGAACTCAACGACCTGAAAGCGCATATCCAGCAATACGATCGCTGGCAGGGTAGCTTGGAAGATACCAAAGCCGTGCTAGAACTACTAGAACTAGACACAGACGAATCTCTATTACAGGAAGCTGAGACAACTGTTACCAGCCTCAACCGCGAACTTGACCAATGGGAGTTGCAACAACTGTTATCCGGTCCCTACGACGACAAAGGGGCAATTTTAACAATTAATGCTGGGGCGGGCGGAACTGATGCCCAAGATTGGGCGGAAATGCTGTTACGCATGTACACTCGTTGGGCGGAAGATCGCGGCTATAAAGTGCAACTAGATGAAATTTCCGAAGGAGATGAAGCGGGAATTAAATCCGCTACTTTAGAAATTTCCGGTCGTTATGCCTACGGCTATCTGCAAGGCGAAAAAGGAACCCATCGCTTGGTGCGGATCTCTCCTTTTAACGCCAACGGCAAGCGGCAAACTAGCTTTGCTGGCGTAGAAGTTATGCCCCAAATCGATACTTCCGTACAGTTGGAAATTCCCGATAAGGATTTAGAAATTACCACAACCCGTTCAGGTGGTAAGGGAGGGCAAAACGTCAACAAAGTAGAAACAGCCGTGCGTATCCTCCACGTTCCTACAGGAATTGCCGTACGCTGCACCCAAGAGCGATCGCAGTTACAAAATAAAGAGAAAGCTTTGGCGATTCTCAAAGCCAAGTTACTAATTATTGCCCAAGAGCAACGCGCCCAAGAAATCGCTGAAATTCGCGGTGATATGGTAGAAGCAGCCTGGGGGAATCAGATCCGCAACTACGTTTTCCATCCCTACCAGCTAGTGAAGGATTTACGCACGAACCTAGAAACAACGGCAATTACCGACGTAATGAACGGCGAACTCAACACCTTTATCGAGTCCTATCTGCGCCAGGAGAAGCAACTTGTGGCTAGTGGCTAGGGGACAAGGGGACAAGGGGGACAATTTAATTCAAAATTAAATCGCGCACTACTCACTACTCACTCTCAAGTGCAACAAACTGTTACATTTGAGAAAGAACCTAGCGAAATTTCAGGGTCAATCTCATGCAGAATTCACCCGATCCGAAAACCGTCGAAACAAATTTAAAGGGCGCGAATCCAATGGAGGCAAATACAACGCCATCTCCAACTGCAAACGAGCCGCCACCGAGTTATGTCAAACTTGCCATGCGGAATATGGTAAAAAAGAGGGGAACTTCTCTGAAACATTTTGCCCTTACAACCATGGGGCTATTGGCTGTCTTGGTGGGTCTGGCTTATCTGACTAGATAATGACGAAATTAAGCAATACAGAAAATTCTGGCGTACAAGTTGAAGTCTGCGTGCAGAATTACTTTGCCAAAACCTCTAGCAGCGAAATAGTTATTGATGCAGAGACTTGGCAATCTTGGTTTGACCTCTGGCTGGCGAGCTTGCAGGAGCAATTGCCCCCTGCTGCTGGTTACGAACTGAGTTTACGTCTAACGGATGATGCGGAAATTCAGGAATTAAACTCGCAATATCGGCAACAAGACAAGCCTACAGATGTTTTAGCCTTTGCCGCGCTGGAAGCGGATATGCCGCACTCACAGGAATTGCGATCGCTTTTACCTCTATACTTAGGCGATATCGTTATTTCAATCGATACCGCAAGCTCGCAAGCACAGAAGCAAGCACATTCGCTACTGACAGAGCTAGCCTGGTTAGCTGCTCACGGTCTTTTACACCTTCTTGGCTGGGATCATCCAGACGAGGAAAGTTTGTTAGAGATGCTAGAACAGCAAACTTTGCTACTCAGGGTAGTGGGTATTGATATCAATTCTGCCTAAACTGGGCAAGATGGTAAGTGCAAAGATTGTCAAGTATAAAGATGGCAAATGCGATCGCGACAATTTGTTAATCAACGGCTCTCGCTATATTAGATATGACTAAATTAGACTGATGGTGAAATTGATAGACAAGGAGAGTAATAGGCTGCAAATTGGCAAAATATAAAAAACTACAGATTGATTTGATATTCGCGATCTATGACCCAAAAAGTTTCGACCTCAACGCCTAGCAGAACAGAGAAAGTAGTTCCGATGCAGGGGGATTTCTCCTGGCAAGTTGCCTCTAATCTATTAGTGAGCTTCAAATACGCTTGGAGTGGAATTGCCTATGCCTTTACAACTCAGCGCAATTTCCGCATTCATATTTGTATAGGTACTTTTGCTATCTGTCTAGGTTTAATTTTAGGTTTACCTCTGGTCGAAATAGCTGTGATTGCACTGACTAGCGGCTTGGTGCTGGTCATGGAGTTACTAAATACGGCGATCGAGTCTGTTGTAGACTTGACCGTGAAGCAAACATATCACGAACTCGCTAAAATTGCTAAAGACTGTGCTGCCGGAGCAGTACTCATCTCAGCTCTAGCTGCCGTTTTAGTCGCCGCCGCTCTTCTGTTACCTCCCCTGGTGAGGCTAATTGTCTCTACCTTGAATTGACAAGGGAGACAAGGGGGACAAGGAGAATTGAAATCTATCTTCTTCCACTAGTCACTACTCACTACTCACTCAGAAATGATTATAGTTATTGATAATTACGATAGTTTTACTTATAACCTGGTGCAGTATTTGGGCGAGTTGGGGGCAGAATTCCCAGTTGCAGAAGAGATTCGAGTCTATCGTAACGACCAGATCGCCATCGAGCAAATCCGCGAATTGAAACCAGATGGAATAGTGATTTCGCCTGGGCCAGGTCGTCCAGAGGATGCCGGAATTTCTTTAGAGGCGATCGCGCAATTAGGTCAGAATACACCTATCTTAGGCGTGTGCTTGGGACATCAAAGCATCGGACAAGTCTTTGGCGGTCAAGTTGTTTCTGCACCCCAGTTAATGCATGGTAAAACGTCTTCAGTTTCCCATACGGGAGTAGGCGTATTTCAAAATTTAGAAAATCCGTTGACCGCAACCCGCTATCATAGTTTAGCGATCGAACGGCAGACTTGCCCAGACGTGTTAGAAATTACCGCCTGGGTTGAGGACGGGACAATTATGGGGGTGCGACATCGGCACTATCCTCACATTGAAGGAGTCCAATTTCACCCAGAAAGTGTCCTGACAACTTCAGGAAAGCAATTATTGCGTAACTTCCTGAAACAACTGCCGTCTCACTAGTGGAGTGAACGGAGAAGTTAATGAAACGACGACAGTTGATTGGTTATGCTGGAGCTGGGTTACTTTCTACCTTAGCAGCGACTCTTGCTGCAAAACCTCGAATTGCTTTAGCACAAGCAGGTAGCGGACTATCACTACGGTGGTTGGGTCATACTTGTTTTTTGTTTACAGGTGGCGGGGCGCGGGTTCTCGTCAATCCATTTCGGACGCTGGGTTGTACGGCAGGATATAGACCGCCAAAAGTAGAGACAGATTTAGTCCTGATTAGCAGTCAATTGTTGGATGAAGGGGCAGTAGAAGAAGTTCCTGGCAACCCACAACTGATTTTTGAACCTGGAGTATACCAGTTTAAAGGAACGCAGATCCAAGGAATTGCGATCGACCACGATCGCGAAAAAGGCAGAAGATTCGGTACTAACGTAGCATGGCTGTGGACGCAAGGCGGAATCAGAATCTTGCATTTGGGAGGGGCTGCTGCACCAATTACAATCGAGCAGAGAATTCTTATGGGTCGCCCAGACGTGCTACTCGTACCAGTGGGAGGCGGCGCTAAAGCTTATAATCCTCAAGAAGCCCAAGCAGCCATCAAAACTATTAATCCTAGGTTGGTCATTCCGACCCACTACCGTACCCAAGCCGCCGATCCCGCCGCCTGCGATATTGTGGCACTGGATGAATTTTTGCAGTTGATGGAAGGAACTCCCGTGCGTCGCAGCCAGAGTGATACTTTAACAATCAAGCCTACTGACCTACCCAAAGATGGTATGGCAATTCAGATATTGAGCTATAAGTTTTGATTGGTAGTTGGTGGTTGGTAGTTGATAGTTGAGTAGTAACTGGTAACTGGTCACTGGTCACTGATAACTGAATAACTGCTAACTTGTAAAGATATAGTTTCCTGACAGCGATGATGCAGTTGAACTCTAACAGCATTTATCCCTGCCCAGCCTGTCGCTTGGGCAAGGTTCAAGCTATGCCTTTAATGGAAGCAATGGCTTGCGACTGCTGCCAGCAGATTTTGGAAATAGATGTAGAACGCCAGCAGTTAAAAATGCTTTCCCGTCAGCCTCCGCTAGTCTGGCGTTGGAATGGTAGAAGGTGGATAGAAGCCCATTATGATGGAGTAGAACTAGGATGGGGTTATACCTTAGCCGCGATCGCGCTAGTAGCACTACCAACGGCGATTGTTGGGCTAACAGTCTATGCTTTTCCGCCCCTCCCAGATACTCCCTTGTATTGGCTGCCTTATACTTGGATTTGGCTCACCTTTCTCTCGCATTCATTCACGCTCTGTTGGTTAATGGTCGAATTTTATCAATTTCCGGTAGGAATATTCCTCAAAACCCTGTGGCAGCGGGTGCTATTTCGTTGAAATGCTTTCGCCACTAAGCTCAGTCTAGTGGCGAAGACTAAAACACTGTCCCGTCACTTTGTAGTTGTATAGGAGGCACTCCATCTGGTCTAAGTTCGGCAGCAATTCGCCGTCCAGCACTCCAGGTTCCGCCTTGCAGAATTTTGACTAAAGGAAGTTGTGCCGCATCTGTGTCAAGCTGTCGCCGAATCTCGTCTGCAATCAGGTCTAGCAGAATTACGGTTAACGATCGCCACTCAACAACAATTTCTGAGTCAACAGAGTGTGCTTGTCGGAAAATATCCGATCGCTTGGCTTGTAGCAGTCCTAGGTCGAGGCATAAACCGCCATTGCGATACTCCGGTAGTCCGGTCAGGTCGTCAAGTCCCGTAATCTCTAAACCGAGTGCTTGCAACGGTTCTAGCAAAGAATAAGTCAACCATTGTGAGAGTTTATGAAATGGCACTAGGGAGTCGGGAGTTGGTAATTGGTAATTGGTAATTGGTAATTGGTTGAAAACAGCTTCCTTAGCTTCCTCAGCTCTCTTCCTACTACTCTCTTGTTCTAGGGCGGAATGATACCAAACGTCGCCTAGGTTAACTCCGGCAATTTCAATTCTGCCAGACCAAATATTGCCCAGTCCTTCTAGAACGGTATGCAAAACTGTTGTGGCTGGTAGCTGTTGGTTATGGGATTGCTGCAACAGATAATGGACGAGATTGCCTGGACGGGGGTTATCGTCGCCAAACATTTGCGGAAAAGCAAGGAGCGATCGCCCCAGTTTTTGTAATAATGCTACTCGTCCGGCTAATCCTACCAATGGATTTTCGGCACTAACTTGAAACCCAGCGGCTAGGGTGGCTTCGCTGAGATTTTGCAGTCCTTGGGCATCAACTTGTAAAGGCTGATGGGCATCGCTGGAAAAAGCACCTTGACAGAACATGCGAAAACTAGCCACTGCTAGTCCTTCCGACCGCTGAAATATCAAATCGGTTTCTCGTTCGCAATACAGCCAGCGATCGCCTGCACCTGCATCTAACAACACGCTGGCGATCGCTAGGTCAAATTGAGTCACAGCTCGATCCACGGATGACAGCCCTGCCAACATCCGATCCATCTGAGCTAGACGCGGTACGCCGCCAACTTCAAAATGCTGCCAGCGGCTATGGAAGGGAATTTGCCCGTCGGGATATTGCTCTTGCATCACCTGAATCACGTAGTTTGCCACCCGTTCTAGCTGCGTCAAATCGCAACGGAAGTGGCTCAACTTATCCTGACGTGCTAGCTCAAACAATTGCCCGCAGCGATCGCGAATCGCCTTGGGAGAACGCAAATAAGCGATCGCTTCTTTTAGGGACTGAAGGTTGGATGGCAAAGCTGGAAAATTCATGAGTAACTGGGAAGTAGGGAGACAAAAGAGCAACTACCTATTACCAATTACCCATTACCACTCTGCACTGATAACTGATAACTGATAACTGATTCATTGTTCCATTTCTCTGCCTTTAATTTCTGCCAAACCCAAGGTATCCAATACTACCCCAGGAGTGTAGTAACCCGCAGCTTTTTTCGCCTCAATTTCCACCTGTGCGTCTTGGGGAATTAAATCTTCGGGAATTGGGACTCGTTCTACAACTTCAATGCCCGATTTAGTAATTGCTTCGTATTTCATGTTACTCATAGACACCAAGCGATCGATCCGCGTGATGCCCAACCAGTGCAATACGTCTGGCATCAACTCTTGAAAGCGCATGTCTTGCACTCCGGCAACGCATTCTGTACGAGCGAAGTAAGCATCGGCGCGATCGCCTCCTTCCTGGCGCTTGCGAGCATTGTAAACTAAAAATTTTGTCACTTCTCCCAATGCCCGACCTTCTTTGCGACAGTAGACGATAACCCCCGCACCCCCTTCCTGTGCTGTCTGGACGCAGACTTCAATCCCATGTACTAAGTAAGGGCGACAAGTACAAATGTCGCTGCCAAATACATCAGAACCATTGCATTCATCGTGAACCCGTACTGCCAAGGGTCGATTGGGTTCTGTAATTGCTGCTAGATCGCCAAATATATATACTGTAACTCCGCCAATCGGGGGTAGAAACACCTCTAAATCCGATCGTGTCACTAATTCTGGGAACATGCCTCCCGTTTGTTCAAACAAGGCGCGGCGCAAATCTGCTTCGGCAATTTGAAATCGTTTGGCAATACCTGGTAAATACCATACAGGCTCGATCGCTGCTTTGGTGACAACAACATCGCCTTTAGATTTAAGCAGCTTGCCGTCGATCGCCAATCGCCCTTTTTCTACTGCTTCCTGTAGCTCTGGAAGATAAACGTGCGCTTTTGTAATTGCGATCGTCGGTCTAATATCGTATCCTTCCTGGTAATAAGACGCAAATGCCTCTCCTACCATTGCCCCAAATGGATCGAGCGATACTATTTTTTCTGGATCGTACCAACTTGGATGCGGTCCTATATGTTCGACAGGCGAAGTATTGGTCAAATCGGCGCGGTGGTCTGGCTGCAACGCCCCACTTGCCACTGCTAGAGCGCGATAGACAGCGTAACCTCCCGAATGAGTTCCGATCGCATTTCGGTGAGTTGGGTTAGCTAGGGTAGCAACAATCGGACCCCGTTGTAGCGGGTCTTTGTCTCCCCAGCGGACGGGAATTGGTTGAGAACCAAAATTACTGGGGTGGGAAGTCAGAATGATATGCCTGGGATTATTTTTTCGCTCTTGCATCGTATGTATGCTCTACCATCTGATGGGGTTGAGAGGGGTGTGACGCGACCAGACAAAATGAGATGCTAGGAGTAACAAGCATCAAGGGGTAAGTCTCAATTATAGCGATCGAATTTTGCGTTCAATCGTAACTGATGTCACTGAATCAAGCTGTCATCCAATTGTGCTGAAGTTGGATATGACTAAGTTTCCATGTAATGTATAAAAAAATACAAAAACGGAGCGGGATTTGCTTAATTCTAAGCTTAAGTGAATGAGTAAAAGTCTCTAGTTCTACTGCAATAGTAATAGATTCGCAGTCATATTTAACACTTAACTGATAAATCAACTATTAAAACCTATGAATGAGTCATCTATGCAATCCTTTCTAGAAGATCTGAAGCACCCTGATGAAGTCGTTCGTCAGGCAGCGACAGAAGCATTGTGGCAAGCCTGGTTTTATCAAAAGGGAGACTATGGCTGGGAACACCTTCATCGTTCTCAAGTCTTGCTCTCGGCTGGAAAAGTCTCGCAGGCGGAAGCAGTACTGACCCAACTCATACAAGACCAGCCAGATTTTGCGGAGGCTTGGAATCGCAGAGCCGTTTTATACTACCTTACTGCCCAGTACGAACAAGCATTGGTAGACTGCCAGATGGTAGTTAAACTTAACTCAATTCATTTTGGTGCTTGGCACGGCATAGGTTTGTGTCAAATGGCTTTGGCAAATTATTCAGCCGCAATCTGCGCTTTCCGTCGAGCATTAGAAATTCAGCCATACGCCATTGAAAATCAAAGGTTAATCTTGGAATGTACGGCGAAATTATGAGGGGCTAGAAGAGAGCAGAGGAAGCAGAGGGGAGAGGGGCAGGGGAGCAGAGGGGCAGAGGGGCTGAGGAGCAGAGGGGCTGAGGAGATTCAATTCTTCTGACTTCTGACTCCTGACTCCTGGTTCCTGAGTCCTGACTTCTTTCTTCACTGATAACTGATAACTGATGACTGATATGCAGATCGACCGTCGCAAGTTTATCAAATATGGTTCATTAGCTTTGAGTTCGGGGATTATTGCTGCTTGTGGGAGTGGGAATCCAACACAAACAACAGAAACCACTACTCCAGCAGCTAGTCCTGATGGTGGTAAGTTGGATAAAGTCACGTTTGGCACGAATTGGTTAGCACAAGCCGAACATGGCGGATTTTATCAGGCGATCGCCACTGGCATTTATAAAAAGTATGGCTTAGATGTAACGATTAAAATGGGCGGTCCTCAAGTCCCAACTGGTACTCAGTTATTGATGGGAGGGGCAGTAGATTTTTTTATGGGCTATGGTATTGATGCCATTAATGCTGTTGCTGAAGGTATTCCCAAAATCACAGTCGCGTCAATTTTTCAAAAAGACCCTCAATGTTTAATTGCTCATCCAAATATGGGTGTCAAAACTCTAGCAGAACTCAAGGGTAGACCGATTTATGTTTCGGCTGCGGCTAACGTCACCTATTGGCCCTTTCTCAAATCAAGATACGGTTTTACCGACGACCAAAAACGTCCTTACAACTTTAATCCTGGTCCCTTTTTAGCTGACAAAACATCGGCTCAACAGGGTTACGTCACTTCCGAACCCTATGCAATTGAAAAACAAGGTGGGTTTAAACCTTTAGTGTTTCTACTTGCCGACTATGGCTATACACCCTACTCCACTACTATCGAAACTAAAAAAGAACTAGTCGAAAAAAATCCTGACTTAGTACAGAGATTTGTGGACGCATCAATCAAAGGCTGGTATAGCTATTTAGAAAATCCTGCCCCAGGCAACGAGCTAATTAAAAAAGATAATCCAGAAATGACAGACGATCAAATTGCTTACGGGCTGAAGAAACTTCAAGAATACGGCATTATTATTTCTGAAGATACAGAGAAGCAAGGAATTGGCACGATGAACGAGGCTCGCTGGCAATCTTTTTTTAATACGATGGTGAAAGCCGAAATCTTTCAACCTGATATAAATTACAAAGATGCATTTACTTTGCAATTTGTCAAGAAAAAGTGAGTAGTGAGTAGTGAGTAGCGAGTGACTTAATTGTGAATTGTGAATTGTGAACTGTGAATTGTTACCCCAGACGCTAGCCTCTAGAAATGATTGCTCTCAATCGCATCAGTAAAGTCTACGCCAACGGCACTGTAGCCTTGCAAAACATGAATTTGGCGATCGCACCGTCGCAGTTTATCAGCTTGGTTGGTCCCTCTGGCTGTGGTAAGAGTACGGTACTGCGGCTTGTTGCCGGATTAGGTAAGATGAGTTCTGGAACGATTGAGTGGGGTATGAGTCAAGAAGCGAGGCAACTTGCCTACGTCTTCCAAGATGCGGCTTTGATGCCTTGGGCAAATGTGACGGAAAACGTCCGCTTACCGCTCAAACTTGCGGGAATGCCAAAACAAGCTACCACAGCAAGGGTACAGCAAGTTATTGAATTGGTAGGGTTAAGAGGCTTTGAGCGCAGCTACCCCCGCGAGCTATCTGGCGGGATGAAAATGCGGGTATCTATTGCTAGAGCTTTGGTGACTCAGCCAAATGTTTTGTTAATGGACGAACCTTTCGGCGCATTAGATGAAATTACCCGTAGCAAATTAAATAGCGACTTACTCAACTTATGGCAACAGCAACGCTGGACGGTGATGTTTGTGACTCACAACATTTACGAAGCCGTATACTTATCAAATCGTGTCGTTGTGATGTCAGCTCGTCCTGGTCGAGCGATCGCGGATATGGCGATCGAAGCTCCCTACCCCCGCGCGGAAGCATTTCGTACCTCGTCCTTGTATAACAAATACTGCCGAGAAGTCTCCGAACGGCTAGCTGATGCTATGGACGGGAGGTATGAGGTGACAGAGGTAATTTAGCTGACCAAAGTGAGGTTTTATTTATGGAGCTTGGAACTGTAGTTGTAACAGGTGCGACTGGGCAAGTTGGTCAGTGGCTTTTATCCTCACTTCAAGAATCATTTGCCGCCTCCGATCGCGAAGTTGCTTCCTTGGGTTGTACGAGATCTTCCCTCTGCACTAGTTGATGTGATGTTGGCGGATAGTGTTGGAGATCCGCAGCCTGCGGTTCGAGAGTTCGATCTGAAGCTTACACCCTTAAGACAAGCGTGGGCAGTAGTTTAACAATTGAGCGATCGCTTATCAATTATCAATCACCAGTGACCAGTAATTTCTTACGACTTCCTCTAAAATGGCTGGATTGAAACGTAAAAAATCCCACCTTCAACGCCCAAAGAAGCGATCGCTGTCTGCTAATGTCGTCGCACCTATACTGGTGGGAATACTGGCTTTAGTGTTGTGGGATGTGTTTGTTAGAGTGACGGGGATACCTCCCTATTTACTACCCAATCCCTTATTGGTATTACAAACTCTAGTTGCTGACTGGAACGATCTATTTTCTGCTTTACTGGTAACGCTGCAAATTACAGTTGTGGCGTTTGTCGTCGCCGCAATTTCTGGCTTACTGATTTCGGTGCTATTTACTCAAAGTAAATGGATCGAACGTAGTTTTTATCCCTACGCCGTGATTTTACAGACAACCCCCATTGTGGCGATCGCACCTTTAATTATTATTTGGCTGAAAAACAACACGTTTGCTGCTTTGGTTGTCTGTGCTTGGATTGTCGCTTTTTTCCCGATCGTCTCCAACACAACTTTAGGACTCAACAGCGTAGACCGCAACTTACTCGACTTGTTTCAACTCTATAAAGCCTCCCGTTGGCAGACTCTGCTTCATCTTCGCTTGCCTGCGGCGCTACCCTATTTCTTGGGTGGATTGCGAATTAGTGGCGGTTTAGCCTTAATTGGAGCGGTAGTAGCTGAATTTGTAGCAGGTACGGGTGGAACGCGATCGGGAATCGCCTATAGTATTCTGATTTCTAGCTACAACTTACAAATTCCACGAATGTTCGCCGCGCTATTTTTGACTACAGGTTTAGGCGTTATCATTTTTGTGGGCTTAAGTGCCTCATCAGATTGGTTGCTACGTCACTGGCACGAAAGCGCAATAAAAGAAGATTGGTAATGGGTAATTGGTGATGGGTAATTGTTCATTTGTCATTCGTCATTTGTCATTTGTAGTTTCACTACGAATCGACTCACTGCTCACTACTCACTCTCCACTGATAACTGATATGACACCAGTAAAGTCAATTGATTGGGATGGACTGACGGCTGAGTTGCAGGGGATTGAAGTTATTCGCGATCCTAGTCAAGTTGCTAAGTTATCCCAGGATTACCATCTCTTTAGCCCGATATTGCAAGCTCAACTAGATGGGAAGAAAGGCGATTTGGTTGTCCGTCCCACGACAGAAGCAGAGGTGATACATGTTGCTACTATCTGCGTTAAATATCGCGTTCCGGTGACGATACGGGGTGCTGGAACGGGTAATTACGGACAGTGCGTACCCCTCCACGGTGGCGTGGTTTTAGATATGTCACGGATGCAGGCAATTCGCTGGATTAAGTCGGGAGTAGCGCGGGTAGAAGCAGGAGTGAAATTGGCTGCTTTGGACAAAAAAGCGCGAGAGACAGGGTGGGAGATCCGAATGGCTCCTTCTACATATCGGACGGCGACAATAGGCGGGTTTATTGCTGGCGGGAGTGGGGGAATCGGTTCAATTACATACGGACAATTGCGCGATCGCGGTAATATCAACGCAATTCGTGTCGTGACGATGGAAGACGAACCCCGTGTAATTGAACTGCGAGGAGATGAAATCCACAAAGTCAACCATGCTTGGGGAATTAATGGCATCATCACGGAATTAGAAATTCCCCTCGGTGCGGCTTATCCTTGGACGGAAGTTATTGTCACTTTTGAAAGTTTTATGGCGGCTGCCCATTTCGGACAAGCTTTGGGCAATGCCGACGGTACGATCAAGAAACTGATCTCTATCTTTGCTTGGTCAATTCCTACTTATTTTGGGGCAATTCGTCAGTACATTCCTGATGGAACTCATGCAGCGTTGTTAATGGTAGCTGAACCGAGTATGGAATTATTGCCAGGATTGGTACGAGAATATGGCGGCTGCATTACCTACGAGCGATCGCAACAGGATGCAGGTAAGGGAGTCAATTTAGCAGAATTCACCTGGAATCATACCACTTTACACGCCCGCAGTGCCGATCCTTCAATTACCTATTTACAAAGTCTCTTTCCTACTGATAATAATCTCCAAATGGTAGACCATATGTATCGTTACTTTGATGATGAGGTAATGATGCATTTAGAATTTATTCGCGCTGGAGGTCGAACTGTTCCTGCTGCTTTGCAATTGGTACGATATACTACCGAGTCACGCCTCAACGAAATTATCCGCTATCACGAAGAACACGGGGTTTTTATTGCCAATCCGCATACATATATTATTGAGGACGGTGGTAGAAAAGTTATTGACCCAGAACAGATGAAGTTCAAACAAATGGTCGATCCCTATGGGTTGCTCAATCCAGGTAAGATTAAAGCGTTGATGCGATGAGAGGCTGACTCTGAAGCATGGAGTTAGAGAATCCGAAAGTCGTCGTTATTGGTGCTGGTTGGGCTGGATTAGGAGCTAGCTATCGCTTAGCACAGCAAGGATACAATGTCACGCTGTTGGAAGCTGGTGCTTATCCTGGGGGTTTGGTTGCGGGTTGGAAAACTCCAGGGGGGCGATCGGTAGAAGCGGGAATTCACGGTTTCTGGTATCCTTACAGCAATATCTTCTCCCTAGTACGGGAATTAGGGATTAGTCCTTTTACGTCTTTTACCCGTTCTGCTCAATATTCCCCCGCTGGGTTAGAGGTAGAGTCGCCAATTTTTCAGGACTTACCGCGCCTTCCCACACCACTAGGAACCTTTCTCTACACCCAGTTCAAGCGGCTACCTTTAAGCGATCGCCTGAGTGCTTTACCCTTACTCTATGCTGTAGTAGACTTCGATAATAGTGACGAGGCTTGGCAGCGTTACGATAAAGTGACAGCTCGCGAACTGTTTAAAGATTTTGGCGTATCAGCTAGACTTTACCACGACTCGTTTGAACCGATGCTGCTGGTGGGTTTATTTGCGCCAGGCGAACAGTGTTCTGCGGCTGCTGCATTAGGCATGTTGTATTATTTCATCCTGGCGCACCAACCAGATTTTGACGTAGTTTGGTGTCGGGGTACGGTAGGAGAAAAGATTTTTCGTCCTTGGGTAGAACAAATCGAACGGGTGGGAGGAAAAATTCTGCCTAATCGTCGCGTCAGTGATATTCTGCTCGATAGTGCAGGTTTAGCAAAAGCTGTAGTTTGCGGCGATGAAGTTTTCGAGGCGGATGCTGTCATCTTTGCTGTAGGAGTCAGCGGGATGCAGAAAATTGTTAGCGGTAGTTCTAGCTTGCACAGCCGCAAAGAATTTCGTAATTTGATGAATTTGGGTGCGGTTGATGTGTTAGCAACTCGCCTATGGTGCGATCGCAAAATTCACATTCCCCGTCCTTCCAATGCTTGTTTTGGGTTTGATGTTACCACGGGTTGGACGTTTTTCGACCTTAATGCTTTACACGATGAATACCGCGACGTACCGGAAACGGTAATTGAAGCAGATTTCTATCACGCCAATCAATTGTTACCAATGAGCGATGAGGAAATTGTCAACTTGGTGCAAGATTATTTAACAACTTGTCTACCAGAATTTAGGGAAGCTAAAATTCGCGATCGCAGCATTATCCGTTTATCTAGAGCCGTGACTCATTTTGCTCCTGGTACCTATCAGAATATGTTACCAGCAAAGACGAGTATAGATAATGTATTTATGAGCGGTGATTGGATTATCACCCGTCACGGTTCTTGGTCGCAAGAAAAAGCCTACGTCACTGGTTTAGAAGCAGCAAATTTAGTTATAGAAAGATTTGGGAAAGGGAAGAAAGCCGAAATTATTCCCGTCGAGCCGGACGAACCTCATATAGAAATAATGCGATCGCTCAACTCTAAGTTACGTAATTTGGGCAATATCTTGCCTCCAATTTGGCTACCATAGCTTCAATTAGTTTTTAGTCCGTAGGCGGACTTTGACTGTATAGCTGCGAATTCTATTTGCCGCAAGACTTTTCTTTTCAAATATTTTCTTAAAGACTAAATTTGTGGTTTGCTAGATTGGATATAATAGATTGAATCCAATCGGAATTAAAAACTATAGTTTCGATATTTATTCTATGAAATATCCCTTCCATACTGAGTCCAAACCTGTTGTAGGTCGCGAGGCTGAAAAGTTAGTTCGCGCTATTAAGTCAGGTGGATACATCGCTAATCAAGCAGCAATCATTACGGCAAAACGTATTGTAGAGCGCCGCAAACGCCGCGAAACTGACCATGCCACCGAGCGGTAAGTTTGTTGGAATTGACTTTTCACAAGCTGAAGTAGAGCAACTAACCCCCGATCTCAGTAAATTAGGTCAGGGGTTTCGGTGTGTTAGAGGCGAGTTTGTCACCTACTGGAAACAGGGACGAATTCAACGTGAGGTTGATGCTGGAATTAGTCAGTGTTGGATTATCAAACATGGCAACGCGCTTGCAGGATATATAACTCTCCTGGCAGATAGACTAGAAGTAGATGAGCAACTGCTCGAAGATGAAGGCGTGCAGTACCGCACATTTCCTGCCATTAAAATCGGTTTGCTTGCTGCTGATTATAGAGCGAAAGGAGCAGGTCGTCGCTTAATTGAATGGGCTTTGGAGTACGTAGCAGTAGAGTTAGTAAATGCCATAGGCGTGAGATTTATGACTGTTGATGCACTGTACGATCCCGATCTAGAGCCGCCGTATGATGCCTCTAGTTTTTACGAGCAATTTGGTTTTCAGTTTGTCAACCCAGAGGAAGAACTACCGCCATCTGTTCCATATCGCACAATGTATTTGGATCTCAAACCACTGATCGATCTACTAAATGGGCAAAATATCAGTGATGAAGCTGAATAGCCAGTTTTAGAAAGATTTGTAACAAGAACAAAAGTAGAAATTATTCCCGTCGAGGCGGACGAACCGCATATACAAATAATGCGATCGCTTAACGGAAAGTTACGTAATTTGGGCAATATATTCCCTCAAATTTGGCTACCATAGCTTTATTTTGTTGTTAGTCCGCGCAGGCGGACTTTGCCTGTGTAGACGCGAATTTAATTCGCCCTATATTTTTACTATATTAATTCTATTTCTCGTATGCATGAACGACTTGATAGAGATGAAACTCGTTGCGGGCAATTCCAGCCCAATAAGGCTCTTCTGGATTAAATCCAGGTTGTTTTAGGATAGATTCAAATGCTTCTTGACTCTCCCATTGTCCGTAGTTGAAAACTCTCGTACCATCTAGACTACGATGAAAAGTAGCCGAAATCAAACCTGGTGAATTATTCATAGCGCGATCGAGTTCAGTAGATGCACGTTTCATCATCTCTTGCTGATTAGCAGGAATCATTCTAAACTCTGCTAAATGAGTGATGCGATCGCCTGCAACAATCGAAACCTCTTGAGATATTGGTTGGCTAGCGAACACTTCGAGTAAATGCGAATCGGGAGGAAAAAATTCAGTAAAAACAGTTGGGCGTGATAAATTGCGATAATCAAATTTAGGTATCCACTGGCTGTAGGTAAAGACACGAACGCCATCTAAACTTTTATGAATGCTAGCAGATTTTAAGAAATTGCTAGATAACCAAGATTCAATCTGTTGCTGTACAATTGCTTCTACTAAAGCATCTTGATGCCTTGGGGCGACGCTGTAAAGATCTAGCCCGACAGTAACAGCATTGGTGCGATCGATTTGAATCATCTTAGATTTTCTGCGTTGATGCTACACTAACTTGCCAGCTATAGTAAAATCTTTTTATCGTCTTGTCTCACGCATTCTTGCTAAAGTTGTAACAATCTTGCTGAATTTACAGCAATTTTTTATAAGCCTGGGGAGTCATTCCTGTATACTTGCGAAATATCTTGGTAAAGTGACTTTGGCTTTGAAATCCCACCTTTTCTGCAACAATCACAATCGAGCTGTGTTCTTCTAGCAATTGTTTTGCTCTCTCAATTCGTTTGCTGATTATGTACTGATGGGGTGTAATTCCTATAGATTGTTTAAACAAACGAGCAAAGTAGTAGGGACTTATTTGAATGACAGCAGCTATCTCTGCTATGGTCAGATTTTGTTCCAAGTTGTCATGAATGTAATCAATTACCTGTTTGATTTTTAATTTAGATAAACCACCAGCGCAATCGCAAACTTTATATGTCCGTACTGAGTAATGTTTTAAAAGATGCACTGCTAATGCATTTGCCATTGATTCTGCATAGAGGCGATCGCTTAACCCCTCTAATTCCAATTCTGATTTGAGTGCTAAACCAATTTGTTGAATGAGTGGATCGCGAATTTTGAATTGTGGGGTAATTTCAATATTTGCTGAGTCATAAAAAGCAGATATGAAAAGCTTACTGTCAAGCCGAAGTAACAGAAAGTCAGCATCACTATCCCAAGTTAATTTGCGATACAGATTAGGCGGCGTAATCATGATGTCGCCTTGAATCATATGTTTGCTAATACATTGTCCCTCTGCTATTCGTTCTAATTGAATTGGCTGTCCGAGATGAAGGCTAATTAAGTGCTGAGGAAGACAACATTCAGATACTCCATTTGCAACCTGATGATGATGTTCGACACGAATAAAATCCAATGCAGTTGCTTGACTAGACAAAATAGGCGAATGCGGTATAACCTCTAAAAAACCTTTACCCTTAGTTCTATTTCCTCCGCTCATTTTTTCTATTCAGGTAAATTAGGCATATGCACTAATTCCAATTTAAGTCCATCAGGATCGGCAAAGAAAACAGCGTAGTAGCCAGGTGCATATTGATTATATTCTGCCGGAGGATCGAGGACTGTCGCACCAATTTCTTGAATTAATTTGTATAAGCTATCTACTTGTTCTCGACTATCAGCATCAAACGCAAGATGGTGCAAACCTGGGGAGTAGCGATCGTGAAATTTATTAGGAGAATTGGGATTAGCGGCAGAAATTACAATCGCCCCAGCATTCTGCAACCACCACATAATGAACGTATTATTTTTCTCTACCTGCTGATAGCCCATAAATCCTAAAATCGCCGCGTAAAAAGGCTCGGATTTTTCTAAATTGCTGACTGTCAAGCCGAGGTGGTTCATCGTCCCTAGAGTCATACAAGTCTCTCTGTTAAGATGGAACAAATGTATTATAGTATTGTCATATTAGGCTCTTGACGTATTTAATCATTTCCTTCTCATACCCCAAGCGATCGCCTCTCCTCTAATCCCTACCACATCAAGAAAATAAAGATAATGCTACAGTGAGCGAATGGCGTTTTTTCCCCGCTTGCTACACCATGACGAGCATCTCTGCGGCACAAACCCGAACTCAACAACATCGCCAGCAATTCCCTGCCCTGGCTAATAAATCTTACTTCAACTATGGGGGGCAAGGACCAATGCCCCAAACAGCCATAGACGCAATTATCGCCTCCCAAGAATATATCCAGCATAACGGTCCCTTCTCCTCCCAAGTCAATGCCTGGATTACCCAAGAAACCGAGAAAACAAGACAAGCAATTGCTACAGAACTAAACGCCCCACCCGAAACAATTACCCTCACCGAAGACGTAACCGTAGGCTGTAACATTGCCTTATGGGGAATTGACTGGCAAGCAAAAGACCATATTTTACTATCAGACTGCGAACACCCAGGAGTCATCGCCACTACCCAAGAAATTGCCCGACGATTCGGTGTAGAAGTTTCTACCTGTCCCCTCATGGCGACGCTAAATGAAGGCGATCCAGCCGCAGTCATCGCCCAACACCTCACCCCCCGCACCCGTTTAGTTGTCATCAGTCACATCCTCTGGAATACGGGTCAAGTCTTGCCAGTTGACAAAATTGCCCAAGTATGCAGAAAACATCAAGGCGATCGCCCCGTGCAAATTCTGGTGGATGCCGCGCAATCTGTCGGCTTATTGCCCTTAAACCTGACTCAACTAGGGGCAGACTTCTACGCCTTCACGGGTCATAAATGGATGTGCGGACCCGCCGGAGTAGGAGGTTTATACGTCCGCCCAGAAGCACTTCAAGGCACAGATAACTATCCTCCCTTGCAGCCCACCTTCATCGGCTGGCGGAGCATAGTTATGAATAGTAAGGGACAGCCCCAAGAATGGCAACCAGACGGCAGAAGGTATGAAGTCGCTACATCAGCCTTTCCACAGTATGCCGGATTGAGAGCGGCGATCGCCACCCACCAGCAATGGGGAACCGCCGAATCGCGCTATCAGCAAATTTGCCAACTCAGCCAATACCTCTGGCAACGTCTGAACGAATTATCAGATATTATTTGCCTGCGTCACGCCCCACCCCAAGCCGGACTCGTCTCCTTTCAACTCAAAGACCGATCTTCCTCCCATGCGAAATTAGTCCAATTTCTCGAATCACAACGCCTAATGACGCGCACCCTCATAGATCCAAGCTGCGTCAGGGCTTGCGTCCATTACTTCACCCTCCCTTCCGAGATCGATCGCCTAATTGAAGGCATCGAACAATATTGCCAGCAAAATTAGCAGCTAAAATGTCACGCAAAGACGCGAAGACGCTAAGCACCCTTTGCGCCTTTGCGTCTTTGCGCGATAAAAAACTTCTTTAACTCCTATGGAAAAATCTCGACCAACCTTATACATAGCCATTACCAACCACGGATTCGGTCATGCTACTCGCACCGCTACACTTGCAGGCAAGATCCAGCAGTTGTGTCCAGATATCCTACTGATAATGGTGACAACTGCACCCCGTTGGTTACTGGAATTATACATAGAAGGAGATTTTATTTATCGTCCCCGCGCCCTCGATCTTGGTGTCGTACAATCAGATAGCCTGACGATGGATCAAGCCGCCACGTTAGAAAAGCTACAGCAAATCCGCAAACAAGAACGCTCTATTATTGCCGCAGAAGTTAACTTTATCCGCCAAAACCGCGTCAATCTCATCCTTGCCGATATCCCTCCTTTGGCAGTAGCGATCGCCCGCGCCGCAGGTATTCCCTGTTATATGAGTAGTAACTTTGGTTGGGACTTAATTTATCGCGATTGGGGGGGTGAATTTGTCGAATTTGCCGATTGGATGGGCGAACATTACGCGCAATGCGATCGCTTGTTCCGCTTACCCTTCCACGAACCGATGAGTGCTTTTCCCAACATCACGGATGTCGGCTTAACTGGTGGTTCGCCCCGTCACGCGATCGACGCGCTACGATCTGATTGGGGCATCAGTACCCCACCGGAAAAAACTATCTTGCTGACTTTTGGCGGTTTGGGTTTACAAATTCCGTTCGAGAACTTACAACATTTTCCCGATTGGCAATTTCTGACATTTGATTCTACTGCTCCAAACTTACCTAATTTAATCAAAATTACTGACAAAAAATTACGCCCAGTCGATTTTATGCCTCTTTGCGGCAGAGTTATTTCTAAACCAGGTTACGGTACTTTTGCTGAAGCTGTCGGCGTAGGAATTCCTCTAGTTACCCTGACTCGCGAAGATTTTGCCGAAGCTAAGTTTTTAATCGACGGCATTGCTAATTACTCCTACCATCAAATTCTCACCCCAGACGAATTCTTTCAAGGCAACTGGGAATTTCTTCACCAACCCCCACAACCACCCCGACAACCTCAACCCATAGCAAAAGATGGCAACGAAGCGATCGCCCATGCCGTGCTTGGAGTCGTAAGTCGTAAGTCGTAAGTCAACAGAAAAAATAATTAACTACTAATCACTCAATATCTATCACTACTCACTACTCACTGCTCACTACTCACTAAACATGCACCAACATATTCTCAGACTTTCTACCGCTGGTAAATCTTTTACCAATATTACAGCTAAAATTGAAGCAATAGTTGCTCAATCGGGTGTAGAAACTGGGCTGTGCAGTTTATTTTTACGCCATACTTCTGCAAGTTTAGTGATTCAAGAAAATGCCGATCCTGACGTACTGAAAGATTTAGCTAACTTCATGGCAAAACTCGTACCAGAATCAGCTAATTACATCCACGATGCTGAAGGTGCGGATGATATGCCCGCCCACATTCGCACAGCCCTAACTCACACTTCCGAACAAATTCCCATTTCTAGAGGACAATTGCTATTAGGAACCTGGCAAGGAATTTACATCTGGGAACACCGTCAACGCAGCCACACGCGAGAATTAGTCGTTCATATTTCTGAATAAGGGAGTAGGGAGTAGGGAGTAGGGGGCAACTACCAACTACCAACTACCAACTACCAATTACCAATTACCAACTACAATGAAAATCTCAGATTTAATTAATTGGTTTGAAAATTGGGCTAATCCTAATTGGCAAGAAAGCTGGGATAATTGTGGTTGGCAAATCGAACCAGGGGTGTTAGATCTACCAGCACGAATTTTGGTATGCTTGACACCAACTTTAGCAGTAATGCAAGAAGCGATCGCCCTCCAAGATTCCAGTATTCCAGTTAATCTAATTTTCGCCCATCATCCGCTGATTTTTAGTCCGCTGAAATCTCTTTGTAGTGGAAATGCGATCGCAGAAATGACGCGATTAGCTTTTAGCCACCAAATCGGAGTTTATTCCGCACATACTAACTTCGACCAAGTAGAAGACGGTACTGCTGACGTACTAGCACAGTTATTACAACTCAAGCAAGTCTCACCTATAGTACAGACGCAGCCAGGACTAGGATACGGTCGTGTAGGAGAAATGAATCCTTCTCGCACTCTACAAGAATTGTTACAGCAAATTCAAACCGCACTAAATCCTCCCGATTTGATTTTCTCCCCTACAGCAGATTTACAACAACCAATCGAACGAGTAGCCGTTCTAGGTGGTTCCGGTGCTAGTTTTATTTCGGATGTGGTGAAAACTGGGGCGCAGGCTTATTTAACTTCTGATTGTAAGTTTCACCAATTTCAAGAAAGTCGCGATCGCGGTTTAATTTTGATCGATGCCGGACATTATGCCACCGAACGTCCAGCTTGCGATCGCTTAGTGGCAAAATTTCAAACTGTGGGAGTGGAATGGGTACAACTCAGTCAACAAGATGAGGATTTTCGCCTTTTCTACCAGCGTTAAGCCAGTCAAAAGTCAAAAGTCAAAAACTGCAACTATACAAATTGTAAATGTGTATATAAGTGTGTAACAGCTTAATGCGATCGCTGTTAATAGATTAGTGTCAATACACTGTAAAAGACTTCACCATTGTCTGTAGTTTTTGTGCTGCTTTTTGCCAACGCTGTTCTGTGGTGGAAGCGTTAAAGGTGAAAAGCTTACCCCGACTGACGGCGACGCTAGCAAGGTTGTGCCGTTGCTGTTGATTCGGTAATTTTACAGCATATTCCAGTATGTAGTATGTTTTGCCGTTAATATCTTGTTGTCCAGCATTAACTAATTCTGCTTCTCGTCCCGAATCAGGGGGTGCGATCGCGCTTTTTCCTAGTTTATAGCCGACATCGCCAGGAGTTCCTAAATCGGCTAGAGTTTTGCCATCGGCTATGGAACTGACAACGACAGAAACATTCTCTGTCGTTTCAATTAAATCGTGCAGTACAATATCGGGACCATCCGCTACCTTAACTGGTAGCCAACCGTTAGGGTACAAGAACTCATATCCGTCTGTGCTATCCACAAAGCTTTTGAGTCCAGCAGTAGATAAGACACACCCCGATATACTGAGTGCTATCAAGACTACGAGTAAAATCGATCCAATTCGTTTCAACATTCTTAAGTAGTGAGTAGTGAGTAGTGAGTAGTGAGTAGTGAGTAGTGGTAAGAGAAGTCGGAAGTCACATTTGCGCGGAAGTCGGAATTAATTGATAACTGTTCCCTGTTCCCTGTTCCCCGTTCCCTGACAACTGATAGCCAATCGAATGTCATGATATCTATACATATGCGCTTTTTCGTATTTCTTGATACATTTATTTGACAATTCAGTTGCTAACTTCACTATTAAAAGCTGTATACAGCATTCAAATACTACAGAAAAGTAAACTCAAAAGTAAACTGAGTTTGCTATCAGTTAAGTAAACAATGCCGATATAGGGCAGTTCCAAGACAAGATTATAATACCAAGCTTCTAGGGTTCCGATTTGTACCAATTCAGCTTAGGCTGTTAAAACGGGTAGAAAATGCAGGTCCGAGAGAAGCGAACTAGCTATGCTAGAGATTTTTCAAGTCTTCGGTACAGTAGCTAGTCACACGGAAGGAGAAAAGCCTGGGAGGAATGTCAGTTATGGTGACTGATGTTATACTCCTGGGCTTTCTGCTTGGGCTACCTAATTTTTCAGCTCGAACAATTTTCCAGTTATAAACAGTAGAGTGAGGGCGATCGCATGACGAATAATTCTGAAAATCCTCTCTTTCGCAGTCCAAATAGCAACAACGGTCAGCCTCCTAGCGAAGCCCAACGCGCTTTGGAACTAGAAACGCGACTGCCCATGACAGGCTGGCAGCAAGAAGTATCTCAAGGACTAGAATACGGACTAGAAGCGGCAGAAAGCATCCGCGATCGCACGATTCCGACCTTTTCTCGCGGCGAGTTACCCCATTATGCCGGAATTAATACTTTCCTGAAAGCCCCATATTTAGAGGATGTACGCCAGGTAGGAAATTATGACGTTGCTATAGTTGGCGTTCCCCATGACTCCGGTACAACCTATCGCCCTGGAACGAGATTCGGTCCCCAAGGTATCCGCCGCATTTCTGCTTTGTATACACCTTATAACTTCGAGTTGGGTATCGATCTACGCGAACAAATTACCATTTGCGATGTTGGAGATATCTTTACCATTCCTGCTAACAACGAAAAATCATTCGACCAAATTTCTAAAGGAATTGCCCACATCTTTAATTCTGGGGCATTTCCAATTATTCTCGGTGGCGATCACTCGATCGGTTTCCCCACAGTAAGGGGTGTGTGTCGCCATTTAGGAGATAAAAAAGTTGGTATCATTCATTTCGATCGCCACGTAGACACTCAAGAAACCGATTTAGACGAACGGATGCATACTTGTCCGTGGTTCCACGCCACCAACATGAAAAATGCCCCAGCCAAGAACTTAGTCCAGTTGGGTATCGGTGGTTGGCAAGTCCCGCGCAATGGGGTAAAAGTCTGCCGCGAACGTGCTACTAATATTCTTACAGTGACAGATATTACCGAAATGGGCTTGGATGCAGCCGCAGAATTTGCCATTCAAAGGGCAACAGACGGTACGGACTGCGTTTATATCAGCTTCGATATCGACTGTATAGATGCGGGATTTGTCCCTGGTACTGGCTGGCCCGAACCAGGCGGATTGCTACCCCGCGAAGCCCTGTCACTACTGGGTAAAATCGTGCAAAAAGTTCCCGTCTGCGGTTTAGAAATCGTAGAAGTGTCGCCCCCTTACGATATCAGCGATATTACCTCTCTCATGGCAACCCGCGTAATTTGCGATACAATGGCGCACCTCGTCCTATCGGGTCAACTCCCTCGTAAAGAAAAGCCAGCCTACATCTATCCCGAATCCCAACCCGAACTCGTTGCTTGGACGTAAATCTTTGTAGAGACGTTACATGTAACGTCTCTACATTGCCCCCCGACTCCCTCTCTATGCATGAAACCGACATGACCAAGGCACTAATTCTCACCGTAAAAGACTGGTGGGAAGCACAGCCAGAAAAAACCAAAATCTCTCAAATTCATCTAATTGTAGGTCAATTTACCTGTGTAGAGCCTGCAAGCTTGGAATTTGCCTTTGAAGTTCAAACGCGCAATACCTTCCTAGCGGGCGCAAAACTAGCAATTCAAGAAACACCCTTAATTGCCTTTTGCCACCACTGCCAACAAGAATATCGTCCCGAAATTGGACTGCAATACGCCTGTCCTCAGTGTAAAGCTCCGATGGAAGACATTCGCTCTGGGCGAGAACTAAAAATCGATCGCATCGAATACTCAAGTAAGGATGAGGGGTAATTGGTAATTAGTAATTGGTCATCTGTCATTTGTCACGCACCACGACGCGGCTTTACTGCGGAGGACACCTCCGCAGCCGCCCGCTTCACTACTCACTACTCACTACTCACTACTCACTTTTTACCCATGCACCAAACATTTGACGCTGCCCTTGGTATCAATTTACTCCACGCTAACCAGGAAGGAGCCGACCGTAACCGCGCCCATTTTGATGAGTGGGGAATTACCTGTTTTAACATCATGAGTAGCCCTGGTGCTGGTAAAACAGCATTGCTAGAAAAAACATTGGCAGCCTTAAAAGATAACCTCAAAATTGCTGTGATTGAAGGCGATATGACAACTGAATTAGATGCCGATCGCCTGCGCCAATATGATGTCCCCGTAATTGCAATTAACACCGGACGTTCTTGCCATTTAGACTCAAAAATGGTAGCAGGTGGGATTCATCAGTTCGAGCATCAATATAACCCTGCCGAATTTGATTTGGTACTAGTAGAAAATGTGGGAAATTTAGTTTGTCCGGCTGAATTTGAAGTGGGCGAACATGCCAAAGTTGCTTTATTGAGCGTGACGGAAGGAGAAGATAAACCGCTGAAATATCCGGTGATGTTTCGCGAAGCTGATTGCTTGCTAATTACCAAAATTGACATAGCACCTTATTTAGATATAGACATTGACACAATAGTGGCGAATGTCCGCCAAATTAACCCAAATGTGAAGATTATTCCTGTATCTGCAAAGACAGGTGAGGGGTTAGAAAACTGGTATGAATGGGTAAAATTACAAGCCAATACAAAAACTCTGTCACCGAATTATCACTGAAGATAAATTTCCATGAAGCAGAGATGAATCAATTAAGGTTCATCTGCTTTTTGGTATAGATTGTACTTACACCATCTGTAATTTTGCTGAAAATTAGTCGATGACGAGCTATTTTTTGTGTAAAAAATTGTAATGAAACAGCGATCGCTACTGACATACTGTATTCTCTTCATCAGCAGCTTATCCCTTGTTGTCAGCTGCACTAATCCTGCTAGCCAAATGCCTACCAACGCTGGTAGCGGTGCTGCCTCAAATAGTGGCGGTACTGTTGTCCGTTTGGGTTTTAGTGCATGGCCTGGTTGGTTTCCTTGGCAAGTTGCCCAAGAACAAAAAATTTTTGCAGCCAATAACGTCTCAGTCGATCTCAAGTGGTTTGATGGCTATCTAGAATCCATTAATACTCTTACCGCTGGGCAAATTGATGCTAACAGTCAGACTCTCAACGATACTATTAGCGCGGTATCAGGTGGAGCCGATCAAGTCGTCGTACTTGTTAACGACAACTCCACAGGCAACGATAAAGTCATTGTGCGAGAAGATATCAACACCATAGCTGATTTGAAGGGTAGAAAAGTTGCCGCAGAAGAGGGAACAGTAGATCATTTTCTGCTGTTGTTGGGGATGCAAAAAGCAGGTTTAAAGCCAGAAGAAATTCAGTTTGTTCCTTTAGAAACAGGTAGAGCCGCAGCAGCATTTGTAGCGGGACAAGTGGATGCAGTGGCGGTATTTGCACCCTTTACCACCCAAGCATTGAAGCGTCCTGGTAGCAAGGAACTCTTTAGTTCCAAAGATTTTCCTGGGGCAATTTCCGATCATTTAGTATTTACCCGTAAGTTTGTTAACGAGCATCCAGAACAAGTACAAGCAATGGTTAATTCCTGGTTTGCCACCTTGGACTTCATGCAAAAAAATTCAGACCAAGCCACTGAAATTATGGCAAAACGAGCAGGTGTAAGCGTTGAGGAATATAAACAATATGCTGAGGGTACTAAAATATTCACAATTGAAGAGAACCTGAAAGCCTTTCAACCAGGTAACGATCGCAATTCTCTTAGCTTTGCAGCAGCAGAAATTTCTAAATTTTTAACCGAAGTTGGTTTAGCAAAAACAGCTCCAGATCTAAATACGCTGTTCGACGATCGCTTCGTCAAAGCATACGCCAAGAAACAGTGAACGGCGATCGGTTATCAGTTATTCAGTTATTAGCGATCGGGGAGTAGGGAGTAGTCTACCAATTACCAATTACCAATTACCCTTGATTATGAGTCAAAGCACCAGATCGATCCAATCCACACCACAAAAAACGCTGAGTCCAACTGTTTTCTGGCGATTGGCGGAAGACATTCCCAAACCTCTCAACACGGTATTGATTGTCGCTTCTATTGCTATGCCGTTGTTATTGTGGTGGCTGGTAACAACTTTTGGGAATGTAAACCCCCAGTTTCTACCATCACCTGCTATGGTGCTGGAGGCATTTGGACGGCTGTGGAGTACTGGCGAACTTCAGAAGGATACTATTGCAAGTCTCTGGCGAGTCGGAGTCGGATTTCTGCTAGCAGCGACTGTTTCAATTCCTCTGGGAGTGCTGATGGGTAGTTTCGCAAGCATTCGCGCCTTGCTCGAACCGTTATTCGGCTTGATGCGCTATATGCCTGCTCCTGCCTTTATTCCCTTATTGATTTTGTATTTAGGCATTGGCGAGGAGCCAAAAATTACTCTGATCTTTATTGGAGTATTTTTCTTTAACTCCTTAATGGTAATGGATACTGTCAAGTTTGTATCAAAAGATTTGATTGAAGCCACCTATACTCTAGGTGGAAATCGCTGGCAGGCACTTACTCAAGTCATTTTTCCTCACGTTCTGCCAGGAATCATTGATGCCTGTCGGATTAACCTTGCAGCGGCATGGCAATTAGTTATTGTTTCGGAGTTAATTGCCGCAACTGAGGGCTTAGGACGCAGAATCAGCGTTGCGGGTCGATTCCTGAGAACGGATGAAATCTTCGTCGGCTTGATCGTTATTGGTGTCATCGGACTGACTTTCGACCTCTTATTCCAATGGTTGCTCCGTGTTTCCTGCAAATGGGCAAGCCAGAAGCGATAAGTCAGTGAGTAGTGAGTCGATTCGTAGTGAAACTACAAATGACAAATGACCAATTACCAATTACCAATTACCAACTACCATGTATCTACAAATCACAAAACTCCATAAGAACTTCGAGACAAAATCAGGAACGCTAGTTGTCCTCAAAGACATTAATATGTCGATCGAGCGGGGTGAATTTATCTGTGCTGTAGGTGCTTCTGGTTCGGGTAAGTCTACTCTACTACGCCAGATTGCCGGACTCGATCGCCCCACCACTGGAGAAGTCAAAATTGACGGCGTGTGCGTCCAAGGACCAGGACCAGATCGGGGTATGGTATTTCAGCACTATACACTTTACCCTTGGATGAACGTTCAGGAAAATACTGAATTTGGACTCAAGCTTCAAGGTTGGTCAAAACGGGAACGGCGGGAAAAAGCAAGCTACTATTTGAGCGTAGTTGGATTATCTCAATTTGCTAAATCTTTGCCCAAGGAATTATCTGGTGGCATGAAACAACGGGTAGCGATCGCCCGCGCTCTTGCTTCGGAACCTAAAGTACTATTAATGGATGAACCTTTTGGTGCTTTAGATATTCACATTAAAGAATCGATGCATGAATTCATGTTAGATCTATGGCAGCGCACCAATATCACCATTTTTATGATTACCCACGATGTTGAAGAAGCCGTCTTTCTCTCCAGTCGGATCTACGCTCTCGGCACTCGTCCTGGTACGGTAAGAAAAGAAATTTCGATTAGACTCCCCGAACGCACCCAAACCGTCAAGCGTCAATCCGTGTTCCACGACTATCGCGATGAATTGATGGATCTGTTGCGGGGACACTCACAGGAAGCTTTAGCAGTCGCTTCTTAAAGGGGCATTTTCCTCTCTTATTAAAACAGGTGCGATCGCAATACATCCAATCGCAGTATATTAACGTGGGGGCGTGCAGTCGTGCGCTCCTACAGCTCGACGAGCCTACTCGATCGAAAGCCAACGATAATTCTCATTAAATTGAAACTTGACCGTTCAGTTATGCAAGATTTTGGCATTGCAGCTTTGTGGAACGGGCATTTTGCCTGTTTCCCTGATGCCGGAACTGGTATGAAAAATAAAGATTTACTTTTCTTGGTTCGACGCGATCTATTTTTGCTGCTCTACCCTATAAAATACTTTAATGACTTCCAGTAGATAGGAATTTTTAGCAACAAATTACTTGTAATTGCAGAGACAATACATGATATTCAACAGACTGTTTAGTGCAGGTGGCGTAGTTATGTGGCCCCTGCTAGGATTTTCGATACTAGCGATCGCGCTGATTATCGAACGGACAATCTTTTGGGCGCGGATCAATAAGCGCCAGCGTCGCGTCATCCGCGAGGTATTAAACCTTTACCGACTAGAAAATGTCGTTTCCGCGATCGAAAAGCTGAAGCAAAATGCCGATCTACCCATAGCACGCATATTCCTCGCTGCTTTAGAACTCGATCGCCCTACACCTGAAGAGTTTCGCCTAGCTCTAGAAAGCGAAGCACAAGCAGAAATCCCCGTCCTGAAGCGATTTAACACCATCTTCGAGACAATTATTAGTATTTCACCCTTACTAGGGCTACTCGGTACGGTGTTGGGTTTAATTACCTCCTTCGCATCTCTTAATATCGCCAATGTCGGCGCTAGCCAAACGGCTGGAGTTACGGGTGGTATCAGTGAGGCGCTAGTGTCAACGGCTTCCGGCTTGGTAGTAGCTATCTTTACCCTACTATTCGCCAACACATTCCGAGGATTGTACGTGCGTCAAATGGCATCCATTCAAGAGTATGGCGGTCAACTAGAACTGCTCTATCGTCGTCTTTACGAGCGGGGAGAAACATATGCGTCTGCAAGATGAGCCAGAAATTCACGCACAGATTAACATCGTGCCGATGATCGACGTGATCTTCGCCATTTTGACATTTTTTATCATGTCAACTTTATTTCTCACTCGTTCGGAGGGGTTATCGGTCAACTTACCTCAGTCGAAGTCAGCACAAACACAGCCAAAAGCACCGATTACAGTAACGATTGATGCCCAAGGTCAACTCGCTGTGAACCGCAAGCCGACTCAACTCCAAGCACTAAATGGAGAATTGAAGCGGATAATTCAGTCAAATCAAGAGGCGCTAGTGATAGTAAATGCCGATAAATCGGTTAATCACGGTCAAGTTGTATCGGTAATGGACGTGGTGCGACAATTACCAGGAGCAAAATTAGCGATCGCTACTCAACGGGAATAACTCTGGTAGAGACGTTGCAAGCAACGTCTCTACCACTCTTTACCCATTTAAAAACTTACCCGTGCAGGTACGTCTGTAACGCGCAAGACTGATTCTTGTTGAAATCGCGACTTGTAAGCGTCGATAATTTCCTGAATCGATCTTTCTCTTTCTGGGGTGCTGACATAAAGTAAGATGAGAACTTTAGAGTCTTCTCTTGCTAAGATCCCAGCACTATTAAGGAACTGACCGTAAGCATCTAGCACCGTTAGTCCATCGGGAAAACGAGGTGTAACTTCGGTATCTACAAACTTTTGCCATTGTTCTTCCGTGACTTCTCCACCACCTGGTTGCGATCGCCCAAAATATAATTCATCTCTAACGTATGCTTCGCTATTGGTGTTAGTTTCTGCTGTTGCAGGAGTTTGGGCGCTGGCTTGATGTATATGGCTAACTGAACCTGTTAATAACAAGCCAGATAGAAAAAGAGCGCCTAGGATTTTGCGCCTGGTTAGCAAGGTAATATTCATTATCTATCCTCAATTGGTTGAATTAGTACAACGGTCTATTCGTGATGGCTGCTAACTATTAATTCAGGCATACGCCTTTGGTTTTAGATATATATAAATTTTCTGTAATAATGTATTACAAAAGTTAGCTTTAATTTTTTTTGATAACTGATATTCACGAATTTACTGTTTCGGCTTTTGACGATTGCTAGAGGAAGTAAGTAGTAAGTAGTAAAACCTTGGCTTCTGGAAGCCTTGATAACTGATAACTGACAAAGTTTGACAGCTTGTCTTTTGACTAAATGCAAGCGCGATCGTCATGATGGAAGGTATAAGTGCAAATGCACTTTATTGGCAAAAATAGCAAGCAAAATAAAAAAGCGTTTCAGTCACGCAGTTAGATATTTAAAACTGCGTGGATATTTTCATGCGTTGGCATAAAACGATTTATTTAGATGCGATCGCACCCAGACACCGCTGAAATTGCATAAAAATCACGATCGTACAAATTTAGAGGAAAAGTGAGTTGTGAATAGTAGTAATTGGTAATTGGTTAAAAAATCAAAGGAAACTAATAACTGATAACTGATAACTGAGAGAAGATGAAACTGAAATTTTCGTTATTATCTGTGACATTATTAAGTTTAACTTTAGCCACAACTGTACAGGCAAATGAGTTGGAGGATAATCAAACAAGTGCGATCGCCTTAAAGTTGAAAATGCAGCGATCGCGTTCGTATTCAAAGTCAAATTTACCTCGCTTGAGCGAACTAGAAAAGTTTTCTACAGATGCTAATTGGTTAACACAAAAGCCAACACCAAAAGTAGATCGAAGCCAACAACCATCTCCTCAAGTAGAAAAACCTACTATTGAGTATGATGACCAACTTTATATTGAAGTTGAAGGGGAAAGAGAGACTTTTACAGAAACATCAAGTCCCGTCTATGTCATTCCTAAAGAAGAAATTGAAAAACAACGTCCGAACAGCGTCGCAGAAATTTTACGCAACTTACCAGGATTTGCTATTAACGATGTAGGCTTTGGTGCAGATATTCACACGGGAACGTACTATAGAGGCAGTTCGATCAATCAGTCGGTTTTCTTACTTAATGGTAGACCGATTGGCTCTAATGTCAACACCTATCATGGTGCTACCGATCTGAATAGCATTCCTGTAGAATCAATCGAACGAGTAGAACTATCTAGCGGGACGAGTTCTACTTTATACGGTTCGCAAGCCTTTGGGGGAGTTGTCAATATTATTACTAAACAAGGCTCAGAAATTCCCCAGCTTAACGGTTTAGCAGAATACGGTTCTTACGACCAAGATAATTATCGTATCAGTTATGGTGGTAGCGGTGGTAATTTAAGGTACAGCCTCGGTTTTGAACAATACGATGCCGAGAATAATTATCGCGTACCTGAAGGAGCAGCAAATAGAGGTCCCGATGGACGTTTATTTAATGGCGATACTGCTACCAGTAATTACTTTGGGAGTCTCAGCCTCGATGTCAACTCTCGTAATACTCTCAGTTTAGATGCTTATAAAATTAGCAGTCGTCGTGGTTTATTATACTTTGGTTTTCCTTTACAACGCGATCGTTTAGACCACGATGTTTTTAATATTGGTTTATCTTGGAAAACTTTGCTAGGGAATGGAAAAGATTCTATTCTTAGAACCACAGTTGCCTACAATCAAGATTACTTTAATACCTACGGTCCAACGCAAAATATTTTTTACCGCACGGGTACGCTCAATTCTCAAGCAGTAACAGCAAGGTTAGAACACGATTGGCAAATTAACTCTAGTAATAATTTACGCTGGGGTATAGATGTCAAAAATGACTTTTTAAATGGTGATGTTTTGAGTACGGCTCCCACTCGGGTTGATTTGAATGAAGAAGAAAAAAGAGAAAGATTTCAAACTGCGCTATTCGCTTTGAATACCTGGAAAATAACCAATAATTTCCAAGCCGATCTAGGATTGAGACAAAACTTTACTAGTGAGTTCGGCAGTTATTTAAACCCTAGTGTGGGGTTGCGTTGGGCAATGAGTCCAAGTGTAGCTTTGCGAGGAAGTTGGGCATCAGTACAGCGCGATCCTGGTATCGATCAATTATACGTTTACGACACGGTACATAATTGGTTGCCAAATCCAGATTTAGAACCAGAAGTAGGTTCTTCTTGGACGGCGGGAGTCGATGTAAAATTTGCTGAGAATTTAACCGGACAGTTTACTTATTTTGGCAATAGTTTAACAGATCGCTTGGGTATTCAAGCAGGTCGCTGGACGAATATTGGATTAGTCAATACTAATGGTTTAGAAGCGGCTTTACGATGGCAGCTGAATCGCCAATGGTCAACTTTTCTGAACTATACATACACCGCTGCCAAGATAAAATCAGGCATAGAAGAAGGATTACAGTTAGGATTGGTTCCTTATTCTGTCGGGCAAATCGGTTTAGGCTATCAATCGGCGGGATGGGAAGTTAATTTATTTGCCAGCTATTATAGCGGAGCGCGACGAGCTTTTTTCAACAATCCAGGTGACAGTAATACAGATTTTTCTCCTTCGTGGTTGAGTTTAGATCTAGGGGCAAGAATTCCGATTACGAGAAATTTAGGATTTACAGTTTACTTAGAAAACTTAGGCGATCGCGCTTATGAAAAATCCAATCGAATCTATCAGCCAGGATTAACCTATCGTGTTGGTATCTCTTCTAATTTCTAACTCTTGTAAAGTATGGTGGGCAATGCCCACCTATTAGAAATTAAGAAGCAATTCGACCAAAACGGCGATCGCGGTTTTGATATGCGAGTAAAGCTTGATGAAAAGCAGCGCGATCAAAATCGGGCCATAAAATATCGGTGAAATACATTTCTGTATATGCCATTTGTCATAAAAGAAAATTACTCAATCGCATTTCTCCACTAGTGCGAATTAATAAGTCAGGATCGGAGTTCTCAGCAGTATAAAGATGTTTTTGAATCAGACTTTCATTGATATCTTCAATACTAATTGCTCGTTGTTCAATTTGATTAGCAATTTGGCGACAAACTTGAGTAATTTCGTTGCGGCTACCATAATTTACGGCAACGGTAAAGTGAATAGATTCGTTATGTATTGTTTGAGCGATCGCTCGTTGTATTTCTCTTTGCAAAGATTGAGGTAAAGCTGACAGATTTCCAATAAAAGAGATTCGCACTCCTTCGCTTTGCATTTGGGCTAGCTCGCGCTGTAATAGCTTTTCAAATAGTAACATGAGAAAATCTACTTCTTGGGTAGGTCGTCGCCAGTTTTCAGTTGAAAAAGCATAAGCTGTAAGTGATTTAATTCCCCAATCTTTGCAGTAGCGCAAGAGTTCTTTGAGTCTTTTTGCCCCTTGACGATGCCCAGCAACACGCGGTAATCCTTGTTGAGTTGCCCAACGTCCGTTACCATCCATAATTACAGCGACGTGTTTGGGTAAGTTTTGAGGATTTAAATCGACGGGTAATTTGGATTGCATATAGTTTATATAGTTTATAAAGATAATTCGCGCAAAGACGCAAAGGCGCAAAGAAGTTTTAAGGTTTTTTCAACCTGGAAAAGGCGATTCTCCAAACAAGTTTTGTAAGTAACTTGGTGTCAAGCTACAACTCCAACGCCACATCCGATTTAAAGTGAAAATGCAGGCAAAAGCAAAAGTTGCTTTATTAGATATATTCCAAGAATTCCATTGCAATACTTCTGTCATTCGGTATAAGGTTCCAATTAAACTGCTGCGATCGCGACTATATAGAGAATGCAGATTTATTTGACGAATTAGAGTAGTGCCAACTTTTTTTAATGAAGAATCTGGATATGCCCAAACTCCAAATCCCCAAAACTTTGTCATATGATTAATTTCATCAAGCAATAATTCTTCTAACACTGCTTGTAACGTTCCAGTTGTATGCGCCATTAACCACAGATACAGGCAAGTAGCACCATACTCTGTAGCAATGCGGTGCAAACCGTGACGATACAAATCTTGCCTAGGGTTTTGAGAAGGTCGATAATCTCTGACATGACGCAAGTTAGGAGTGATTTTTTTTCCTGTTAGTTGAAAGTAAATTTTCATCAAAGCAGGGGTATGCTGTCGTTCCTCTTTCTCCCATAACCCAAGCTCTATCAAATGACCATTTTCTACTATGCCACCCACAAAACGGGCTAGCTGAGGATGAAGATTTACTAAATATTGACGGCTGGTTTGACTGTAACCTCGAATCGGTGCTTCGGTATCCATTGCACCAATAACGAGCGATAAAAATACTTCTAAATTAATGCCAATAATTTGATTTTGGTGAATGTTTTGCCAGTCAATAGGTTTCCAAGTGCGGGGTTGGGGATGAGCAAATTGAATTGGGAGATCTTCTAGACGATCGCCCAATTTGTCTACTGCAAGATAAGTATCTATTAAAAACTGAATTCGCTGCTGAAGCTGCCAATAATTAGGACAAGTGTATATTTGCCCTGCTAAATCCATCTCAAGTTGGCGATCGCCACAATAACTTACCATAATCTGCCGTAAAATTTTTCAGAAAATACATTATTTCAATTTAGGAAATGTAGATACACGTATTGATACGATATTGAGAATCAAGGAGAGTTTTCAGCTCTATTGCTACAGTTTAAAAGCCAGCTCAATTTTTGTCAGTCGGTTAAGGTCGGTGAACTTATTTTGCAAAAGTCGGAAAAGTCGGAACTCAAATTCAAAAGTGAGCGACTAAAGATATACTAGCGATCGCTCAATCGTCAATGGGAAAAATCAGATCGTTAGAACTAATACACTTTCAAGCTGATTAAATGCAACAAATACCCCCAACTGAGGTTTCTATTCGTCCAGCTATTGATAGCGATCGCGAGCAAATTTCCCAACTGCATATAGAGTCAATTCAGCAACTTTGTACTGCTGACTATACCAGTGGACAAATTCAAGCTTTGCTGGACGATAAAAAGGTATATGGAGCGAAATCCTGGGGTGATGTCGTGTTAGTAGCAGAGTATGACGAGACAATTGTGGGGTTTTCGGCTTTCATACGGGGTACGGTGAGTGCGATGTATGTCCATCCGCAGTGGACTCGACAAGGTATTGGTAAGCAATTGCTACAGGCAATCGAACGCGAAGCTAGATGGCGGCGATGGCGATGCTTAGTAGTGAAAGCTTCCGTTACAGCTGTACCTTTTTATCAAGCCTGCGGCTATCAAATTCTCCATCCTACTCAAATGATGGTTGCTGGTAGGGAGTGGATTCCTTGTGTCGATATGCAAAAGCAACTCGTAATGACGACTAGCAAAATGGCGATTAGCAAAACGCGATCGCATTCGTATCAATCAGATACTTTCTGGCAAGTCGTACAATTGTGTTTAATTGGTTCGATCGGGTTACTAGCTGTTGCTAAAATGATGCAATGGCTCTTACCTCAATAGCGATCGCACTTGAAACGTCAGTGGCAGTAAATTTAAAAGTCAATCTAATTAAGTTTACATAGTCGGAGCTTCTGGAAATACCTCTTCTATCTCCTCGATAGAAGTTGAGATGCGATCGATAAAAGGTAAACTAGCTCCTTGCAAACCACGTTTGATGCGGTCTGGGGTTTCGGGAAAGACGATAAATAGCGGATAAATGCTATTAGCTCCTTCGCTAAAAATATGTCGCTCGGGAAGAGGCATAATCCACTCGTATTCTTTATCTAACAAAACTTGGGTTTGTCGCCAGCGTCCTAAAAGCTCGGAAAAATCTTCATGCGGACGATAAATAAATAGAAAAATTTCTACTCCAGTTTTAATTTTCCATTCTGGATCGCACATGAGAAAAGCAACATCGCAGGGTAAAAGAGTAGTTTCCGTGACTTTCATCATGCTACGCTCTTTACTCGTTGATGCTGTGTGTCGCAGCCGAATTATTGGTAAAGGAATCGGGATGACACTTTCATCAGGACGACGCAGACTAGGAAGCATTTCTAGATAAGGACGATATTGTTTCAGCAAGGCGATCGCGCAGAAGCGATCGCTATATTCTGCCAAACATTCTTCATAACAAGATTTTTTAACATTCATAATTTGAGAAGAAATTAGTTAGATATTATATAATTCATAATCAACAGTTGACAGTTACAACAACAATTAACTATCAACTATCAACAAACTACTTATCCCAATTTTTCAAATATCTTGAACATGGGTAAATACATGGAAATTAGAATTGTACCAACCATGCCACCTAAAACTATAATCATAATTGGCTCAATAATGCTAGTGAGAGCTTTGACAGCCTGTTCGACTTCATCTTCATAGAAATCAGCTACCTTCATTAGCATACTATCTAGCTCGCCAGTTTCCTCACCAATACTAATCATCTGAATTGCCATTACGGGAAAAACTCGTTCTTTTTGCAGAGCTAAACTAATCATTCCTCCTTGTTGAATTTCTTTACGAGCTGCATCTACAGCATTGGCAATAACTTGGTTGCCTGCGGTATCGCGAACAATTTCTAAAGCCGATAAAATTGGCACTCCCGAACGAGTCAAAGCACCAAAAGTACGACTAAATAAAGCTACTGCTGATTTTTGAATCAAATCGCCAAACAAAGGAATTTTGAGAGAAATGCGGTCTATTGTTTCGCGTCCAATACGAGTTTTATAGTATTGCCGATAAGCAAATCCTCCCACAATAAAAGCAGTTATCGGAATTAAAACTCTCCAACTTCTGAGAACTGCACTGATCCACAGCATGAACTTTGTCAAAGCTGGCAACTCTACTCCTAACTGTTCAAAAATATTCGCGAAAATTGGAATCAGGAATACAGTCATAGCAATGAAGATAGCAACTGCAAAAAGACAAACTGCAACTGGATAAGTTAATGCTGATTTAATCTGGTTCTGTAGCCGAGCGCGGTCTTCCAATAACTTAGATAATCGGTTCATTACTTCATCAAGAACGCCACCGACTTCCCCAGCTTGTACCATACTGACATACATGAAATCAAAGCATCCTGGATGCTTCCGCATGGCTTCAGATAAGTTCATTCCCTGCTGAACGTCAGAGCTAATGTCAATTAAGGCTCCCTTTAATTTGGGATTAGTACACTGTTCCGCCATTACACCTAAGCTTCTGACGATTGCTACACCCGCATTAATTAAAGCAGCAAATTGGCGAGAAAATACAGCTTTATCTTTAACAGATACCTTTGCAAGAGCTGCTTGGAGTGGTGCTAGGCTCAGATCGCCACTTATTTTAAACTCTTGTGCTTGTTTGAGATCTTGAATAAAAAGACCCTTCGATCTCAAAGTAGAACGTGCTGCTGCTATTGTGTCAGCAACAACTTTTTCTTTTTTAGCGTTTCCTTTAGCATCCCGAACGCGAGCAACAAATGTAGGCATATTTTGTGTCTTTAGTTAGATAGGGAATATAGAAGTTAGAGAGACACAAATTATATGTCTCTACAAATGATTTTCTCAGAACTATTTAATGCATAGCAGTACCTGCTCTCATGCCGATTTTTGCACTGCCTCCTGGGACATTACCAATCAAACGCTGCAATTCATCTGGTTTAGATGTCTTAGACATTGCTGCTTCAAACGAAATTGCTCCAGATTTATACTGATCTGCTAAAACTTTCTCGAGTGTTTGCATACTCAAATTTCCTCCAGTTTGAATAGCTGAGTAAATTTGAGCAGTTTTTCCTTCACGAATTAAGTTAGAAATAGCAGGAGTAACAATCATGATTTCCTGAGCCATGACTCGACCATATTCACCAGGCTTAGGATTCTTTTTAGCTACGAGAGTTTGACTAAATACCGCTACAAGTGAGTTAGATAATTGAACGCGAATTTGTTGCTGTTGTTCTGGAGAGAAGACATCTACCATCCGGTCAACAGTTTGAGCCGCAGAACTCGTATGTAGCGTACCAAATACTAAGTGACCTGTTTCTGCTGCTGAGATAGCTAATTGAATTGTCTCTAAATCTCGCATTTCACCCACCAGAATTACATCTGGATCTTCCCGCAAAGCTGCCCTAAGAGCATTAGCAAAACTTTTTGTATCTTCTCCGACTTGCCGCTGGTGGATAATACTCTTAATTGGTTCGTAAACAAATTCAATTGGATCTTCAACTGTGATGATGTGTTCTGCCCGCGTTGTATTAATGTTATTAATCATAGACGCTAGGGTAGTAGACTTACCCGAACCAGTCGGTCCCGTTACTAATACTAACCCGCGTGGTTTTTCCGAGATTTCCCGCACGATGTTAGGTAAGTTTAAAGTTTCCATGCTGGGAATTTTAGAAGCTAAGGCTCGCAAACAAGTGGCATATGTGCCTCGATCTTTATAAACATTGACGCGGAAGCGAGCTAGTCCCTTAATACCGTAAGAACAGTCCAGTTCCCAGTTTTGTTCCAGAGTTTTGCGCTGAGTATTGTTCAACATGCTAAAGATTAACCTTTGGCACTGTTCTGCTGTCAGTGGCTCGTGTTCTGTAGGAGTCAACTTTCCACTAATACGAATATAGGGTGGCAAGCCTGCTGAAATGTGTAAGTCGGAACCACCAGAGGCAATGACTTCTTCCATCAAGTCTTCGATCATTAATTCCATGATGTAATCTCCTTTAAAGTTATGTTGGTAATTGGTAATTGGTGTTTGCTGAGTTAGATAAGAGGTGAAAGGCAAAATAAGAGGTAAGTTTTAACTTTTGTACGGGTGGGTTTACCAACTAACTCTAATTCTGGCTGAGATTTCTGGTAAGCTCGCCCCTACGACTTTGCCTTTTGACTTTTCCATTATTTATTCACTAAATCGTGGAGTCGTACAATAAGGACACTCCAGCCATTCTTGCTGTAGTTCTGCATAACAAGTTTTGCACTCTAAAGAACTTTTACGTTTTGCTTTAAGTTCTGCTTCCAAACCAGAGTCAGTGAAAGTGACGCGCTCTACTTCTTCTAAAGTCGTGTTACCTTGCATAACTAATTCCAAACTATAAGCTAACAACGTTTTCATTCCCTCTTCTACGGCTACTTCTTTAATCCGTTCGCTAGGCGCTCCTTCAGTAATTAAAGTTTGTAATCGCTCGGTGACGCGCATCACTTCATATACGCCACAACGTCCTTTATAGCCAACACCAGCACATTTAGAGCAAAGTTGATTTGCGGCTTTCGCAGCTTGAATCTCTTCTGGCTCTAAAGATTTAGCTTTGTAAAGCGTTAATTCGACATCTCTGGAACTGGCTATGCCAAACCGTGCTAATTCCTCAGCATTGGGTGTATAAGGAATGCGACAATCAGAACAAACGCGCCGCATCAAACGCTGAGCCACAACTCCTAGCAACGCGCCAGACACCATGAATGGTTCTACACCCATTTCATCTAAACGAGAAATTGCCCCAGCAGCATCATTAGTGTGCAGAGTTGTCAATACCAAGTGTCCCGTTAATGCTGCTTCAATAGCTGTCTTTGCCGTTTCCTTATCTCGTGTTTCACCAACTAGAATTACATCTGGGTCTTGCCGTAGAAAAGCTCGCAGAATCGAAGCAAAATCCATTCCCTTTTCTCGAATCACCTGAACTTGGGTAATTCCTGGTAAAGAATACTCGATAGGGTCTTCAGCCGTGCTGATATTTACCCCAGGATCGTTGCGTTCCGCCAAAATTGAGTACAGAGTTGTAGATTTACCGCTTCCCGTCGGACCTGTAACTAAGAGCAATCCAAATGGACGACTTGCTAAATCTCTCACAGTTTGTAGACTTTCTGCATCGCTAATTAATTTATCTAAACCAAGTTGAGTCGATGAGTTATCTAAAATCCGCAAAACAACTTTCTCCCCATAACGGCTGGGTAAAGTGTTGACACGAAAATCAACTTTCCGCCCTTCAAACACGCGGCGGATGCGACCGTCTTGGGGTGCGCGGCGTTCGGCAATATCCAATTCAGCAATAATCTTGAAACGAGCAGTGACAGCAGGAACGATTTGCTTGGGTAGGGGGTCAAAAGCCAGGCGCAATACTCCATCTCTACGAAACCGGACGCGCAAAAATTCTTCTTGGGGTTCAATATGAATATCTGATACTTTTTCTTGTAGAGCTTTGATCAGGATTTTATTGACTAAAGTAATTACAGGAGCAGTATCAGCGTCTTGGAGGGCTGCCCCCAAATCTGCATCCATGTCATCGGATACATCTTGTAAATCGAGTCCTTCTAAATCTAAGCTGACATCGACGGCAGCAGCATTAGCGTTATTTCTTTGATTTTCTGCCTGCTGTTTTTGTTTTTCAACATTCTCATCCAGGTATTTAGAGAGAAGCTGCTGAAAGTCTTCTGGTGTGATGACTGTTCTTTGCAGTCCGATATTACGGGGACGGAGAATTCGGTTTAAATTATCTTGAGCATCTAAATTATCCGGATCGACCATTGCTACCAAAATGGACGGGGGATCGTCGCTTTTTGATATAGGTAGCAGGCGATAGCGACGACAAACATCAATTGGAATCAGAGTATCGATTAACTCACCGACTTGAGTGGAGCCGATCTGACTGATCTCTGGATCGAGAAATTCTACACCGTAGAGAATTTTTAGCTCAAATAACTGTTGTTTTTTATACTGTCTAATTAAGTCAGGTGGCAGCTGTCGCCCAGTTAAAGCTTCTAAAATCTCTGGTAGCGATCGCCCAGCCGAACGACTTTCGCTCAAAGCCTGCTTCATCTGCTCCTTACTGACATACCCAGTCTCGACTAGTTTATTGCCAAAAGGAGACAAGTCATTTTTGACAATTAAGGCACGTCGCTGCATTGAAGAGGAGTAAGACATAATCGCTACTAAGACTTTTCATAACAAGTATTCCCAAATAGAGTGTTCCCAAAACTTTAGAGAAATATTACAGAGGGGCTAGAGGCTAGGGAATAACCAGGGGGTAGGGGGACAAGGAAGACAAGGAAGTAACTATGAATTCGCAATTGGCAATTGTGAATTGTGAATTCTTTCCCTAGCCCCTAGTTCGTGCAACTGCACCCGTAATTATTGCATCCTAGAAGAGGTAAGTCCGCTAGAGGCTAAAGGCTAGTAGCTAGGGTCAACCTCACACTAGGTAGGAGGACAGAGCCAGACAAAGTGAGATCGCATGACCAACTCTAACGATTGACTTCACCTTGTCACGGATGAATCCCACCATTTAAACCACCTACAGAGCGTTTGCTCTTTCTCTCTAGCCCCTAGCCCCTGCCACAGCAGTACAGTTGTTAGGATTTAGGATTGGGACATAATGATTGACGAAGAAAAGCAAACAGAGAACGCAGCTAACCAAGAGCCACAACAGCAAACAACGAGTGAGGTAACAGCTAAAACAATGAACTCAAATGCATTCGGAGAATTTGAAACACAGGCAAACGCTCCAGAGGTAGATGCTAACAGTCTATCTAGCGATAACACGGCGGAAGTAGAACAGCCCGTAGTTTCCTCTACCGCACCGGAAACTGACAACCGAGCTACTGTGGCGGAAAAGGAGCGAGAGATCGAGTCGCTTAAAGCCAGCTTAGAGGAGCGCACTAGTCAATACGTGCGAATGGGAGCAGATTTTGAAAATTTCCGCAAACGCACGCTCAAAGACAAAGAAGACCTAGAGCAAAAGATTAAACAAAATACCCTACAAGAAATTCTGCCTGTAGTGGATAATTTTGAGCGGGCAAGAGCGCAGCTCAAACCACAAACCGATGCCGAAATGAATCTTCACAAAAGTTATCAGGGTGTCTACAAACAACTAGTTGATTGCCTCAAGCGGTTGGGAGTTTCTGCCATGCGACCGGAGGGCAAAGAGTTTGACCCGAATTTACACGAAGCTGTGATGCGGGAACCAACGAGCGAATATCCCGAAGGTACAGTGATTGAAGAATTGGTCAGGGGATACTACCTAGGCGATCGCGTGTTGCGCCATGCCTTGGTAAAAGTAGCTACTGCCCCAGAAGAAACGCCCCCCCAAACCGTAGTAGCGGAACCCTCACCAGAAGTCACAGAAGGTTGAGCGAAAAAATCACCGAGTAGATGAATGTATTGAGTCAAAATCTGGGAAATATATCGTAGAGCCAATTTACTGCGCCGATCGCGATCTGGGACGACGCTACATCAATTAACGCCATCTTACTGCTGAATATGGGAAAAGTTATTGGGATTGACTTAGGGACAACTAACAGTTGCGTTGCCATTTTAGAGGGCGGTCAACCACTGGTGATCCCCAATTCAGAAGGTGGGCGAACAACTCCCAGCGTGGTTGGCTTCGGTAAAGCCAGCGATCGCTTGATCGGTCAGCTAGCCAAGCGCCAAGCTGTGACCAATGCCGAAAATACGGTTTACAGTATCAAACGATTCATCGGGCGACGTTGGGACGAAACTCAAGCAGAACGTCAGCGCGTTCCCTACAAATCTGTTAGAGGACGCGACGACACTGTAGATGTCCAAATCCGCGATCGTGCCTACACGCCTCAAGAAATCTCTGCCATGATCCTGCAAAAACTCAAGCAGGACGCGGAAAATTTTTTGGGAGAAAGTGTAGACCAAGCAGTTATTACCGTACCAGCCTATTTCACTGACGCTCAGCGACAGGCAACAAAAGACGCTGGGACAATCGCGGGATTGGAAGTTTTACGTATTATCAACGAACCAACAGCCGCCGCTTTAGCTTATGGCTTAGACAAGCAAGACCGAGATCAAACAATTCTCGTTTTTGACTTAGGCGGTGGCACATTTGACGTTTCTATACTGCAATTAGGAGACGGAGTATTTGAAGTTAAAGCAACTTCCGGTAACAATCAACTCGGTGGCGATGATTTTGATAACTGTATCGTCCATTGGATGCTCTCTTGCTTTCAAGAAAATGAAGGTGTAGACCTGACTGTCGATCGCATGGCACTTCAACGGCTACGAGAAGCCGCCGAAAAAGCCAAAATCGAACTGTCTACCCTTGGCAGCACGACAATCAATTTACCTTTTATCACGGCAGATGCTACTGGACCAAAGCACCTAGAGCAAGAGCTAACCCGCGCCAAGTTTGAAGAGTTAGTCCTGCATCTCATTCAAGCCACCATCGAACCTATGGTGCAGGCACTTAAAGACTGCGGTTTGCGCCCCCCAGATATCGATAAAATCGTTCTCGTGGGCGGTTCAACCCGCATTCCAGCCGTACAAAGTGCCGTACAAAACTTTTTTGCTGGCAGAACTGCCGAGCGATCGGTCAATCCCGATGAGGCTGTAGCTTTAGGTGCGGCAATTCAGGGTGGAGTTTTGGGTGGTGAAGTGGAAGATGTTTTGCTACTTGACGTGACTCCCCTATCTCTCGGAATTGAAACTTTAGGCGAAGTCTTTACAAAAATTATCGAACGCAATACGACAATTCCCACTAGTAAAGCACAAGTTTTTTCTACTGCTACTGACGGACAGACTTCTGTAGAAATCAAAGTTCTCCAAGGAGAACGAGCTATGGCGCGAGATAACAAGACTTTGGGGAGTTTTGTCCTAACAGGAATCCCGCCTGCGCCTAGAGGCACGCCACAAATTGAAGTTGCCTTTGAAATCGATGTTAACGGGATTTTAAAAGTAGCAGCATCAGATAAAGGTACGGGTAGAGAACAAATTCTGCGGATCACGAATACGGGTGGCTTAAGTGCGAGCGAAGTAGAACGGATGCGCCAAGAAGCAGAAATGTTTGCCGAGCAAGATCGCAAACGCCTAGAACTGATCGAACTGAAAAACCAAGCAGAACACCTATTACAAAGTTATTTTGTCACGTTAAGAGATAATAAAGAGTTAATTACAGAAGAGTTTAAGGTTCAAGCAGACGAAAAAGTTGCCGCACTCAAAGCAGCGTTTGCCGACCCTGCTTCCACTATTGAAGCGATCGAGCAAAGACTGCAAGACTTCCAGCAAACCCTATTCGCCCTGGGAGCCAGCGTATACGAACAAGCTAATCGTAGCAGTTTTACTTCTCCAGGCATGAGTGACACCTTCACCCCCTCCTTTAGCGACGAAGACGGTACTTATGCAGTAGACTACGAGGCAATCGAAGAGTAGTGAGTGGCTAGTGACTAGTGACTAGAGATAAACATCTAGCCACTAGCCACCAGCTACTAGTCACTGATAAAGGATCGGTTTTGCCACCTTGTTGAAAGTACGGTGATTTGTCTACAGTGATTATGGAACTTTGTCACTACGCTGGAAAGCGATCGCCGCTCAACAGCGATAGATCCATCTATCTTCTAACCACTAAACCAGCAGCGCTCTATGGCTCGTGACTATTACGAAATTCTGGGTGTTTCCCGCAGTGCGGATAAAGAAGAAATCAAACATGCCTACCGTCGCCTAGCTCGGAAATATCACCCCGACGTGAATAAAGAAACGGGAGCCGAGGAGCGGTTTAAAGAAATTAACCGAGCTTACGAAGTCCTATCGGAGCCGGAAATGCGGGCGCGTTACGATCGCTTTGGTGAAGCTGGTGTCGCGGCTGGTGCTGGGGCAGCAGGATTTCAGGACTTTGGCGATATTGGCGGTTTTGCCGATATTTTTGAAAGCTTTTTTAGCGGTTTTGGTGGTGCAGGCGCTCAAGGTGGGACGCGGCGACGCAGCGGACCAGTCCGAGGCGACGATCTGCGGCTAGACCTAAAACTAGACTTTAGAGAAGCGGTATTTGGTGGAGAAAAAGAAATTCGCATTTCTCATCTAGAAACTTGTGAAGTCTGTAGCGGTTCTGGGGCAAAGCCTGGAACTCGACCCCGCACCTGTTCGACTTGTAGCGGTTCGGGTCAAGTGCGGCGCGTGACTCGCACGCCTTTTGGTAGTTTTACGCAGGTATCGACTTGTCCTACTTGTAATGGTACGGGACAGATGATTGAAGATAAGTGCGAGGCTTGCGAAGGCAAAGGCGCTAGGCAGGTGACGAAGAAGTTAAAAATCACCATTCCCGCCGGAGTTGACAACGGTACGCGCTTGCGGATTTCTGGTGAAGGTGATGCTGGCGAACGCAACGGTCCGCCAGGGGATTTATATGTATACATCTTCGTGAATGAAGACGCAGAGTTTCGCCGCGACGGGATTAATGTCCTTTCAGAAATTAAACTGAGCTACCTGCAAGCAATTTTAGGTAGTCGGATAGAAGTCAATACAGTGGATGGTCCAACTGAATTGATCGTTCCGGCTGGTACTCAACCGAATACTATCATGACACTGGAAAATCATGGCGTACCGCGTTTAGGAAATCCCGTTAGTAGAGGCGATCACTTGATAACGATCTCAATCGATATTCCTACTCGCATTACCACTGAGGAACGGGAATTATTAGAGAAGTTAGCAAAAATCAGGGGCGATCGCACTGGTAAAGGTGGTATAGAAGGATTTTTAGGGAATTTATTCCACAAATGAATCAATCATTCCTCTCATCTCCCGACGCTCAGCTCGATCTCCGCGGGACTCCCTGCCCGATCAACTTCGTCCGCACTAAGTTACGATTGGAGAAAATGACCCCAGGCAGCTTGCTAGAAGTCTGGCTAGACCCAGGCGAACCGATCGAACAAGTGCCGGATAGTTTGACAATGGCAGGGTATCAAATCGAGCAAATTGAAGAACGTCAGGGGTTTTTCGTGCTTCAGGTGAGGCATCCGGTGAGGTGAGGGAGTAGAAACGCTACTACATCTAGTGTAGAGACGTTACATGTAACGTCTCTACAGCAGCACAGAAATAGTGAAAAGGTTGTCAGTTATGCATGAGTAATTTGCCCAATGCTGAAATTCGATCGATAGAGGACGCTTCGCCTCTGTTAGGTACAGTAGTAGCAGTACAAGCAAACTACTACTGGGTGAGGTTGAATGCTCAAGGTTCAGAATTAACTACTCCCTCAGCTCCCCCAGCTCTCCTCTGTACGCGACGATCGCGGTTGAAAAAGCTAGGACAGCAGGTAATGGTGGGCGATCGCGTCGTGGTAGAAGAACCAGACTGGACTGGTGGTAGAGGTGCAATTGGGGAAGTCTTACCGCGTCAAAGTCAGCTAGATCGTCCGGCGATCGCTAACGCGCAGCAAATTTTGCTCGTATTTGCCCTGGCAGAACCAGACCTCGACCCGTATCAATTGAGTAAGTTTTTGGTCAAAGCTGAGTCTACAGGGTTAGAAATTTGTCTGTGCTTGAATAAAAGCGATTTACTCTCGCCCCAACAAATTGATGCTTGGCGCGATCGCTTGAAAATTTGGGGTTATCAACCCCTATTTATCAGCGTCTATCAGGGGGTTGGAGTCGAAGAAGTCAGCCAACGCCTCCAAGAGAAAATTACCGTCATTGCTGGGCCTTCTGGCGTAGGGAAATCGAGTTTAATCAACAAACTGATTCCATCTGTAGGACTGCGAGTTGGGGAAGTCTCTGGGAAATTGTTGCGGGGTCGCCATACAACGCGACATGTCGAACTATTTGAATTACCTACAGGGGGATTGCTAGCCGATACTCCTGGCTTTAACCAACCAGATTTAGACTGCACTCCAGAAGAGTTAGCCAGCTATTTTCCAGAAGCAAAACAACGCTTATCCGTCGCAAGTTGTCAGTTTAGCGATTGTTTGCACCGCGACGAGCCGAATTGTGCCGTGCGGGGTGATTGGGAAAGATATCAGCACTATTTGGATTTTTTAGAAGTGGCGATCGCTCGTCAAGAACAGCTCAGCCAACAAGCCAATCCCGAATCGAATTTGAAGCTGAAAACCAAGCGGGGTAAAAGCCAATACGAACCCAAGCTAGAAACGAAAAAATATCGCCGTCAGTCTCGCCGGACGCAACAGCAATCTCTTCAGCAGTTGTATCAAGAAGCCGAGGAATAAGGTCTAAAATTTAAGAAATATTAAAAAATGGAGGTCGTTATGGCTCCCAAAGTCGAAATCTACACTTGGAGATCCTGCCCATTTTGCATTCGTGCTAAGCAACTCCTGAGCAAAAAAGGCGTTGATTTCATCGAGTACGGTATTGATGGCGATGAAACCGCCCGCAAGCAAATGGCACAGAGAGCAAACGGTCGCCGTTCCGTTCCTCAAATCTTTATTAACGATCGCCACATTGGGGGATGTGACGATATCTACGATCTAGATTTTCAAGGCAAACTCGATCCCCTGCTAACCTCGGCTCAAGGAGCTTAAGCCATTGAGTCTCAAACTAGCTTTTATTATCGATTCGATCCACAAACTCGATCCTGGTCACGATACCAGCGTTGCTTTGATGGAAGCAGCGCAAGCTTTGGGATATGAGGTGTGGGTAACTGAGGCTAGCTTATTGGGTGTAGCTGAAGGCAAAGCCTGGGCTGTTTTAGAACGGTTACAACTTAAACCAGTGCAGTTGGTAGAAGGGCGTTGGGTGGCGGAACTGGCATGGTACGATTTGAGCGATCGCACCTGGATGCCTTTAGAAAACTTTGATGCCGTATTCATGCGGACAGATCCGCCTGTGGATATTCCCTACCTCTACGCCACCTATATTCTGGACTTTATCGACCAAAACAAAACTCTGGTTGTAAACACTCCCCAAGGGTTAAGGACAGCAAATGAAAAAATGTATGCCCTGCAATTTACCCATTTAATGCCGGAAACGGTTGTGAGTGCTGATAAAAAAGTGATTCGGCAATTTTTAGCTGCAAAAGGGGCAGCAATCCTCAAACCGCTGGGACTAAAAGCAGGTGAGGGAATTCTTTATCTTCAAGAAGGCGATCGCAATTTCAACTCAATTGTAGAAATTAGTACTTATCAAGGCAAAATGCCCGTGATGGTACAAGAATTTATCCCTGCTGCGAAAGAAGGAGACAAGCGGATTATTTTACTTAACGGCGAACCCATCGGAGCTGTGAATCGAATTTCCACCAGCGATGACTTTCGTAATAACATGGCAGCTGGCGGTACTGTAGCCAAAACAGAAATTACAGACCGAGAACATCAGATCTGTAAGGATTTAGCTACCAGTCTACGACAAAACGGTTTATATTTTGTTGGAATTGACGTTATCGGTGGTTATTTAACCGAAGTCAATGTCACTAGTCCCACGGGGATCAGAGAAATCGATCGGCTAAATGGAATTCGCCTAGGTGAAAACGTCATGCGATGGCTGGAAAAGGCGAAAGGCTAGCATTAGGAAACGTAGAGACGTTACATGTAACGTCTCTACATCGATTTCAATTGAGACAATGCTACTCGTCGTCAGATGTATCCGTTTCGTCTTCATCATCCTCTTCGTGGGCTTTCACGGAGTTAGCCGAAACCACAGCACCCATGTCGAGTTTTTCTCTGACTAGTTTTTGAATTTCTTGGGCAACTTCAGCGTTTTCTTCCAGGTACTTAATTGTATTATCGCGACCTTGGGCGATGTTTTCGCCTTTGTAGCTGTACCACGCGCCCTTGCGGACAATCACGCCTGTTTCTTCGGCAATATCTACCATACAACCCAAAATAGAAATGCCTTTGCCGAAAATAATATCGAACTCGGCAATGCGGAACGGCGGCGCAACTTTGTTTTTAGCAACTTTGACTTTAACGCGGTTGCCGAATTCGTCCGTTCCTTTTTTCAAGGTTTGAATGCGGCGAATATCTAAACGCACGGATGCATAGAACTTGAGGGCATTACCTCCAGTCGTCGTTTCTGGGTTGCCATAAGTTACGCCAATCTTTTGCCGCAACTGGTTGAGGAAAATTACGGTACAACCAGATTTACCGATGTTACCCGTGATTTTTCTTAAAGCTTGGCTCATCAAACGCGCTTGCAAGCCAACGTGGGCATCTCCCATTTCGCCCTCGATTTCGGCGCGAGGAACGAGTGCGGCTACGGAGTCAATCACTACAACATCAACCGCAGCCGATCGCACTAACTGATCGACAATTTCTAAACCTGCTTCGCCTGTATCTGGCTGGGAAACGAGCAGGTTTTCAATATCTACACCCAAAGCCGCCGCATACGTCGGATCGAGGGCATGTTCTGCATCTACAAAGGCAGCAATTCCGCCTGCTTTTTGGACTTCGGCGATCGCGTGTAGTGCTACTGTCGTTTTACCAGAACTTTCTGGACCGTAAATCTCAATTACCCGCCCTTTGGGTAAACCGCCGCCTAGGGCTAGATCTAGGGTCAGCGAACCGCTAGAAATAGTTTCTACGCGCATTCGAGTGGCATCTCCCAAACGCACGATCGCCCCTTTGCCAAAATTGCGTTCGATTTGATTCAGTACTAGGTTCAGGGCTTTTTGCTTGCCAGCAACATCATTGTTAATAGCCATTCGTGCCTCTAGGATAGGAGGTTTAAAAATTTTTTACTTAACTAGTTTCAACTAGTGCAGATATACTATTTTAATAGATTTATCCAGCACAGCATAGCATATATGCTAATTCGTAATTTTTAATTCGTAATTCGTATTTGGGCATAAGTTGCTGGCTTTTGAGCGTTATCTAATTTATATGCGATATTGCGTCGGTTATCTCTTGGTTTTGTTGTTTTACTTTGGCTGGTTGCATGGATATGATTTTATGTCGCGCAAAGACGAGCCAGCGCCGTGCGGGGGTTCCCCCCGTTGAGGAGGCAGCGCGTTGCGGGGGTTCCCCCCGTTGTAGCGACTGCCGTGCGACTGGCGTAGCAAAGGCGCGAAGCTAAGAAGAGATCTTCTGTTTCCCTTGTCCGCTTGTACCCTTGTCCCCCACGCCCATGTCCTATACCTTCAACGAGTCCCAATTAGAAGAGGCTGTCATCTCGGTGGCTGGTCTGACTTCTTATGTTCAGTTGTTGTTGGAACATGATGAGGTGCTGCGCCAAGTTTGGGTTGTGGGTGAGGTTTCGAGTCTCAATCGTCATCCCAAGGGTTTGTTTTTTACGTTGCAAGACCCAGAGACAAAGGCTGAGATTAAGTCTGTGGTGTGGAATAGCCAGTTATCGCGGTTAGCACAACTGCCAACGCAGGGAGAGCAAATCGTAGTTTTGGGTAGTATTCGCTTGTATCCGCAACGGGGGCAATACCAACTGACGGTCTGGCAGGCTTTACCAGCAGGAGAGGGGTTGCTGGCGTTGAGACTGCGGCAATTGCGCGATCGCCTGGAGGCGGAAGGATTATTTGATGCAGAACGCAAGCGCAGTCTTCCGATCCATCCAAGCGCGATCGCTGTTGTCACATCTCCTACAGCCGCTGCTTGGGGCGATCTTCAAAAAACGCTTAAATGTCGCTATCCTGGGTTATTTGTCTTGTTTTCGCCTGCTACGGTGCAAGGAGAGACAGCACCAATATCTATAGTAAAGGCGATCGAGCGCGTGAAACGGGACGGACGAGCAGAAGTGTTAGTTCTGACTCGCGGTGGTGGTGCGGTGGAGGAGTTGGCTTGCTTTAATGATGAACGAGTTGTGCGGGCGATCGCTGAGTGTTCTATTCCGGTAGTCACAGGAATCGGGCATCAACGGGATGAGTCTTTAGCCGATTTGGTAGCTGATGTTTGCGCCCATACGCCTACAGCGGCGGCGGAACTTGTCGTCCCAGATATCACTCAAGTGTATGGCGAACACAGACAAAGAGTAGAGACGCTACAGATAGCCGTACAGGAACAATTGGAGATAGCAGGCGATCGCTTACAAAATTTAAGCAGTCGTTTGGAACGTTTGCGCTTAGACCGAGAAATTCAGCGCGAGATTGAGTTTTTACGTTGGAAAAAACAGCAGTTAATTCAGGTAACTCAACAGCGATCGCAAACAGCACGGCAACACTGTCATTTATTAAAGCAGAAACTTGCCAGCCTCGATCCTCATGCAGTGTTAAAACGCGGTTATGCCGTAGTCCGTCAAGAAAATGGTGCGATCGCTCGTTCGGCGGTTGAGTTAGTACCAGGACAAGAATTATTAGTTCAGCTTAGCCAAGGGGAAATTCGAGTTCGAGTTATCTAATAGAAGCTGGGGGCTGGGAAAAATTCACAATTCACAATTCACAATTAGTTCACCACATCCCACATCCCACTTTTCACGCACTACTCACTACTCACTACTCACTACTCACTCAAAGTAGAGACAAAAGCTGCTTGCACAGGTTAAAACTTTCTACAGTACGTTGAGTCCGCACAAACGGGCTTGGTTGTTGTAGTCGCGGATTATATTCGCTCAGGAAAAATTACTTATATGAGATTTTCAGCTAACTTACGTAAACTTATCTGGTTGCTAATTTTAAGTGTATGGATAGCTTTAGGAGCAGTATTTATATTACCACAATTAGCTCTAAAATTTACAGAATCGACGTTTTCTCAGCCAGCAGTTACCGCTAGTCCTAATATTACTAAAATCGATCCACCAGTACAATCTACTCCATCACCTGTAGTAGTTACCAGTTCCATTAAACCTACACCTGTAGTCACTGCAAACCCCATCAAGTCTGTATTAGTAGCTGGTTTCGCTAATAAACCCCCTGTAAAAAAAGTTTTTCCTAGCGATTTTATTGGAGATAATGTCAAAACTAAATACGGTGCAAAAGGGGATGGGGTTACAGATGATACAGCAGCAATTCAAAAAGCCATAGATGACGAACGTAGCGACAGCCAAGATTTTTTTGGTAGACCAAAAGCTTTATATTTCCCTGCGGGAACTTACTTAATAAGTAATACCTTAACTTGGAATGGTTGCTGCATAAATTTGCAGGGACAAGGAGCAGGAGTGAGTATTATTAAGCTGAAAGATAAAGCTAACGGATTTGGCGATCGCAACGCTCCTAAACCAGCGATCCAGACTATAGACGGGAATATGTCATTTCGTCAGAATATTACAGATTTAACGGTAGATACAGGCAAAAATAATCCTGGCGCGATCGGCATTGACTATATTTCTAATAATTTTGGTTCCCTTTGGAATGTTTCAATTCGTTCTGGTGATGGGCAAGGAAAAGTTGGTTTAGATATGTCGCGACAATGGGCTGGACCTTGTTTAATTAAAAATGTACAAATTAATGGATTTGACTACGGTATTGTCACTAAAAATCTAGAATATGGTCCTACATTCGAGCAAATTACGCTTCAGCAGCAAAAAATTGCAGGTATTCTCAATGAGGGTAATACTTTAGCAATTCATCAGCTTAAAAGTCTAATTTCCGTACCAGCAATTCAAAACCGAGAACAGGTAGGAATGATAATTGTTGTGGATAGCAATTTTCAAGGTGGCGCAGCAAATATCAGTGCTATTGAGAACAACGGTTATTTATACGCTAGAAACGTAACTGCTAGTGGTTATCAATCGGCAATTCGCCACAAAGGAACTGTAGTTGCTGGTGCTAGTGTAGCTGAATATGTTTCTGACAAAATTTACAACTTATTTGATAGTCCAAAGCGATCGCTCAATTTACCAATTGAAGATACGCCAATTTTCGAGGATAAAAACTTAGCTAACTGGGCAAGCTTCGTACCTCAATGGTATGGAGATACTGATTCGCTACAAGAAGCATTAAATTCTGGTAAAGCAACAGTATACTTTCCATTTGGCACATACTATTCTCACGAGAAAAAAATTGTCAAGGTTCCTGCTTCAGTTCGACGTATTGTTGGCTTTTCCTCTATTGTTAATGGTGGTGGAATTGTATTTCGCGTAGAGCAAAATAGCGATAAGCCACTAATTATCGAGCAATTTGGCTATGGAGTAGCAGTAGAACACGCCTCACCTCGCACTGTCGTTATCAAGCATGGCGGCTACGAGTATCGGGATTTTCCTAAATCTGGCAAGCTATTTTTAGAAGACGTAGGAATTAGTTTGCGGATTAATTACCCGCATCAAGTTTGGGCAAGACAATTAAATGTAGAAAGTTTAGACGCAGCGCGGACTAAGATTAAAAATAAAGGAGGTACGCTATGGATTTTAGGTTTAAAAACTGAGGGTAAAGGCGCTGTCATTAACACCATGAATGGTGGTAAAACAGAAGTCTTAGGGACTTTAATTTATCCCGTACAGGAATTTAATTCTGTCGAAAAGAAAGAAGCTGCATTTATCAGTAACAATTCCAGTCAATCGTTGATTTATTCGGTTAGTGCTTATGAAAATAACAGAAATTATGATATCCAGATAGAGGAAACTCGTAACGGCGTGAAGCGTCAACTGTTGACTAAAGATTTTCCTGGTAGAATGCCTTTATTTGTAGGCTATAAATAGCGCGGAAAGTCAAAAAAAGTAGTTTAGGTGGGCATGGCTCACCCTACTACTCATATGAAAAAATGAATTTTTCTGGTAAACTGCCTATTATCAAATAATTCTTTTAAACTGCTGATGGCTAAGCATCCTAACTTTAAAGCTAATTCAAATACTTCACCTCAATCTGCTACCTGGAAATATGAGGCGGCTGTAGCTGAAGTAGAATCAATTATCTCTCGAATTGAAACAGGAGAACTAGAATTAGAAGAAGTATTCGAGCAATTTACTCAAGCTGTGGAACATTTGCGACAGTGTGAAAATTTTTTGCAACAGCGACAGCAACAAGTCGATTTGCTGATTGAGACTTTGAATGATGAAACATAAGATCGATGCATTGAAACGCCTAACTTTTGCATTCTTCTTTATGCATACTCTGCAAAAAGCTGCTTTGTATCTTTGCGTCTTTGCGGCTTTGCGCGACACAAAATCATACTTGTAAACGTTAGCCAAATATACTCAAATTTAGATTTCGAGCAAGCTGTTGTAATAAAAATATACCAGCTTTAGAGTTACCCGTTGCATCTAAAACAGGACTGTAACACGCGATCGCCCCCTGAGTCGGTACGATTGATAAAATTGCGCCGCTAACTCCCGATTTCGTTGGTAAGCCTACTTCGACAGCAAAACGCGCCGAAGCTTGATACAAACCACAAGTCATCATAACTGCATTTACTATACGACGGTTTTGAGGTGCGATCGCCTGATTCCCCTGTACGAGTAACATTCCTATCCGTGCTAAATCTGCTACAGTACCAGCCAAACAGCAAACCTGGTTGTATGTATCTAAGGTAATTTCTGGCGATTTTATTTTACCAAATTGGGCTAATAATTGAGTTATAGCAAGGTTGCGATCGTTCGGCAAAGAACGTACAGAATCAAGCATTTGGTTATCTAAAATTAATTGACAACCTGCTATTTGATTTAACCATAAACGTAAATTTTCGCAACGAGAAGATGCATCTACACCTGGGAGAATAGAACAAAGTGCGATCGCACCACTATTTATCATTGAATTACGAGGAAACCCTCGATCTACTTCTAGTTGAGTTAAAGAATTGAAAGGTAGACTGGAAGGTTCCATCCCTACATGAGAAAACACCATTCCTGCGTCTAATTGTTGTAATAAAAATAGCAAAATAAATGGTTTGACAACACTCATTAATGAGAAGATACAACTAAGATCGCCTACAGCGTAAGTTTGTTTTGTTATAGTTTGAATTTGTACTGCTAACCAATTCGGATTAGCTTGAGCTAACAGAGGAATATAATTCGGCAACTTCCCTTCTTGAGTATGCTTTCGTGCTTGCATTACCCAAGTTTCTAGTTGTGTTGACGTTAGGGAGTTCAAATTTGGTAATTGGTAATTGGTAATTGGTAAATACCAACTATCATTAACTATATAAGCTTCCGTCTTTATGAGTGAAAAACCAACCTTCTGGACTCGATTTTGCTATGAGATCGACATCGGGATATTCAACTTCGTCATTTGGAGTGCGATCGCCAATTTCTAAATATACTACATCTGCATTTGAACGATTAATTAAATGATGTCCATTTGCGATTCCAGCCGGAAAACCTGCTGACATACCTGCGGTTAAAATTTGTTCGCCTTCATCAGTAATTAAAACCAATTCCCCTGACATAATATAAATAAATTCATCTTGTTTTGTATGCCAATGCTTTAAAGCAGAACAACTACCAGGTAATAATCGAGTTAAATTTACACCAAAATTCTTCAATCCTGCTGCATCACCCAATCGCTTTTTATAACGTCCTGCTACAACCGATTTGAACTGTTCAGGATAATTAGTTCCCGTCTTCTCTGGTATACTTTCAGGATTAATCAACATTTCTCGATCCAAATACTAGAAATTTAAAAGCATCTATTCTCGTTTGAACTTAAACAACGACTTATGAGAAAATTCGAGCGCGGAAATCTGTCACAAATTCACCTTTAGCTACAGCCGACACGCTACCAGTCATAAAAACGCGATCGCCTTTTATCTCAATATCAATTTCTCCTCCTGGCATGTGTACTTTAACTTTATCATCCACTAAACCTAATTTATAAGCAGCACTTGCAGCCGCACAGCTACTACTACCAGAAGCCAAAGTATAACCAGCCCCCCGTTCCCAGATTTCAATTTGAATATTTTGGCGATCGCGTACTTGCAAAAACTGCACATTTATGCGTTTAGGAAAAAGCGGATGATTTTCAATTTTTGCCCCCAAAGATCCAGCAATTTCTCGATTGACTTCTGGTACGGGAATAACACAGTGAGGATTACCAATAGACAAACAAGTTACTTTCAAAGATAGATCGTCTACTTGCAAATTGGTATCAACCATTTGCCGAGGCGAACCAGCAACAGGAATTAATTCGCTTTGAAAAGTAACTGTCCCCATATCAACTTTAATCAGTGTTGCTTCTGGATTCAACAGTTCTACAGCAACCTCACCACCTAAAGTTGTTAAATGAAAATTTTTGCTCTTAACATATTCAGCGTCAACTAAATATCTTGAAAAAATCCGAATTCCATTTCCACTTTTTTCAGCTTCACTCCCATCAGGATTAAAAATTCGCAGCTCTATCTTTTCCTCTGTAATAATAGATCCATATAAGATACCATCAGAACCAATACCAAAATTGCGATCGCAAATTAATTTAATCGCTTTCTCCTCAAGCGGTAATTTAACTTTATTTGGGTCGATAACAATATAATCATTCCCTAAAGCATGGTATTTGTAAAAATCAGTTGCCATACCAGCAAATCAAAAGTCAAAAGTTAAAAGTCAAAATATCCAAGCATTTTGTAGGGGCGGGTTTACCAACCATCTTTTGTAAAAATGACAATTTTCACAAACCCGCCCTCTTTCACGCCAGAATTATCGCCCCAGCTTTTCCAATACCGGACGAGTAGAAACAATATGACGTTCCAAACCTAACTGCTTCGGAGAAATTCCCAACGCCAAAGCAATTAATTGCGGGAAATGTAAAACTGGTAAACCAAGTTTTCGCCCGATCACTTTTTCAACTTCAGGTTGACGAGAATCGAGATTTAGATGGCACAAAGGACAAGGCGTAACCATGCAATCTGCACCAGAGGCGATCGCATCTTGAATGTGCATCCCTGCCATTTTAAATGATTGCTCGGTGGCATAACTAGAAAGAGGCCATCCACAACATTGCGTGCGTCCGCGATAGTATACTGGCGTTGCTCCCACTGCCTCAAACATATTTTCCATCGCTTGAGGATTAAATGGATCGTCGTAAGGCATAGTTTTACGGGCGCGAAGCAAGTAGCAACCGTAGAAAGCCGCACACTTTAAACCACTCAAAGATTTCGTGACTTTTTGCCGAATTGCCTCAAAACCATAATCTGTTACTAGGGCGTAAAGCAAATGCTTGACTTCCGTACTGCCACGATAGGGAGAACATCCTTCTTTTTGTAAAAAGCCGTTGACTTTTTCTAGATAAGCTGGGTCGTTTTGTTGAGATTCTTTAAGGCGATCGTCAACATGAGCGATTACCCCCTGACAAGTACTGCAATGAGTTAAAAGGGGCAGGTTTAATTCTTCTGCTAAAGCAATATTTCGCGCATTAACAGTATCTTCTAATAGTTGGGAATCCTCTTTAAACGTACCGGAACCGCAGCAAGCAGCTTTTTTCAGCTCTACTAGCTCAATTCCCAAAGCTTGAGCCAATGCTTGAGTCGAGAGGTGAAGTTCCCGACAAGCGCCTTGAGCGACACAGCCAGGGTAGTACGCATATTTTAAAGCTGTAGATGTCATAAGAAGGGGCTAGGGACTAGAGGCTAGGGGCTAGGGTAATATAACTCTAAGCTAACGCTTTTATAAATTTAGATTATGGTTTTAGATTATGGTTTTGATGATTGCTGGTATTTCAGCAATTTAACCTGCTGAATCAGTTCATAGGCAAGAACCGCTTTAGATTGCATCTCTCAAAAAAAGTTTATAGCTACAGACGGAATAAATTTAACTATTTCCCTAGCCTCTAGCCCCTAGCCCCTAGCCCCTTCTTCAGGGACGATCGCAAAATAGACCACATATAGAGATATACGATCGCGCTTTTCGATAAGATAAATATGCTCAAAAGCATTTCATTTAAGTTAAAGGTCTAGCAACTGGTTAAGGATAGTCATCTATGAGCGAAACGGAAATTTTTGAGAAAGTCAAGAAAATTGTCACCGAGCAATTGAGTGTTGAAGCCAGCAAAGTCACGCCCCAGGCTCATTTTGCCAACGATCTCAACGCCGATTCTTTAGACACGGTTGAACTGGTAATGGCTCTAGAAGAAGAATTTGATATTGAAATTCCCGATGAAGCAGCCGAACAGATCACCACGGTACAAGAAGCTGTGGATTACATCAACAATAAAGTTGCTACATCCGCGTAGGTAACGGTCACTTGTCCTTTGTCATTTGTCCTTTGTTCGCCAGCAATGACAAGTGACGAGTGACAAATGACGAATGACAATATGTTACGGATGGGGAAGCTGGCTGAGAATTGAGCTATGACAGACTTGGAAAAAAAACGGGTTGTAGTAACTGGTGTTGGCGCAATTACGCCAATTGGCAATAATCCAGTTGAGTTCTGGGAAGGATTGCAAAGCGGTCGCAATGGCATTGCTCCGATTACATTATTCGATCCATCGCAGCACAGATGCCGGATTGCGGGAGAGGTAAAAGGTTTTGACCCGCAGCAATACATGGATGGCAAAGACGCAAAGCGGATGGATCGGTTCGCACAATTTGGCGTTGCTGCTAGTTTACAAGCGATCGCCAATGCTCAATTTGTCATTAACGAGTTAAACGCCGAACAAGTTGGCGTGATGCTCGGTACGGGCATCGGTGGCATTAAAGTTTTAGAAGAACAGCAAACAATTTATCTCAATCGCGGACCCGATCGCTGTAGCCCCTTCATGGTTCCAATGATGATCGCGAATATGGCGGCGGGGTTGACGGCAATTCAAATCGGGGCAAAAGGACCAAACTCCTGCCCTGTAACCGCTTGTGCGGCGGGTTCCAACGCAATTGGCGAGGCATTTCGACTGATTCAGTACGGCTACGCCCAAGCAATGGTTTGTGGCGGTGCGGAAGCCGCAGTTACGCCCCTTTCAGTAGCAGGATTTGCCTCAATGCGGGCGCTATCTTTCCGCAACGACGATCCGACCCACGCCAGCCGTCCCTTCGATCGCGATCGCGATGGTTTTGTGATGGGCGAAGGGTCGGGAATTTTGCTACTAGAAGAATTAGGACACGCCCTAAGTCGGAAAGCCAAAATTTACGCTGAAATCGTCGGCTATGGCATGACTTGCGATGCTTTCCATATGACGGGAATTGCCCCTCAAGGTGAAGGCGCAGCTAGGGCGATCGCTTTATGTCTCAAAGATGGTGGAATTAAGCCAGAGCAAGTAAGTTACATTAACGCTCACGGTACGAGTACCCCAGTTAACGATCCGAGCGAAACAGCAGCAATTAAAACAGCCTTGGGTGAAGCAGCCTATAAAGTAGCCATCAGTTCCACCAAGTCAATGACAGGGCATTTACTCGGCGGTTCGGGAGGAATTGAAGCAGTAGCAACTGTCATGGCGATCGCTAACGACCGCGTTCCCCCTACAATTAATCTGGAAAACCCCGATCCAGAATGCGATTTAGATTACATTCCAAATCAAAGTCGCGCCCAAACCGTCAACGTCGCCCTGTCCAATTCCTTTGGCTTCGGCGGACACAACGTTACCTTGGCATTTAAAAAATATGTCTGAGGGAATAGTGAGTAGTGAGCAGTGAGTAGTGAGTAGTAATTGGTTATTTTGTAGAGACGTTACATGTAACGTCTCTACAATGCTCCCTACTTGCATGGCGATCTCGAAGTATGGGACGATCGCTAATGCGTGCCGAGGGCGATGCCGAGCGTCTAGCATCTTATGTATTGAGCCGCAACTGTGAGCTGAACTGTCGTTAACAAACTAGAAATTATGGCTGTTGCAACCCAATCCCTTGAAGAACTTTGTATTAACTCGATTCGTTTTCTGGCAATTGATGCCGTAGAAAAGGCAAAGTCGGGTCATCCTGGGCTGCCAATGGGTGCTGCTCCGATGGCATTCGTGCTTTGGGATCGCTTTATGCGATTTAATCCTAAAAATCCGGCTTGGTTGAATCGCGATCGCTTTTTGTTGTCGGCGGGACATGGCAGCATGTTGCTGTATGCCCTGCTCTATTTAACTGGGTATGAAGATTTAACCTTAGACGACCTCAAGCAGTTCCGTCAATGGGAATCAAAAACCCCTGGTCATCCAGAAAACTTTATGAATCCTGGGGTAGAAATTACCACCGGACCACTGGGGCAAGGAATCGCGAACGGCGTGGGAATTGCGATGGCTGAGGCTCATCTAGCAGCCACGTTTAACAAACCGGATTTTCCCATCATCGACCACTACACCTATGTCATCTTAGGCGACGGTTGCAACATGGAAGGTGTTTCTGGCGAAGCTTGTTCTTTAGCGGGACACTTGGGACTGGGCAAGCTAATTGCTTTGTATGACGACAATCACATTTCGATTGACGGTTCTACCGATCTAGCTTTTACAGAAGATGTTGGGAAGCGGTTTGAAGCCTACAACTGGCACGTCCAGGTAGTAGAAGACGGTAACACCAATCTAGATGAAATTCAAAAAGCCATAGAAGCTGCAAAAGCAGTCACCGATAAACCTTCTCTAATTAAAGTGCGGACAACCATCGGTTACGGTTCGCCCAAGAAAGCCGACACCCGCCACGCCCACGGCGAAGCTTTAGGTGAAGATGAAGTTAAAGCCACCCGCGAACACCTAGGTTGGAATCATCCGCCGTTTGAAGTGCCAGAAGATGCACTCAACCACTGGCGTAAAGCGATCGATCGCGGCGCAAAACTCGAACAAGACTGGAATCAATTGTTCGAGCGTTACAAACAGCAATATCCCGATGATGCCCGTACTCTAGAACGGATGCACGAAGCCGAACTGCCCCCAAACTGGGATTCAGTTCTACCCACATACAAGCCAGAAGATAAGGCGATCGCTACCCGCGTTCACTCCGGTAATTGCTTAAATGCGATCGCGGAAGTGCTACCAGAGTTACTCGGTGGTTCTGCTGACTTGGCTCCTTCTAACAACACGCAACTCAAAAATTCAGGCGACTTCCAAAAAGGACAATACCAAAATCGCTACATCCGCTTTGGCGTGCGCGAACACGGTATGGGTTCGATTTGTAACGGTCTTGCCTTAGATGGATCGGGGTTAGTCCCTTACTGCGCTACGTTTCTAGTCTTCACAGACTATATGCGGGCGGCGATTCGACTTTCGGCACTGTCGGAAGCCGGAGTGATTTACGTCATGACTCACGATTCGATCGCGCTGGGTGAAGATGGACCGACTCACCAACCAGTGGAACACATGGCAGCTTTGCGAGTCATACCCGATTTGTACGTGATTCGTCCGGCTGATGGTAACGAAACTTCGGGAGCTTATAAAGTCGCGATCGAAGCCGCTAAAGGTAAAAGACCAGATAACAAAGTACGTCCCTCTGTACTCGCCTTGACTCGTCAAGCCCTACCAAACCTAGCTGGTAGCTCGATTGAAGGCGTAACCAAAGGTGCTTACATCATATCCGATAGCGATGGTACACCCGATATCATCTTCATCGGTACGGGTAGCGAAACTCAACTTTGCGTCAAAGCAGCCGAGCAATTGCGCGGTGAAGGGAAGAAAGTTCGCGTTGTATCGATGCCTTGTTGGGAAATCTTTGAAGAACAGACTCCAGAATACAAAGAATCCGTTCTACCTAAAGCCGTGAAAAAGCGGGTTTCTGTAGAAGCAGCGGTTACTTTTGGCTGGTGTCGTTACGTTGGTTCTGAAGGAATTGCGATCGGCATCGATCAATACGGTTCTTCGGCTCCTGGCAATGTTTGTATGGAGAAATTTGGCTTCACGGTCGATAACGTGTTGGCAAAAGCTAAATCCTTGCTGGGCTAACTGTTTGTTGTAAGGGCGCGTAGCTGTGCGCCTCTACCTTGAGGGGGTTCCGGTGCGAACCCCTTTTTCATTTGGTAAATTTTTTATTTGGCAAAAAGTGCAACCGCAGTAAAATAAAAATGATTATCATTCTTATAAATCTACTGCTGTCGCTCGAAAAGCAATGAATTTATTTGCTCAATCTACCTCGAAAGCAGAGCCAGAGAAAATCAAGCAAATGAAAACTTGGTTGTACCAACTTTTGACACTTAATTCCGACACGCCAATTTCTATTAGTCAATTGCGATGTACCGAACCTGGTTGTCCGCCATTAGAGACAGTCATTGCAGTGATGACAAATCCTATACAAAAGTACAAAATTCACAAAGCGATCGCCGAGATCGAATACGTAGATATTGCGAATTCTATACACTCAAAGTAATGTCACAACAATATAGCGATGTCACTCGCGATGACTCTCTACCCGCATCTTTAGCCAAAATCGTGCAACGCTTTCAACGCCATACCGATCCAAAGCAACGTTACGAACAATTAATTTGGTATGCAAAGCGTCTCAAACAGTTTTCTCCAGCCGATAAAGTTCTAGAAAACAAAGTTCCTGGTTGCGTCTCTCAAGTGTATATTACAGCCTCGCTGGACAATGGCAAAGTTTTCTATGCAGGTGATTCCGATTCTCAATTAGTTAAAGGTTTAGTAGCGTTGTTAATTGAAGGAATCAATGGACTGACACCAGCAGAAATCGATCGCCTCTCGCCAGAATTTATTCAAGCAACAGGATTGAATCTGAGCTTAACGCCATCTCGCGCTAACGGCTTTTACAACATTTTTCAAACCATGAAGCAAAAAGCAAAATTAGTCGCTTTTAATTCAGTGAGTAGCGAACAATAATTTGGAATGCGTATTTCATGTAGTTAATTAGGGTGTATTATGAGCAACTTACTAGAACAGCCAGTAGCGCAAAACTTGGAAATTCCTAAAAGAGGAATGCCAGTGACAATAATTACAGGATTTCTGGGCAGCGGCAAGACAACCCTACTCAATCAGATTTTACAAAATAAGCAAGATTTAAAAGTTGCAATTCTCGTCAACGAATTTGGCGACATTAATATCGATAGCCAGCTGCTCGTCTCTCTAGATGAAGATATGGTGGAATTGAGCAACGGCTGTATTTGTTGTACAATTAACGACAACTTAATCGATGCAGTATATCGAGTTTTAGAACGAGAAGAAAAGGTCGATTATTTAGTCATAGAAACTACAGGAGTTGCCGATCCTTTACCAATTATCCTCACATTCGTAGGCACGGAACTGAGAGATTTAACTCGGCTAGACTCCATTCTTACAGTAGTCGATTCCGAAACGTTTACCCATAATCACTTTGACAGCGAAGCCGCTTTAAAGCAAATTACATATGCAGATGTTATCCTACTGAATAAAACCGATTTAGTTAGCGAAGCAAGACTTCAAGAGCTAGAAAAATACATTCGGACAGTAAAAGTAGGGGCAAAAATCCTTCATAGCCAATACGGGAAAGTACCTCTACCCCTAATTTTAGATGTGGATTTGACACCTCGCAACAAATATCAACACGAGTCAGAACATCACCACGAACATCATCATCACCACGAACACCATCACCACGAACACCACTCCCACCATTTAGAAAATGATGGATTTGTTTCCGTGTCTTACCAAAGCGATCGCCCGTTTGACGTGCATAAATTTCAGCAATTCTTAACAGCACGGATGTCTCCAGAGGTTTTCCGAGCCAAAGGAATATTGTGGTTTACCGATAGCGAATTACGGCATATTTTTCAACTCAGCGGTCCTCGCTACGATTTAGACGCGCAAGAGTGGAAAACGCAGCCAAAAAACCAACTAGTTTTCATTGGGCGCAACTTAAACTCTACTCAGATTCACCAAGCACTTAATGACTGTCTTACCCGCTAAAATCCAACATAGAAAATAGCGATCGCAACCCAAGATCTCTTCAGCGCCCTTCTTCGCGCCTTTGCGTCTTTGCGCGACACAAATCAAACACCCTCCTCCTCACGCACGATCGCCAACCCCAAATCCTTATAAGCAGCCAACATCCGATCCGATACCGTCGGCGCAGTCACCAAATAAGTCAAAGCGTGAATCGATTCCACCACATAAGGCGCAGCCGTATCCAACTTCGCCGCCGTTGCTAATCCTACCACCTCAGCCGCTCTCGCAATCATCGCGCGTTTGATATGCGCCTCATTCAAATTCGTAACGCTAATCCCAATTTCTGGATGCAAACTACACACCCCCAACATGCACAAATCAGCACGAATCATCCGTAACGCCTCCACCGTCGCCGCACCAACATTGACAATAGCTTTTTTGTAAAGTTGTCCGCCCAACATCACAACTTCAATATGAGGACGATCTGCCAAAGCAACAGCAATCGGTGGGCTATTAGTAACGACCGTTGCTTGTAAATCTAAGGGTAAATGACAAGCGACCTGAAGCGTAGTCGTACCGCCATCTAAAATTACCACTTGCCCAGGACAAACTAATTTTGCAGCAGCACGGGCGATCGCCTCTTTTTCTTTTGGTGCTTGCTTTTGCCGATCGGCATAAGATGCGATCGCGGGAGAAGCTAATAGCGCCCCACCATGTACGCGCTGCAACAACCCCGACTCAGCCAATTCCCGCAAATCCCGACGAATCGTATCCTCAGAAACATTCAACGCCGTACTGAGTTCCGATGAAAGTACCTTTTTATCGCGACGTAGAATATCTAAAATGTATTGCCGTCGCTCTGCGGTTAGCATGATGAATTTATTTGCCTAGCGTTTTCGATCTTGAAATTGCACCCTTATAAGTATAAACTCATAAACATGCAGGTTTTTGCAGGTTACTAAGTGCTTATACCTGAATTCAAGCATACTTATGCACGTTTAAGTGTATCGGTCTTGACTGCGCTTTTGTAATCGCAACCAATTGACTCGATCCCCATAGACTGCTTTGCTGTTTGTAGTGACCGAATTGCGTTCCTATCGTTTACAGCTTTCTCGCGCGATCGACCCGTTTATACTACGTCAATAAAACATCAGCCATGACTATCACCGCGACTAAATTCCCCATCGATCTTGGTGCATACAAACCTCTAAAACTCGATCCAGCCAATCCCACGCTCACAAACGAGCAGCGAGAAACTTTAAAAGCAAATATTCAACTTTGCCGCGATGCGATCGTTTTATTTACCGCAACTGGAGCTGCGAAAGGAGTTGGCGGACATACGGGTGGACCCTACGACACCGTACCAGAAGTGATGATTCTCGATGCTTTCTTTCGGGGAGCGCCAGATAAATTTGTGCCAATTTTCTTCGATGAAGCGGGACACCGCGTTGGTACTCAATACCTCATGGCAGCCTTGCGCGGTGAATTACCAGCCGAACAACTGCTGAAATATCGCGAAGCAAATTCTAAATTACCAGGACACCCCGAACTAGGATTAACTCCTGGCGTGCAATTTAGTTCGGGACGGCTGGGACATATGTGGCCCTATGTTAATGGTGTGGCAATGGCAAATCCTGGCAAAGCAGTATTTTGCTTGGGTTCGGACGGCTCGCAGCAAGAAGGCAATGATGCGGAAGCAGCGCGGTTAGCGATCGCCCAACATCTCAACGTCAAGCTAATTATTGACGATAATGATGTCACGATCGCCGGACATCCTTCTAAATATTTGCCTGGTTTCAGCGTTGCCAAAACCCTACAAGGTCATGGGTTGAAAGTACTTGAGGGAGACGGGGAAGATATCGATGACTTGTACCGTCGCCTGTGCGAAGCTGTAACTACACCAGGCGCGATCGCGGTGATTAACAAGCGTCCCATGTGTCCTGGAATTGAAGGCTTAGAAGGCTCTACCCACGGTCATGACGTAATTTCAGTAGATTTGGCGCTGAAATATCTCGAATCTCGCGGGCAAACAGCAGCGGTAGAACACATTAAGAGCATCCAAAAACCCAAAGATAGTTACACTTTCCTCGGTTCTGGAGACAAATTAGGCGCTAACCGCAACGTGTTTGGCGAAGCAATGGTAGAGGTTCTCGGTCGCATGAGCGAGACGGAACGCAAGGAAAAAGTTATGGTCATTGATAGCGACCTGGAAGGCTCCTGCGGTCTGAAGAAAATTCACGACACTTACCCCGAAATCTTCATTCCTTCTGGGATTATGGAGCGCGGTAACTTCTCGGCTGCGGCTGGATTTGGCATGGAAAAAGGCAAGCAAGGGATTTTTGCCACCTTCAGTGCCTTCCTAGAAATGTGTATTTCTGAAATTACAATGGCGAGGCTGAATTATTCCAACGTCCTGTGTCATTTTTCCCATGCAGGTGTTGATGACATGGCAGATAACACCTGTCATTTTGGCATCAACAATATGTTTGCCGACAACGGTTTGGATGACGGTTACGAAACACGGTTGTATTTTCCCGCCGATGCCAATCAGATGAAAGCTTGCGTAGAATCGGTATTTGCCGACCCTGGTTTGCGTTTCATCTTCTCCACCCGTTCTAAAGTACCCAACATTCTTGACGGTAAAGGTAACGATTTGTTTGGTGGTAACTACAAATTCGTGCCTGGTAAAGATGAAGTGGTGCGGGAAGGGACTGCGGGTTATATTGTCAGCTTTGGTGATGCCTTGTACCGCTCCCTCGATGCTGTAGAGCGTCTGAAGCAGGAAGGTTTGGATGTAGGTTTAATTAATAAAGCCACGCTGAACGTTGTTGATGAAGAGACAATCGCCAAAATTGGCAAAACTCCCTTCGTCGTTGTTGTGGAAGCCTTCAACCGTCGTACTGGCTTGGGCAGTCGTTTCGGTTCCTGGTTATTAGAGCGCGGCTATACTCCTAAATACGCTCACCTCGGTACTTATCATGAAGGTTGTGGCGGTTTGTGGGAGCAGTACCCACATCAGGGAATCGACCCAGTAGGAATTATGAGTAAGGTCAAAGAGTTAATTGGCTAATCCTCGATCTTGCCGAAATAACTCATCTTCTATTGCTTGATTCATGACTATGCCACCTAATAAGTAATATTAGGTGGCATGAATCAAAATTTCAATTGTGTTGTCTAATGGGACTTTGAAACTTTCTAGCATCAAACGTGCCTGAAAGCCTTTCTAGATCAGGAAAATACGTCACTGGGTGAAAAATGCCTGAAATCCAGGTCAAGGAAGCCAAGGTGACTAATTGATGTAAAACCCTTGCCCTTCCTGTGGTTGAGGTCATTTTGAGGCTAGTTTCTTACAAAGTCCCACTAATAGCATAACGGCGAAAGTAAGGGGCGGCAGATAATAGCCTGAATCTTCTCATCGATTGAGTGGCAACGCGACGACGAATCGAGGTGAAGTTGTACCTCTTTGTAGACCATGAAATTGTTGATTTGTAATCAGGGTAAGTGAAGTCGCATTTGAATCTAAGCGAGTAGCGAAGGTCAAGTCACCGTTAAATGTACTGTAGGAAGGCACTTCTACTCTGGGATTGTCGATCGCGGGAATAACATCGTATTGATTGCCCAAATTGTCAATCAGAATCAAATTTTGAGGATTCGTGTTGAGTTTAATTGTTTTAGGCGATCGATTGACGACAGCTACATTCACAATGATGCGATCGGGTGCAAAGCGAACTCCCATCACTTGTAATACTGTTCCATTGGGATGTTGAACTTTTAAGCCTTGCTCCGAGTAGGACAGAGCCGCCCGTTCGGTTCTCACCGGAGCAGTCGCTGATGCAGTGCTAATTCGATTCGTCCGAATTGAATGGGTGGTAGATGAGCTAACGTTGGGCGACCTGACGTGCAGCCGCGCACCATTTTGTAATCGAATGTCAAAATCGTAGGATGCTGAATTTTGCGTCCGTGAATGGTGTAGGATGGCGCAGTTTGCCCGCGAGTAACGGTCTGTCCGATGGGAATTTGCAGGGTCAGGAGCGGATACTGAGTTGTTGGATCGGTCTTTAACCCCCTGCGACTATTTGTGACTAACATGAGGGAGGTTGCTTGAGGTGCAAGTCCACCCCGAAAGGTCAGCCAACCTTGGGAGGTTTTACCAGGATTCATCGCTAAATATCGATTTGTTTCTGGGGGTTCCATAAAGTATCGATTGCCCAAATTATCGATTAAAACCATCCCTTTAGTGCTATTGAGTTGAATTTTACGCGAGCTACGATTGACCGCAGTGATATTCAGCGAGATGTTGGTTTTGGTAAATCTTACGTCTGCGATTTGTAAGCTCGTGCCGTTAGGATGGACGGCTTCAAGAGCCGTTTGAGTGGAGGTGGACAATTGAGCTAGGACACGAGGTGAGATTGCTAGCGGCACTGAAGCGAGTACCGAACTAGACAGCAGCAGGGCAAGTAGTCTTTTCATAGTTTTATAGCGTGTCATCAATTAGGTAAGCTGGAAACAGAACTACTTGAGATCAAC